>JAABUS010001089.1_pt1 | contig 62460 bp, 61 predicted proteins | sample 5560161 | NCBI WGS metagenome assembly JAABUS01 (sample SAMN10711885, study PRJNA513376) | rock metagenome | isolation source: Antarctica rocks | place: Antarctica: Victoria Land, Trio Nunatak nord | collected 2016-01-04
GAAGTGCTGATAGTCGTGCCCGCCTACGACGAGGAGGGCGGCATCCAGGAGGTGCTGCGCCGTATCCCCGACGAAGTCTTGGGCCACGAGGTGAAGACGGTGGTGGTGGACGACGGCTCGACCGACGACACGGCCGCCATCGCCAGGGCGGAGGGCGTACCCGTGGTGACCCACGTGGTCAACCGGGGCCAGGGCGACGCCTTGAGGACGGGCTTCGCGATAGCGCGGGCCGAAAAGTCTCAAGTTGTTATCAACCTCGACGCGGATGGGCAGTACAAGCCGGAGGAACTCGATCGCCTCGTCAAGCCCATAGTAGAGGGGAAGGCGGACTTCGTGCTCGGCTCTCGTTTCATGGGCTACTACCAGGAGGCCGGGAGCGTCCGTCACGTGGGAGTGGTGTTCTTCTCGCGCTTGATCTCGCTGCTCACCGGCGTGAAGGTCTCCGACTGCACGAACGGCTACCGTGCGATACGGGTCTTGGAGCTCCACAAGCTGAATCTGCGCGAAGATCGTTTCAACGCCAACGAGATCATCCTCGAAGGCCTCAAGAACAAGTTGCGTTTTGAGCAAGTCCCCGTCTCGATGATGAGCCGCGCCGCAGGCGAGACCAAGAAGCCCCCAAAGCTGGCCTACCCTCTTGGCGTCTTCCGGGTCATAATCTCGACCTGGCTCCGCTAGGGAATAACCTCGACGCCTCGCGCCGGACCTTACGCCTCCGGCGCGGTTAAGATAGGATTATGAAGAACTTTCTCGGCGCAGGTGCGCGACAGCAGGGCGCGGGCGCGGGCAGCGCCTACATAATCGTATCTTTCGCTGTCTCAGGCGTCCTTACCTACGCTTTTCAGAGCCTCTTCCTGCACGTGCTTACGAAGGCCGAGGGCGGAGGCCTGCTGCTGCTGTGGGCGGCGACTTTTAGCATCGTGCAGGTGCTTTGGGTCGGCGGCACCCAGACGCTTGGCCGCTACATCGCCGAGAGAGAGTCGCGGGGGATGGACTGGCAGCCGGTGGTATCCTCGGTCAGGCGTTGGCAGGGAGGGTTGTTGGTCCTGTTCGTGCTCGGGGCTCTCCTCGCGAGCCCTCTCTTGACAAGCAGCATCTTCAAGGGCCATGGCTGGCTTACGGCGGCGTTTATTGTCGCCGTGGCCGCTTACGCGCCGGAGTACTTCAGGCGCGGCATCTTCAACGGACACCGGCAGTCTTCGCGTCTGGGTGCGCAGATCCTTGCCGAGGCGGCCGGCCGGCTGGTTATCTCGGCCGCTCTTCTGGTCCTGGGAGCCGGTGTGGCCGGTCCGGCCATCGCCATCGTGCTCGCGCCGATTATCGGGGTCCTCGCCATCCGGCCCGCGCCCGTGGAGCCGCCTAAACACGAGGGCGAGCCTTTCAGCGCGGGTAAGGCTTTCAGATTCGCGGGGCCGGTGCTTACGTGCATGGCGTGCGCCCAGGCATTCGCCAACGGCGGTCCCATCATAGTAAAGCTCCTGGGCGGCACCTACGCGCAGGTGGCTGTGTTCGGGGCGGCCTTGATCCTGATGCGCGTGCCGCAGTACGTCCTCAGCCCCGCCATCGGGGCCTTGCTGCCCCACGCGAGCCGCATCCTCGCCAATGAGGGACCCAGAGCGTTCGAGCGCTTCGTGGTCCGGACCGTCGGGGCTGTGGGAGGCGTCGGTGTTCTGATGGTGGGAGGCGCCTGGCTGCTCGGAGGATGGGCCTTGAAGTTGTTCGGCGGCTCGAAGTACGAGGTTAGCCCGAGAGTACTGGTGGCGTTGGCGCTGCTGGCGGCTCTTTATCTTTTGTGTGATCTTCTGAACCAGATCCTCTTTGCCCGCGGTCTGGAGCGGCCTGCTTCGATGGCGTGGCTCACGGGCGTCCCCGTCGCGGTGGTGTGCGCGGTGCTGCTCAGGTCGGACGTTGTTTTCGGCATCTCCATTTCGCTGGCGGCCGGTATTGCCGTGGTGGCGGTCGTCCAGTCAGCGGTTTACGTGGTGGCTCGAAGACGGCCTGTGAAACCCGTTAACGGCTGATTTTTACGGGTCGATGAGACCCTGACGAGCGGGGTTGGTTAGGGGGAAGACCTTCCGTAGGGACCTCGCGCGCTGTCTATGGGGGGGTTCTTTTCCACCTGAAACAGGGTCAGTTTGGGTCCGTGGAACTTCCCGACGCTCACCTGCTCGAAGTTTGTACTGAGGAGATCCATCAGGCCCGGACCCGGCTGTTTGTGGGACTTGAAGTAGAGGACGTACTTATAGTCCTCTTTGTGTATGCGGTATGTGATCTTATGGAATTCCCCAGCTTCGCATACGTTTACTCGCGACTTCTCGCCGAGTCCATTCCGTTGGAAATAGTAATCGAGCCTGTTGTCCACGTCGCAGTAGATCAGGAGAGTAGAGGGCCGCTCCTGCGTTTGCGCCGCAATGGTGGCAACGGCGGCCCGGATCTGCTCTTTGTGAGGAGCGGTGTAGTAATGCATTGGGTATAGCAGGTGCGTAATGAAAATCGTTGCCAGCCCCACGGCTATTGCCGATTGAAAGACCGTGCCTGTCTCCGGCGTTTTGCCGGGGAAGACGCGGGTAATGGCCCGCGCCAGCAGCAGGTAAGCGGCGGGCAGGGAGATTATGAGGTTCTTGGGCGTGAGCAGTTGCACCGGCGATTGCGAGATTATGTAGGTGACGAGGAACGGTATTATGAACCACCCAACCAGCATTAGACCAGCCGACAACTCGAATCCCTTCTTGCGGCGCTCTTTGAAGCCGTCCCAGGAGCGCAGCAAGAGGAAGGCGAACAGCGTCCAAACCAAAACCACCATCGTCTCGGAGCGGTCGAAGAGGAAGTTAAGGTAATCCGTGGTAGCGGCGGGTGAGGGTTTAGGGATCCAACCGCCCAACTGCTTGCTATAAGTGAACTGATAGAACATGCCCGGTAGCCATGGGACGTAAGCGAGGCCCACCGGAAGGTATAGCAATACAATTTTGCCGAACGAACGATACGCGAGCCCCGCCAGCGCCGCTCCCTGCAAGGCGACTAGCAGGAGTCCGAAGTAGTGAAGATAGCTACAGACTATCGCGCAAACCACATACAGAATCGCTTCCGATACGGGAATTGTCCGGCGTACGCGCAGGCTCTGGAGCAGCCCCCACCAGAAGTTGGTGGTGAGTATGGAGAAGAGGAGTAGCAAGGAGTAAGAACGGGCCTCCTGACTGTAGTAGATAGGCGCCCACAGCACCGCCACGAACAGCGCGGCCATGAGTCCCTCGCGCTCCGAGTAGAGCCTCCTGCCGAGACAGTAGATCGCCAGGATGGAAAGCCACCCGGCGATGGCCGAAGGCAGCCTCAAAGCCGACTCCGAATCACCCAGGAACTTCTGCGTGAAGTGAAGCAAGATGAAATATCCCGGTGGATGAATGTCCTGCCGGACCCTGTCGAAGACCTGCAAGATACTATCCGGGCGGCTGAAGTACCAGCTCGCCAGTTCGTCACTCCAGGCAGACTGGATATTCAGGCCGACGAACCGAAAGTATCCGCCGACGAACAGTATCGCGGAAAGGGCAATGAATACCCTGTTCCGCTGCAGGATCTTGAAGACTTTACCGGACATCCGGACTTATTCTGACCAGGGTGTCTCTCGTCAAGCAGGTCTCCGAACTTGAGATATTGCTTTCTCGCTTACCTCCTGCCACCTCTTCGCCTGCTCCTTCGGGTCGGCGATCAACTCGGGACTCCGCGCCCCAGGCTCGTAGTCTATCTTTCGTGGGATGCAGTTGTCCATTCCAGGGATCTCTCGTCCAAAAGTCCTACTCTACACCCATGAACCAGTCCACCGTGCGCTTTAGACCTTCGTCGAGAGCTACGGAGGTCTGCCAGCCAAGCATGCGGGCGGCCTTGGAAGTGTCCGAGTAGTTACGCTGAACGTCTCCCTGGCGCGGGGACGTCTGGCGCACCTCGATGTCTTTGATCCCCGCAGTGGCGAGGACGGGCAGGAGCATGTCGACCACTTCCTGAACGGTGGTCTCGGTGTTCGTGGCGATCTGGAACACCTCCGCGCCCAGACCATCTACAGTGGCCGCTAGTTTGACGGCCCGAACCAGGTCATCTATGTAAATGTAGTCGCGGGTCTGGGTGCCGTCGCCGTAGATCTCCAGGACCTCCCCGGCCATCGCGCGCTTGGTGAAGTTGGCGACCGCACTGCTCTTGTGGGTCGAGCCCGGTCCGTAGACGTTGCCGAAGCGCAGGGCCACCGTCTCGACGCCGAAGGTGTGGAAGTAAGCCGAGCAGTAACCTTCCCCCGCGAGCTTGCTGGCTCCGTAGGGAGAGGCCGGGTGCGCCGCCAGCTCCTCGTGCAAAGGCGGGATCGTCACGCCGACCGCCGCTCCGCTGGAAGCAGATACGAATCTCTTGACGTCGCCGTGACGGGCCGCTTCCAAGTAGTTGAGCGTTCCAATGACGTTGCTCATACAGTCCTTGCGCGGATCTTCCACCGAAGGCGCGACCCCAGTATTGGCCGCCAGATGCACGATGACGTCCGCTCCTTCGGTGGCGCGAAGAGCCAGATTTTCGTCCAGTATGTCGCCCACGACCAACTCGACGGAAGAACCGGAAGCGGAAGAGATGGAGCCCGGCTCCCCGGAGGACCTTTCCACGAACTCGCACACGGAGCCCAGGTCCTCGCGCGTTCCTACGGAGAGGTCGTCCACCACCCTTATGGCGTGACCGCCTTCATCAAGGAGGGAACGGATCAAGGCTGTACCCAGAAAGCCGCAGCCGCCGGTGACGAGCCAATTCACGAGCGGCACGCTTCTTTACGGAGCCCGATGATGCCAATTCTTTCTTGCCTATGCGACGTCACGAACGAACCTCCAATTCTCACGGGAACCAGGCGGAATTCCGCCGCTCCTCAAAATTTAGTCTAACCGTCCTCTAGCAGCCAAACAGACCGAAGAACGGATCGTTACGATAGCAGAAATACACGCCGCAATCGTCCTTAGCAGCATCAGGTTCCTCTAGGGGCGAGGATCACCACTTTGCTGTTCTCGAAGGTCTTCTTATAGAGGTCAGGCAGTTTCGTGTAGGGACGGTAATCCATACCGTCGACTGGGGCCTGCTTGGAGAGAACGATGTACCGCACGTCGTGCTCGTGCAGGAGCGTCCGCGTGCGCTCACCCGTGGGGTGGCGCAACATCCACGTGGCATCCCATAGAGGACCAGCGCCCGAAGGAGGGAGGTCTCTGGCGAGACGCAGCCGCGGCAGGTCGTAGGACTGGAGAGCGGTATAGCCGCCCAAAGCGAGCACCGCGCGGCTTGGAATTCCGTCTACAAAAGGACTCACCAGTATGTTGCCGCCGGTGTTGTGCTGTTTCAACCAGGTCCCTGCCTCCTCGACCTCGGGCGTCATGATTACCTTGGCTGAGTGCGTTACGAGCGGCTCGCCCAAAGCGGAGCTCGGGCCGCTGGAAACTTCCAGATTGTGGGCTACCTCGATGGTAAGTACAGTCCCTATTAGGAGCACCGCGAGGGATGTCGCAAAGACTTTCGCCGGACTGCGCGGGATGAGCGACCGCAGGATTGGAACCAGGGCGAAGGCCGCGAACAGGGCGACCGGGATAGCAAGATCACGCTCGAACCGCTCGGGGAAACCGCTCATGACCGTGCGGCTTCCGATCAGCAAAAGCAAGCCCCACAGTAGTAGCGTTACACGGGCTAAGGCGTAAGTGACTCCTCTATTCGTATCCGTTCCGCTCCTGTCTCCCAGTAGTAGAATCGCTCCCATAAGACCGAGCCAGAGCGCGGGCTGCGAGATCATCGCGAGCAGATGATCGAAGCTGAGAGGTGACTGGGTGCCGAACGCCATCGCTGCGGCATCGCCGCCCGCTCCCGTCTTCGAGCCATCCACGAGACCCGCCACGAGACGCGGCACGTCGTAGGTATTCCAGGCGTAGATGATCGAGAGGAAGCCCAAAAGCGCGAAAGACCAGAGCAACGTGAGCCCTGTCTTCCGCCGGCAGAGAAGCAAGTACGGCAGCAAGAATACCGAGACCAGCGCGAGCAGCATCGCTTCGGTGAAGCCCGCTACCTGATGGTAGAGCACGACGGAGGAGCCGAGCAGGGCAAACAGGATGCCGGTCCGCGAGGATGGAAATTGGTAGAAAATTATCAGGGCAGAGATGGCTACGACGAGCAGGAAGTGCGCGGTGATGAGGTTCGGATACCGTGCCTCGGCGAAGTGCATGTAGCTGCCGTTGGTGACGAGGCCCGCGAAAGCGGCGGCGGCCACGCCATATTCCCATCCCCACAGACGCCGCGCGAGAGCGTAGCAAGCAAGCGCCGGCAGGACCAGCAGCGCCGGCATCAGAACGGGAAAGACGGAGAAAGGATCCAGCCCGCTGATCCGGCAGATCTCCGCCATAATGAAGTGAAAGCCGGGCGGATAGAGCATGAAGAAATCGTAATGGCCCGTGGAGAGGGTCAGGTTCGTCATCAGCTCGTGCTCGAACTGGTCCACGCCTCTCAGGTAGGGCCAGTCGTTGAGCACCGGCCCGGAGTAGGCGCGGAAGACTACCAGCAGGAGCACCAAAGGAAGCAGAGCGTGGCGTGCTATCTTGGCGACCCGGGACCGCTCTAACCCGGCGGCTACCTCGACGAGTTGGGAGGTAGGCTCCGGCTCTTGCCGCCGGGTTTCGAGAAGCCGGGCAACGCCGGCGGCGAGCGCGAACAATGCAATCACGGGCGCGGTCCATACGGCCGGCGCGATGTGGAGCGCCACCGCCAACATCAACCCGCCCGCCGTGATTAGCGGTACGAGCGTCGGAAGTGTTAGCGGCGTCGCGGTTGGCGTCGCAATAGTCTCTTCCTTGTCTTTCGGGGCTCCGAATCTGTAGTAGACCGCGAAACCTCCGGCGAACACGAGCAGCACCGATACAACGGTTATGGGAAGAGTTACGCCGACGCCGAAGAGGCGCGACTGGGCCAGCGCCACGGACGGCACCAGCATCATGGAGAGCGCTATCGAATAGACGAGCCGCTCCGCGTAATCCAGGGAACGTGAGAGACAGGCGGCCCAGAAATATCCTGGCAGCACTCCCACGACCAGGGCCGCGAAGAGAGCACGGATCAGGTCAGACAACATGAATCTCTCCCCAGCACACTGGCTTTGAACCCGCGATGGCTGCTTCTACCCGCAGTCTTTCTAGTTCGTTCAGAGTGTCTTCCTTTGAAGTCATGGATGCAGACCGCGATGAAGCGCTTCATCGCGCAAATGTTAGCAGGAATTCGCGCTTAAAGACCCTGTTTTGGAGAATAGTTCAGCATCTGTGTAACATGAAGCAGGCTGTCTGGTTCTTGAGAGATTAGTAGAGAGGGAAGGGGCTCCGTGGGCATCAATGCTGTGTTGGAGAGTGGAGGCGGTATAGGGAAGGATCTCGGCACGGAGTTCTTGGAACTTACGCCTTTGCGGGCGGTTGCGACAATGCCCGTTGACTCGCGGCATCAGCCGTTTGGCTATTTGCATGGCGGCGTGAGCGTGATTCTGGCCGAATCCGTAGCGTCAATCGGAGCTATGCCGTGACGGCAGTAGACGCGGAACGTTGATGAAAGGTGAGAGCAACGCAAGGAGCCGGACGGTAAGCTGGGAAGACCCGGTGATCGGGGCCACGGCAGCGCCGGACATGAGCGGACTGGACTATATGCGAGCCATCATGACTGGAGAGCTTCCCACGGCGCCGATGGCGGATTTAATGGGGTTCGGACTCGTCGAGGTGGAGGAGGGCCGGGTCGTCTTCGATTGTATTCCCGCCGAGTATCACTACAACCCCATCGGATCGGTGCATGGTGGCCTCGCCTGCACCCTGTTCGACTCGGCGATGGGCTGCGCAGTACACACCATGCTCCCGGTGGGCGTCGGCTACACCACGCTGGAGCTAAAGGTGAATCTCCTGAGAGCGATCACCATCGAAACGGGGTGCTTACTCTGCGAGGGGGCTTTGCACAAAAACCCAGATAGTATCGCCAGATGTTGTGGTTTTGAGCAACCCTCCCTCAACGAATTGCGTCACCGATGGATTTTTGTGCAAGGCCCTGCGAGGGCAAGACCATCCATGTCGGCGGACGAATCGCCACCGCCGAGTCCCGGCTGACGGACGAGGCGGGCAAACTCTACGGCCACGCCACCACCACCTGCATGGTCTTCCGCGAAGGCGCGAAGGAGCGCTCCGTGGGCGAGGGGGGAAGGTGAAGCCCGGAGAGCATACGAACGAGACTCACGGAAGGAGCAAACCATGAAGGCCGTCAGGATCGAGGAATTCGGTGGACCAGAGGTGCTGAGGGTGTCGGAGACCCCCGCACCCGAGCCCGAAGGAGACGAGGTCATCATTGAGCTTCGGGCCGCGGGCGTGAATCGCGCGGACATTCTCACCCGTAGCGGCGGCTACCATGGCGCCGGGCAGCCTCCGATAGTGCCGGGGTTCGAGGGGAGCGGCATCGTTCGAGAGATCGGCCCGGAGGTGACGGAGGTGAGCCCTGGCGACCGCGTCCTCGCCTTCGGCGGCAGGCCGGGCTTCTATGCTGAGTACGTCGCGGTGCCGCAGGATCACGTCGTAAGGATGCCAGAGAACCTGGATTGGGACACGGCGGCGGCACTTCCGGTCGCCCCTCTCTCGGCCTGGTATTGTCTGCGACATCTCGCCCAACTTCGAAGTGGCGAGAAGGTTCTTATTTGGGCGGCGGCAAGCGGCGTCGATGACGCGGCGGTCCAGATCGCCAAGCACCTGGGCGCCACGGTTATCGCCACCGCTGGCTCCGACGAGAAGGTTGCATGGGCCCTGGAGAACGGCGCTGACGAAGGGATCAATCACGCAACCGAAGAGGTTCTCGCGAGGACGAGGGACATAACCGGAGAAGATGGCGTCGAGGTTGTGCTGGATACCGTAGGGGGGGCGGGTCTTCGGCGAGAGTCTCAAAGCGGTCGGTCATGGCGGGCGCGTAGTGTGTCTGGCGAATGTTGCGCTGGAGGAGAGTCGAATCGACACTCGCGATTTCTACCCGAAGAACGTAACCATCCACGGGTTTCAGATCACTAACCTCATGCAACGTCTGGGATACGATTCTCGGCCCGATCTCCGGGAGTTGGCGAATCTAGCGGCTCGGGGCGAGCTAGAGGTCCACGTAGACCAGAGCTTCCTATTGAAGCGAGCGGCCGACGCACACCGCTACCTGGAGGAGCGCCGCAATCGAGGTAAGGTTATGATCCACCCGCGAGGTTAGCCAGATGCTGGAAGAGGAGCGACTGCATGGATAGATCAAACTTTCCGGCCGAGTCACCAGTTTCGCCAGCGGTAGAGACCGGCGCGGACGTCGAGGAGCGAGTCGAGCAGCGCTACGCGGAGAACGAGGGCGTGAAGATCCACTACGCCGCTCTCGGCGAGGGACCGCTCATCGTCATGGTCCACGGCTTCCCGGATTATTGGTACACCTGGCGCCATCAGATGCACGCACTCTCCGGGAGCTACCGTGTAGCCGCCCTCGACCTGCGGGGCTACAACCTGAGCGACAAGCCGAAGGGAATAGAGAACTACGGCATGGGTGCGCTGCTCGGGGACGTGGCGGCCGTGATCCAGGCCGAAGGCCGCGAGAAGGCAATCATCTGCGGACACGACTGGGGTGGCGCCATCTCCTGGCAGTTTGCTTCGCGTATCCCTCGGATGACCGAGAGACTCATCATCCTCAACCTCCCGCACCTCACCGGCCTCACCCGCGAGCTTGCGAACGACCCCGAGCAACAGAGGAGCAGCGCCTACACCCGCTACTTCCAGCAAGAGGGCGCGCATGAATCTCTATCCGCCGATAGACTCGCTCGCTGGGTATCAGATCCGGAGGCGAGAGAGAAATACGTGGAGGCGTTCGAGCGCTCCGACTTCGAAGCGATGCTCTACTACTACAAACGCCACTACCCGAGGGAGCCCTACAAAGAGATGGGAACCCCGGAGGTTAGAGTCCAGGTCCCGGTGCTCATGTTCCACGGACTCAAGGACCCTTACCTGCTACCTGGCGCGCTCAACGGCACTTGGGAGTGGGTCGGGAAGGATCTCACACTTGTAACCATCCCCGAGGCCGGACACTTCGTCCAGCAGGACGCGGCGGAGCTCGTAACACGGACTATGGAGGGCTGGCTCTCGGCCAGGAGCTAAGAGCTTTCGCTGGTTTTGCAGCCCCCTAATAAGAACTCGCGCACCTCTTTATTGAAGGTCTGCGCCCGCTCGTCGTGAGGCAGGAGGGCCGAGTCTTTGAAGATGCGGGGTTCGGCTCTGGGGTTGCGTTGGAGGAAGTCTTCGGCTTCGTAGACTGGCGTCGTTTTCGCTTCCCGTCCCCAGCAGATCAAGGACTGATGTGGCACCCTCGGCCAGTAATCGGCCACGCCGAGGTTGAGCTTGCCGGAGACGAAGGCCGCCGGGAAGTACCTGGCGCCCGGCTGGTGGCTCGTCCCGTAGTAGCTCTCGATGAGGCTTTTCGTAACGAACCGCGGGTCGTGGTAGGACATGCGGCTCAGGTAGTAACGGATACCTGCCCTGGAGACGATGGCGTTGTATAGAGAGTCCCCGATCACGGGGGCGAGGAACAGACCCTGGATCGCGTCTCCGAGAAGGCCGGAGGCTCGTTCGAGGCTGCTGTAGCCGGTGGGACAGATGAGGACCAGCTTCTTGAATAGGCGCGGGCTTTGGACGAGGGTTGGCATGGCGAGCGCGGCGGTTAGGGAGCTTGCGACGAGGTGCGTGGGAGCCTGGATCTCCTCTCGCGCGAAGTCCTCTAACTGCGCAGTCACGTCCTCCGGTTCGTAGCGCCTCCTGGGCCGGTCCGACATCCCGCATCCTAAGAGATCCAGCGCGTATACCCGGAAGCTCCCGGCCAACTCCTCGAAATTTTTGTGAAACTCGAAGGAGGATGCCCCGGCGTAGACGCCATGCGCCAGCAATAGCGGCTCACCTTCCCCGGCGACGGCATACGCGAGGTCATGACCTCTCCACCGGTAGTAGCGAGTCTCACCCCCGATCCTACTCGCAAGCGGCCCACCACGCCGCGCGAGCCTCCCGTTCAGCGCCGCCAAACCTAAAGCCACGACTCCCACCGACGCCAGCGCCGTCTTAGTCTGCATCCATCCTCCATTGCTCAGATCTCTGTTTCACAGCGTAGCCAATACCTGCATTCTACGTTGACAAACCAACTATACAGGATAAAGTTTAAGCTAGTTAAATAAGCATCTTAAATAAATGTTAAATGGCATGGAGTATGGTTTGAACCGCGAGAGTCTCGTAGACGAGGTTTTGATGTTGATGCCGGTGTTGATGAGGCATTTCGGAGGTCCCAGTCCGGCTGAGAAGGAGGAGATCTCTCGTAAGGGTATGCCGGTGGACATCCATGTTTCTCCGGGTCACATCCAGATCTTGGTGGCGCTTACGCAGGGGCCGCAGTCGGTGGGTCAACTGGCGAAAACGGTGGGCGTCTCGCCGCCGGCGGCCACCCAACTCGTAGACAAACTGGTCGAGCACGGTTGGGTAGAGCGGCACCACGACGAGGCGGACCGCAGGGTGGTACGGGTAGATTACGTGCTGGGGATGCACGAGGTCGCGAGCCGCATCATGGAAGGCCCTCGTCGCCGGGTCCAGGGGGCGATAGATTCGCTGGAAGACGAAGAGGCTCGCGCCTTCGTAAAGGGCTTGAAGCTGATGGCCGCCGGGTTCAGGCCGGGGCATGGATAGGAACGTGAAGGTATGGCTCTGACCCTATCGGAGAAACAGTTAATGGTCCTCCGGTCTGATGCGAGTTCCGTCTTCGGGACCATGTGTCGCCTCTTACTCCCGTTTACAGTCATGCCGTCTACAGTCATTCCGTATGTAGTTAGTCAGGAAGGGAGCTACCGGTGAGCGGTGTGGATCTTCGAACGAACGTGGCTACGTCCGTAAACGTCGCGCGCTCCGGAGCCGAGCCGGGAGGGGAGATCTGATGGCGGCCATCGTCCGCTGGTGTCTCAAGAACAAGTCCGTGGTGTTGCTCGCGGCCGTCCTCCTCATCGCGAGCGGGGCGTATGCGACGACGCGCCTCAACCAGGAGCTTTTGCCGGACATCTCGTTCCCCGTGATCGTCGTCCAGACGCCTGTCACCGGTGCGGGACCGGATCTCGTCGACAAGCAGGTGACGCAGCCGGTCGAGAGCGCTATAAACAGCGTGGACGGCATAAATAGCGTCCAGTCCACCTCTTCTCAGGGATTCTCGGTCGTAGTCGTGGAGTTCGATCTCGATACCGATACCGACAAGGCAAAGACTGACCTACAGAACGTCCTTGACGGCGTGGCCCTTCCACAGCAGGCCGGTCGACCCGAGGTGACGAGCCAGTCCGCCTCCCAGTTCCCGATCATAAACCTCTCGCTCTCCGCCAAAGACGGTGACCTCGCCGGCCTGACCAAATACGCCCAGGACACGGTCGTCCCCGAGATCGAAGACGTGGACGGTGTTGCGAGCGCCGACCTCGTCGGCGGCGCGGAGAAACGCATCGAAGTCAAGGTAGACCCCGGCAAGCTGAAGGAGAAAGACATCTCCACCGATGCCGCCGTCGGGGCCATAAGCGGAGCCAATGTCGACGCGCCCGTCGGCAGCGCTCCTGTCGATGGACTGGATACTCCCGTGCGCGCCAAGAACGAGCTTGCTAACGCTGACGCCCTCAAAAAGCTCCCCGTCGGAGTCTCCGGAGCTTCAGCCGCTTCCTCCGGCGCTCCGGTAGCTCCCGCTGGAGTAGCGCCGGGAGCCGCTGCGTCCGGTGAGGTTCCTGCTGGTGAGGCGGTTCCTTCGGGTGCGCCAGCGGGGACCGCCGGAGCTGTTAGCGGCGCTTCCGGTGCTTCCGGTGGTGAGACGCCGAAGCCGGTGCTGCTTGGGGACGTGGCGGAGGTGCGTACGGCGCCTTCGGATCTTTCGGGGATCTCACGCACCAACGGTAAGCCCAGCCTCGGGCTGAACATCGTCAAGGAGAAGGACGCCAACACTGTGGAGGTCGCGGCGGCGGTCGACAAGAAGCTCGGCGATGTGCGGGACAAACTGGGTGACGGCCAGGTCGTAGTGGTCAACAACGCGGCCACCTCCGTCAAGGAGTCCGTAAACGGCCTGGTCGAGGAGGCGCTCGTCGGGGCGGTGCTGGCGATATTGGTGATCTTCGCCTTCCTGCGCTCCCTGCGGGCCACGCTAGTCACGGCGGTCTCCCTACCGACCTCGGTGCTGGCCGCCCTCCTGTTCTCCTGGGGCGACAACCTGACCCTGAACATCATCACCCTCGCTGGTCTGACCATCGCCGTCGGGCGCGTCGTGGACGACGCCATCGTGGTGCTGGAGAACTCCTACCGCTACGTGCAGCAAGGTCTTGACTCGGAGGAGGCGGCCCTGCGCGGGACCACCGATGTGGCGAGCGCCATCACCTCCTCGACACTGACCACGACCGCCGTGTTCGCGCCGCTCGCCATCGTAGGCGGCATAGTCTCCAAGTTCTTCGTCCCGCTCTCCCTGACCGTTGCATTGGCGCTTTTGGCCTCCCTGATCGTCGCGGTAACAGTAATCCCCGTGCTTGTCAGCATCTTCCTCAAACGCCGGGTCGAGCAGGACCGTGTATCCGCCTCCGAGGAAGAGGCTACAAGCGAGGGACGCCGCATGGGTGGTGTGGCCCGGTTCGTGATCGGTGTCGTGGTGTTCCTGGTCGTCTCGGCAGTCGCGCTCGCGGTCGCCTCGAAAGCCGGCGTGCTGAATGGATTACCCGGTTTTCCTCAGAGCTTCACGGACGCCGTCGATGGTATCGTCTCCGGCTTCGGTCTCTCATGGCCGGTTTTCCTCGCGGTGGCGGCCACCATAGTCGTACTTCTGCTGGTTGGAACCGTGCTCTTAGCGCGGAGACGACCTCCTTCGGAGCGTCCCGCTGGACGAGCGGAGGACGGGCTGCTGGTAGGTATCTACACTCCGATGCTCCGCTGGAGTTTGCGTCATCGTTTGATCGTGCCATTGTTGGCGCTGTTGGCCTTCGCCGCCGGACTCGCGACCATACCGTTCCTGCCGGTCAGCTTCTTCCCGCCGAGCGAGGAGCATCTCTTGATCGCCGACGCGGAGCTTCCCACGGGGACCGGGCTCCAGCAGACGAGCGACAAGCTGCGCTCGTTCGAGGACTTCCTGGCTCAGGACGAAGGGATCAAGAGCTACCAGGTCTCCATAGGCGGAGAGAATACCTTCAACCCTGATACACCCGTGCGCCCCAGCAACCAAGCCGAGGCGTACATAAACGTCAAATCGGGCTCGAACGTGAATGGCGCGCTCAAGCGAGTGGATAAGGAAGGCAACCGGCTCTACGGGTCGAAGTTCAAAGTCCAGATCGTCTCGAACGGTCCCCCGCAGGGCGGTCTCGAAGCCGTCCTGACCGGCGGCTCAGACAAACAACTCGCCGAGGCCTCGAAGCTCGTCTCAAAGGAGTTCCAAAAGCTGGATAACGTCAACAACGTCCAGAGCGACCTTTCGAGCGGCAATCGCGAGGTCTCGGTAAACGCCGACCCGGCTAAAGCCGCGAAGGCCGGACTCTCGCCTGGCAGTGTCTCCACGTCTCTCGGCGCGCTTCTCGGCAACAGCACCGTAACCAGTATCGGGGACGTGCCGGTCTACCTCGGGGTGCCGAAGGATTCGGCGGATTCGATCGAGAAGCTCAAGGCGCTGCCCGTGAGTCCCGGCACGACGGCGGGAGACGTGGCGGAGATAAAGAAGGTGGACGCTCCGGTGGCGATCAGTCGCTCCGACGGCGACCGGGCGGTTACGGTTACGGGGAACATCACCTCCAAGGATACCCAGAGCGTCTCGACCGAGGCGAAAGCCGCTGTCGATAAGCTCGACCTGCCGGGTGGCGTCAAGGCAAACGTCGGCGGCGAGTCCGACGACATAAACGACAGCTTCAGGAACCTCTTCCTCTCTATAATCGTGGCGCTCGTGCTGGTTTATTTGATCCTGGTCGTCTTCTTCGGTTCGATCCTCATACCGCTCGTCATACTCCTCGCGGTCCCGCTTACCACGGTCGGGGCTTTCGGCGCTCTCTACCTGACGGACACGGCGATATCGTTGCCGTCTCTGCTTGGGATACTGCTCCTGATCGGGATAGTCGTCTCGAACGCCATCCTGCTCGTGGACTTCGCGATAAAGGCCCGCGACGATTACGAGACCTCCGACGAGGCCCTGATCGCCGCCGGACAGGCCCGTCTCCGGCCCATCCTGATGACCGCTCTGGCAACCATCTTCGCCTTGGCCCCGCTGGGTTTGGGTCTCGCGGGCGGTGGTAGCTCGCTCATCTCGTCCAGCCTGGCTATTACCGTAATCGGTGGTCTCACTACTTCGACCTTCCTGACGCTGCTCGTGGTGCCGGTCGGTTACTCGCTCCTGAAGGGCGACCGGAGGCGCAAGAAGAAAGGGTAGGACCTGGAGCGGAGGCTAGAGACGGGAGAGAGAGCCCCTGACTTCAGCTTGCTGGCGGCAGGCTCCGGGCGGCGGGTGAACCTGGAGAGCACGGCGGGACGGAAGGCCGTCCTCATCTTCCATCTGCAGGGAACGGCCCCGACGGCGCGGGAGATCAACCGGGCTGTCCGCGCCCAATATTCACCGGAAGAAGTCCTGATCGCCAGCGTCATAGACCTCTCCATCGTGCCGCCCGTCTACTGGATGTCTTTTAGTCTCATCCTGAACACAGCCTACGACCAGGCCGCCGCCGAGTTGCCATCAGAGGCAGATCCGACGGATTACGTAATGATCCTGCCCGACTGGAGCGGCTTCGTAAGCCGCAAGTACGGAGCGCGAAACACGGGACGCGCCACCGTAATAGTGATCGTTGACGAAGACTCAAACGTAGCAAGTTATTACCAGGGCGAGCGGCCCGTCGAGGCGGTTTTCGAGTCTCTGGAGCCGAAGTAGTGTGCGAGACGACAGTTTGATACCCGCGAGCCATGCAAACTGTAAGGAAATATGGAGAGGAGGTTAGTCATCAACAAGGGAAGATACCGCCAGCGTACCCCAGACCGGCAGTACCAGGGCCAGATGCGCGAGGTCCTCAAGCAGAGGATCGATAGCGTCCCGGCGCAAATCTCCCGCGGCGAAGTAGAGGAGATAGGGGCGGAGATCGGGCTGGGAGACCCGACCGACGCCGTCCGGCTCTTCGACCGGCTGAAGGGTGTTTCGTGGAGGGGCGACTATATCGCATCCGGCGATAGCGGCTGGATCACCGCCTTGGTAACCGAGGTCAATTAGCTTCTATCCGGTCTTCGCGCCGCGCTTCCGTCTTCTGATCGTGGTAAAAGACCGGTATGGACGCGCAGTACGGAGAGAGGCCGTTCAGAGACCGCGCAGATGCTGGCAGGCGGCTCGCCGAACGTTTGTCTGCTTACCGGTACGGGAACCCGATAGTCCTGGCTCTGCCACGGGGTGGTGTGCCGGTAGGGTATGAGATAGCGCGTGCTCTGGACGCTCCGCTGGACGTGTTCGTCGCGCGCAAGCTCGGCGCGCCGGGACAGCCGGAGCTTGGCATCGGCGCCGTCGCGCAGGGCGGCACGCGTATCCTCAATCAACGCCTCGTCGAGCATCTTGGCATTTCAGATGACTATCTGGAGCGCATCACGCGGAGGGAAGAAAAAGAGGTAAAGCGCCGACTCAACCTGCTGCGCGGCGGTCGTCCCGAGCTGGAGGTCCGGGGGAGGGCGGTGATCCTAGTAGATGACGGCCTCGCCACCGGAGTGACGGCGCGGGCCGCTATAGAGTCACTGAGGGAGCGGCATCCACGACAGCTCATCCTCGCCATTCCTGTATGCGCCGCCCAGACGGCGCGTTGGATCCAACCGGAAGTAGACGCTTTTGTCTCGCTGGAAATCCCATCGGACCTGTACGCCATCGGCTTCTGGTACGAAAATTTCGAGCAGGTTTCGGATAGAGAGGTCATGAAACTCCTCGATAGAGCCTGGCGCGGGCGAAAGGACTCCTAGATTGCACGTCTACTCGAACCCTACCTCGGAGAACCACGTAAACGAACTCTCCCACGTGGAGATACCAGAAAGGTTTCCAGCGGCCCTCGCCGGAGTCGAAGCCGCGAAGAAGGCCGGCGTGTCCGTGGAACAACGCCCATGCGAACCTGCTCCAGCCGGAGCGCTCAACGCGGTACACCACGCCGCCTACCTCGATGAACTTGAGAGGTTATCCGCGAATGGTGGCGGATACCTGGACGCGGATACGGCTCTCGGCACGAGCTCCTGGGAAGTGGCGTTGATGACGGCCGGCGCTGCGGTGGGAGCAGTCGAGAGCGCTCTCTCCGGGACACCGGCGTTCGCCGTGGCGCGTCCGCCGGGACATTACGCCGGAAGAGCAAAGGCGATGGGATTCTGTCTGCTAAACAACGCCGCCATCGCGGCCAAGTATGCCCGCTCGCTGGGCGTTCGCAGGGTCTCCATCCTCGACTGGGACGTACATCACGGCAACGGGACCCAGGATATCTTCTACGAGAGCGAGGAAGTACTCTATCTCTCCGCGCACCGGAGTCCTTTCTACCCTGGAACCGGTGCGGCGAGCGAGGTGGGCGAGGGGCCTGGACGTGACTTCACCGTAAACGTATCCTTGCCGCGTGCCTCCGGGGAAGATGTCTACGCAGCCGCTTTCGCTGGGGTCTTTGCGCCGATCCTGCGCGAGTTCCGCCCGGAGCTAATAATCGTCTCCGCGGGCTACGATGCCCATGCCGACGATCCTCTAGGCGGGATGCGTCTCGAAGCGTCATCCTTTGGACGTCTGGCGGCGGAGCTTGCGTCTCTTGCCGATGAGGTAGAAGCGCCGCCGTTGGCGCTCATCCTGGAAGGAGGCTACGACCTTAGAGCGCTCACCGCGAGCGTCGCAGCCACGATTGAAGGGGTGGAAAGCGAGGAGGCTTCCGGGTGGAAGTATTCGGGAGGCGTCAGGGCCGTGGACGAGAGCCGTAGGGTCCTCGCTCCGTTCTGGGAGAGTCTCTGCTAGATCGCGAAGCGCAGCGGAGTCTTCAGGCTGAAGCTGAGAATGTGCGAAACACCTGTATCGAGGCAAAAGAAAGAGCGCCGCCGGGATTCGGCGACGCTCCGTATAGAGCTTTGGTAGTTGGGTCTATGCGGCGCTGTGGGAGAGGAAGCGGCCGTACTCGCCGGTACGGATCATCTGCTCCGCCTCGCGCTGGAGCTGACGGACCCGCTCGCGGGAGACGCCCATCTCGTCACTTAGCTGGGCAAGAGTGAAGGGCTCCTTGTTGTCCAGGCCGTAGCGCCGGATAAGGACGTGGCGCTGGCGGTCGGGAAGCTGCTCTACCGCCGCTCCGAGTCCTTCGGTCTCCATCCCCCGCACGACCGTGCCGACGGTGTCCGAGGCTCGCTCGTCTTCCACGAGCTCACCGAGTTCCGAGGCGCCCTCATCCGAGCCCAGGGGCTGGTTGAGGCTAGTCGCGTCAGGCATGGCGCTCTTTACGTCGCGCACCTCGTCGGCCGTCCATCCTAGACGCTCGGCGACTTCCTCGTCCGTGGGGCCGCGCTCCTGCTCGGCGGAGATCTCGTTGTAGGCGCGGGCCATCTTCCGGATCTTCTCACCCATATGAACGGGAACCCGGATGGTGCGGCCCTTGTCCGCCATCGCGCGCTGCACGGCCTGACGGATCCACCACGTCGCATACGTCGAGAAACGCCAGCCTCTCTCAGGGTCGAACTTCTCGACCGCCCGCATCAGACCAATGTTACCCTCCTGGATGAGGTCCTCGAAAGGCAGACCCATGCCCCGGTACTTCTTCGCCACCGAGACGACGAGGCGCAGGTTCTTCTCGATCAGACGCTGCCGAGCCTGCTTGTCGCCAGCTTTCGCCCGCCGGGAGAGATCCACCTCCTCCTTGTGCGTGAGCAGGTTCCCCTTGTCGATCCGGGCGAAATAACCCGGTATGAGGTCCGGGGTCTCGGGCTCGCGCACCGGACGCCGCGTGTCTATTACTGTGTCCCTGTTCTCCATACTAACCTCCGCTTGAATATGATCTGTATTTCCAGACGACCGTGAGCTATCCTTATACCCATAGCTCCCCTCCAAATACCGTGCTTCGCCGAGACCCAGTGTCCTCTGCGGACCCTCGCGGCTAGATAAAGCTAGTCTTTAGACCTTGTTGCCTGTCTATAAAGTTACGACCAACCAAGGAGTATACACCACAGGACCGGTTTGTCAAGAGCGGGGCAAAATTTACCGGAGGGCAGATAGTTGAGCCCCGACTTATCCTGTTTTCAGGCGCACAGTACCGGCTCTTTCGCCGCGAACCTCGATCCGGATGGAACCCTCGCCGCGCACGACCCAGATCACACGCCGGGCGTAACTGGATGGTAGCCCCTGGAAGAAAGCCGAATCTTTCCAGGAGTTGCCTTCGAGCGCCGAGCGTCCGGCCAAATGACCGAGGTCCATCTCGGTTTCTCCCGAGACCAGGCTAGCGCTTTCGGGCAACTCTATCTCCGCCTTTACGGACTTGACCAGCTTCTTGTCCGACGCGACCTGTGTCACGTTCGTCGGCAGGTAGCCAGTGTTCTCCACGGTCAATTCCAGACGCCTGAGCCCCTGTGAGAGGTCCTCCGCCCCCAGGCGAGCTTCGAGGCGCGGGGCGGTCGAGGCGTGAGAGAGAGCGAAGCCGGTCAGCTTCTCGCACTCGATTTCGAGGAACTTCGGCGGAGGGTTCTGGGCGGTGAACTTTGTCTTCCAGCCCCCTATCTCCACCTGGCCGAGCTGCGGATGCTCGAACTGATGCCAGTCAACGAACCCCTCGCCGTCGAGCTCACGGTCGTTCCAGGCGAGTATCTTTAGCTGGGCTTCCTCCGGTGGGTCGCGGAAGAACTCGATGAAGTTTTCGACCTCGACGCCCGCGCTCTTCGCCATGGACCAGAACTCGATGGTGAAAGCGAAGACGCCGTAGTAGTCGTAGACCCAGTCGTCGAAGGCGCCAGTTATGAACTTGTTTGGTTCGTAGCGGAAGTCGTGGTAGACAGAGATGTTCGGGTAGCCGGTCATCTCCGTACCCCGGTCTCCCAGAGCCTTGTAAACGGCGAGGTCGTGTTCGGGGAGTGCAGAATCCGCCTGGTTGGAGTAGGGACGGAGGATTGCGCCGCAGAACGTGTGGTAGGTGTGGACGCTGAAGATGTTCTTGTGAGCGAGCAGGAAGTCCACCTGGGCCCGCGCCTCGGGCTCGGAGAGTGGGTACGGACCAGCACCACCCTGGTCGGAGTCTTCGCGCCAGTGGTAGGGGTACTGGCGGTTCATGTCCAGGCCGTGGAGGGGGCGCGCTATCTTCCGCTCGAAGCCATCGTAGTCCTCGAAAACACCCTCGCGGTAGAGCCGGTAGTAGGTTCCGCCGGACTCGTCCGGGGCGCGGGGGATCATCAGGCGGGGGTCCTTTTCGGAGACGCGCCACTCGCCGTACGCATCCTCGACACGCATCTGGACGATGTTGTCGTCGCCGTCAATGTCTTCAGCGTGCAAGCCGGGCTCGGGTTCTGGCTCGGGCCAGGGGCGCAGGGTGGCGCGGAGGGTGTATGGGGTCGTCAGGTAGCGTTCGGCGCCGTCGGGCGAGAGGCGGGGAAGTATGTAGAAGGTTTGATGGTCTAGGAGGTCGGTGATACGTGCGTCTTCTCCGTGGTTTTCGAGGAGGGTCTGGATCAGGTACAGGGCGCACATGGAGCCGGTCACTTCGCCGGCGTGGGTGTTGCCGTCGACCCAGAAGGCGGGCTTCTCGTCGGCGGGACCGGTGGCGGAGTTGGTGATCTCGGCGAGCCAGATCTCACGTCCTTCATAGCTCTTGCCGATGGAGCTAATTTCGCAAAGCTTCGGATGCTCTTCCGCGAGAGCGCGCAGGGTATCGGTAAGCTCTTCGTAGCGTAGATATTGGGCGAAATCTATCTTCATTTGTCCCTTTCGCCTTTCGATGGTCAAAACACGACTATTATGGACTATTTGCCGGTGGGGTAGACCCCCTAAATATAGTGTGCGAAGATAGTGCGCTGCAGCATGTTGGGTGCCGCAATGGTAGCCACGCTGTCAATGTATCTAGAGCATGATGAGGGATATATAATTGACGTTCAGTCAGTACAAGGTTGAAGGCGGTGAAGGACTGGATACCTCGGTTGGAACGGTCCTTGGAGGACGCTACAGGGTACAGAGCACTTTAGGCACCGGGGGCATGGCCGTCGTTTACAAGGCGGAGGACGCAATCCTCGGGCGCACGGTTGCCTTGAAGACCCTGCATCGCCAGTATGCCGAGGAGCCTTCGTTCCGGGCGCGCTTCAAGCAAGAGGCGCGAGCGATGGCCTCCCTGGACCACCACAACATCGTCAAGGTCTATGACATCTCGCAGGATGGCGAGATTCCTTTCATCGTGGCCGAGTGTGTAGGCGGGAACGATATAGGGGACTTGCTCTCTCGGAATCGCGGCGCGCCACTCAACGAGGAGTTCACCCGTAGAGTGGCCGAGCAGGTCTTGCGGGCTCTCTCTTACGCTCACCGGCGGGGCATCATACACCGGGACATCAAGCCGTCCAATATCCTCATCAACCACGAAGGAACCGCGAAGGTCGCGGACTTCGGCATCGCTCGCATAGTAGAGGACGACGAGGCTGGGAAGGCGGGAGAGATCGTGGGCAGCGTCCGCTACATGTCCCCCGAGCAACTCAGAGGCGAGGAGGTTACCCCGAGGAGCGACATCTACTCCGTCGGCATCCTTCTCTATCACTGCCTGACGGGTAATCCGCCCTTCTCAGGCAACGTAAAGAGCCTCGCTCGACAGCACCTGCAGAAGTCGCCCACGCCGCCGCGCAGGCTGAACAAGAAAGTCTCACGCCCGTTGGAGGCCATTGTCCTGAAGGCCCTTGCCAAGGACCCCAACGACCGCTACCAGTCGGCGGATACCATGCTGGACGACCTGGAAGCCGCGGCGGCGCCCAGGAAGGCGGTAGGGACGCGAGAGGTTCCAAAGAACGCCGCAGCCGGCGCTCCGCGAAAAGGCCGCAAGGGATTGACGCTCGTCTCGATGTTGGCGGCACTTTTGCTTCTGGCTGGTGGGACGGCGTTCGCGGCCGAAAGGCTCGGTTACGTGGACCTGCCGTCGAAACAGAACCTTCAGGAAGCCCTGGGCCAGGTCAAAGACGTGAGTACGCAGCCCATAGAGGCGCCCAAGCCACCCGAAGAGCCTGTCAAGAACAAGGCTTCCTCACCGCCGGAGAAGCCCGATACGGCTAACGTTAATACGGCAAACGTAATTAACAAGGATGCGGTATTGGCGCCAGTCCCCGACGTGCGGACGTACTATGATTACTCGGCCGAGGAGATCCTGCACAACCGCGGGTTCGAGGTGAATATCGTGTATGCCTACCAGGATGGTTACGCCAACCGGGGGGTAGCGTGGGGTACGAAACCTGCATTCGGCACGATGGCGCCCACCGGCTCCACCATCACCGTTTACGCAACACCCAAGGACCTCTACCAGCCCCAGATCCGGAGCTAGTCCTCCAGGCTCGCCACGCTAGATAGTTCTATTAGTGCCGTCTATCCTGTCGGCTATGAATGGGTAACGGTAATCTTCCCCACTGTAGACTTTATATGCGGCGTAGCAGCCGTGAACGATGGGGACCAGGCCCAGCAGAACTCCGGCTGGTATCACGAGGAATATAGCGAGTCCCAGAGTGATCACCGTTAGGAAGAACCCCATAAGCCCGGCGACGACGAAGATGACGAGCCAGGCTACCTGGTACCAGAGCGCCTGCAGGGCATGGAAGCCCACGCGCGGCGACCGATCTTTATAGACGAGCCAGACGAGCAAAGCTCCAAGAGGCATCAGCCCCACGAGCGCCGCGAGCACGCTCAGGTGGGAGAGCATGGACCACGTTCTCTCGTCCTCGGGACTCATCGCACTGTATGGGTACCTGCCCATTTCATCGCCAGAGCCGTCCATCGCATCGCCGGGATCGTGGGCTCTTCCGTAGTTACGTGGCTCTTGCTGCATCGGTTCTCCTTCCGGTCGAGACTTTTGTCGCGTCTTCGATCCTCATGTCCGGTAAGCTCGCCGCCGCGCGCTTGCCGTATGGTAGAGGAGCATGATGGTTACGGGCATAGCGCCTGCCGCCTCTCTGTCGAACGCCGCTTCGTATCCGCGCCTGACGAAACCGCCGGTGAGACGTGTGATCTCCACCCCATCCTCGGAGTAGGCTACTGTCGAGTTGCGGAGCAGACTGATCCGTGCCTCGTAGACTCGGCCGGCGCACTCGACACGGAGGTAGTCGGCGGACCTTTCCCTCGGAGCGGCCGTAAGTATCTCGCCGCCGGAGGAGACCATGCGGTAGACAGCGTTCGCGTGACGCTCGATCCGGGTCCGCAGGCTTCCAGCCTCGAACTCCGCGTTTCCGGAGCGATCCTGGGTCAAACGGCCGAACTCGTCTCCGTTTCGATCAACCAGCGAATATTCGGCGGCAAGCAAGCCGAGCGGTCTGGCGCTGAAGCCGTCGGCGAGTTTCCTCTGAAGACCGTTCCAGGGAGCGAGGCCGATGTCGTTGGATGCCAGATTCATACTGACTTCTTATACGAGGAGCGCACGGTGGAGTTTCGCGGGTGGAGAGGTTACATTACGTTGACCCGAAAGGAAGAGAGCGTTACGTGGAACTACAAAGCAAACAAGAGATCCGAAACGAAATACTCCAGGCTTGGTTGAGGAGCGCGTGGGTATATCCCATGGAAGGCCCCAATGCCCAGACTCACCTGCGCCTGACCCCCGGCGGACGCCTCAAGATACGGCGTAAGATAAACGAGCTTGAAGAGAGCCTGGGTGAGAACGGCAGCGAGCTTGCCAAACAAGAAGAGGCAGGCACTCTGCCCATCGAGCGCGAAAAGCTCGAACTCGCCATGATGGTGCAGGCATACACCTCCGAACGCCGCTTTATCCAGAGTCAGGGCGCGACTCTAGGTACTCCGGCGGTCGAGATGGAGGATACTGGCACCGAAGGCACTGAGTAGTAGAACGAGTAACGGGCAGCGCCGGTTCAGGATCAAAATATTTCGAATGTATATCTACACGATATGTCCACGCATGCGAAACTGTTGCAGAGTTTCAGGTCTGTTGCTAACGGCAATGTTCGCGTAGAATGCAGGCAATGAATAATCTTCCTGATTGGCTTTGGCGCTATATAGCCCAGAAGGGCATTGACAGAGGTTTCTCTTGGTTCTGGAAGAAGTATGGGAAGGCTTGGTGCCACATTGCAAACCACAAACTATTAGAGCTAGGTGTCTGGCATCAAATTACGCTTGCCGAGATACTGGACAACGTTACGCTAACTTACCAGCAAGCAGAGCTTGCGCTAGCAACGGACCACAGCGCCAAACTTGAGGAAGTGGGTGAGCCTATTGAGATACCGTATATCAGCGCCTTTCCCAAGATCGGCATCGCAAGCGGCATCGGCCCGACGTTCAAAGATAGCCTCACTCCTATAATTAAATCCCATAAGTGGGGGATTGAACTCCAGCCTATGGGTGCCCTCGACAACAAATTTAAGTCTTTATGGTCCGAGATCAAGTTCATGCCGAAGATAGATTCCGGTTGGAAGGGAGCCGGTATAGCAAGCGGCTGGAAGGCTACTATCACCAGCGTTGCTAACCTCCACTCCGGTCTCACCGGCATTGCAAAACCTTTCGCTGAACTTAACAGTGGTACTGGTTCTATCGCCAAGTCTAAGTTTCCGCTTATAAACGGTACCAAGAGGTTTCGAAGCGGTGTTGATTTTGGCACCGATAGTCTCGCTTACCCTCTTACTGGAGCAAAAGCCATACCTTTTATTAACTCGATAGTTCAAGTGGACCCTAACCCCAAAATCAGCATCTTACCCAAAGATAATGCCTTTACCCTAGCTTACGGTACTCGCCCCAAACTACTTTATGGAACAGTCCATAGATAAGCGAATTTGCTATGCCGTCTTTCGGTTCAGGCGTCTTTCGAGGGCGTTGGTGAGATAGATGAGAGGCAGGCAGATCGCCAGGTAGATCAGGGCCGCCGCGATGAGGGGCGTGCCATTGAAGGTCTCGGCGCGGAGGTCTTGCGCCGACTTGAGAAGCTCCACCAGACCTATGACCGAGACTATCGAGGTGTCTTTTATGAGCATGACGAACTCGTTGGTCAGGGGCGGTATGGTGCGGCGGAAGGCCTGCGGCACGATTATGTAGCGCATCGTCTGTCCATAGGAGAGGCCGGAGGCGCGTCCGGCTTCCATCTGGCCCCTGTCGATGCTCTGGATACCAGAACGAAAGATCTCTGCGACGTAGGCGGCGCTGTTGAGCGTCAGCGTCGTGAGCCCGGCGAAGAACAGGCTGTCGAACCTTATGCCTATGAGCGGCGTCGTGAAGTAGATGATTATTAGCTGCACCAGGAGAGGCGTACCCCGGAAAATGTCGATGTAGAGTTGTGCCGGAAATCTCAAGAAGCGTAAGCGGGAGATCTTCAAAAGCGCCAGCAAGAGTCCGAACACGATCCCGAACGCCTCCGCCAGAAGCGCGAGCGTAATCGTGACGAGCACGGCCTTCAGGATGACGTCGATGTTGTCGAAAACCAGTCCGAAGTTCAGGTACTTGTCCTGGATGTTTTGCAGGCTGAAGTTGCTCAGGTCGAAGTTTATTGGCACCTTGATCTCCCGCTTATGGCTTGTCTGGAGGTGTTTAGTGTCTTTCTACGGGATCGACTCTGGCTCCCGGCCGATCCACTTCTTGTAGATCTTGGCGTAGGTGCCGTCGTTTTTGATCTCCTTGAGCGCCTTGTTTACTGGGCCGACGAGTTCGCTATCTTTCGGGAAAGCTATTCCGTACTGCTCACCAGTCGGGATGGTCTCGACGATCTTGAGGTTGCCCTTGCTGGTGCTGACCTTGTCTTGGGAGACGGGCAGGTCGTTTATGACTGCGTCGATCTGGCCGTTCTCGAGTGCCGAGAAGGCATCCTCCACGGTCTTGTAAGTCCTTACGTCGCCGCCTATGGTCCCCTTGTCTTTCAATTCTTTCGCCTTGATCTCGCCCGTGGTGGCCGTTTGAGCGCCTACCGTCGCGCTCCCTAGATCGTCAACTGACTTTATGCTGGAGTCGCTCTTGACCAGGAGCGACTGGTCGGCGTTGAAGTATGGATCGGAGAAATCCACCTGCTTCTGGCGATCCTTTGTGATGGTCATGGCGGAGATCGCCGCGTCGTAGAGGTTCCCGTTGAGGCCGCCGATGATGCCGTCGAAAGTTACGTTCTGGTACTCGGGCGTAAATCCTGCCCGCTTGCCGATCTCGTTCATCAAGTCTATGTCGAACCCGACCGGCTTTCCGCCCTGTGAGAACTCGAACGGCCTGTAAGCGATGTCCGAAGCAACTTTGATCGGCTTGCTTGCCTTGCTACCGTCCCCAGCCTTACCACTATCACTACCGCTGCCGCTACCACCGCCGCAGGCCGCCGCTACCATCGCGACCGCGATGAACAGCACGACCAGCATTGCTCTTCTGGATCTCCTCAACTCCTCCACCCTTTCAAAAAGATGCTCATTTGTCAGCAGATCAATCGCCCGTAGCGAATGTAATCGCTGAATAGTTAATAACAAAACGGACTCTCGGCGCAAGTCGGACACGCTGAAAGATGGCCTCGTGGGCGCATTGTCTGACTGAGAAGGCCGTGCTACGGTGCCGGGTTGCGGATGTTTTTAACGAAAGGAGAGTGCGGAAGATGACGAACCTTGACGCCGGACTTGCGAGCGCGATATCCGAAGCCGTGGACGAACGACGCGACGATGCGGTGCGCCTGTTGCAGGAACTGGTCCGCGTTCCATCGGTCACGGGCGCGGAAGGGGCCGTTCAGGAGGTCGTCGAGCGAGCTTTCCAGGAGCGCGATCTGGAAGTGGACCGGTGGGTGGCTACGCCCGAGGAGGTGGCGCCGTACCTGGATCACGTCGGGGATCAGGAGACCTACGAGAACCGCCCCAACATAGTCGGCACGCGTTCTGGCGGAGATGGCGGACGCTCGATCCTGCTCAACGCGCATATTGATACAGTCGAGAGCGGCGACCCAGCCGCCTGGAGCCGCGACCCGCTCTCCGGCAAGGTTGTGGGAGACTTTCTCTATGGCCGGGGCTCGTGCGATATGAAGGGCGGACTCGTCACCCACCTGGCCGCGCTCGACGCCCTGGCAGACCTCGGCATCGAGCTGCGCGGCGACGTGAAGGTTGCCGCGACGGTCGGCGAGGAGGACGGCGGCTTGGGCGCTCTGTCCACTGTGCTACGCGGTCACCGCGCCGACGCCGCTCTCATAACAGAGCCGACGCGCCTCGCGCTCATTACGGCTCAGGGAGGATCTCTCGTCTTCCGGCTGACCATACACGGGAAGTCGGCGCACGGCGCCGTGCGTGATGAAGGCGTCTCGGCGCTAGAGAAGTTCGTACCCATCTTCGAGGACCTGCGGGCGCTGGAGCGCGAGCGTAACGTGACGCTGCGTCACCCTCTCTACGAGGGAATAAAGAACAAAGTCCCGATCAGTGTCGGGCTCGTGCGCGCGGGAAACTGGGCCTCGACCGTCCCCGAATCGCTAGTAGCGGAGGGAAGGATCGGTCTCATACCCGGCGAGGAGATCGAGCCGTTCCAGGATCTGGTATTGGAACGTATCTCCTCCGCCGCGAACCGGGATTCCTGGCTGCGGGAGCATCCGCCGGAGATTGAATGGTTCAGCGGACAGTTCGCTCCGGCCGAAGTGCTGCCCGACGCCCCGATCTGCGAAGCCGTGGTGCGGGCCCACGAGCTAACCACGAACCGTAAGCCCTCCCTCAAAGGCGTACCCTACGGCGCTGACATGCGGCACTTCATCCGGTTCGGCGGTATGCCCTGCGTCATGTACGGGGCCGGGGACGTAAACGTCGCCCATGCTCCCGACGAGCATATAAACATCACCGACCTGCTGACGGCGACGAAGACCATAGCTTGCCTGCTGGCGGATTGGTGCGGCGTGGAGTAGCGACTACGTTCTGATTAGTGCAGTATCTGAGCGAGGAAGCGCTTGGTTCGCTCGTTCTCGGGGTTCTGGAAGAAGTGCTCGGGCGTCCCGACCTCTACTATCCGGCCCTCGTCCATGAAGACGACCCGGTCGGCGACGCGCCTGGCGAAGCCCATCTCGTGAGTGACGACGACCATCGTCATGCCGCCTCTGGCGAGGTCCGCCATCGCTTCGAGGACTTCGTTGATCATCTCCGGGTCCAGCGCGCTGGTCGGTTCGTCGAAGAGCATTATCTTCGGCTCCATCGCGAGGCCGCGCGCTATGGCAACGCGCTGCTGCTGGCCGCCGGAGAGCGAGACGGGGAACTTGTTGGCCTGCTCAGGGATGCCGACTCGCTCCAGGAGGCGGGCGCAACGCTCTTCGGCCTCCTTGCGGCCAACGTTTTTTACCTTCATGGGGGCGAGCTTTATGTTGTCGTTGACCGTCATGTGCGGGTAGAGGTTGAACTGTTGGAAGACGAACCCGATCTCTGTCCGCAGGCGGTTCAGGTCGGTCTTCTTCTCGTGGACTTCGATGCCGTCGACGACGAGCTTGCCGGTGGTGATCTCCTCCAGCGCGTTAATACACCGCAGCAGTGTGCTCTTACCCGAGCCCGAAGGCCCGATCACGACCACTACCTCGCCCTCGTCGACCGCGAACTCGATGTCCTTTAGGACTTGGAAGTCCCCGAAGAACTTGTTGACCTCGTGAAACTCTATGATGCCCACACACGCGCCTTCCCCGGATGCTTCAGTATGGCGGTAGAATAGCATAGGGAAATCGTACTCTGGAGAAGCACGGGAGGAGCTTTGGACAATCTCTTCGATTCGACGGAGGGCGGCGAGAACCGGGAAGAAAGGCTTGCGGAACTTGCCCGTCAGGTCTCCGTATGTACCAGGTGCGACCTCGCCCTCAACCGCACCAATACCGTCTTCGGGACCGGAGACCCGCACTCGCCCCTGCTGCTCATCGGCGAGGGGCCGGGCGAGAACGAGGACGCGACGGGCCTGCCGTTCGTTGGGAGGGCGGGTAAGCTACTGGACGACATCCTCGCGGCGGTAGACCTGACGCGTCAACAGGTCTACATCACCAACGTCGTCAAGTGCCGGGCGGCGGTGGAGGAAGGCGGAAGGATGAAGAACCGGCCGCCGAAGATGGGAGAGATCAAAGCGTGCAACCCTTACCTGGAAGCCCAGCTAGACGCCATTAAACCGAAGATAATCCTCTGTCTCGGCGGTCCCGCCGCCAAGAGCATCATAGACAAGGACTTCCGCATCACCAAGGACCGGGGCAAGTGGTACGAGGTCCACGGCGCGAAGACGATGGCGACTTTCCATCCGGCCTACGTCCTGCGCCAGAGCGGCGACGACCTGAAACAGACCAAGCGACTCGTCTGGAAGGACATCCAGGCCGTCTACGCCGAGTACCAGAAGGCGATGGAGGAGCGAGAGTAGTGCGCCGAATCAAAGACCGAACTCGTCGGCTATCTCGGAAGGGACGGAGAGCGTGGCGTCGATTAGGTGGCGATGACATAGTACATTCGGGTGAATTCGTGGCGGGAAACTTCCGACCATATATCAGCGGGCGAAGATCTGGTGGGTCCCGCTACACCAGGGCCAGATGGAGGGTTTGAAGGTCGAGGCGGTCTCACTCGACAAGACCAAGGATAACCATACTTACCGCTTTATTGATCTGGCTCACGGTGGAAACGGAGCTTTCTACCCAAGGGGCATCCCCCTTTCCGCTGGCAAGAGTTGGAGGCTCGTCGCCACCTCCGGCCCTGACTGGGGTTGTTTCGAGTTGAGCCTGAAAAAGTAGCCGGGAAAACGTAAACATTCTCATACCGTATCTTGACTATGGCTGCTATTATGCAACCGTGAAGTCGCAAACCGTCGAGAAGGGCTCCTAAAGCGTGGTCAGCACAACTACCGGCAGTCGCATGATGGATAGCATTGATAAGGACATCCTGAACTTCATCCAGCGCGAGTTTCCGCTGGAGCGGGAGCCGTTCGACGCTATCGGGCGCGAGGTAGGTATCGCCGGCGACGAGGTGATCCGGCGCGTGGAGACGCTCAAGAGGGGACGGGTGATCCGTCAGATCTCCGCGATCTTCGATACGCGAGTCCTCGGCTATGAGTCGAGCCTGGTGGCTGCCAGGATTCCTGCCGAAAAGCTCGCGGCGGGGGCGAAGGCCATAAACTCCCACCCCGGCGTCTCTCACAACTACGAGCGGAACAACGATCTGAACCTCTGGTACACGGTCGCCGTTCCGCCGGACTCCCGGCTCGGGCTCGAAGGCACCGTTGACGTGCTGCATCACATAAGTGGCGCGGAGAAGACCCGCATCTTGCCGACGCTGAAGCTTTTCAAGATCGGGGTGACTCTCGACATGAACATGGGCGCGACCGCCAAAAAAGAAGCTCCGCAGTACGGCGAGTCCGACCGCCAGGGCGCGGACAAGAACATTAGCGAGGAGGACAAGGCGGCTATACGGGTCTTGCAGGAGGACGTGCCGCTGACGCCGAGGCCGTTCGATCTCTGGGGCGAGCAGGCCGGGATGTCCTATAATGAGTTGATCGACCGGGCATACGATTTCCAGCGGCGCAAGATCATGCGCCGCTTCTCCGCCGTCCTCTATCACCGCAAGGCTGGCTTTCGGGCGAACGCGATGGGCGTCTGGCGGGTACCCGAGGAGCGCGTGGAAGACGCCGGCAACATGTTCGCCCAGTATCAGGCGGTCTCCCACTGCTACCAGCGCCCCGTCTACGAGGACTGGCCCTACGCCCTCTTCAGCATGGTCCACGGCCGCTCGGTCGAGGAGTGCGAAGCGGTCCTGAACGCGATGTCCGAGGAGAGCGGCCTGACCGACTACGTCTCCCTCTACTCGACCCGCGAGTACAAGAAGACGCGAGTGCGCTACTTCACGCCGGAGATGGAGGCCTGGGAACGCCTCTACGCCGGCGCCCTCCGTTAGTCTTTAGCTATCGGTATTCAGCCTTGAGTAAAGGCGAGGCAGTGACGTCGAACCTCTCGGCGCGTTTGTTTTGTTGAGCGCGGCGTTCCTGATAGCTCTCCTGGCGGCGTTGCTGGCGGGCGCTGTCTCGGGGCTCTCCGGCTTTGGGCTGGCGCTCATAAGCGTGCCGCTGCTGCTCTTTGTCTACGAGCCAAAGACGGTCGTCGCGCTGACCGCCGTGCTGTCGATATTCATAAACGCGGCGGTGGTGTTGGATTCGTGGCGGGAGGCGGAGCGGCGCCTGGTGGCCGCGCTGCTGCTTCCGGCGTTCGTCGGGATAGTGGCGGGCGTGGAGATCCTGCGGGCCGTGAACCCGGCGTACATCCGGCTTGGAGTCGGAGTTGTGGTGGTCTTGTCGGCATTGCTTCTTTTGCGGGACGTGCGGCTTCCGGGTGCGCGGACGTGGTGGGGGACGGTGGTGGCGGGTTCGGCGAGCGGTGTGCTCTCGACCTCGACGGGGCTCGCCGGTCCGCCCATAGTGTTGCTCTTCGCCTCACGCGGCCTGCCGAAGCACGCTTTCCGAAGCAGCAGCGCGCTCTACTTCCTGGTCCTGAGTATCGTGGGGCTCGCCTTGCTCTACTATCGTGGGGTCTTCGAGTTGGGACAGGCGCCGTTGGCGCTCGCGCTGGTCCCGGCGGCGTTTCTGGGGAAGCTCGTGGGGACGGCGCTCTTGAAGAGGATCTCCGAGAACTCTTTCCGGGCATTTACCCTGGGCATAGTGATCCTGACCGGGACTCTGGGTGTCGCAACAGCCATATGGGCGTTGACGTAGCTCAGACACCGAGCTTTTCGGCCAGCTCGACGAAGTCCCCCGCGACGAAGTCGAAGGCCGGGTCAGGCGGCTCCGCGTGTCCTCCGGGACCAAATTCGAGGGGTCGAAGGACGTATGCGGTGCGGAGGCCGTTCTCGCGGGCGGAACGCAGGTCATTCGGGTGGGCGGCGACCATCAGGACTTGATCCGGCCGCAGGCCCAGCAGTTCGGGTACCATCAGGTAAGTCTCAGGGTCGGGCTTGTAGTGACGGACCAGCTCGGCGGAGAAGATGAGATCCCACGGAAGCCCGGCTCGCTTCGCCATGTTGGTCAGCAACGCGACGTTTCCATTTGAGAGCGTGGAGATGATAAAGCGCTCCTTGAGCCGCGACAGACCCTCCATCGAGTCCGGCCAGGGCTCCAGCCGGTGCCAGACCTTGTTCAGATGGTCTTTCTCTTCTTCCGAGAGCCCGCCGACACCGAACTCATCGAGCAACTCTTCGAGGGAGGCGCGGTGGAGGGAGTCGAGGTTGGTCCAGGGGACCTCGCCCCGGCGCACCCGGTCCATGGATGGAGCATACCTGCCGCGCCAGGCGTCGGCGAAAGTCGCCCAGTCCACATCCAGGCCCTTCTCTCGGTTCAACTCCTCACCCTCCCGGATGATGGTCGAGCGCCAGTCCACGACCGTGCCAAACACGTCGAAGGAGAGCGCCTGGATGCCGGAGGAGTTCAAACCTCTGCGCCGGCGTGGCGTCTGCCCACGGCGGGGTATCGAGGCGCCAACTTCCGCTTCGTCCTATCGAAATTCAACGTCACGTCCCTCACTTTCATGGCGTACGACAAGCAGTGCAACTATAACGGATACAAGCGACATTCCGGCGGCGGAGGTTGAACGGCTCTTCTGAGAGGTAGAATATGCGGGTTCGTCATTGACTTGAGGAGGAGAGGGATGCCGGTAAGGGTAGGAGCGCAGATTCAGCCGCAGCACGCGGAGTACGCCCAGATGCGCGATGCGTGGCGCAGGGTGGAGGAGATGGGGGCGGACACGCTCTTTAACTGGGACCACTTCTACCCGCTCTACGGAGATCCGGACGGCAAGCACTTCGAGTGCTGGACGCTCCTCGCGGCGATGGCCGAAGTCACGGAGCGGGTCGAGTTCGGGGCGCTGGTCACCTGCAACTCGTACCGGAACGCGAACCTGCTCGCGGACATGGCCCGGACCGTGGACCACATCTCGGGTGGACGTTTGATCCTCGGGATCGGGTCCGGCTGGTTCGAGAAGGACTACGACGAATACGGATATCCTTTCGGGACCGCACCGGGCCGGCTCAAGGACCTGGACGCGGCGCTGCCGGTTATCGAGGAGCGGATGGGCAAGCTCAACCCGGCTCCGACGCGTGAGATACCGATCCTCATCGGCGGCGGGGGCGAGAAGGTTACGCTCCGCATCGTCGCCGAGCACGCCCACATCTGGAACGGCTTCGGCGACCCGGAGGCGGCAGGTCGCAAGAGCGGCATCCTGGACGACTGGTGTGGGAAGGTCGGGCGCGACCCGAAAGAGATAGAGCGCTCCGTCCTGATCCAGCCAAACCAGATAGAGAATGCCGAGGCCTACGTCGAGAACGGCATAACCCACCTGCTCATAGGCTTCACCGGCCCGGAGTACGACCTGAGCCCGCTGGAAGACCTCATAGCCTGGCGCGATGACTACCAAGAGCGCAACGGAGAAGCCGCCGCGAGTTAGGAGCTTATCGCCTGCTCTAAGTCCGCCACGAGGTCCTCCGCGTCCTCAATGCCGACCGAGAGGCGCATGAGACCGTCCGTGACGCCTCGCGCCTCTCGCTGCTCGCGCGGTATGGCGGCGTGGGTCATCGTCGCCGGGTGGGTTATGAGCGACTCGACCCCGCCCAGCGACTCGGCGAACGAGAAGACCTTCGTTCTTTGGACCGCCGCGTAGGCCGCCTCCGCTCCGCCTTTCAGAGTGAATGAGACCATCCCGGAGAAGCCGCTCATCTGCTTCTTCGCCAGCTCGTGCTGCGGGTGGCTCGGCAGGCCGGGGTAGTTGACCGTGGCTACTTCCGGGTGGCCTTCGAGGAATTCGGCGACGGCGAGGGCGTTCTCTTCGTGCTGGCGCATACGGACGGCGAGGGTCTTCAGGCCGCGCAGCACGATCCAGGAGTCGAACGGTCCCGGCACCCCGCCCGCGGCGTTCTGGTAGAACTTGATCTCTTCGTAAAACCCTTCGTTGGAGGTCATCACAGCCCCGCCGATAACGTCCGAATGTCCGCCCATGTACTTGGTCGTCGAATGGACCACGATATCCGCTCCCAGAGCGAGCGGCTGCTGGAAGTACGGCGAGGCGAAGGTATTGTCCACGGCCACTACCGCGCCCCGCTCGTGCGCCATCTCCGAGAGAGCGGCGATGTCCGAGAGGGTCAACATCGGGTTGGTTGGCGTCTCGATCCAGAGCATCTTCGTCTCGGAACGCAGCGCCTTCTCGACAGCCTCTGGGTCCGTGGTGTCGGCGTAGGTGAAGTCCAGGCTGCCGGTTCGGGGGAGGACCTTGTCGAAGAGCCGGTAGGTGCCGCCGTAGAGGTCGTCCCCGGCCACGACGTGGTCCCCGACGTTCAGGATGCTCAACGTGGCGACCGTAGCCGCGAGCCCGGAGGCGAAGGCGAGTCCGTACTCCGCGCCTTCGAGGGCGGCGACGCATTCTTCGAGGGCCGCGCGGGTCGGATTGCCGCTGCGGCTATACTCGTAGCCCTTGTGCTGGCCCGGCGCTTCCTGCGTGTAGGTGGAAGTTTGGTAGATCGGGACGATGGTCGCTCCCGTCGCCGGGTCCGCCTCCTGTCCGACGTGTATGGCGCGCGTGGCGAACTTCATGCTTCCTCCTCGAAGATTCGATACGGTCTCTCTAACTCCTCCGGGGTGATGTCCGAGTTCGCGAGCACCCACTCGTCATCGAAGACCTTCGAGACGTAGTTGCGTCCGGAATCGGGGAGTATGACGACCACCACGGCGTCTTCCGGCAGACCCTTCGCCGCCCGCATCGCCCCGACGGCCGCCATCCCGCACGAGCCTCCGACGAACAGTCCCTCCTCGGCCATGAGACGGCGAGTCATCAGGAAGGATTCCTTATCGGTCACCTGGATGACTTCATCCACCACGCTGCCGTCGTGATTCTCCGGGTAGAAGTCTTCGCCGACGCCTTCTACAGCGTACTTGTGGATGTTCTCCGGGTCTGAGTAGATGGAGCCTTCCGGGTCCACGCCGACGATCTGTATCTCCGGGTTCTGTTCCTTGAGGTAGCGGGCGGTGCCGGTGATGGTGCCGCAGGTCCCCATACCGGCGACGAAGTGGGTGATGCGTCCGTTCGTCTGACGCCACAGCTCCGGTCCCGTCGTCTCGTAGTGTGCCAGGGGATTGGTCGGGTTCTCGTACTGGCCGGGTTTGAAGCCGCCGGGGATCTCGCTCGCCAGCCGCTCGGAGACCGCGTAGTAGCTCCTGGGGTCTTCTGGCGGCGCGCTCGGGGTGACGACTACCTCCGCGCCCATCGCCTTGAGCAGGTCCTGTTTCTCCTTGCTCGCTTTCTCCGGCATCACGCAGATGCACCGGTAACCTTTGACCGCCGCCGCGAGCGCGAGCCCGGCCCCAGTGTTCCCGCTCGTCGGCTCGACGATGGTCCCGCCGGGCTTCAGTAGACCTTGTTCCTCGGCCACCTCGATCATCTTCACGGCGGGACGGTCCTTCACCGAGCCGCCGGGGTTCAGGTACTCGACCTTCGCCAGGACGGTCGCCTGGATGCCTTCGTCCCGCTCGATGCGCCCCATACGGATCAGGGGCGTATTCCCGATAGCCGCTATTATGTTCTCGTAGTAATCCATTCCTGAAGTCTCCATGCCGGTAGAGTACCATCCGCCGCTCTCTAGAATACGAAGCGCCGGACGTACGCCCTCGCGTATAATCCCCGGATATGGAGGAGAGCATGTGGAAATCGGAGCGCGTACCCGGAGAGGTGGAGCTTGCGATCTGGAAAGCGGGCAGCAGCCCGGACCCGGTGATCTGCCTGCACGGCATCACCGCCCAGCACCGGGCCTTCAACGCTCTGGCGAGACAGATCGGTGAGGAACGCAGCCTCGTCGGCGTGGACCTGCGGGGCAGGGGAGACTCGGACAAGCCGGAATCCGGCTACGGGCTCGAAGCTCACGCGGAGGACGTGGTGCGGGTCCTCGATCATCTCGGACTCGAACGGGCCGTCATAGCCGGTCACTCCATGGGCGCATTCGTGGGACTCCAGACCGCTCTTATGTTCCCGGACCGGGTACGGGCGCTCGCGCTACTCGACGGCGGCTGGCCTCGCGCCGAAAGCTCGTCCGAGGAGGCGATGTCCGAAGAAGAGAAGCGGGAGGCGGAAGCTATCGAGGAAGGACTCGAACGTGCCTTCCGCAGGCTCGACATGGTCTTCGAGAGTCCGGAGACCTACCTGGACTTCTGGTTCCCCGGACAGGGACTAAAGATAGAGGACCTGCCCCCGGACCTCGGCGATTACTACCTTTACGATCTGGCAAAAGTGGATGGCGGCTACCAGCCCAAGTGCTCATCCGCGGCGGCGAAAGAAGACGCGCCCTGGGTCTCAAACCACGCCCCGACCGCCGAGGAGATGAAAAGCGTCACCTGTCCGGTCGTCCTCGTCCGGGCCTCGGCTGGTTTCTTCCCGGAGAGTGATCCCCTCATCTCGGACGACGCTCAGGCGGTAATGGCGAACGTTCTGGACCTGCGCGAGGAGATCCTGGTAGAAGGCGCGAACCATTACACGATGCTGTGGCCGGACCAAACACGCCAGTGGGCCGGCCTCCTCAGCGACGATAGCTGGTGCTCCTAGAAAGTTGGGTTGAGCTTGTCGTAGCCCTCGTAAACAGCGGCTTGAAGTTCCGCGCCGTGCTGAGTAGAGATGAAACTGAGTTGGAGGCAACGTTGTCTCTAACGAGAGGCTAGGCTAGACCTTTGTCCGATAGCCACTTCGATACAACTTGAGGGATTGTCTTGGCAGGGCCTAGCGGATCGAAGGGATGATACAGTCTGCCCACCAAATCGGCAGGTAGTGCAGCGAGCGTCTGGTCTTTCAGCAAGCATACTGGCTTGCGCAGAGCGAACAGGTAGCCGACCTCCAAGGCAACGTTCGGATTCTGCGCTTCCGTCTTAATGCGTTCGTAGATTGCCACGCCCAGGCCGCATCCGTGCAGGTGCGTCAGAATGTTGTTGAAAAGCTCATCGTGATAGCTCTTATCGTCTGCCCGAATGCCTACGATGCCGTGCGCGCCTAGCGCCTTCTTAACAGCTTCCGTTATGGCTTCGTGTACCCAAGTGTTGCCGAACTCCATTATGATGAAAGCCGCCTTGGTGGGGTCGGGATAATCCTTCTTGAAACGATCCAGACTCTCTTTTATCTCGACGGGAGGCTGGTCTACCGACATGGTGGCGCTGAACTCGTCTGGCGTGGCGGAGATAAAGGGCGCTTCTATCGACTGAGGCGATGGATGAGCTTCCGCTTCCGCTATCTCTATGAGCTTGTTGAAAGGATGGATGTGCGGTGACACGTTAGGATCAGGTGCAGGGTTGATGGCAATGTGCTGGTAGTCGGACCCGTAATGGACAGCGAACCGCTCCACGTCTTCCAGGGTACGGAACTCCTGTACAGTACACCGGTCGAGTCCTAGATTGTAAGCATCTATCCAGCGTAGGGCAGCGTTAACCGTACTGAATACGGGCATTGTTACGCCTTCCGGGAGTTGGGTCTGGAGAGGTAAACTATCCTCGGTCCAGCTGATGTAATAGGCTGGATTTCGTAGTTGCGCCATTCGCCTACCTCGCTCGATAGTTTTTAGCCCGCGATCAGTATCTTACAGCTCAATCTTATATGGGAGGCTGGCCTGCATTTTATGGTTTACCCTTAATGGCTGCAGGTAGGTAAATAGTCTGTTCAAGGAGACCATGCTAGTGTGCAATCCGGAAACAATACCATCGGGTTGTGGCTGATCGGAGCATACGCCCCACTGGGCCAACCTTCTCCGCGACGACGGTTGGATGCGCTGACTCTACGAGATCTATCGAATGGCAAACGAAAAGCGGGGCTCTTTCGAGCCCCGCTCTGCGATAACTTTATGCGTCGGAAACGTTACTCTTCGCGGCGCAGGGGACGGGCGGAAGGCCTCTCGTCGTAATCACCGGAGGAGCTGGTGCTTGAGTCCTGCTCCTGGATCTTCTGCCGGGCTTCGTCTCTACGGTTGTAGGCCTTCTCGACTATGTCCTGGGCCACGTTGCGCGAGCCCCAGCCGAAGGCTATCGCGGCGGCGAGCGCTATGGCTCCGAGGACGATCAGGAACGTCGGGGCGGTTAGCTGCACCGCTATCTGGAGCTGCGTCAGGGCGGCGAAGACCGCGTAGACCATGATGGCGACCTGTGCAACGGTCCCGAGGATGTCGATGCCTGTAGCTCCCCGGACTAATCCGGCGACGAACTGGGCGAGCAGGCCGGCCAGTATCAGGATCAGGACGGCCGCGATGATGTTCGGGATGTAGGCGATCAACTGGGCGAAGACGGCCGAGACCTGGCTTATGCCAAGTGCGTCCGTCGCCATCGTGATCGCTATGATGAAGACGAACCAGAAGACCAGCTTGCCAAGAATAGTCGCTGGCGTCTCTCTGGTCTGCGCTCTATCGAAGAACTGCTTGATGCCGCTCTTCTCCATCCAGCCGTCGAAGCCAACGGCCTTGAGTACCCGGCTGACCACGGCCTGAAGGACCTTGGCTACGATGTAGCCGACGATCAGGATGATGATCGCGCCGATTAGCTGCGGGATGAAGGCGAAGAAGGCGCTGAACCCCTGCTGTAGTGAATGAACTATGTTCATCTATTCTCTCCTCACTGAAGCTTTTCTCTACTTACTACCAGCCCGCGTGGCCCCGCTGGCGCCCGGTCTTCGCGCCCCAGGCGCCACCGATTGCGCCACCGATGAACGGGAAGAGCAACGCCAGGATGCCCGCGCCCGTCAGGATAGTGCCGAGACCCTGTTTCGGGACCTGGTTCTTCACGCCGCCCGGAACCTGCGGCAGCGTAACGCCACTTAGCTGATCTATGACGCTGTATCCTACAGCAGCTCCTATGAGCGCCAGAAGGATGGTTATTATCAGGGCCAGAAGCGGCACCAGGAGTCCGTGCTTGACCCCGGAGCGGCTCGCCATCCTACCCGCTGCGTAGCCCCCGATCAGGAACGCCAGAAGCAGCGTCAGAAGCAACCCGATCAGACCCGAGATGCCGCCTTCCGTGCCACCTTTGACGCCCATGGCACCTAGGATCGCGCCGACTATACCGCCGATGATGCCGCTCAGGATCAGACCGGCTCCAAGAGCCGTCAGCCAGCCGAAGAACACACTGACCCAACTCGTCCCTAGCTCGGAGTCCCTATTGCTTCTCTCGTTTTCCTGATCCCGGCGAACGTCCCCAACCCTGCGCGGTCCGGACTCGTCCCGACTGTCTGTGCGGGTTTCGTTCGTGTCCACCCGTGGTGCATCCTCGTTGCCTCTGCGATCTCTATCGCTCATTTATCCATTCCTTTCATGTTAGTGTTTTTCGACAAGCCGATCCCTTTATGCTGGAGCTTCGGTTTGAGCCATGAAGCGGTCGTAGAGCAGCGCGGCGAGTATCCCTCCGATAATCGGGCCCAGGATGTACAGCCAGGCGCTCGTGAGATCCCCCGCCACTATCATTGGTCCCAGGGCGCGGGCGGGGTTGACGGCACCTCCGGTAACCGGACCGGCGATGAATACCCCGATCGCCAGCGCAAACCCAACCGCTATCGGGGCGATTGCGGCCGGAGCCCTCTGGTCGGTAGCCACCGACATAACCACGAAGACCAGGATGAAGGTGATCAAGATCTCCAAAAGAAATGCCTGAAAGTCTCCGACCCCCTGTGCGGGGTAGGTGGCTGCCAAAGAGGCCTTGTCTCTGCCTGGAGCTCCAAAAGCAAGCCAGGTAGCCATGGCCGCGAGTATGGCTCCCACCAGTTGCGCCGCCACGTAGACCGGCGTGTACTTCCAGGGGAACTTTCCGGCGGCGGCCATGCCCAGGGTAACGGCCGGGTTGACGTGGGCCCCCGACACGTGGCCTATGGCGGCGACGACGGCCGCGAGGGCCAGCCCGAAAGCTAGAACTATGGCTAGAGAGTCGTAGGCCCCACCAGCAGTCGGGCGTGAGAGGATGGCGCCGACCGCCACGGCGGTCCCGCCGAAGACCAGGATGAACGTGCCCACTAGCTCGGCAAGTGCCGTGCCTACCATGTGTGAGGCGTCTATCTGACTCCCGTACAGGCCACCGCCGCCCAAGCTCTCTTCTTCTTTCTCCTCAATCGCTTCTCTGGCGCCTCGGCGGGCGGCATCTTGCGTGAGGCGCTCCATGTTCTCCGAGCGGGGTTCGCTGCGTGTTCCAGTTCTTCCGGCGTCCACTTGCAAGCCTTCTGTTGCCCGTCCTGCATCATCCACCGGCCCATCAGCCAGCTTGCTTCTCTCTGCCTCCCTCTGTAGTTCTTCTTCCCTGCCTTCTCTACGTGCCACCTCTATACGATCTCCTCGCCAGGGTTTGGTCCGTCTTGCCGCCTAAAAACCGGCGGTTTTCGTCGTCTGCTTGGCGGTCTTCTTCATCAGTTTCCGCCTCCTCACACCGAAACGGGCGCGTCCGGCTTTCGTCGGTACTGTTTAATCAGTAAGACCGGAAGAAACCTCTATCGGTTACGCTTCTCGGTCTCGTCTTCTATGTCGACCTCCTCGCGCCTTACGTCCTCCTCGACGACTTCCGTGTCCTCGACCACTTCCTTACGGATACGCAACTCTTCCTTGACGACCGGCTTCTTGTCTACGATGACCTCTTCCTCGGTCACCGGCACCCGGATCTCGTCGTCCCTGATCTCGGCCTCCGAAGCCACACCCTCTTCGACGGGTACCCGCTCGACGTGAACTTCCTCGCGCTTGGTGGGAACCTCTATCCGCTCGCGGTCGGTCCTCACGCGCTTGCGCACCTTCATGGCGCCGGCCTCGCGCTCGCGGGTCCCGGCCCGGAGCTCTTCCTCGGTCCTCTGCACCCGAAGCTCGTCCTCGTCCTCCAGGTCGGAGCCGGGCTGGCTTACGCCCTCCTGGTTGCGGTCGTGCTCGCGGAACTCGCCGGACTCGGTGTCGCCCATGCTCATGCCAGGGCCGACCGTACCGGCGGTCGTCGAGCCGGTGCTCGCCGCGCCGCTGTGCTCGTCGTAGTCCTCGTCGCCGTAGTAATCGCCGTAGGAACCAGAGTCAGTACTTCCACCTTCGAGTCCGTAGTAGCTATGGATCTCCTGCTCGTACTCGGGCGTGATCTCATGATCGTCGTCGAAGGCTGGGCCGCTCTTCGCCGTCTCTTTGTCCACGGAGGCCGTCATGGTCTGACGTTCCTCGTCTATCGTCACGAGGTCCATCGGGAGAAGGGTCGACTTCGTACCCAGGAAACCCATCTTCACGCCGATGTACTCGGGCTGATCGCTCTCGTCCAGGAAGAGATCGTCTACTTTGCCGATCTTGTCATTGTCACGATCGTAGACCGTGTAGCCCGCGTACCGATCCTCAATGGCAGTGAACCTGTCACTACGTTGTTCGAACTCCGTCATGAATTCTCCTTTGCTCGGAAACTTTACCTGCAACATCATTCACCACGGCTGTTAAATAACCTGATGAACTAAAACGACCATACCCCGCAGGTACGTTGGTCCAAAACGAATTGTGGTGTCGTAAGACACAAACGACTCAGAAGTTGTAGCTGTTACTGAAGTTGGTGCTCCGCGACACCGAGCGATGGAAAGTTTCTACGCATCGCAAGTCGGCAGCACGCTTTGCCGAAAGAGAAGCATGACGAGCGGGATATCTGTATCAGGAGAATGAATGGCGCGCTGGACGTAGGCGCTGAATCTCGGGAAGCATATTCCTCAGTACCGGAAGATATCTTCCTGATCGCGTGCATCGGGCTTCTCCGGGTCCAGGTCGAAGCGGGGTTTCTGCATCTCCCGTTCCGCTTTCTCGCAGAGAACTTCGATGGCCTCGGAGACCGGCTTTAGGTAGTACGGTTCGCCGTGGAAGAGGATAGCGTCCTTCTCGGTGTCGTAGCCGCGGAAGCGGTCCCCACCTTTTGTTTCGGCCAGTACGTCTAGCGGTTCGGTGTAGGAATCAAAGTACCTGTGATGCTCGGATGTCTCGTACCAGTGCTCCAGGCGTTCATCGAACCTGGCGAAGTATTCGACGTATGTCCTGGATCTGAGCGGAGAGTCGTCGTCGATATCGAGACTTTCTCTTAGTTCGGCGCCACGTTCGGAGTTTTGCGTGTCCGGGGGCCAGAGCAGTCGGGAGATCCTGCCGATGGCGACGAGCAGGTTCTGGATCGAGTACCAGAAAAGCCTGCCGTCGCTGTTGGCGTTCGCCTCTTCGATGTCTTGAAGGGCGATCATCGCGAACTGACACTGCCGCTCGACCTCTCTCTGAAACTGCCTGAGCAAGAAAGTCTCCAAGCGCTTACTCCTCCCCAATATATAAGTATCGTCTCGCCGTGGTGGACTGAATCCTGGGCGTCAGCATACCCGGACTCCGGCGCTGGCGGAAAGTGCTCATGCTTCCTGGCGCGCGGTGTTTTCGGCGGCTCTTTCCAGGGCTTCGATGTCCTCGACGCATATGTAACGTCGTCTCACTTCCACGGCTCCTATTTCGCGGAGTACGGAGAACGCGCGTGTTACGGCTTCGCGGTTCGCGCCGATCATGGTAGCCAACTGCTGGTGGGTGTAGCGGGTGGGTATCTTGTAGCCCTCGCTGGTCCTTATACCCTGGCTCTCGATGAGCAGGCAGAGGAGGCTCGCCAGCCGTGCGGGAACCTTCTTCAGGGCGAGGTCTTCGAGGCGTATCTCGTAGGCGTTCAGGCGGTTGCTCAACAGATGCACCAGTTGCAGACCGACTCGGGGCTTCTCCATGATGAGCCGCTCCACGTCGGCGCGACACATCGCGGCGACGTTCGAAGGCTCTATGGCCTGGGCGTAGGCGTTCCGCAACCGCTGCGCCGTGATGGACATCTCCCCGAATACCGTTCCGCTCTCCAATACCGCCAGCGTGAACTCCCGTCCCTCCGAGTTCTTTTTGAATAACCGCACCCGGCCGGATTTGAGTATAAAGAGTGTCTCACCGAGGTCCATTGGCATGAAGAAAGTCTCGCCCGCCTTGATACTGGTCTCCAGGCGGTTCCAGTTGATCGCCTCTAACTCTTCCCGCGAGAGAGGCTCGAAGATGTCCACCATCGAAAGGAGCCGTATATCTTCCTCGGCGGAACCTCTCTTGAGTTTTTTGGTGTCTACCTCGTCACGATCCAGGCTGGATCTTCCGATGTTGGATGCCATCTAAACTCCTAGAGCCTCAGTCGTCGTTCATCTAGCGAACTCCGACTCCCCCGTACAATGACTGAAGTGTCCTCGGACACAGTTTTATCAGGCTTTCTGCCTTTATATACCCTATAATCTAAGCCGTGTACAGAAAAGTACACAAAATTATATACTAGGATGAAAAGTTGTTTTTAGATAGCTGCCGAGAGGGCGCGTGGACGAGTTCTCTGTGATGAAGAAGGAGCTGTTGGGCGTCGCGGAGGTGGCGAAATACCTGGGGGTAAACCAGGTGACCGTATACCGCTGGTGCCGGGAAGGGCGTCTGCCGTGCATCAAGATGGGCAAATCCTGGCGCATCCGGAGCGCGGCGCTCGACGACTTCCTGCGCCAACGGGAGCAGGATCCGACGCTCGCGGGGCAGTTGCGCGCATTTCTCAAAATGCCGGACAGCGTGATCGGAATCGCCCAGACGCCCGAGTTGTTGCATCGTCTGGACACGGCTTTCTTTCAGGTGGCCGAGGCTCGCGGCGGAACGATGGTCAAATTTCATGGCGGCGAGCCGGCTGGCGAGGACGAGTTGCGGGACAACTTCGAGCGCAACGGGCTGGAGATTACGCGGTTGGAGGAAGAAGGCCGCTTCCGTTTCAGCGCCGAGACGAATCCTCTCGAAGGGCGCGAGGACGACTTGCGGCGAGTCCTCTCCGAAGAGATGGACAGTGGACGGAGCCTCTGGGTCACCTTCGACTGGATGGACGACATAGACCTCGGCGCGGTGCTGGAGCAGCAAGAGAAGCTAACGGAGTTCGCCGATTCCAGGCAGCTGGTAGTCAAGACGGCCGTGATGCAGGAAGTTATCGACGAATGGCCGCCTAAGATGCGGCATTACGCACAGGTCTTGCACTCCGGGGTGATCTGGATCTCAGAGGCGGGCCTGTCGTTGAGCCGGGTTACGCCGCTGCCGCCCGGCTAAAGCTAGAGCGGGTCCGTGACGATATTAAGTACTAAGTCAGCAAGTGCAAAGGGAAGATTCGAGGAAGGTGAGGCCAGTGGACAATACGGCGGCGATGGAGTGGGTTGAAAAATCTCTCGAATATTCCCGTGATGGAGGGCCCTCAAGTATCGAAGGTCTCCTGAAGGCGGTGCGGGAGGAGATACTGTTCGAGATAGAGATCTCCGAAAACGGATGGCCGGAGACACGCGCGGACAATCAACAGCGGTAGCCGATGTTACCTCTGCACTTACGCGACCGGCGGAAGCAAGGAGCGCGAGACGGCGAGGTAGTGGCAGACGCTGCCCGCTATGACGAAGGCGTGCCAGACGGCGTGGGAGTAGGGGACACGCCGGTTGTGGTAGAAGATCGTACCGGCCGTGTAAGCGACGCCGCCAGCCAGGAGCCAGGAGATCGCCGCTCCAGGCACGGCCTCTATCATGGGCTTCACCGCTACGATGCACAGCCAGCCCATCAGCACGTACACCAACGTCGAGAGTATATTTAGCCGCCCGGTAAAGAACACCTTGAAGATAATTCCGAACACTGCCAGACCCCACACCAGCCCGAAGAGCGTCCAGCCCCAGCCTCCGCTCATGCTTCGCATATTTACCAGCGTGAACGGTGTATAAGTCCCCGCTATCAGCAGGTAGATGGCGCAATGGTCCACGACGCGCAGTACACGTTTCGCCCCCGGACGCCGTGACAGGTGATAGAGGGTCGAGGCCGCGTAGAGCGACACGAGCGTGGCCCCATAGACGCCCGAGCTAACGATACGCCAGGTATCGCCGCCAAGCGCGGTGAAGACCACGAGCGTGATGGCTCCCGCCATACTGACCGCCAGCCCGGCGGCGTGCGTGATGCTGTTGGCGAGCTCCTCCGCGGGTGTGTAACGTTCCTCCGCGTCCGATGGCCCATCCTGCATAACGCTTCCTTCTCCCGAATCGCTTCGCAACCGTTTCAAGCGAAAACCCAGACTACCACGGTTAAGCTATTAACAGCGGAATTCCAGCCGACGGTGGATAATCGAAGAGATCAAAGATCCAGTATTTATAGTCCGGTAGAGTGGACGGAGAAGGAGCGGAGTTTGACATCGGAGCTCTGGCAGTTCGCAGGGGTCATGGGAGTGTTCTTGATCGTCGGAATACTGTGGATGTACATCATTTACCTCCCCGGACGCACGCTCGAACGGTGGGAGGACCAGCGCCCCCGACGCCGGGATTAACCGGAACTCCAGTGTCCGGACCAGATCGCCTTCTCCCGCCGGCTCTCCACCGCCTCGTCTAACAACTCATCCAGGGTCTTACCGGATCCTCCGTTCTTATGGGTTTCGAGGACTTCGTCGAACTCCAGTATGTAGTCCCTCGTTGGCACCTCGCTCAGGAAGTTAGCCGCCTCGTCCTCCGGCAGGTTCTCGTGTTTGACGAACTCTCTGACCACGGCGTTCATCAGGGACATGAGGAGACGCTGCGGGTCTTCTCCGCTGGTCGTCGCGGACTGTTCCTCGAACTGGCGGCCGAAGATCGTGGCGGCGGTGACGATGCGGCGGCGGTCCTCGGGCCGTATGTCGCCCCAGGCCCGGCGCATCGTCTCCTCCCGAAGCTCACCGAGATAGGCAAGGGGTGCATCCGATTCGCTCAACGGTCGTCTCCGTTCGTATCCTGGCGTCTGAAATTATGTTATCACCGGCGTTAGTGTGGACGGACGCAGAGGAGAGTTCCGATGTTGACCCGGCTGGATCACCTGGTAGTGCTGGCCCGAGACCTCGAAGAAGCGGTGAAGTACCACAAAGACCTCGGGTTTACGGTAACGCCCGGTGGAGAGCACGCCGACGGCCTGACGCGCAACGCCCTGATCCCCTTCAAGGACGGCTCATACCTGGAGCTAGTCTCTTTCCTCGACCCCGAAGACACCCAGGACAACGTCTGGGAATGGCGGAAATTCCTAGCCTCCGGCGGCCTCATAGACTACTGCGCCGCCTCCGAAGACCTGCGGTCGGAAGTCCGCCGTTTGAGAGAGTGCGGCTTCGAGGTAGACGGCCCGCACGAAGGCGGGCGCCGGCTCCCGGACGGACGGGAGATAAGGTGGCGCACAGCCAGTATACGGCAGGAGGGCCGTATGCTTCCCTTCCTGATAGAAGACCTTACGCCGCGTGAGTTGCGCGTCCCCGGCGGTTCGTCCGCCAAACATCCAAACGGTGCGACTGGCCTCATGCGTCTGGAGATCGCCGTCCCAGATGTGGACCGGAGCCTTGAGTCCTTGATCGCATTCACGGGCGTTCCGGCGCTGGCGGGAACGTCTTTCGCGCTTGGCTCTTGCGTTCTGGATCTCATGACTCCACGCAACGAAGACAATGCGAGACGACATCTAAATAGAAACGGAGCCGGACCCGTCACGGCGGTCATCGGGGCCAATGGCGCTAAAGTTATTCGCCTTCCGGGACGATAATGTTTATGGCTAGTATTGAGTGTCCCAGGGGCGTAAGGTTTGAGGAACTTGGATAGAGAGAGCATTACCGGAAAGATCATCGGTTCCGCGGGCTTGGTTCTGGCTACCGGGTTGGCGAGCGTTGTGACCTGCCGGTTGCTCCTCCTCGGGGTTCGGCGTGGCGAACCTGAAACTCCCGGAGATGCGGAGAAACTGCGCCTTAGTGAGTCAGAGTTCCGGGCTGTCTTCGAGCATACGGCCGCCGGTCTCGCGGTCCTCGATGTAGAGGGAAAGTTCATCGAGAGCAACCCAGCGTTGCGACAGATGCTGGGTTATGGTGCGGAGGATCTCCACGGCGTACTCCTGACCGCGTTCGCCCATCCAGAGGACGAAGTAGATGAGTTGATGATCCCCGGACGCCTTGCCGAGTCTGGGCGGTATCACTACCAGGCCGAGAAGCGTTATGTGAGGAAAGACGGCGAGGTTTTCTGGGCTCAGGTTACGGTCTCATTGCTGCGGGAACCCGGCGGCGAGCCGAACTCCGCCGTCCTCGTGGTGGAGGACGTAAACCGTAGAAAGCTGGCGGAGGAGGCGTTGAAAGAGAGCGAGCGGCGGTTCAGGCAGCTCTTCGAGAACTCCACGGATTCTCTCTTCGTCCACGACCAGCAAGGACGTCTGGTGGACTGCAACGCCCAGGCGTGTAAGACCCTCGGCTACACGCGGGAGGAGCTGCTCGCGCTCTCCGTGGGGGATATTACGATAGCCTTGCTTACGGAGGAAGACAAACAGGCGCGGGAGGGAGACACGCTCTGGGAGCGGGTGCTGGCGGCGGAGCCGGGCGCGTTCGTGGGCTTCGAGCGGAACGGGTTGCGGCGCAAGAATGGAAGCATTTTCCCGGTAGAGGTAGGCGTGGGCGCCATAGACTACAAGGGGCGGCGTTTGATCTTTGCCGCGGCCCGCGACATTACCGAGCGCCAGAACCTGGAGAACAGGCTCTCTCACCAGGCATTTCATGATTTTCTCACCGGACTGCCCAACCGGGCGCTCTTCATGGATCGCCTGCAACACGCTCTGGCGCGTAGAGAGCCTCAGGAGAGCTACATCGCGGTGCTATTCCTGGACATAGACGACTTCAAGAACATCAACGACACTTACGGACACGAGATAGGAGATCATGTCCTGACTGAGATCGGTCGGCGTCTCGTTTCGTGCGTGAGGGCGGGTGATACGGTGGCTCGTCTGGCAGGCGATGAATTCACCCTGTTGCTGGAAGATGTTAAAGATAAGCAAGAGGCCGCGCTGGTGGCGGAGCGTATAGAAGAGAAGATCCGCGAACCGCTGGGAATCGACGGGCATGACCTCTTTATTACGGCGAGCATCGGTGTTATGTTCGGAGCGGCGGGTGGCGGCGGTCCGGGGGAGACAGTGCATGATGCGGATTCCGCAATGTACGAGGCGAAGAGGAAGGGCAAGGATCGCTACGAATTTTATGGCCCACAGCTTGCCCCTCGTAGCGGATAAGGAGGAGATCTCTGACAGGCTTGCGTAAGAAGCTCCTGCCCTTCATCGAGTGGTTCGACCACCGTATCGACCGCTTCAGGCTTTTCTTGAAGCTGCGGTATGGTTTGCTGGGGCCTGTTCACATCTTTCCCTACGACGGCCACGGCAACGGGCGCGCTCTTTATCTCACCGGACGCGTCCTGGAGGAAAAAGAGGTCTGGCTTCCCTCCATAGACGACACGGCGTGGAGGAACATGCGGGCCATGATCCGGCGCTTCCTCAGCGACGAAGTCCCGGGCGCCCAGCTAAGAGTTCGCTTCGAGGACTGGGAGCGCGTAATCGTCGCCGACGACGAGGGTTTCTTTGAGGCGAACGTCCCGCTTCGTGGCGAACCGCTCCCGGAACGGGCCTGGCACGAGGTGGACCTGGAGGTGCTCTGGCCGGTCGCCAGAGGGCAGGATGAGGTCCGCGCCGTGGGTAAGGCGCTCGTGCCGCGCCAGTCGGCGGCTTTCGGCGTCATCAGCGACATAGACGACACCATCGTCCGCACGGGAGCGACGAGTGTTCTCACCACGCTTCGCCTCGTCTTGTTCTCGAACGCCCACACGCGGCTGCCCTTCGAGGGAGTCGCTGCTTTCTACAGGGCGCTTCGCGCTGGCGGCGAAGGTAACGAGGGTAACCCCATCTTCTACGTCTCGACCGGACCGTGGAACCTCTACGACCTCATCTCGGACTTCCTGCGCCTTCAGGAGATCCCCAACGGCCCCATCTTCCTCAAGGACTGGGGCGGTCTCAAAGACGTGCTGCGCGGCATGAACCATCGCCAGCACAAGCTGGAGGTCATCCGAAAAATACTGAACACGCACTCCGCATTGCCTTTCGTACTCGTCGGCGATTCCGGTCAGCAAGACGCCGAGACCTACGCCCAAGTCGCGCGCGAGTACCCGAACCGCATCCTTGCGATCTACATCCGCGATATAGATCGCCCGATCACGGGGCGTGATCAGGCGGTACGCAAGATCTCCGCCGAAGTGAACGATCTCGGCGTACCGATGCTCCTCGTCGAAAACACCGTAGAAGCCGCCGATCACGCCGCCAACATGGGCCTGATAAACCACGCGGCCCTACCCGAGATCCGGGAAGGTAAAAAGGAAGACTCCCAGGGTCCGCTGTTCTAAGCGGCTCATATAATCGCAGCATTCACCTCTAAAGGAACTCAACGTCGGCTGGCTCTCCTGGTAGAGAGCCTGGATCACGGTTCGGGACGGCTGCCTAGATGCTCGACCACCTGACCGGCGGTCTGGATCCCCTGCTTCAAAGCCGCTTCCCCGGAGAAGCCCGAGATCCAGACCGCGAGGAAGCCCGCGCACAGAGCGTCGCCCGCACCAGTAGTGTCCACAGCCCGCGCCGATGCTGCTGGAAGATGTATGCGCTCTCCATCGCCGCCGCGGTAGATAGCTCCCTCAGAACCGAGCTTGAGGACAACGGCAGAGTAGTTCTCGCAGAGCTTCGTGAGTATTGAATCCGGGTCTCTTGAGCCCGCGAGGAAGGCGCCTTCTTCCAGGTTCGGGAAGCAGAGGTCCGCGCCCACCGTCCACTCGAGGAAGCGTCGTGGTCCTATGATTTCGAGCAGCGGGACAGACGACGGGTCCACGGAGACGGTCATCGCGGACTCGCGAGCGAGGCGCAGGGCTTCGAGGGCCGTAGCTCTGCGGCTTCCTTCCGAGAACGTGTAGCCGGAGAGGTGGAGGTGAGAGTCTCTCTGGAAGAGTTCTTTGGGCAAATCTTCCGGGCTCAGGTTTTCGCTGGCGCCGCGGTCGGTGATCATGGTCCGCTCCCCGTCCGCGCCGACGAGCACGAAGACTTTGCCCGTGGCGAGGGAGGGATCCCAGGCGAGGTGCGGCGTCACTCCCGCTCGCTCCAGTTCTCCTTCGAGGAACGTTCCGAAAATATCCTCCCCGACCCTGCCGGTGAAGTGAGCCTCGACGCCGAGCCGAGCGAACCAGGCGGCGGCGTTCGCGCCGGAACCGCCCGCTGCGGTGTGGATGGGCGCGAACGTGTCGGTGCCGAGGGCCACGTCTTCCACCCTGGCGAGGAGGTCGTGGAGGAGGTCTCCGATCACCACCACGCGGGATGCGCGCGCGGTGTTCAAGCAGTCTCTCCGGCGCGGAGGGCCGCGAGAGAGACGGAGATGCGGGCCGCGAGCCGGACGTTGTAGCGGATGATCTGCTTGTTCACCCGCAGGCTCTCGCCAGCGGTCTCCCTCTGGAAGTAATCCAGAAGAAATGGCGTGACCGCCTTGCCCTGAATGTCTCGCCGCTTCAACTCGGAGAGCGACGCATCGAGCACCCGGTCGTGAAGTTCCGGGTCCAACTGATCGTCCTCGGGTATCGGGTTGGCGATCACTAACCCGCACTCCTCCGGTCCGATGTTTCGCAAGGCCAGGATCGTTCGTGCGGCCTCTTGCGCGTCCTCCATCGCCCAGTCCACGGGACTCCCCGAATCCGTCAGGTAGAAGCTGGGGAAGCGCCGGGTGCGGAAACCAGCCACCGGGACGCCAAAGGTCTCCAGGGCCTCCAGTGTAGCGGGTACGTCGAGGATTGACTTTACTCCCGAGCAGACGACGGCAACCGGAGTTCGAGAGAGCGTCATGAGGTCGGCGGAGACGTCCCAGCTCTCGCGAGCCTCCCGGTGGACACCGCCGAGGCCGCCAGTGGCGAAGACCTCTATGCCGGCTCGCGCCGCCAGATGGGCCGTGGCGGCGACCGTCGTTGCTCCGTGGCTTCTGCTGGCAACGGCCATCGCCAGGTCTCGCGCGGAGAGCTTGAGTATCTCCGCGCCGCTCGCCAGCAGCTCCAGGTCATCGTTTCCGAGCCCAATCTTTGGAACCCCGGAGATCACGCCGATGGTGGCCGGGACGGCTCCTTCCTCGCGTACCAGCGCTTCGACTTCGCGGGCGAGTTGCAGGTTATCCGGGCGGGGGAGGCCGTGGGAGATCAAGGTGGACTCCAGCGCCACCACGGCGCCTCCCCGCTCCAGAGCTTCGCCAACTTCTCGATGGATGTCCATGACCTTACTCAATTCACCTCGACACATTCCGCTGCGGGTACTACAGCTTCCGCGAGGCCGAGAACGATACCCTGTCCCAGGCCGCGGGCGGCGCCGGTTATCAGGGCGACCCTGCTTTCCAGGCTGAAGTCTTCAAGGATACCCATCAGGCTACTCATTATTATCCGGCGGCTTTATGTACAGGTTGACATCCGGCCCGCCGCCGATCTTCTGGATGTCCGGCACAACCGAGCGGTCGAGCCTCGTTACGTCAGGCCAGTTGATCTCCACCATATTTCCCGCCGGGTCCCGCGCGTAGAGCTGCACCGCACCGTCCGGCAGTTCATAGACATTCGAGAAGTAACCCTCCCCAATTCCGACGCCGAGATCGTTCACTTTCCTGTATGCCGTCTCGAAGTCGTCCACGTCTATGCCGAAGTGGTGTCCCTGGGGCGCGGGAGACTCGCTCTGGAAGAGGTGCAGTTGCAGATCGCCGACGCGCAGCCACCGCACCGGAAACGGGAAGTCCGGCGTTGGGACCTCCTCCATACCGAATAGCTCCCTGTAGAAGCGCGCCGACTCCTCCAGGTCATAGGCGTGTACGCTGACGTGCGTGAAGCCTGTCGCCCGCATCGCCTAAACCACCCTCAGCCCGGTGGTCTTCACGAGCGTTCGGCCTTCGTCCGCGGTTCGATTATGGCGTACCTCCTGGTCGAATGGGCTCACTGGAATCACTGTAGGTTACCTTGCTGACCCGCGCCATTCCATCGTCTTCCCCCTGGCGTTCCCAGACCAGGCCCTTTCAGGGGCGGTGTTGACCCAGGGAGATAACACGGTGAGGGTAGCCACCATACGGGAAGCGACAAGAATAGTCTACGGAACTCTCGAAACCTCTTGAAATCGCGGGAGAATAACCATGACCGGCTCGTTCGATTCTGCTCCCGCGGGTAGAATGCGCGTGTGATAACACACCTAAAGATAGGCAGCAGCGCAATGCGCTACGAAGTGAAGATCTTTTCACCGTCGTTACCCTTCTCCGCTAAGGCGCATCTGTGAGCGAGGCTGGCGATAGAGATACGCGCATCCTGGCTTTGATGATCCGCACGATCGACGAGCCCGGCGCGCTTCACGCCCTCACGCGGGTGATCTTCGAGCACCAGGCGAACATCACTTACGTGGACATAGCTGAGCGGCGCGAGGATGGCTCGACCGTCTACTTCGAGCTAGAAGACGTCGCCAGCGGGGCCGCGGACACCCTGATCGATGACCTCAAGGCGTTGCCAATCGTTCAGGCGATTGAGCAGGCGCCGTCGTTCGCCAAGATTTACGGTAAGCGGATCATCGTGGTCGGCGGCGGCGCCCAGGTGGGACAGGTAGTCGTAGGCGCCGTCGCCGAGGCCGACCGTCACAACATCCGCGGCGAGAGGATCTCCGTGGATACCATCCCGCTAGTCGGCGAGGAGAACCTGGCCGCCGCGGCGCGGGCCGTGGCTCGCCTGCCGAGGGCGGTGGCGCTGGTCCTGGCCGGAGCGCTGATGGGCGGCGATGTCGCTCAGGCCGTCCGCGAGATCCGCGAAAAAGGGATCATCGTACTCTCGCTCAACATGCCCGGCAGCGTAACGGACGCCGTCGACCTCGTAGTAAGCGATCCAGTCCAGTGTGGCGTCATGGCCGTGATGGCCGTCTCCGACTCGGCCCGCTTCGACATCCGACGCCAACGCGGCCGACGTTACTAGCCTGCAGCAGAGACTCGTTACACAAGATACGGCCCAGAACGAAATGCGCGCTCGGCGGGGGTCGAACCCGCGACCTTCTGATTCATGGGGATCACCCCATATGATCATGGAAACGAGCCTTCCGTTCGCCGACATTTCCATAAGACCCGCCGGAGCGTGAGGAATTCCGTTGGGTAACGACGGTGGCACGGAGATCCTCATTGCGGAGGGTTCCCTTATCGGCTCCCTGTGAATGTGGGCCGGGTGCCGGTTTTCGGTCGGATTTTGGGCTAGTCCGAAGGAGGGAGCATCGGGTCCGATCTCACCTCACCAGCAGTTTTGAGGGATGCAATTCTTGGCTATGTACAAGGCCATATGTGTGGCTAAACTCGTTTTGTTTTCAGGTGACGCTGCGGGCGGTGAGCGGCGGGAACTCTGGCGCCCGCTTCTCCGCGAAGGCCGCGAGACCGATCTTGTAGTCCTCAGAGGCGAGGGTTGCGCGGATGGCGGCGGTCTCGTAGCGCAGCCCTTGTTCGATGGTTGTCGCCGAGGCGAGGTCCACGGCCGCCTTGGCGTAGGCGAGAGCCAGCGGACTGTTGGCGGAGATCTCCGCGGCCAACGCACGAGCTTCCTCCATTAGAGAGCCAGCGGGAACGACCTTGCTCACGAGGCCCATCTCCAGCGCGGTCCCGGCGTCAATCCTCCTGCCCGTCAGGATCATCTCCTTCGCTCTGGTCGGTCCCACCAGCCGCGGCAGGCGCTGCGTTCCGCCCGCCCCCCACGACCCCGATGCCGACCTCGGGCAGCGCGAACGTGGCGCCCTCGGCGGCGATACGGAAGTCATAGGCTAAGGTGATCTCCAGACCTCCACCGAAGGCCAGACCGTTTAGGGCAGCTATCGTGGGTACTTGCAAGCGGGCAAGCCGCTCGGCGAAGGCATTGAGGGCTCTGTTGTGGGACCACCTTTCGTCGGCGTCCATCGCGGCACGCTCTTTCAGGTCGACCCCCGAGCAGAAGGCCTTATCTCCCGCGCCGGTCAGGATCATGGCCCTCACCTCCCCGGACGTTTCTATCCCTTCGAGCACCTCGCCAAGCTCGTCGACGATACGACTGCCGAGGGCGTTGTAGCGGTCGGGGCGGTTGAGAGTTACCGTTGCTATGTCTTCCTCAGTGGTAACCTCGACCTGCTCGAAGTCTCTGCCAACCATACTGCACGCTCCTCTTCGGTTACGGTTGTACGACCAGGGCCGTTATTGTCTACAATTTTGACCGTCTGTACAATCAGGTGTGTGGACGCAGGGGTGAGGAACAGGCCATTAGGAGGCTGAGATGGTAGATATTGCCGTGGTGGGCGCCGGTACGATGGGGGCGGGGATCGCGCAGAGCGCGGCCGTTGCGGGACTTTCGGCAGTGGTGCTGGACGTTCAGGAGGATGCCCTGGCCCGCGGGCGTGAGACTATCGAGCGGGATCTGGAGCGCCGGGTAAAGAAGGGACGCATCTCGGATGACGAGCGCCGGGAGATCCTCGGCCGCGTCTCGATGACGACCTCTGTCGAGGATTGCGCCGACGCGCCTTTGGTCATAGAGGCCGTGGTGGAGAACATGGAGGTCAAGAGAAAGGTCTTCGCCGACCTCGAGGGCGTGGTAGGTGGCGAAGCGGTGCTTGCCACGAACACCTCTTCGCTCTCCGTCGCCGGCATCGCGGCGGCCACGGCACGCCCCGAGCGGGTGGTGGGCATGCACTTCTTCAACCCGGTGCCGGCGATGCGCCTCGTCGAGATCGTTACCGGACCGTCCACGGACACTTCGGCCGCCAGCCGGGCCGAGGAAATCTCCGAACGCCTGGGCAAGACCCCGATCCGTGTCTCCGACACGCCGGGATTCGTCGTGAACCGGGTCGCCCGACCTTTCTACCTGGAGGCGTTGCGGATCGTGGAGAGCGGCGGGCAGCCCGAGCAAGTCGACGCGGCGCTACGCCAAGCTGGGTTCCGCATGGGTCCATTGCAACTCGCAGACCTCATCGGCCACGGCATCAACCTCGCTGTCTCCGAATCCCTCTTCGAGCGATACTACTATCAGCCGAGGTTCCGTCCCTCGTATCTACAGCGCTCGATGGTCGAGGCCGGGATGCTGGGAAGGAAGAGCGGCCGGGGTTTCTACGACTATGGTTCCGAGGAGAGGGAAACAGCAGGAGAGACGCCGGAACCCTCCGAAGACATCGCTCTGCGTGTCATCTCCTGCATCGTGAACGAGGCTTTCTCGACCCTCTCAGAGGGTGTGGCTTCCGCAGAGGACATAGACCAGGCAATGAAACTGGGCGCGAACTACCCCAAAGGTCCGTTTGAGTGGACGGAGGAGATCGGAGTCCGCACTATCCTCGAAACTCTTGACTCTCTGAGAGCAAACCACGGTGATGCTTACCTCGTCTCGCCCCTCCTGAGACGACGCGCGCTGGACCAGCCAGTCTCTAATTGAGACAGAAAGGTATTGACATGCCCGAACGGGAACGAGAAGTTACCATGCGGTTCCTGGCGGAGCCGACCGATATCAACTTCGGTGGCAAGGTGCATGGCGGCGCAGTGATGAAGTGGATCGACCAGGCCGGGTACGCCTGCGCGGTTGGTTGGAGCGGACAGTACTGCGTGACCGTCTACGTCGGGGGAATCCGCTTCTACAAGCCCGTGCATATTGGCAATATGGTGGAGGTACACGCCAGGGTCGTGTACACCGGCCGCACGAGCATGCACGTCGTGGTGGAAGTGAGCGCGAGCGATCCGAAAGACCGGCGCCACACCAAGACGACGCACTGCGTGATCGTCTTCGTCGCGGTAGACGAACAGGGAGCCCCTGTCGAAGTCGTACGCTGGCAGCCGGTAACGGAGGAAGACGCGACCCTGGAGCGCTACGCCAAAAAGCTCATGGAGCTTCGAAAAGGTATGGAGGAGACAGAGGCGGCCCTCCGTGGTGCCGTGCCGCTCTAGATCCTGCTCACCCGCCCGCTCTAGTAGAACTCATCAGGAGGGCAGTGGGACGTTTTGGAGCCTCACCTGACCACGGGCGACCTCCTTGCCGTCATCGCTGCGGGTGATGACCACCTGCCAGAGTTGCTGGCTCTTGCCCTGCATGATCGGCTCGGCGATGACCTCTACCCGTCCCTCCTTCATCGGCCGCAAGAAGTCGGTGCTGTTGTTGACCCCCACGGCGAACTGCCCCTTCTCCTCCACAGCCGCCGAAGCCCCTACGCTGGCCGCACTCTCGACCGCCGCCGTATAGACGCCGCCATGCACCACGCCCCATGGCGTATGGTGATGTTCGCTCAGCTCGATCCAACCTCGCACCTTCGTGCCATCGACCTCCTCCAGGTGCAGGCCGGCGACCCTCAAAAACTCGCTGCCTTCAGGCATGATCTTGGCTCCACGGTCCTTCTCCGTCATGGTTTACTCCTTCAGGCAGTGGTTCGAGAGCGTACCAGAACGATAGAAAACCGCCAGCCTATACGTTCCCTGATACGCACATTACCGTATGGCCCTACTCCCGGCATAATATTTAACTGACCGTTCGGTTGACAGTAGTTTGACCGATCGGTTAGACTGCCATCAGGTAAGAGGGAACACCAACCTCTGAAGCAATGTGGTAGGGGTGCCACGAAAGGGGTGAGGGGCTTGTGTGAGGGCGGCAAAAGGCGGAGCGTTGCGATGAGGACACCATCGGAGTGTGACATCAGGGAGCTGGCTGAGGGCAAGAGTACGCAGCATAGAGTATTGAGCGTATAGGAGGAGTATTTGCATGGCGAACCCATTCATCAACGGTAGCTACGCGGAGTTTTCCCAGCTCGACAGGATGCCGGTTGTCGATCCAGCGAATGGGGAGGAAGTAGACACCGTACCAGCCGGCGAGGCGGCCGAGGTGGATCAGGCAGTCAGGAGCGCCTACGAGGCATTCCCAGCGTGGCGCGACACCCCGGCGGCGAAACGCGGGGAGATGCTGGGTAAGGCCGCCCACGCGGTCATGGCCGCCACCGAGGAGTTGGCGCCTATGCTGACCTCCGAGCAGGGCAAGCCTCTGCGCGAGGCGCGGCTGGAGATACGGCGTTTCGTCCACACCCTGGAGCACTACGTGGGGCTCGCCAAGAGCATCCGGGGCGGTTACGTGCCGGACCTCGATGTGGATACCTACGGTCTCATTGTGCGGCGTCCTCTGGGGGTCATAGGCGCGATAGTGCCGTGGAACTTCCCAACCACGCTCCTCGGAAATAAGCTTGGTCCGGCTCTCATTACGGGGAACGTCGTGGTGGCAAAGCCGGCGGATACGACCCCGCTCACCACGCTTCGGATCGCGGAGATTATGCACGAGGCCGGTCTTCCGGCGGGCGTATTCAACGTGGTTACCGGGACGGGTGAAGGGGCCGGGCAGGCACTCGCCGAGCATCCTCTCGTCCGCAAGATAGCCTTTACGGGCTCCACGCCCACCGGCAAGAAGCTAATGGCGATCGCATCCAACGATCTCAAACGCACCACTCTTGAGCTTGGAGGCTCCGATCCCATGATCGTCTGCGACGACGCGAATCTGGATAAGGCGGCGAGCGCGGCCAGCGTGGGCAGGTTTTTCAATGCGGGCCAGGCTTGTCTGGCGATAAAGCGTGTCTTCGTCTTCGAGAGCGTGGCCGATGAGTTTATCGAGAAGCTCGCGGGCAAGGTCAAGAAACTAAGGGTTGGTCCGGGGACGGCCGAAGGCGTGATGCTGGGTCCGCTTCACTCGCCACGCCAGCGGGATCTACTGGAGGAGCAGGTACAGAGCGCCGTGGACTCGGGGGCTGAGGTGCTGCACGGGGCAAAGCGGCCCGAAAGCAACGGACTCTCCGAAAAAGGAAACTTCTATGAGCCGACCCTGCTGGTCGAGCCCTCGCACGATTCCAGGGTCGCAACCGAGGAGGTCTTCGGGCCGGCGCTACCCGTCTGGCGGGTGGGGGATATGGAGGAGGCTCTTGCTCGGGCTAACAGCTCGATCTTTGGGCTGGGTTCCTCTATATGGACGGCCGATCTCAACCGGGCTTCGGACGCCGCCGAGAGGCTAGAAGCTGGATACACCTGGATCAACTCCCCGCAGATCGTTTACGACGAGTTGCCCTTCGGCGGCTGGAAGCAGTCGGGCCACGGTAAGGAGCACGGCATTGAGGCCCTCGACTACTACACGGAGACTAAATCCGTCGTGGTCAAGCGCGCCGTCTGAGGAGAGGTGAACGTCCAATGATCGAGATAACGGACTGGTACAACGCAAGTGTCCTCGTCGACCGGAACCTAAAGGCCGGTCGCGCGGATAAGGTGGCGATCTACTTCGGCGACGAGCAGATAACCTACGGGGAACTCGCCCGCCGCATCAACAGGTTCGGGCATGCCCTGAGAGAGCTAGGAGTGGATCGGGAGGACAGGGTGCTCCTGATGCTGAACGACACGCCGTCTTTCCCCACGGTGTTCTTCGCCGCGATGCGGATAGGATCTGTCCCGATCCCGGTCAACACCCTGCTGCAGCCCGCGGACTATCGTTTCTTTGTCGAGAACAGCCGCGCCTGCGTCGTTGTCTGCGACCAGATGCACCACGAGACAATTCAAAAGGCGCTCGAAGGCTACGGCGAGGAGACGGTGCAGGTGATCGTCACCGACGGTCAGGCGGAAGGTACGCACGCTATGGAGGATCTGCTAGAGGCCGGGGAGGACGAGCTCGATCCGGTCGCAACACACAAGGACGATCCGGCCTTCTGGCTCTACAGCTCGGGCTCCACCGGCAAGCCCAAGGGCGCGGTCCATCTGCAGCACGACATAATCTACACTTGCGAGACTTATGCGCGGCACGTGCTGGAGGTCAGCGAATCCGACACGGTTTTCTCGGCCTCAAAACTGTTCCACGCTTACGGCCTGGGTGGCGGTATCTCCTTCCCTTACTGGGCCGGCGCCTCGACGGTCCTCTTCCCCGGCCGGCCGACGCCGCAGGCGGTCCTGGAGACCATCCAGCGGTATAAGCCTACCCTGTTCTTCTCGGTGCCGACGCTCTACAACGCGATCCTCAACTACGCGGACGCCACGAATTACGACCTCTCTTCCATCCGCCTCTGCGCCTCGGCGGCCGAAGCGCTGCCGGCCGGTATGTGGAACCGCTGGAAGGACACATTCGGCTCGACCATCCTCGATGGGATCGGCAGCACGGAGATGCTGCACATCTTCATCTCCAACACACCGGACGATGTCAGGCCTGGCTCTAGCGGCAAGCCCGTCCCCGGTTACGAAGCCAAGATTTTGGACGAGCAAGGCTACCCCGTAGAGGCTGGAGAAGCGGGATACCTGTCGGTCAAGGGCGATAGCGCGGCGGCTTACTACTGGCGTAACCACGAGAAGACCAAGAACACCATGAAGGGCGAGTGGCTGTTCGCCGGGGATTGGTACCGGGTGGACGAGGACGGTTTCTACTGGTACGAGGGGCGCTCGGACGACATGATCAAGGTCAGCGGCCTCTGGGTCTCCCCGGTAGAGGTCGAGAGTACGCTGATGGACCACTCCGCGGTCATAGAGGCGGCCGCAGTCGGAATCCCCGTGGGCGGCCTCACTCGTGTCAAGGCGTACATCATACTCAGGGAGGGTTACGAAGGGTCGGAGGATCTGACAACAGAGTTACAGAACTGGTGCAAGGACAGGTTGAAGCGCTACCAGTACCCTCACCTCGTGGAGTTCGTGGGCGAGTTGCCCAAGACCGTCACGGGCAAGATACAGCGCTTCAAGCTGCGAGAGCCGGAACCAGAGGTCAGGATGCCCCAGCAAGAAGACGAACTAGTCTAGGGGGTTGCGAGTATGCTGCCCGTGAGGAAGACTGCCGTGTCCGAGTAAGATGGGTATGGTAAACGATGGACCGAAGGTGAAGCGAGGGAGAGGAGCCCAATGAAGATCACGGCGGCGGTAGCGCGCGAGGCGGAGCAGCCGTTCTCGGTGGAGGAGTTGGAGTTGGAAGGTCCTCGGGCGGGCGAGGTGCTGGTGCGCGTCGTCGCTACCGGGATGTGCCACACGGACTTGATCGTGCGCGACCAGTGGTACCCGGTTCCGCTGCCGTGTGTCCTGGGCCATGAGGGCGCGGGCGTGGTGGAAGAGGTGGGCGAGGGAGTAACGAAGGTAGAGCCCGGAGACAACGTGGTGCTGACCTTCGCCTCCTGCGGTAAGTGCGCCAACTGCTTGCGGGGCAAGCCCACCTACTGCCTGAGCTTCTTCGGCCTCAACTTCGGCGGCGGCCGGCTCGATGGGACCAGTCCGATCAGCGGCGACGGCGAGACGGTACACGGACACTTCTTCGGACAATCCTCGTTCGCAACGCACGCGCTGGCGACGGAGCGCAACGTGGTCAAGGTCGCCGACGATGCCCCGCTGGAGATGCTAGGGCCGCTGGGATGCGGCATTCAGACGGGGGCGGGCGGGGTACTCAACACGTTGCACCCGGAGGCCGGAACGAGCATCGTCGTCTTTGGCACGGGGGCTGTTGGTCTGAGCGCCATAATGGCCGCACGGATCGCCGGTTGCACGACGATCATCGGCGTGGACGTGAAGCACGACCGCCTGAAGCTCGCTGAAGAGCTCGGCGCGACGCACGCCATAAATGGCAGCGAGACGAACGCCGTCGAGGCGGTCAAGGAGTTAACCGGTGGCGGAGCGGATTTCTCCGTGGAGACGACCGCCGTGCCAGCCGTGTTTCGCCAGGCGGTAGACGCGCTCGGATTGCTCGGGGTGTGCGGTCTTATAGGCGCGGCGCGCCTCGGGACGGAGGCGACCTTCGACATGAACGACATCCTGATCCCCGGCAAGACGATCCGCGGAATAGTCGAGGGCGAGTCCGTCCCTGATGTCTTTATCCCGCGTCTGGTGGAACTGTACGCGCAGGGACGTTTCCCGATGGACCGGCTCGTGAAGTACTACGACCTGGACGGCATCAACGATGCCGCCCACGCCGCCGAGGAAGGCGACGCGATCAAACCCGTTCTGCGCGTGAGCCAGGGCTAGGGCGCTGACTTGCTAAACGGCATCCCCCTGATAGATGCCCACGTCCACGCCGCGCGCCTGCCCACGCTCAAGCTCGCGTGGCGGGAGTGGGCTCAAAACTTCGGCAGTAACGTGCCCCTGGATACGCTCTACGATGAAGAGGGAACCATGATCCCGGCCCGCTTCGACGAGTATATGGCCGCCGAGGGCGTCGACGTGGCGATACTATTCTGCGAGTACAGCCCGAAATCCACCGGCATCCAGCCCGTAGAGGATCTGGTCCCGATCCTCGAACACAACCCCGACCGCTTCCGCCTCATGGCGAACCTCAATCCCCACCTGCACTACCCGCTGGTCGAGGAACTGAAGCGCCAGATCTCTCTCGGCGCCGTCGGCCTGAAACTTCACCCCGTTCACGGCAGCTTTGCCCCTAACGACCGGATGCTTTGCCCCGCATACGCCTTCTGCGAGGCCGAGGACTTCCCCGTGGTCTTTCACTGCGGCACGAGCGTATTCCCCGGCGCCACTAACCGCTACGCCGACCCCGCCCTGATAGAAGACGTGGCCCGCGACTTCCCCGGCCTCAACGTCGTGCTCGCCCACGGCGGACGCGGCTGGTGGTATGACGCGGCGGCCTTCATAACGCTCATGCGAGAGAATGTCTTTATCGAGGTCTCCGGGCTCCCACCGAAGAAGCTCCCCGACTACTACAAGAACTACAACTTCGAGCGATTAGCCCGGAAGATGATCTTCGGTACCGACTGGCCCGGTGTCCCCGGCCCGAAACTCAACGCCCAGGCCATCGCTGACCTCGACATCGAACACGAAACTCTGGAGAAGATACTGCACAAAAACGCCCGGCAAATCTATAAGCTGGAGAACGTGACATTCGAGAACTCCGCAACGTGAGAGGATATAGAAACAAAAGCAACTTGACTTTGACTGTCCGGTCAGTTACGCTGCCACCAGAGGAAAGCTAGGAAGGAGTTTAAGTATGAGCACGACGGCTGTAACCGAGGAGATACTTCTCGACAGGATCAAGAGCGGGAGGTTGATCGAGGACTCTTCTCAGGCGACTGAGAGGTACATCGAGGGGCTCAAGCGCACCCTGATCGTCTCCGCCGATACCGAGCTCATCAGCGCTCCGGCCTACATGAACGCTACGAAGGACTTCTCGACTCTCCCCAGCATCAACAACTACATCACCGTCATGGGCATCGTCCAGGACGAGCTCGGTCACGCGCACATTGCTTACCGGATGCTCCGGGACCTCGGTGTCGACACGGAGGAGCTCGTCTACGAGCGGAAGCCGCAACAGTTCAAGTATCCCTACGCCTTCGACGTGCCGCTGGAGAGCTTCACGGAGCTCATCGTCGGCAACGGTTTCTACGACCGTGCCGGGTTCGTGCTGCTCAGCGACATCCACCAGAACTGCTCTTACGGTCCGTGGAAGAGGGCGCTCGTAAAGGTCGACCGGGAGGAGAACTTCCACCTCAG
>JAABUS010001090.1_pt1 | contig 62440 bp, 69 predicted proteins | sample 5560161 | NCBI WGS metagenome assembly JAABUS01 (sample SAMN10711885, study PRJNA513376) | rock metagenome | isolation source: Antarctica rocks | place: Antarctica: Victoria Land, Trio Nunatak nord | collected 2016-01-04
CGCAATCGAGACTTACATCGACGCCTGGAACAAACGCTGCCAGCCGTTCACCTGGACCAAAACCGCCGACGAAATCCTCACCAAAGCAACCGGCGGTCAAAGATCATCGTTCACGCGACACTAGCTCCGGGGGAAGCGCACATGATGCTGGAGCCCGAGCTTGCCGCGATGTACGCAGGCGTACGACCCGGCACGCTCCGCGTCTGGGCCAGCCGCCCATCCACGGGCGTTACGCCCCCGTGGATGGGCGGCTACGACACCACGCAGATCGACGCCTACCTCGCCCGTCGCAACACGCGCATGATCCGGGGGCGGTCCAGGCTTGACCACGTGAGCAGATTGTGAGCTAGTCGTCGAGGCTCCGGTCCCGTCGCAGCACACGATCAGCGCATCACGCAGGCCGCGGTTGCGCAGCTCGGTGAACACCGACAACCAGAACTTGGCGCCTTCGTTGTCTTGCAGCCAGATGCCGAGGACGTGTTTGAACCCGTCGACATCGACCCCGACGACCAGGTGCGCGACCTTGTTGGTGACCGCGCCGGAGTCGCGAACCTTGATCCGGATGCCGTCGACGAACACGATCGGATAGACCTCCTCGACCGGACGCGACTGCCAGGAGCGGACCTCCTCGATGACCACGTCGGTAACCTTGGCGACCGTCTCGTGGCTGACCTCGACGCCGTAGACCTCGCCCAGATGGGCCTTGATGTCGCGGGTGGTCATGCCACGGGCATAGAGGCTCAGGATCATCTCGCTGGTCGAGCCGAGGCGACGCGTGCGCTTGGGCACCAGCTGCGGCTCGAAGCTGCCGTTGCGATCGCGCGGCACCTCGATGCGCGACTGGCCGGCGGTGGTGATGACGGTTTTCGGGGTGAACCCGTTGCGCGAGTTCCCGGAGCCGCCGCCGACAGGATCGCCCCGGTCATAACCGAGATGATCAGCCATCTCGACCTCAAGGCCGCGCTCGAGCACCGCCTTGATCATCCGGCTGATCAACCCATCCGGCCCGTCGATCGCAACCCCGGCAGCCTCAGCATCAGCCAGCAGCGCGTCGATGCGCTCCGGCTCGAGCAACTCGCCAAGTCGCTGAGCAGCCGCACCGGCCTGCTCCGGCTGCTCGCCATCAGACACATCACCAGTCTGAGTCGTGCTGGTCGTCATCGTCGTCCTTTAGAGGCCGCGTCGAACGATTGCGCACCGGACACACTGAGCAGATCACCTTGAGAAGTGCTCGGCAGGGAGCGTTTGACATCCGCATCAACAGGTACGGGATCAGCCGTATGTCGAAGACGGCCGAGCCGTTCTGGACGTGGTCACAGATACGGGTGGAAGGACCGATACGACAAGGCGGGCGAACCGCCGGGATGCCTCGCACCATCGGTGATGTGGCCGCTGTAGTCGTGTTCGGTTCAGAACGGGTGGAAACGCTATTCGATGTAGAAGACGCCGCGCTGCTATGCGTCATGACCGGCTGGCAGGGGCACCCTATGGATTGGAACACCTTCGGTCAGTAATGACCTCCCACACATCGCCACGTTGTGCTGTCGGGCCGTACGTGCGCTCCATGAGCTTGATGCCTACGCTTTGCCGTACCAGCACGTTGGTACGGCTACCCCTTCGCCGAGGTCGATACCGCGGCAGCCGGCGTCAGCGGAGGCCCGCTTCGTCTTCGCAGCCAAGCGTGGTAACCCTCCTCGGAGCGGTGCTGGGTGTTGAGTCGGCCCGGTGAGGCCGCAGTTGAGGAGCGGTCCGAGGCGGTAGTTGTCCTGGCCTGACCCCGGACGGTTGATCCAGAAGCCGTTGCCGGAACGCTTCACGTATTTATGAGAGAATTAGTGGCTTCGGTAGATCCGTTGAAGATTCCCCGCCCGGTGTGGAAGTAGGCCAGCAGCTCGTTGCGCCAGAGCCTGTTTCCGTGGTGTTGGAGCTCCCGGCCGACCTGTCACAATCGATAGGGTTGGCTCGGTGCTGCTCCTACGAACAGTCGCCAAGAGTCGGCCGAAGGAGACGTCATGCAGACCCGCCCACCGGTACCTCCCTTCACCCGAGACACCGCGATCGTCAAGGTTCGCAAGGCCGAAGACGCATGGAACAGCCGCGATCCTGCGACCGTGTCCCTGGCTTACACAGTGGACAGCTGGTGGCGTAACCGGAACACGTTCGTGCAGGGCCGTGAGCAGATCGTCGAGTTCCTCGCCGCGAAGTGGGCGAGCGAGCTCGACTACCGGTTGATCAAAGAACTCTGGGCTTACACCGAGGACCGCCTAGCCGTCAGATTCGCCTACGAATGGCACGACGGCGCCGGCCAGTGGTTCCGGTCCCACGGAAACGAGAACTGGCAGTTCACCGCCGAAGGGCTTATGCGGTATTGGCACGCCAGCATCAACGATCAGGCCATCACAGAGTCCGAGCGCAAGTTTCACTGGGACGCTTCCGGGCCGCGTCCGACGGATCACCCCGGTTTGAGCGACCTCGGGCTGTAGCCCTCAAGAGGCCGGGCTGCGTGTCTCGTCGAATTGACTGCGGCTTTCTGCAGGCACCCGGGCACTCTCACAACGTATCGCGTGGCCCGAGCGCCTGGTTCGTCTTGAGCAGGTACTCCGGATCGATCCGCAAGCCGGTGCCCGACCACGAACACGCACGCAGATCCAGTACGATCGTCTCGGCGTCGGACTCCAGTGCGTCGTGACCGATGCCCAGGATCGAACCGGCGCCAGCCGCCCGTCCGGCCTCGATCCCGTTCAGGCTGTCCTCCACGACCACGCACTCCACGATCGGAACGCCCAGCCGCTGTGCGGCGAGCAGGTAGCCATCCGGCGCGGGCTTACCGGCGCTGACGTCCGCTGAGGTAACGACGACTTCGGGGAGTTCCAGCCCGGCGGCGGCAAAGCGCGCCTGCAACAGTGGCTTGGTCACGGACGTGATCACCGCCCAGTCGCCCGGCAGCTCGCGAGCACCCGGAATGGGCTGGGTCGAACCGGCGTCCGCGATCTCCAGCTCGTCGATCGCCGCCGCACCCGCTGCCCGGTCCGGCTCGGGCAAGAACCGTGAAACCGTGTCGATCGATCGCCTGCCGTGCAGGTTGTCCAGCACCGCGTCCGGGGCGAGGCCGTACTGCATCGCCCACCTCATCCAGGCACGGGTGCCGCTGTCCTTGGAGTCGACCAGCACCCCGTCGGAGTCAAAGAGCACTGCTCTGCAGGGGATGTCGAACCCGACGCTCACGCCACCGTCTGCCATCTGCTCCGTCCGGGACTTGTCCTTCGTGGTCGAGCCCAGTCTAGGAGCCAACGCCGCACTTGAGGTCAGGACACCTCGCGCAGCCGACCGGTGGCGATGTCGAAGACGACCCCCGGACGCTGTCGACATGCCGGATGAAGGGCGACGTCCGGACCCGGGCCAGCGACTGGCGGTATCAGGATGATGTCGCGCGTGCCGAGCAGGCGCTGGCTGATCGCCAGAGACTGAATCTCGTCCTCGGCGACGACCCCGCTCGCATTGCGGATGACCCGGGCCTCGCCCTCGTTCAGCCCGAGCAGGCCCCGTAGACGTTGAGCCGGGCATCCATGCACGCGAGGACTACGAGATGCTTGGCCGGCGGCAGTGGCAGCGGCCCGTTGAAGCGCTCGTTGTCGGCGAGCAGGTCGTCCGTCACAGTCATGTGGGGTTCATTTCTGATGATGGCGGACCGGTGGGTAGGCCGGCGGCGCGCCAGGCGCGGTAACCGCCGATCAGGTCGGTGGCGCGTGAGATACCGAGTGTTTGCAGTGCATCTGCCGCCAGGCTGGACGTGTAACCCTCGTTGCAGACCACGATGGCCGGCAGCTCGTAGTCCGCGATCGGCAGCCGCGCGTCACTGGCCGGGTCCAGCCGCCACTCCAGCACATTGCGTTCGATGACCACCGCGCCAGGTAGCGTTCCCTCGGTTTCCCGGTTCAGTTGCGGGCGAATGTCGATCAGCACCGCGCCCGCCTGTTGGGCCTCGCAGGCCTCGGCGGCAGAGAGCCGAGTCAACCGGGTCCGGGCATCGGCCAGCACCTCGTCGATGCTGCGACGGCTTGGAAGTGTCATCGGGCGAGTTCCTCTTCCGGCTCGTCGCTCTGCACGGTGCGCACGACTCGCAGCGTAGCGGGGTCGTAATAGTTCATTATCGACGGGTCACCGCTGCGCTTGACGCTCGATCCGCCGCCGTCCGGTGGTGTGCAGCGTGGTGTCAGCCGCCGCTGACGACGGAGATCAGCCGCTGAACCTGCTCGCTCACCGCGTTCCGCGCCGGTGCCAGGTACTTGCGCGGGTCCACCAGGTCGGCATCGGCGGCAAGGGCTGCCCGGACCGCGTCGGTGAACGCCACGTTGAGGATCGTTCCGATGTTGACCTTGACGATTCCCGCTCCTACCGCCTGCGCCAGGTGCTCATCGGCCACTCCGGACGAGCCATGCAGGACGAGCGGCTGCCCCACCGCCTCGCGCAGCCGGGCGATCAGGTCCAGGTCGAGTACGGCTGTTCGCTCCACCATCGCGTGTGAGCTGCCCACCGCCACCGCGAGCGCGTCGACCCCGGTGGCGGCGACGAACTCCGCGGCCTCGGTCGGGTCGGTCCGGACACCGGGAGTGTGTGCGCCGCCCTTGCCGCCGACCGCTCCCAGCTCGGCCTCCAGGTACAGGCCGTTGGCGTGTGCCCAGTCGGCGGCGTCCCGGGTTGCCTCGACGTTGCCCGCGTAGTCGAGCTTCGAGGCGTCGAACATCACCGAGCTGAAGCCGGCATCGGCCGCACGATGGAGCAGCGCCTCGTCCTCGACGTGGTCCAGGTGCAGCGATACCTCGGCCGATGAGGTCCTTGCCAGCGCCGCCGCCGCCGCCGCGAGCGGAAACACGTTGCGCCGGTGATAGGCCACGGCGTTCTCGCTGATCTGGACGATGACCGGACCGCCGGCGCGTTCGGCGCCGTCGATGACCGCCTCCACGTGCTCGATGGTGATGACGTTGAAGGCGGCGAGTCCCTGTCCGGCCGCCCGGGCCGCGTCCACGAGCCGGCGGGTGGAAGTGAGTGGCATGGGGTGAATCTCCTGGGTTCGCAAGCGGTGTGGTGGCGCTCACCGGGGTAGTTATCGAGTTGAGACTTGACGAACATGCCTACGAACGCAACGCTATCCAACAATTCACAAGCAAACAATGGTGGACCCAAGGGAGATACATCGGTGGCGTACCTGGTCGGTCTGGACGTGGGGACCACCTCGAGCAAGGCGGTCGTCTTCGACGAGCGCGGCACCGAGGTTGCCCGTGGCCGGGCACGCACCAGCTGGCACACCGCCGACGGCCGCACCGAGGCAGACCCGCTGCAGCTCCTCACCTCAGCCCGGCACGCGCTGCGCGACGCCGTCCGCGAGCTGCCGCCGGGCTCGGTGGTCGCTGTCGGAGTGGCCAGCATGGGGGAGTCGGGGGTGCTGCTGGACCGGGGCGGCGAGCCGACCGGGCCGCTCATCGCCTGGCACGACACCCGGGACGAGTCGGACGTCGAGGACTTCGCCGCTGAGTTCGGCGCCGACGAGTTCGCCATCCGGACGGGCCTGCCGCTGCGGTCCCAGTGGAGTTTCACCAAGCACCGATGGCTGAATCGGCACTCTGAGTCGACGGCGGCCGCGGTTCGGCGGCTCGGGGTTGCCGAGTATGTCGTCCAGGACCTGGGCGGCGACGAGGCCAGTGAACTGTCGTTGGCCTCGCGCACCGGCTGGCTGGACCTGACCACCAGGACGTGGTGGGAAGAGTCGCTCAGCTGGTCGGGCGCGACGGCCGGCCTGCTGGCACCGCTGGTGACGGCGGGAACCGCACTGGGCACCGTGACGTCGCCCGAGCTGCCGCAACTCGCCGGAGCCGTCCTGACCGTGGCCGGGCACGACCACCAGGCGGCTGCCATCGGGGTCGGCGCCATCGCCGCCGGAAACGAGCTGGATTCCTGCGGCACCGCCGAAGCTGTGATCCGCACCCTTGCGCCGGGTATGGCAACCGACGAGATCCTGGCGCTCACCCGGGCCGGCGTGACCGTCGGCTGGCACGCCCTGGCCGGACACTGGTGCCTGCTGGGCGGAACGCAGGGTGGCCTGGTGCTGTCCCAGCTGCTGGGGCGCCTGGGCGTCGACCGCGCCGGCCTCGCTGCCCTGGACGCCGAGGCCCTCGCAGCCGGAAGTCCCGCCGCCGGCACTCCCGCAGCCGGTGCTGCCGCAGCCGGCACGGTGATAGCCGACACCAGCCTGAGCATCACCGGCGATGACAACCCGGTGGTGCACGGCGCGGACGACTCCACACCGGCCTCGGTGATCTGGCGAGCCGCCCTGGAAGAGGTCACCGCGCGGGCGTACCGCATCCACTCCGCGATGTCGGCCGTCACCGGCCCGCACAACAGGTTCGTGGCCACCGCTGGCTGGGCGCACAGCGCCGGGCTGCTCGAAGTCAAGCGCCGTGCCTTCGGACCGGTGCTGCACTCGACCGTCGCCGAGGCCGGAGCACGCGGTGCGGCGCTGCTGGCCGGTGTCGCGGCCGGCGTCTATCGCGATACCGCCGAGGCCGTCAGCGCCACCGCGGAGGCGGTCAGCGATACCGCCGAGGCGGTCGGCGTTAGCGGAGAGACGGTCGAGCCGGCCTCCCCACGTGGCGACACAACACAGTGACCTTCAGCACCAGCGCTAGTCCATCGGAGGAACCTATGGCGCGACCCCTGCATGAAGCGCGCGGCATCGTCCGCCGTTACGGCCACGTGCATGCCCTGCGCGGAGCCGATTCACGGTGTACCCGGGCGAGATCGTCGCGCTGATCGGCGACAACGGCGCCGGCAAGAGCAGCCTGGTGCGGATCCTGTCCGGAGCCGGCCACTCCTCATAATCAGCACCAAGGCGGATCATCGCAGCAGGGAGGCATCGGTGGCCACGACTCAGGAGTCCGGGGAATTCCCCCACCCCTCGGCAGAGGCCCGCAACGGCGCAGGCAAGACGCTGTACTCCGCGCAGCGTCAGCAGGCGATCATGCGGCGGCTCCGGAGTGAGGGCCAGGTCGACTCGGCTGAGGTCGCCCGGTCCCTCGAGGTCACCAACGAGACGGTCCGCAAGGATCTCATCCAGCTCCAGAAGCGTGGACTGCTCCGCCGGGTGCACGGCGGAGCGGTGCCGATCGGGGATCACAGCTACGAGTCGGACGTCGCCACCCGTACCCAGTTCTCGGAAGAGAAGCGACGGATCGCGACCGCGGCGCTGGCGCAGCTGCCGACCTCGGGCTCGGTGCTCGTCGATGCCGGCTCGACGATGGCCCAGTTCGCCGAACTCTTTCCCGACGATCGCGAATTGACCGTGTTCACCAACGCATTGCCGATCGCGTTGTCGCTGCTGGCCCGTCCGCACCTCACGGTGTTCACGATCGGCGGCCGGTTGCGCAGCAAGACCGTTGCGACGGTAGGTTCATGGACGGCGCGCATGCTCGAAGAAATCAACGTCGACGTTGCCTTCCTCGGCACCAACGGCATCAGCCTGGAACGTGGCCTGACCACGCCCGACCCCGCCGAGGCGCGGATCAAGAACCTGATGGCGCAATCCGCCCAGCGGCGGATCCTGCTCGCGGACCACAGCAAGTACGGCATGGTCAGCCTGGTCAAGCACGCCGACCTGGCTGATATCGAACTTCTCATCACTGACACCGGCCTGCCCGCGGCAGACGTCGCGCGGCTCACGCGGGCAGGTCTCACCGTGGAGCAAACGTGATCATCACCCTGACCCCGAACCCGAGCATCGATCGGACGTTGGTGGTGACCCGGCTCGTTCGCGGCCACGTGCACCGCGCGATCGCCGAGCACGAGGAACCCAGCGGCAAGGGCGTCAACGTGTCCCGGGCGCTGACTCGCAACGGCGTCGACTCCACCGCGGTGCTGCCGCTGGGTGGCGACGAGGGACTCAAGCTCGCGCGGCTGCTCGACGAGGAAGGTGTTCGATATCGCCCGGTGCGGATTGCGGGACCGGTTCGGGTCAACGTGTCGTTGACCGAGCCGGACGGCCTTGCCACCAAGGTGAACTCGCTCGGCCCGCTGCTCTCCGCCGCCGAGGTCGTCGCTCTCACGGGCGCCCTGGCGGAGCTCGTCGCCGCGGGTGACTGGGTGGTGGCCTCGGGCAGCCTGCCGCGTGGAGTCGAGGACGGCTACTACGCCGGCCTGGCCGAGGTGGTGCACGCCGCCGGTGCGCGGTTCGCCCTCGACAGCAGCGGCAGCGCGCTGCGAGGCGGCCTGGCCGGTCGGCCGGACGTCATCAAGCCGAACATCGAGGAGCTCGAAGAGGCGGTCGGGCAACGGGTCACGACCGTCGGTGACGTGGTGTCCTCGGCCACCGCGCTGCTCGGACGCGGCGCCGGCTCGGTGCTGGTGAGCCTCGGTTCCGACGGCGCGCTACTGGTTACAGCCGACGGCGCCTGGCGCGCGCAGGCCGGTGCGGTGGAGCCCAAGAGCACGATCGGCGCGGGCGACGCGCTGCTGGCCGGCTTCATCTCCGCCGGCGGCCACGGTCCGCAGGCTCTCGCCGAGGCGGTGGCCTGGGGCACTGCATCGGTGGGCGAGGAGGGCAGCCGGGTACCCGTGATCACCGACCGGCACCGCCGGGCCGTCGTGCTCTCCGACGAGCCGGGCCGCAACTCGCCGCTGTCCGAACGGGCCGCCCGCCAACCCGCCTGAACCGATCGTCCGGCCGCTCCCGGCTGCATGCTTCCTGATTGGATGGGGCCGTGGTCGAACAACGATGGAACATCAGGCACGGCTCGCACACTGCTACCGTCTCCGAGCGGGGCGGCGCCATCAGCGGGTACGCGGTGGACGGCGTACCGATCATCAGGGGCGTTCCCGACGGCGAGGTGCCGAGCGCCTTCGACGGAGCGGTGCTGGCCCCCTGGCCGAACCGGATCCGGGACGGCCGCTGGACGTTCGGCTCCGTTGCCCAGCAGTTGGCGATCACCGAGCCGGCCACCGGCAACGCGCTGCACGGCCTGCTCGCCTGGGTGCCGTGGCAAGTCGAGGACGCCTCGGACGACGGCGTCACCCTGACCGCGGTGGTGCTGCCGCAGCCGGGCTACCCGCTGTCGGTGGCCGTCTCGGTGACCTGGTCGGTCTCGGCAGCCGGGCTGAAGTGCCTGCTCGCGGTCCGCAACATCGGCGACGAGGCAGCGCCCTTCGGTGTCGGCACGCACCCGTACTTCTCGGTGGCCGGGCACGGCGTCGACGACCTGTCGCTGACCCTGCCGGCCGCGACCTGGATCGACACCGACGACCGGCTGCTCCCGGTCGCCCGCCGCGGCGTCGACAGTGCTGCGGGCGACAAGGACTTCCGCCGGTCCCGCTCGCTCCACGGCGTCATCCTGGACACCGCCTTCACCGACGTCACCCGCAACCTTGACGGGACCAGCACCGTTCGGCTGGCGGGCACTGACGGAACGCTCGAGATCTGGGCCGAAGAGGCGTTCGGCTGGTGGCAGGTGTACACCTCGGACTACTTCGACCCGGACTCGGACCGGTACCGGCGCGAGGTCGCGATCGAGGCGATGACCTGCGGCCCCGACGCCTTCAACTCCGGACAGGACCTGATCGTGCTGGCGCCGGGCGCCCAGTGGCAGGGCTGCTGGGGAGTGCGGCCCCGCAGCTGAGGCTCAGGCGGTGTCGGCTCCCGGCAAGGTGCTTTGCCTGACGACCAGCCGGTACGGGATCAGGACTTCCTGTGGCTTCGTCTCCGGCGGTAGGCCGGTGATCTGGCGGGCAAGCAGGTCGACGGCGGCTTCGGCAAGCGCGCCCTTGTCCGGCGCGATGGTCGTCAACCGCGGCGTGCTGAACCGCGCTTCCTCGATGTCGTCGAAGCCCGTGACGGCGACGTCTGCCGGCACCCGCAGCCTCGCGTCGTGGATCGCCCGGATGGCTCCCAGGGCAAGCAGGTCGTTGAAGCAGACCACGGCGTCGGGCGGGTCCGGTAGCGCGAGCAGTCGGCGCATGGCGGCGTACCCGTCCGGCCGGTAATAGCCGTGCACGGTGGCGATGAGGTGCTCGTGCACGGGTCGGCCGGCGGCGGCCATCGCCTTGCGGAACCCCTGCACCCGCAGGGCCGAGGTGCTCTCGGCGTCGTCCTCGGCCCGCATCCCGATGGCCGCGACCCGGGTGCCGCCGGACTCGATCAGGTGCTCGGTCACCTCGCACGCGGCGGCCACGCTGTCGACAGCGACATGGTCCACTCCGCAGCGCATCAACTTCTCACCGAGCAGGACCAGTGGATGAGTGTCCTTGATGGCGGTGATATCCGCTGTCGTGATCGACAGCGGGCTGGCGATGGCGCCGTCGATCAGGTCGGACCGGATGCCCGCCACCGCCAGTTGCTCGTGGCTGCGCTCGCCACCGGTCTTGTCGATCAGCACCGTCCAGCCGCGCTGTTCCGCGGCGTCGACGATGTGGCTGGCGAGTTCGGCGAAGTAAGGCGCGTCGATCTCGGGCACGGACAGCGCGATGAGTCCGCTACGGCCGGTGCGGAGCCGGCGGGCCGAGGCGTTGGGCCGGTAGTTGAGTTCGCTGATGGCGGCCTCGACCCGACCGCGGGTCGCGACGCTGATGAACGGGTATCCGTTGACGACGTTGGACACCGTCTTGACCGACACGCCGGCACGAGCGGCGACATCCTTCAGGCTGGAGGGCACGAGTCTCCTTTCGGGGGCACACCGTTTCACCGCCCCGTCTCCAGAGTGTTTCACACTGGATCTTGAGGGTCAGCTATCCGCAACAAGCTTGACCACGCCGTCTACAACGTTGCAGAAGCGTGATACGCGGGATTCACGGGTACTACGGACTGTTTGCACGTCCCGGGGAGCTGATGGTGGTGACTCCGTGTGGCCGCCGGTAGCGGTTCTGCTTCACGCTGCCGGTCCGGCCAAGTTGGCGCGGCGCTGCAGGAGTTGACCTGACTCCGCGCGCCGCTGAGACGACAGTAGCCCATTTCCGCGATCAAGTAAACCGACCGTACGGTTCTTTTAATACGCCTCTCGGGCGAAAAGAACATTTGCTACTGATACCGGTTTGCGCCCTCCGACCCGCTAGACTTCGGAAACCGGCAACACAGACAGAGAGGCAATGCCTGTGGCGATGCAGCAGCGTGCGGTCTTGACCCGCTCCCGGGTGATCCACGCCGCGGCTGAGGTCTTCGCGCGCACCGGCTTCCTGGCCGCGAGCATGAACGAGATCGTCGAGGCTGCGGGCGTCACCAAGGGCGCCGTGTACTTCCACTTCCCCAGCAAAGAAGCCCTCGCCGTCGCCATCGTCGAGGAGCAGTTCGCGCAGTGGCCCCCGGTGGTCGAGGCCATCATCGACAACTCGCCGAACTCCCTCATCAGCATCATCGCGCTCACCTACGAGGTGGGCACCCGCTTCCGCGACGACGTGCTGGTCACGGCGGGGGTGCGCCTCTCGTTCGAGAGAGAACTCGTCAAGGCCGACATGCCGGAACCGTTCATCGGCTGGACGACGGTGTTGCACGAGCTGTTCACCAAGGCTCGCCGTGAGGGCCTGCTCCGGCCCGGCGTGCTGCCGGGTCCCGCCGCCCGCGCGCTCCTGGGCGGCTTCTTCGGCGTGCAGCACGTATCCGAGGTGCTGACCGGGCGCAAGGACATCGAGGTCCGCCTCGACGAGTTCTGGAAGCTGTTCGTGGTCGGCATCGCCGCGGATCCCGACTGGCCGGCCACCCAGAAGGCCCTTCGCCGCGCGCGAACCCTGATTCAGCGCTCGCTCGCCGCTACCGCCGCCGCGCACGCGAACTGATCGAGGACGTACCCGGCCGGGTCGAACGCCTCGCCGACTCAGCGGCTCAGTCGCAGGGTGCCGGCCGCGGTGACCTTCCCGTGCTGGCGTACCTCGAAGAGCGCAGTGCCGGTCAGGGCTGGTAACTCGACCTCGAGGTCGACCGTGGCATCGAGTTCGGTGAAGGCCGGGCAGTCCATCGAGCACCCGAGCAACCGGGCGCGAGAGCCGGGGCGCATCGCCAGGACGGCCTGCCAGGCGGCGTCGATGAGCACCATGCCCGGTACGTGGTCCAGCGGGTGGTCGAAGTACACCGGGTGGTCCACCGGCACCAGCAGTTGCCGGACGGCTTTCCGGCTGCCCGGGGCAACGACCTCTACTGCTGAGAGAACCGGGAACTGTGCGGCAATCAGGGAGTCGGCCTCGGTGCGGAAATCGGTCGGCTGTCCGGCAATCGGCGCCGAGTGGGTTCGATCCGGCCCTGGCGCGTCCGGGAAACGGTCCCGCCAGTCGTCCCTGAGGCCGGAGCGCGCACGGAATCGGGCGTAGCTGTCTGAAGGCAGCCAACGGATGGTGCCGGTGCCCGTCGCGAACGGCTGGCCGGCCGCCGACAGGAACAGCACGACGGTCATCCCCTTGAGGGCGGCGCCGCGCATGGTCACGTCCTCACAACGGACGCCGACGCTGACATCGGTCGCCGCGCCGAGCGCCCGAGGCTCGACCCGCGGGTCGAGCCGGAACTCGAGATCCCGCATCATCGATCGCTGCTCGGTGCCGACCCCGAAGGCGGAATGCGACAGTGCCAGGCCTACCTGGCGCACGGTCTCCAGCACCAGCATCGGGTCATGCCGGCCGTCACTGTCAGGCCGGTACACACGGTGGGAGCGCGGCCATTGCGCACCGACAAGAAAGTCGGTGCCCGTCACCGGGACGATGTCGGTCAGCAGAACCTCGGACACGGAGTTCCGGTGGACGAGCGTGCGGTCGATGGTGGAGTTCCACCGCAGTGCTCGATCAGCTGGAAAAACCGTGCCCGACATACCCAACGCGCCTCCTGAGATTGCGGAATCCAAGTCGCAACGGACAGTATCCGTTCAGAAGCGAGCGCGAGTGTCTTTACAGAAGGTAACGTAAAGTACGATTTAGAGATATTTGTCAGAGGTGTGGCCAATTCTTGGCTCAGCTGTTTTCGGCGAGGAAGGTGGCGGGGTCCACGTCCTCGGCTGAAATACCCTCCCCGTCCGGATGGGCGGCATAGAACTGAATCCACAGGTCCCCGAGTCGGTCGCGCAGCTCACGGCTGACGTGCTTGCGGAAATCGGGCAGCCCCTCGTCCTCTTCTTCGGCAAGGTGCTCGCTGTTCTCGGTGCGGGCCCGTCCGACCGCTTCGTACCACTCCGAGCTGCCGGCCTCGTACCGGGTGGCGTCGGCGATGGCGTCCCGGATCGCGTTGTGGTCCTTGATCGCGTCCTCGGTCTCGTCGACGGCCTCGTCATCGTCGCCGCGCTTGAGCAGGGCGGGGTAGAAGATCGTCTCCTCGGCCTGGGCGTGGGTCTCCAGGCGCTGGGCGAGCGGACCCCAGACCTCCAGCAGGTCGGCGGGCTCGCGGGCGTCGTCGAGCCGGGCGAACTGCCGGCGGAACCATTCGTGGTCGTCCATGATGAGCGAAGTGATGTCAGGCATGGGTCCTACTCTGCCAGGCCGGATCGAATCAGGCGGCCGCTGTCACCACCGGTCCACTCCGGTGACGGCGAGCACGGCCTCGCCCGCCTCGTCGCTCGCCGCCAGGTCGACCGTCGCACTGATGCCCCAGTCGTGGTCGTCGTCCGGATCGTCGAAGACCTGCCGGACGAGCCACCTGCCGGCATCCACAGTCACATGGAACAGGCTCGGCCCGCGAGCGTCGCCGCCGATGCCGATCGAGTCGTACTCGGCGTAGTACCCCTCCATCGCCTCCTGCCAGGCCGCCGCATCCCAGCCGTCGGCGGCATCGAGCCGGCCAAGGTCGGCGTAGCGCCTGCGCGCGGCCAGCTCGACCCGGCGGAACAGGGCGTTGCGCACCAGGACGGTGAAGGCGCGGGTGTTGGCCGTCAGCGGCCGGGTCGGCGGGGCCACCTCGGACCGGCCGCCGGCCGCGCCCAGGTCCTCCGGGCTGGTCAACTGCGCCCACTCGTCCAGCAGGCTCGAGTCGACCTGGTGCACCACCTCGCCCAACCACTCGGTCAGGTCTTCGACGCCCTCGGTCCGTGCCGCCTGCGGAACGCCCGCCCGCAGCGCTCGGTAGGCGTCGCTGAGGTAGCGCAGCACGGAACCCTCGGAGCGGGTCAGCCCGTAGAACGAGACGTACTCGCCGAAGGTCATCGCGCGCTCCCACATGTCCCGGACGACGGACTTGGGTGAGAGCTGGTGCTCGATCAGCCAGGGGTGGCCCTTGCAGTACATCGCGTACGCGGCGTCAAGCAGGTCGGCGAGCGGCTTCGGGTGGGTGACCTCGTCGAGCAGCTCCATCCGCTCGTCATACTCGATGCCCTCGGCCTTCAGCTGGGCCACGGCCTCGCCACGCGCCTTGAACTGCTGGGCGGACAGGATCTGCCGGGGGTCCTCCAGGGTCGACTCGATCACCGAGACCACGTCGAGTGCGAAGGTCTCGGAGTTCTCGTCGAGCAGCTCGATGGCGGCGAGGGCGAACGTCGACAGCGGCTGGTTCAGCGCGAAGTGCGGCGGCAGGTCCACGGTCAGCCGGACGGTGCGCCCGGTGGCGTCCGGCTCGTCCAGGCGTTCGACGACCCCGGCCGTCAGCAGCGAGCGATAGGCCTGGATCGCGCTGCGGACATGCCGGCGCTGCCGGGACGCCGGCTCGTGGTTGTCGGTGAGCAGCGACCGCATGGCTGCGAAGGCGTTGCCGGGGCGGGCGATGACGTTGAGCAGCATCGAGTGCGACACGGCGAAGTGCGAGGTCAGCGGCTCCGGATCCGCCGCGATCAGCCGGTCATGCGTCGACTTCGTCCACGAGACGAAACCCTCTGGTGCCTTCTTGCGCTGGACCTTGCGGCGCTTCTTCTCGTCATCGCCGGCCCTGGCCAGCAGCCGGACGTTCTCGACCTCGTGCTCGGGAGCCTGGACGACGACGGTGCCGGCGGTGTCGTAACCGGCCCGACCGGCCCGGCCGGCGATCTGGTGGAACTCCCGGGCCTGCAGGTGGCGGGTCCGCTGGCCGTCGTACTTGCTCAGCGAGGTCAGCACCACCGTGCGGATCGGGACGTTGATGCCCACGCCGAGGGTGTCGGTGCCGCAGATGATCTTCAGCAGGCCGGCCTGGGCCAGCTGCTCCACCAGCCGCCGGTACTTGGGCAGCATGCCGGCGTGGTGGACTCCGATGCCGTGCCGAACCAGCCGGGACAGGGTCTTGCCGAAACCGGAACTGAACCGGAAGTTCCCGATCGCCTCGGCGATGGCGTCCTTCTCTTCCCGGGTGCAGACGTTGATGCTCATCAGGGCCTGCGCCTGTTCCAGCGCCGAGGCCTGGGTGAAGTGGACGATGTAGATGGGTGACTGCCGGCTGTGCAGCAGCTCGCTGATCGTCTCGTGCAGCGGCGTGGTGGCGTAGTAATGGAACAGCGGAACGGGTCGCTCCACCGAGCTGACGACCGCGGTGGGACGGCCCGTCCGCCTGCTCAGGTCCTCCGACAGGAACGTCATGTCGCCCAGGGTCGCCGACATCAGCAGGAACTGCGCCCGGCCCAGCTCCAGCAGCGGGACCTGCCACGCCCAGCCCCTGTCGGTGTCGCCGTAGTAGTGGAACTCGTCCATGATGACCAGTCCGATATCGGCGGTCCGGCCCTGGCGCAGCGCCAGGTTGGCCAGCACCTCGGCCGTGCAGCAGATGATCTCGGCCTGGGCGTTCACGCTCGCGTCGCCGGTCATCATGCCCACCCGGGACGATCCGAACACGTCGCACAGCGCGAAGAACTTCTCGCTGACGAGCGCCTTGATCGGTGCGGTGTAGAAGCTCTGCCGGCCGCCCGCGAGGGCCGCGAAATGCGCCCCGGTCGCCACCAGCGACTTACCGGAACCGGTCGGGGTCGCGAGGATGACGTTCGATCCGGAGACGATCTCGATCAGCGCCTCGGACTGCGCGGGGTACAGCTGCAGCCCCGTCCCGGCCGCCCAGTCGGTGAAGGCGTCGTACACGGCGTCGGCGTCCGCCCCGGACCAGTCCCGGCGGTCGAGCAGTGAGCTGAGGGACTGCGCGGAGGTGGTCATCACCGCTCAGCCTGCCCGATCCCGGCCCGGCTCACAGCAGCCGGGTGGGCAGGCGCTCCTCGACCACCGCTCCGTCCGGTCCCCGCTCGACCCAGTACGCCGACCGGTCGGCCTTCTCGGCGACCGCCTCTACGAACCGGGTACCCCGGTACAGCACGCCGGTCCCGTCGTCGGTGGCGTAGCCGGCGGGCAATGCCCCGCCGGCGATGAGGGACTGGAAGACCGGACGGCGCTGCTCCTCGGAGTCGTAGTGCACGCCGTTGGAGAAGGGCACCAGGCCCAGGCCGTTGGTGACGGGACGCAGCTCCGTGCCGAAGGAGTCGGTGGTACCGCCGGCGTGCCAGCAGATGGAGCCGGCCGAGACGCCGGTGAGCACCACGCCTGACTGCCACGCCTCGCGCATCACCTCGTCCACCCCGTGCAGGTGCCACATCGCCAGCAGCCCGGCCACGCTGCCGCCCCAGACCCAGATCACGTCCTGCTCGAGCAGCAGGCCGCGGACGTCCTCCACATTGGGCATCGGGAACAGGGCCAGGTGGCTGCCCTGCCAGCCCCGCAGCTGGATCGCCTCGTAGAAACTGCGGATCAGGTCCGAGCTGTCGCCCATCGCCGTGGCCAGGAAGCACACCCGCGGCGCCCGCCCGGAAACGCCGGCCAGCTCGACGGCGTAGTCGGTGAGCGGGCCGACCTCCCAGCGGACCCGGCTGGAGGCGATGGCACCGCCGGAGGTGGCCAGGATGGTCGGCTCGTCGGCAGTCATGGCACCGAATGTATCGCTCAGCTGCCGGTCGCCAACCGGGCGGCGGCATCCAGGGTGCGGTGGTCGTGCTGCGGCCGACCGGCCCCGGTCAGCCGCCGGCCACGGATTGGATGACGCGTAGCTGCTGCCCGTCCCCGACTGCCGTGGCGATCCCGTCGAGCTGGCGGATGTCCTCGCCGTCGAGGTACACGTTGACGTAGCGGCGAACCGCGCCGGTCTCGTCCCGGATGCGCCTGGCCAGCAGTGGGTACCTGCCGCCGACGCTGTCGAGCACGTCGGTCACGCAGCCGCAGGACGCCGGCTCGACCAGCAGGGTGCGCTGACCACCGGCCACCGACATCAGCGTTCTGGGCAGCAGCACCGTTATGGACATTGCCTGATCCCGGTCAGCTCGCCAGCACCGCGGCACGCACGCACAGCACGTCCGGCAGGTTCGCGGCCACGGTGGCGAAGGTGGCTCCCTCGTCGGAGCTGGCGTACACCGACCCGCCCCGGGTGCCGAAGTAGACGCCGACCGGCTCCGCGGTGTCGACGGCGGCGGCGTCGCGCAGGACCGAGTTGAAGTCCGGCGCCGGGAGCCCGGCCTCCGACTGCGTCCAGCTCTTTCCGGCGTCCCGGGTCCGGTGCACCGCGAGCGTGCCACCCGGCGGAATCCGCTCGCCGTCCGCCTTCAACGGGATGACCCAGGCCGTTCCACCCTCGCGGGGATGGGTCAGCATCACGAACCCGAAGTCGGCGGGCAGGCCGTCGGCGATGGACTCCCACGTGTCGCCGGCGTCATCGGAGCGGTAGACGCCGTGGTGGTTCTGGGCGTACAACCGGTTGGGATCGACGGCGTCCCGTGCGAGCTTGTGCACGCACTGGCCGAACTCGGGATCCGGATCGGGCAGGAAGTAAGCCGAGATGCCGGAGTTCCGGGGCTCCCAGGAAGTCCCACCATCGGTGCTGCGGTAGACGCCGCCGGTGCTCATCGCAATGTGGACGGTGTTCTCGTCCAGCGGGTCCACCGCGATCGAGTGCGCCGCCGCGCCGCCGTAACCCTCGCCCCACTCCGAGCGGTGCGGGTGGTCCCAGAGGCCCCGGTTCAGCTCGAAGTGCTCGCCGCCGTCGATCGACTTCCACACCGAGATCGGCTCGCAGCCGGCCCACACCACGCCGGGCCGGTCGGCGGTGTCGGGTTGCAGCTGCCACACCCGTGCCAGCGCCGCGTCGGTGCCGGCCGGAAACCGGATCGCGCCGGAGTCGGGCTCCTGCCAGGTCGCGCCCAGATCGTCGGAGTGCGCGACGGTCGGCCCCCAGTGCTCGGACCGGACACCGACGAGGACGCGGGTCCGGCCCGCCCGGGTGTCGATCGCGATGCTCGGGATCTCGTTCATCAGGAAGTGCGGTTCGGACAACGTCCAGCTCGTCCGGTCGGTGCTGGTCGCCAGCCACAGCCCCTTCTTGGTTCCGATGGCCAGCACGGTCTGATTCGGGTTTGCGGCGTCCGGCAGTTCGGTCATGGGGACATCGCACCACCGGTCGCCCGCGTTGGCAATGGTCGTCAGCGCGGCGCTCTGCTCGGCTAGATTGGAGGGCGATGACTACGCCTGATGCCGAGCCCCAACCGTCCTTCGCCGATCTAGGAATCGACGAGCGTGTCCTGCGCGCCCTGACCGACGTCGGGTACGAAAATCCCTCGCCCATCCAGGCAGCCACCATCCCGCCGCTGATGCACGGCCGGCACGTGGTGGGCCTGGCTCAGACGGGCACCGGCAAGACAGCGGCCTTCGCCGTTCCGATCCTGTCGCGGATAGACCTGAGCCAGAAGACCCCGCAGGCGCTGATCCTGGCACCGACCCGCGAGCTCGCGCTGCAGGTGTCCGAGGCGATCGGAAAGTACGCCCACTACCTGCCCGGCCTCAACGTGCTTCCCATCTACGGCGGCCAGAGCTACGGGGTGCAGCTGTCCGGCTTGCGCCGCGGCGCCCATGTGATCGTCGGAACACCGGGGCGGGTCATCGACCACCTCGAGAAGAAGACGCTGGACCTCACGCAGCTGCGCTTCCTGGTGCTCGACGAGGCCGACGAGATGCTGCAGATGGGCTTTCAGGAGGACGTCGAGACGATCCTCAAGGACACTCCCACCGACAAGCAGGTGGCCCTGTTCTCGGCCACCATGCCGTCCTCGATCCGGCGGATCTCGAAGAAGTACCTGACGGACGCCGCGGAGATCACGGTCAAGTCCAAGACGGTGACGGCGGCGAACACCCGCCAGCGCTACATCCTGGTGGCCAACGCGCAGAAGATGGACGCCCTCACCCGGGTGCTCGAGGTCGAGTCGTTCGAGGCGATGATCATCTTCGTCCGGACCAAGCAGGCGACCGAGGACCTGGCCAAGCGGTTGCGCGCGCGGGGCTTCGACGCCGCCGCCATCAACGGCGATCTGGTTCAGGCACAGCGCGAGCGGACGATCGGTCAGCTCAAGAGCGGCGCTCTCGACATTCTGGTCGCCACCGACGTCGCCGCTCGCGGGCTCGATGTCGACCGGATCAGCCACGTCGTCAACTACGACATCCCGCAGGACGCCGAGTCCTACGTGCACCGGATCGGCCGCACCGGCCGGGCCGGTCGCTCCGGCGACGCGCTGCTGTTCGTGACACCGCGCGAGCGGCACCTGCTGTCGGCGATCGAGCGGACCACGCGGCAGCCGATCTCGGAGATGGCGCTGCCCTCGGTCGAGGACGTCAACACCACCCGGGTGGCGAAGTTCGCCGACTCGATCACCCAGAGCCTGGCGTCACCGGAGCTGGCGTTCTTCCGGGGACTGATCAACGACTACGAGCAGGAGCACAACGTGCCGGTGGCCGACATCGCCGCCGCGCTCGCCGTGCTGTCACAGGATGACAAGTCGTTCCTGCTCAAGCCTGAGCCCCCCGCGGTCAAGCGCAAGAAGGACCGCGAGCTGAACCAGTCCGGTGAGCGACGCCCGACCACCGGTGACGCGCGCAGCTCCGTCCGGGTGGCAGGAGCTCGCCGGCCCCGGTCGGACCAGCCGATGGCGACGTACCGGATCCGGGTCGGACGCCGGCACCGGGTGCAGCCGGGGTCGATCGTCGGCGCGCTGGCCAACGAGGGTGGCCTGAATCGCCAGGACTTCGGGCACATCGACATCCGCATCGACCACAGCCTGGTGGAATTGCCGGCCGACCTGTCACCGCAAACCCTCGACGCGCTGAAGAACACCCGCATCTCGGGCCAGCTGATCGAGCTGACCCGTGACTCGCCCGTGGCCGGCCGCCGGGACTCCCCGGAGCGGTCGAGCGGATACTCCAAGCCGCGCGACTGAGGGCAGCAGCTCACGCCGCCAGTGGTGCGGCGCCGGCGACGAAGTCTTCGGTCACCAGGATGTTGGCGGCACGCAGCGGGCTATCGGCGATCCATGCCTCGTCGCTGCCGCGAATAGCTGGGTCGAACAGCGGCCGCCGGTGCGGGCGCGCCTGCAGCACCGCGCTCAACGCCCGCACCAGCAAGGGAGACTCGCGCTCGAGGTTCACGTGGGACGTGACCAGCGCCCAGGCCGGTCCGTCGCCGTCCGGGACGATGCCCAGCAACCGGGTGTCGAAGCGGCGCCGATGCGCGTCCGGCAGCGACAGCTCGGCGATCAGGGGCTCACGCCAGCCCCGCTCCTCGGCCTCGACCGTGAGCGTCACCCGCACCTGCTCGGGGCCGAACTCCGCTGCCAGTGCCCCGGACGTGTACGCGGCAGCCAGCGCGCCATAGCCGGATGAATACTCGAAGGTCAGCAGCCGGGTCATCGCAGTCGCCTTTCACGCGGTCGGTGACCCAGTGCACCGTGTGCGTGTGACGGCCGTATGACGCCGGGGTGACAGCCGGGAAAGGGTGGGTGGCTCAGCCGGCTGGGACCCGGTACGGGTCTGGCATGTCGACCAGTGGAGTGACCGGGTACCCCGGTTCCTCGGAATGCCGCCGGGCCAGCGGGACCAGCAGTTCCGCCAGCCGGCCGGCAGCCCCGGACCCCAGGGCCTGATACGGCACCGCCGCCAGCCGATCGGTCTCGGCCTCCAGGCGGCTGCGATGCGCCTGTCCCCGCCCGGTCAGCGCTCCGTCCGCGGTCACCAGCCCCCGGCCGGCCAGCGTGTCGATGCCATGCCGCCACTCGTCCTCGGACCACTTCCGTCCCGATCGCATCTGCTTGGCCGGGTACTTGCCGTAACCGCAGGCGAGGATGAGCGCCTGCACCGAGTCGAGCCCATCAGCGACCAGCAGCGCGACGTGGGCGTCCCCGCGGTGCTCGCGCAGGGTGGTGAGGGACTGCCAGAACGCCAGGTGCGGTTGGCCCGGCAACGGCAGCGCCTGGTTGGCGGCAGCCATCGGACGGCCCAGCGTCGGCAGGGTGGCGACCGCCTCCGCCGTGAGCTGGGTGAGTTCGGCAATCCCCGGATCATCGGCCACCCGCTCGCCCCAGATCCGCCGGTAGAGCCGGTCGGTGACCTCCATCCGGGCGGTGATAAAGCGCTCGGGCGGGGCGACGGCTCAGACGTCGGGCAGCGCGCGTCGCAGCATCGCCGGTGAGAAGCTGACGAACAGGGCGGCGGCCGCGTCCGGGCCCACCGCGCCGAGCGGGGCGGCGCGGAACCCGAAGTACCCCATCCACAGACCCTTGCAACCCAGCGCGTCCGTCGCGGCTCGCGACTCGGGCGCGAAGTAATTCAGATTGTGGACCGTCTCGCTGAGCCAGTAGATGCGACGGATGTCGGCAAGGTCAGGTTCCATGCGGTGGTTCTATCACGAGACCGGTGGGACACGACGAGTTCGGCCGAGAGCGCCGCGCGATCCTGAGCAGGAACAGCGGTGCGCGGCGGCGCTGGCTATGGTGGGTTTCGCGACCTTGGCAGAGAGGCGGCACCCGTGGCTGCATCAGTGAATCCCGACCGGTCCGAGTGGGACGTCATCGTGATCGGTGCCGGCGCCGTGGGCGAGAACGCCGCGCAGTACGCGACACAGTTCTCCGATCTCGAGGCGGTGATGGTCGAGGCCGAGCTGGTGGGTGGTGAGTGCTCCTACTGGGCGTGCATGCCCAGCAAGGCCCTGCTCCGGCCCATCGAGGTGCTCGACAACGCCCGCAACCTCGCGGGCACCCAGCAGCTCGTCGGGGACCGCGCTCTGGACGCCGAGGCCGTGCTGGCCCGGCGGGACAAGGTCATCAACAACCTGGACGACAGCTCACAGGTGAAGTGGGCTCTGGACACCGGCATCGACGTGGTTCGCGGCTACGGCAGGCTGTCCGGTGAGCGCGAGGTTACCGTGACCACGGCCGACGGCGGCCGCCGAGTGCTCACCGCCCGGCATGCCGTGGTGCTGGACACCGGCAGCGTCGCCGCGGTGCCGCCGGTGCCCGGGCTGCGCGAAGCCAAGCCCTGGACCTCCCGCGACGTCACGAACCTGCACGAGGTACCCGACCGGGTGGTCATCGTCGGTGGCGGGGTGGTGGCCTGTGAGGCGGCGACCTGGCTGGTGGGCCTGGGCGTTCGAGAACTCACTGTCATCGAAGGGGGATTCCGGCTACTCGCGAAGAACGAGCCGTTCGCCGGGGAGCTGATCGAGCAGCAGCTGAGCGCCGCGGGCGTCACTGTGCTCACCGGGACGAGAGTCGAATCGGCAGAGCGGGCCGAGGTGAACGACGCCCCGGACGGCCATCTGCACGGCGGCGAGGTCACCCTGACCCTGACCGGTGGAGAGACCGTGACCGCCGACGAGGTCGTCGTCGCGGCGGGGCGCAAACCCAACAGCGACGACATCGGGTTGGAGTCGGTGGGGTTGCGGCCGGGCGGGTACATCGAGGTGGACGACCACCTCTCGGTGACCGGCGTCGACGGCGAATGGCTCTATGCCGTGGGGGACGTCTGCGGACGAGCGCTGCTGACCCACATGGGCAAGTACCAGGCCCGCATCGCCGGCGAGGTGATCGCGGCGCGGGCAGCCGGCACGCCGCTGAGCGAGGAGCCGTTCAACATCTACACCGACGTGGCCGACCACGACCAGGTTCCGCAGGTGACCTTCACCGATCCCGAGATCAGCTCGGTGGGGATCACCGAGGCACAGGCGCGCGATCGTGGCCTGGACGTCGACACAGTCGAGTACGACCTCGCCGCGCTGGCCGGAACGTACGTGCTGCGCGACGACTACGTCGGGCGGGCGAAGCTGGTCATCGATCGAGAGCGCGACGTCCTGCTCGGCGCGACGTTCGTGGGCACCGGCATCGCCGAGTTGACCCACTCAGCCACCGTGGCCGTCGTCGGCAAGGTCCCGCTCGCCGTGCTGTGGCACGCGGTTCCGTCCTATCCCACCGTCAGCGAGGTATGGCTCCGGCTGCTGGAGGCACTCAACAGTCAGCGTCGCGGCTGAGCGCTGCTCGTCCTGGTATGCCACGGGCAATTCAGGACTCTCCACGGCGGCGGATTCGGCCCCGGTACCGCGACAGGTCCGGCTCAAGTGCCGCCGAGCTTGAGCGGACGCTGTTCCGGCCGATGAGGGTGAGGTGGGCACCGAGGTTCGGCGATGAGTGACATCCTGGCGGCAGACGCCCTCGATCAGGTGATTTCGGGGCGAATGATCCGCACTGTTTTCCAGCCCATTGTCGACCTGGACAGCGGCTCGGTGGTCGCGTATGAGGCATTGTCCCGCGGGCCGGAGGGGCCGCTGGAGGCTCCGGACCGCCTCTTCGACATCGCCCGTGCGGTCGGCCGCCTTACCGAACTGGACGAGCTGTGCCGGCGGACCGCACTCGAAAGCGCCATCGCCATCGGGATGTTCGCGCCGCTGACGCTGTTCGTGAACGTGGAGCCGGCGGTGCTCGACTCGGCGCGGCTGGAAGAGCTCGTTCTGCTGGCCGAGCAGGCACCCGGTGAGCTGCAGGTCGTCCTGGAGATCACCGAGCGTGCCATCGGCGAGCGCCCGGCCCAGCTGCTGGCGACCGTGTCGCGGCTGCGCGCGGCGGGCTGGCGGATCGCGCTCGACGATGTCGGTGCCGACGACATGTCACTGGCCTTCATGCCCCTGCTGCGTCCCGACATCGTGAAACTGGATCTGAGCCTGGTGCAGAAGCGTCCCGGGCCGGCCGTCGCCGAGATCATGAACGCGGTGAACGCCTATGCCGAGCGCAGCGGCGCGGTGCTGCTCGCCGAGGGCATCGAGGACGAGAAGCACCTGGAGATCGCCCGGGCCCTCGGTGCCCGGCTGGGTCAGGGCTGGATGTTCGGCCGGCCGGCCGTCAGCCTGTCAGAAGTCCTGCCGCTCGGTGGCCTCGACCTTCCGCCGGCAGTCGTGCCGACGTCGAACCGCTCGCCGTTCGGCTGCCTGCCGCCCGAGGTGCCGCTGCGTCGGTCGACCAAGCCGCTGCTGATCGAGCTGAGCAAGTTCCTGGAACGAGAGGCGATCCGCTTAGGCTCGACCTGTCTGGTGGTGGCGGCGTTCCAGGAGGCCAAGCACTTCACTGCGGACACCGCGCACCGTTACCGGGAGCTGGTCGGACGGGTGGGTTTCGTCGCCGCCATCGGACAGGGCCTCGGTCCGGAGCCGGTATGCGGGCTGCGCGGGGCGGACCTCGATCCCGATGACCCCATGCGCAGCGAATGGAACGTGATCGTGCTCGCGCCGCACTTCGCTGCCGCGCTGCTGGCCCGCGACCTCGGCGACCGCGGCCCCGACCCGCAGCGGTGTTTCGAATTCGCGCTGACCTATGACCGTGCAACGGTTGTCGCCGCGGCGCACACCCTGCTGTCACGGGTGCGTTCGAGCGGTCTGCCCGAGTCGACTTTCGCCATGGCCGGACAGCTGCCACCGCCGCGATTGGCTGGAATGACGCCAGATTCGTACCGGGCGGCTGTCGATTCCTTCGCCCAGTTCGATGTGCGGCTCGAACGGCGCAACGGTACCGCCGAGACCACGCTGCGACGCGCCCTGGCGGCGACCACCAACGGCGTCACCATCGCAGATGTGACGCGTCCGGATCACCCGTTGATCTATGTCAACACGGCATTCGAGAGGTTGTCCGGCCTACGGGCCGAGGACGTGCTCGGCAGCAACTGCCGAGTCCTGCAGGGTCAGGACACCGATCCTGAGGCCATCCGGCGTATTCGTGAGGCCATCGCGGACGGGCGCGAGGCTCGAGAGACGATCCTCAACCACCGCGGGCCCGATCGCGTGCCCTGGTGGAACGAGATCTTCCTCGCCCCGGTGTTCGACGACGACGCTCGTCTCGTGCAGTACATCGGCGTACAGAACGACGTCACGGCAAAGGTCGAGGCGGACCAGCAACTGCTGCACGAGCGGCGGCGGTCCGCGCACTATCTCGCCGAGGTGGAGGCACTGGCCTTCCGCGATCCGCTCACCGGTCTGCTGAATCGCCGGCGGCTGCAGGACCTTCTCGAATCTGCTGTGCTGCACGCCCAGGTCAACGGCACCGGCCTTGCGTTGCTGTACCTGGACGTGGACCACTTCAAGTCGATCAACGACCGCCACGGCCATGCCGCCGGCGATGCCGTGCTCACCGCCACCGCGTCCCGGTTGCAGGCGAGGCTGCGCCGAGGCGACCTGATAGCGCGGCTGGGCGGCGACGAGTTCCTGGTGATGCTGCCGGGCCTGGACGCCGATCATTCCGCCGCCGAGGCGCAGCGCATCGCCGCGCAGTGCCTCACCGCGCTGGTCGAGCCGATCGAACTGGCTGATGGGTCCGCATCGGTGACGGTGAGCATCGGCGTCAGCAGCTATCCCGACGATGGTGACACCTTCGACGCGCTCGTGCACGCCGCCGACCAACGGATGTACGCGACTAAGCCGACCAGAACGCGGGCCAATTAATGCTCAACCGGCAATACTGACTGTCAAGGCACTTGGGTGCTGTGGAGAGTCAACTTTCCGGGGGTGCGGATGCAACATCAGCTTCTGGCCTGCTCGAACTGTGACCAAGGCGCGGCCGACCATTACTGATGGCTGGTCGGCGCGGCTTTGGTGGCGTCGGTAGTTGTCGTAGCTCTCCTGCTGGTCCGGATTCGACACGCTGGCATATGGTTGCGGGCGGTTGGCGCACTCGCCGTGATCATTGTCGACCTCGGTGCCGGCTTGTCACTCAGCACGTTCACACAACCCACGCAGGCGCGAACCGGTGGTCTGTCGGTGTCGTGCGGGAGCGCGCTCACCGCAGCGAACACCACCGGCGTTCCGAACGATGCGGCACTCGACCCGGAGCAGTTGGCTTGCCGCCGAGCAGGACGGCAGCATCTTCGCGAACGCCTGCCGGCTGCCTCATCCGTACTCGTCGTCGGCTTCTTGACTGCTGCCACCAGCATTGCCGCCAGTAGAAAGCGAAGGCCCGAACTAATTCTCGCGTGACCCGTAGGGCGGCTCCGGCGTCGGACTCCGCCCATGCCTGTCGCCGGTCCGCGCCAACCAGCGTGAGGAACGGTTGCCGGTTCGTCGCGAAGGAGTTCGACATGAGACTGGTATCGAGATCAGCGAACATGTCGGCGCGGTCTGAGGCTTCGTCATTTCACCATGCCTGCCGCGGCACCGACGGAACCATGGGAACACCCATACGGGCCTTGGAGCTGGTCCCCGGCAGGATTCGAACCTGCGGCGCCCGGCTTAGGAGAGCTAATTTGGGGGGTCTTCGAGGTCCGAAGTGCTTGGGCGAAGTACTTGGACGCCCCGTGTCAAGGGCCGTTGAGTTCTACCCAGAGGCGGTGGTTAACATGCACAATTGACGGCGGTGTCGTATAGTGTGCGACAGGAGGTAGGTCGTGACGCTTGTCGAGGTGCTGGCGCCGTTCGGTGTGGGTGAGGAGGAGTTCGTCGAGGAGTTGTCGCGCGATCTTCAGGCCGCGCCGGACGCTTCCGCGAGCCGGCTCACGGAAGCCGAGGAATTGGTCTTGCGTGAGCACGGTGGCATCACGGTGCCGGCGGGTGATGAGAGCGCGGTTCGCAGGGCGGTGTTGCGGGCTTCGTCGTCCAACCTGGCCGACGAGGCGCGGGAGTCACTCACGGTCGAGCAGGCGGCGAAGCTGCTGCTAGTCGACGGCTCGCGGGTTCGCCACCGCTTACGTGATCGGGCGCTGTACGGGTTCAAGATCGGCGGCGGGCTGCGGCTGCCCACCTGGCAGTTCCACCGACATGAGGCGATCCCCGGATTGCGCGCGGTACTGGCTGCGCTCCCGGCGGGCATGCATCCCCTCGAAGTTGCGGGACTCTTGACGACGCCCGATCCGGACCTCGCCGTGGCTGACGAGCCGATGAACCCACGAGACTGGTTGATCGGTGGCGGCGATGTCAGTGCGGTCGTCGCAGTTGTCGAGGATCTCGACAGGTGGTGAAGCTGCCGCTCCCTCCCGACCCGGGGGAGCTGCAGTTCCCGCCCGAGCACGACCGCATGCTCGACACCGCCGCGGTGTTGTGGCGCGTGCACCGGACCAGCGGCGAGCACGTCGTCCCGTGGAACCGTCTGCGCCACTGGGGGCCCGGGGCGACGATGCGGTTCGACCCGCACGAGCTGCCGCCGCAGGCGCAGAGCCGCGGCGTCAGCTACGCCGCCCTGAGCGTCCCGACAGCGCTCGCCGAGGTGTTCCAGCGGACGCGCGTCATCAACACCCGGCGAGGCGCGCCGTACTTGACCGCATGGTCGCCGGCTCGACCGTTGACGCTGCTCGACCTGACCGGCGCCTGGCCGATCCAGGCCGGCGCGTCCTACGCCATCAACACCGGCCGGCGCGACCACTGCCGTGCTTGGGCTCGCGCCATCCATTCGATGCGCCCGGACCTCGACGGGCTGTGGCAGCACTCCTCGATGACCGGCGCCGATGCCGTCACGCTGTTCACGCATTCGGCGGACAGCTTCCCGGACCGTCCCCTGCTCAGCCTGCCGCTCAACCACCCCGGCCTCCGCGGTCACCTGCTCGCGGCCGCAACCGAAATCGCATATCGCGTCGTCTAGCTAAGTCGCCAACGGGCCCAATAGTGGTCACTCGCGGCAGAGTTACGCCCCGAGATCTCCGCCGCGTACGACGCCACGGCAAGCCCGCCTGGCTCGGTTGATCAAGTCGTGCGACGTCGACATCGCGATCATCGCGGGTCCGGGTCGGTGAAGAGGTGTCGTGATGTCGCGTGGACCTTCGCGGCGCCCTGGTCGAGCAGTGCGGTGACGAGAGCGGCGCCCAATCCGCGCCTGCCTCCGGTCACCAGTGCCGTCGTTCCATCGATGTGCATGGGACTTTTCGTCGTCATGAGTCCGGGTGCCGCTGGTCATACCTCGAGTCGACCAAGGTGAACGGCGTTACCAAGCTTGAGTGGGCACTGCGCTCGAGCTGGTGCTCACAGCAGCGGCACTGCGGCCTGATCGCGGCCTGCACCGGCTAGCCCGAGGCGCGCGGCGCTGCGTCGCGCGCTGGCCTCGCGGCGCTCGGTGAGGCTCGCGCTGGAGCGGCGGGCGGCGCTCACCAGGTGGGGTGGTGCGGTCTCGGGGGTGCCGGCGTCGAAGGGCGGTTCGGGGGCGTACTGAATCCACAGCTGGATCGCCTGGGCGGCCTCCGGTCCGCACAGGTGCGCGGCGGTCCTCAAGGCGCCGTCGATGCCGGCGGTGACGCCGGCGGCGAAGACGAACCGGTCATCGACCACGACGCGCTCGGGAACCGGAATGGCTCCGAAGAGGGGCAGCAGGTGGGTGCTGGCCCAGTGGGTCGTGGCCCGGCGTCCCACAAGCAGGCCGGCTGCGCCAAGGAGCAGGGCTCCGGTGCACACGGACAGCACGCACCGGGCTCCGGCTGCCTGGCGGCGCAGCCAGTCCAGAACCTCCTCGTCCTCCATGAGTGCCTCTTGCCCTGCGCCTCCCGGGACGACCAGGACATCCAACGGCGGGGCGTCGACCAGCCGGGCGTCAGCCTGCAGGCGCAGCCCGTTGACGTCCCGCACCTGCGCGGTCGTCCTCCCGTAGAGCCGGGTGGTGGCCGCGGGCAGGCGGGAAAGAACCTCGAAAGGACCGGTGAGGTCGATCTGGTCCAGCTGGTCGAAGAGGAGGAAGCCGACCTCCAACGGCTGGCTGCCCACGTCTTCTCCTGGTCGGGCCTGTCGGTGGAGGTCCGGGGACTCCTGCGAGCCGTGGGGACCCATGACTCAGTCCTGCTCTCGGGCGGTGGTGGTGACCAGCCCGGTGCTCACGTCGTAGACGTGCCCGGAGACGCGGATGCGAGGGGAGATGTGCGGGGAGGCCAGGAGGCGGTCGACGTCGCGGCGCACGCTGGTGGGGGGGGTCGGTGACGGCGACGGCGAGCAGGGCGTCGCGGGCGGTGGGGTCGAGGTGGTTGCGCTCGGCGAAGCCGGTGCGCAGCTTCTCGTCGGCCATCAGCGCGGAGCCGCAGTCGGTGTGCTGGATGACTGCGACTTCGAAGAAGGGCTCGTCGGGGGCGATGGTCTCCTTCAGGTAGCTGATCCAGGCCATGTCGGTGATGACGGCGTCGTTGACGCGTCCGCCGACGCTGCGGGCGACGATGGCGTCGCCGATCCCGACGCCCAGGATCTGTCCGGGGTCCACGCGGGGGTCGATGCAGGTGATGACGTAAGCCAGCTGGCGGGGCACGAACGGCAGCGGTGTGGCCTGCTGGCGGGCGTCGCCGGCAGCGAAGGAGCGGTTTCGCCCCAGCAGGGTGGCCATGCCGGGGGAGGTGCTGGTCTGCGGCGTCTGAGTGTTCTGGGGGGTGTCGATGTCCATGCTTTGAGGCTGCCCGCCGGGTGGCTGACCCACGAGAGGGTGCAGTGCCACGCTTCCCGAGGATCCTGCCAATGCCGCGGTGCAGTGGTCGAGACCCGCACTTCGGCTCTTCAAGCACCGGCTACCGGCATGCGGAGGGTCAGGACGAGTCGGCGGAGGGCCGGCCGCGGTAGGCCGCGCGGTAGCCGGTGGGCGTGGCGCTGGCGTCGCGGCCTAGGTGTAGGCGCAGGTTGTCCGCGCTGCCGAGCCCGCTGCGGCGGGCGACCTCCTCGACGGGCAGGTCGGTGGCCTCCAGCAGCCGGCGCGCTTCCAGCAGGCGTTGGGCGAGCAGCCAGCGCAGCGGCGTCGATCCGGTCTCGGCGGTGAACCGGCGGGCGAATGTCCGGGCGGACATCAGCGCTTGCCGGGCCATAGCGTCCACGCTCAGCGGCTCGTGCAGCTGGCTGATCGCCCAGGTGCACACCTGCTCGACAGCGTCGTCCTGGCCCTGCGGAGGTAGCGGCCGGCGGATGAACTGGGCCTGACCACCGGGTCGGTGTAGGGCGGCGACCATGCGTTGGGACACTGCGGTCGCGGCCTGGGCGCCGTGGTCGCTGGCGTACATGTGCAGGCACAGGTCGATCCCCGCCGCGACGCCTGCGCTGGTCAGCACCCGCCCTTCGTCGACGAACAGCACGTCAGGATTCACTCGGACCCGCGGATAACGCGCCGCAAGCTCGCGGGCGTGCTGCCAGTGGGTCGTCGCACCGCGCTCGTCCAGCAGCCCGGCCGCAGCCAGGGCGAAAGCGCCGATGCACACCGACGCCATCCGCGCGCCGCACCCAGCCGCCGTCCGCAGGGCATCGGTCACCCGCGGCCCGGGATCGACTGGGGGCCAGTAGCCCGGCACCACGACGGTGTCGGCGCCGATCACGTCGTCCAGGCCACCGCCGGCGGTGACGGAGAACCCCGTCGTCGTCGGTACCGATCGGCTCCTCGCGCTGCACACCAGGACCTCGTAGCGGTCGCGCTCGTCCCGGTGGCCGAAGACCTGCGCCGGGATGGACAGGTCGAAGGCCACTACGTCCGCCAGCGCCAGCACCGCCACCCGGTGCACTCCACCTGACCCGACCACCAAGCACCCCTCCACCGCGCGACGGTCCCCGCACCGTCTCACACGATCTCATACGGCCCACGCGTCGCCGACGGTTGCGGGCGGTGCGTGTCGGACTTTCCCGGAAGGTCAGCAGCACCGGAGCGTCGTATCCCATCCGCGCTGGGTGGTCGGAGGGGCGGGTCAGCTCCTCCGACACCGTGGGGGGGCCGGCCGCGCCTGCGGTGCGTCAGTGGTCGGTGGCCACCGCCTGCACAGCGCTACCGATGATGCCGACGACCGCGTCAGGGTGCGCGACGGGCACTGCGTGGGAGGAGTCGACCTCGACGACGGTTGAGCCGGCTCGAGAGGCCATGTGACGCAGGGCCTGGGTGGGGATCGAGACGTCCGAGGTTGAGACCAGCGCCCAGGAGGGCAGGCTGCGCCAGGTGGGCGTACCGGAGAAGCCGCCCTCCAGGGTCCGCGCGTCGAAGGGGTGCTGCGCGGCGGACATGATGGCGACCTCGCGTGCGTCGACATCGGCGGCGTAGACCTCGGCGAACCGCTCCGGTCGCAGCGACACCTCGGTGCCTCCCGGATACTCGCGGAGGAGGAGGTTCTCGGGGACGAGCCGGCTGCCGGGGAACTGCCCGTTCAGGCCGCCCGGAGTCTCCCCGGCGTCCTGCTGGAAGGCGGCGACGAAGACGAGCGCTCGCACAGCCGGGGTCAGCGCGGCCGGGGCGGAGACCACCGACCCGGCGTAGGAGTGCGCCACCACGACGAGGGGTCCTTCACGGCCTTCGAGGACGCTGCGCACGTAGGCGACGTCCCCCTCGAAGGAGCGCATCGGCAGCGCTGGGGCGAGCACGCTCACGCCCTGCTCCTGCAGAGCGGCGCTGACGCTCCGCCAGACGGAGGCGTCGGTCAGGGCGCCGTGGACGAGGACGACGGTGGGCCGGGTGCTGTTCATGGCAGTTCCTTCTCGGGTCATGGGTGTCGTGATCATGGCGTTGTCGTGAGTGGGTTCAGCGCGTCGCGGTGGCAGGCGACGCCGAACTCCTCGCCCGCGGTGAGGGCGTGGTGAATGAATCCCAGCGCCGATCGAGTGTGATGACGTCCTGATGCCGTGTCGTGGTCATGACTCGATCTTGGTGCTGCCGACCACCAGACGACAGTGGCACAGGTGCCATGCTCCGATAGGATGGTGCCATGAGGCACCGCATGGCCGTCCTACTACTCGACCAGGTCCTCCCCCTCGACTTCGCGATCCCTCTGCACGTCTTCGCCCGGGAGCTGCCGGAGTTCTACAACGTCGTCACTGCCACCCCGACGGGCGAGCCAGTCGGGGTTGCGGGGGGCCTGTCCCTCGTGCCCGACGGCGGCCTGGAGCTCCTGCGGGGTGCGGCGACGATCGTCGTGCCCGGTTACGCCCAGGCAGCAGACCGTCAGCTTGACGCGCTGTCCCTGCGGGGGCTGAGGGCCGGTGCGTCAGCGGGGTCGAGGATGGTCTCGGTGTGCTCGGGTGCCTTCGCTCTGGCTCAAGCGGGCCTGCTTGACGGGCTCCAGGCGACGACGCACTGGTCGCTGTGCGCAGACCTCGCCCGCCAGCACCCCACCATCGCGGTGCGTCCGGACGCGCTGTTCGTGGACAACGGCGCAGTGGTGACCTCTGGCGGGGTAACCGCTGGGGTTGACCTGTGCCTCCACCTGCTGCGCAAGGACCTGGGGCCGTCGATGGCCAACCGGGTCTCGCGCCGTATCGTCATGGCGCCCCGGCAGGACGGGGGCCAGGCCCAGTTCATCGAGGCTGACCCCGTTCCCCCCGCCGACGACGCGCTCGCCGCGGCCCAGCAGTGGATGCTCTCGCACCTGCACACCCCCGTCACCGTGGCCCAGATGGCTCGACGCGCGCATATGTCGCTGCGCACCTTCCATCGGCGCTTCCGCGAGCAGAGCGGGACCACTCCGCTGACCTGGCTGCGCCAGCAGCGCATCGCGAGGACCAAGGAGCTCTTGGAGTCCAGCAACCTGTCCGTCGAAGAGATCACAGCCCGCGTCGGTATGGGGACACCCGCGAACCTGCGCTCGGCGTTCCGCCGGGAGACTGGCATCACCCCCTCCCAGCACCGCCGGCAGTTCACCCGCCGCTGATGCTGCCCGGAAGCGTCGAGGCCGACGCGGAGCCAGCCACGACCAACCCCGCGAGGCCGAGCGGTGGGACGGAGCCTGGCCGGTGGTAAACGGAGGTTGCCGGTGGGAGTAGGAGACTGACCGGTCCATAGCCCGTTTCCGTGCACCCGCACGACAAACCCTTCAAGGACGGAGGTCAGGACGTCATGTCGCGTTCGCTCGATGCACCAGGGCGCGTTCTCGAGGCATCGCGACTCATGCAAACGGACGCAACGACCTTTGACCCGCCGTGTACGCAACGCAGATGGGCCCTGTCTCGGCGCACAGGGTCATCGCCGCGTTGAAGTTCTAGAGAGAGTCCCGGTGATGATCGAGCTGCGGGAGGAGCTACTCGTCCAGGCGCCGGTAAACGCTGCTTCGGGATCCGACTCGGAGTACGAGGATGACAACAGCGTCGTCGCGTACGTCGTAGATGACGCGGGAGCCGCCGATGCGGATACGCCGCCACCCGGGCGAGCCGGTCAGCGAATCGGGACGCCGAGAGCTGTGACCTCCTCGATGACCCGCCGGCGGATGGTCGGGTCAAGTTTTCGGATCTCCTTGCGGGCTGAGGCTTCCACTCGATCCTGTAGCTCACACGCTACGGGATGTCCGCGCCTCGTCAGCCGTGTAAACCGCAGCGGTTTATGGCCCGCTTGTAGCAGCGTTATCTGGCCGGCGGTTCACATTGATGTCGCGTCTGCAGGGGGTTGCCAGTACCTGCGGCCGGCGGTCGAGTCGACCCGGAGCTCGTCTGCAGTACTCAGCGTCTTCTGCGTGGAGGGATGGCGAGCTGACGCGCCGGCCTGATGACGGTGATGGCTAGCCCCACGATGACGAGCGCGCAACCCCTGGTCTGGACTCCCGAAAGCTTCTCCCCGAGCAGCGCCACGCTGAGGGCTAGCGGATGGCCGGCCGCCGCCGAACGCGATCCCGTAATCGCCGACGCCCAGGCGCAGCTGCCGGGTCTGCGCCCGTGTGGCTTCCACTCCCCGTACGAAGCCGCGGCCTGGGCCGTGCTGTCCCAGCGTATCCGCATCGTCCAGGCCGCCCGGCTGCGCGACGACCTCGTCCGCCACCACGGCGAAGCCGGCGCCTTTCCCGCCCCTCAGGCGCTGCGCAAGCTTGAGCTGGAACTGCCCGGCCGCAAGAGCGAGTATCTTCAAGCCGTCGCGGACGCCGCCCTGGAAGGCGGGTTGGACGCCGCAGCCCTGCGCTCGGTCAACCCGGACCAGGCCATCCGCACCGTGCAGGAGATCAAAGGCCTGGGCCCGTTCGCCGCCGAACTCGTCGTCATCCGCGGCGCTACGGCCCCGAGCACACCCCCGCCGTGGTCTCCGAGGCTTGGCGACCCTTCCGCACCTGGGCCGTCGTCCACCTACGCGCCCTCCAGGAACAACGCACCGCAGAGATCAGCGGTGGAAGCAGTAGCAGCTGATCACCCGATGGTGCGACGAGCGTGCCCCGTGCGGTAGCTGGCGCTTATCCGCAAATGGCTTGTAGTGGGCGAGGGAGTAGGGACACCGGTACGTTGGCACATCGCGTCGATGAAGTTCCGCAGGTCGACCATCGAGATGTTGTGCGAGCGCCGGTACTGGCGCAGCAGCCCGGCCTCGATGAAGTCCGCCCACGTGACGTTGCGTGATCCGGTCGCCTCCTCGCGGATCACCGGCTTGTAGGTCTTGCCGCGCCGCTCGCCGCCTTCGAGCCAGTAGTGCAGTGTGCCCGGTGCGAGCCGAAGTAGCCGAGCAGCGCCGCCTTCGGTGTACATCTCGCGATCGAGAACGGTGGTCGTCACGGTCATAGCTTGGCACCTCCAACCCTGTCTGGTCGCACGAATCGACCGAGATCGATCTTGCCTCGGGGCACTGACACGTTCGATTCGGTCAGACGCTGATTTCCGATGCGAAGTTAGCGCGTGAAGACTTTTGCGGACTAGATCGTGTGCCGCGCCGTCGCAGCTAGCGTGTAAGTCGGCTACAGCCCAGCAATACGGTAATTTTCGAGTGCCCCCGGCAGGATTCGAACCTGCGACGCCCGGCTTAGGAGTCCGGCGCTCTATCCCCTGAGCTACGAGGGCGGGGCAAGAAGGGCACCGGAGAACTCCCGGCAAGCCCACGAGACAGCCTAGACGATCCACCGGGTGGTGCGTGCCGACTGCTCAGCCGCCGAGCAGGAGGACGCCGCAAGGCCTAGGGCGGCTAGGTCATCGCCCGTTTGATCATGGCCGCAAGCTCCGGCCCCAGCGCCGCGCTGTACGCCGGGGTCAGGTGGGAGCCGTCCCAGCGAACCGGCAGGGTGCCGATGAAGGACGGGCAGAAATCGGCCACATTGCAGAACCAGAGCAGGTTCGGCGAGGCCGGGGGAGGGGACAGCGTCAGGACGTGACGGCTGGGCGACCGCAAGGATCGGAGCATCTTCTCCAGACCGGCCTAGTACACCGATACGTCCACGGCGGGAGTGACCTTGTCCGTCACGCGGTCCAGGGTGTTGTCCGCACTCGCCAGGATGACCAGCGCCGGGTCGAGCTTCACCGTTTGGTCCACGACGGACCTGTGGCGGGCATCGCACGAGGGCAGCGCGACCGGTGGAGTTTCACCCGTGTTCACCGATACATCCGCGGGGGGGGGGGGAGCACAGCTCCCTTGCGTCAAGCCGATGATCTGGGGACCGGTTGGCCTGGAAGTAGTCGGTGCCGAGCTCGGCGAAGTGGACGTTGGCACCGAATCCGAGCGCCCACCAGACGTCGGTGACGGTTTCGCGCACCCGGACTCCGCGAAACGCATAATGCGCCGCCATGATCACGGCAATCAGGACTGTCACCGACGCGGGCAGGATGCGCCGAGCGCGCCTGGCGTAGAAGCCGCGGAACGACAAGCGCCCTTGGGCCTCGGTCTCTTTCAGCAGCAGGCCGGTGATCAGAAATCCTGAGAGAACGAAGAAGACATCGACGCCGATGAAGCCGCCACTGGGCCGGCCGGTGAGGTGGTCGAGCACCACCAGGATGACGGCAACCGCGCGAAGACCTTCGATGTCGGATCGAAAGCTCCGTGGCGCTGACAACGCCGATTCCGTCAAGCCGACGACGCGCTGCTGTGCCCTGGCGGCGATGATCGTCAATTGAGTAGCTGCCGAACCTTCGCTGCGTCCGCGGTTCGGTTCTCAGCGTCGTTCACCCGGCGCAGGCTTAGCCTTCGTGCGGAAACGCAACGGTATCGGCCGATACCGCTTCGGTGGCGGTCAAACGGGCAAGAGATGACCTATCACCAGGGTGCTGGCGCGTAATCCTTCAAGAACACTCCCTGGACGTCCTCGCCGAGTTCGCCCCGGACGATCGGGTCATACACCCGTGCGGCGCCGTCAACGAGGTCCAGCGGCGCGTGAAAACCCTCGTCCGCCAGCCGCATCTTGGTCGGGTGCGGGCGCTCGTCGGTGATCCACCCGGTGTCGACACTGGTCATCAGGATGCCGTCGCTGAGCAGCTCTTTCGCCGACGTCCGGGTAAGCATGTTCAACGCGGCCTTTGCCATGTTCGTGTGTGGATGCCCAGGACCCTTGTAGGCACGGCTGAACTGCCCTTCCATGGCCGAGACGTTGACGACGTACGTGCGCCGGGCCGTCGCGGCGGCCATCGCCGGACGCAACCGGCTGACCAGGATGAATGGCGCGGTCATGTTGCACAACTGCACCTCGAGCAGCTCCAGCGGGTCCACCTCGTGCACCCGCTGCGTCCAGCTGTTGACGGAGTGCAGGTCGGGGACCAGGCCGCCGGCGTCGATGGCGGTGAGGTCGGCGATCCGGTTGGCGGAGGCCGAGCCGGCCTGCAGGGCGAGCGCGGTCAGCGCCGGTGCCATCAGGTGTGCCGTCGGGTGCTCGGACAGTGAGCCGGCCAGCGCGGCGGGATGCGCGTCGCTGGTGTGGTCGAAGGTCAGCAGGTCCGGCAGCGGGCCGGACGGCAGCGGGGCGGACTCGGCCTGGGCCAGGGGCGCGTACGAGCCGGGGGAACGCCGGACGGTCTGGGCGGCGTTGTTGATGAGAATGTCCAGCGGCCCCTGGGCGCTCACCGAGTCCGCGAGGGCGACGACCTGGGCGGGATCGCGCAGGTCGATGCCGACGATCCGCAGCCGGTGGATCCAGTCCGCGCTGTCGTCCATGGCGGTGAACCGCCGGACGGCGTCGTTGGGAAACCGGGTGGTGATGGTGGTGTGCGCGCCGTCGCGCAGCAGCCGCAGGGCGATGTACATGCCGATCTTCGCGCGGCCGCCGGTGAGCAGCGCGCGCCGGCCGGTGAGGTTGGTGCGGGCGTCGCGTCGGGCGCGGTTCAGCGCCGCGCAGGACGGGCAGAGCTGGTGGTAGAAGGCGTCCACCTGCTGGTACTTCTGCTTGCAGATGTAGCAGGCACGGGCCGTGAGGAGAGTTCCGGCAAGCGCCCCGGCGGTGTTCGAGATCAGTGGGATGCCCTGGGTCTCGTCGTCGATGCGGTTCGGCGAGCCGGTGGCGGTCGCGGCGATCACCGAACGGTCGGCGTCGGCAATGGCCGTCCGCTTCTCGGTGCGACGGTGCTTCTTGACGGACTTGAACATCCGCGCGGTCGCCCGCCGGACGGACACGTGATCGGGGTGGTCCTCGGGAACCTCGTGCATCTGTCCCAGTACGCGCAGGCAGATCTCGAGGTCCGCAGGGTCGACGCCGGACGCCGAGCGCCGGCCGTCCTCAATCGCAGTCATGCCTCAACTACCGTTTCCGGATATGCGGTGGGCCGGGAGGTCACACAGCCCGAGATAGTTTACGGCAGCGGAAGGGACGGCCGGAGCGCGACGATCCGCACAGCACGCGCTCAGACGACGGTGGTGACCTCGTCGTAGTCCAGCCGCGGCAGCCGGCCGAGCCAGGCATCGCTGCCGGGACGGCCGATGTTGACGACCGACAGCACCCGGTGCTCGCCGTCCGCGAAGAACTCCCGGTCGAGCGCCGCCACGTCGTAACCGGTCATGGGCCCAGCGGCCAATCCGGCGGCGCGCACGCCGAGGATGAAGTAGGCGACCTGCAGGCCGGCGTTGAACCGCGCGGTCTGTTCGCGCGCGACCTCGTCGGCGTCGAACAGGGCCTTGGCGCCGGGGAAGTGCGGGAAGGTCTTGTGGAACTCCTCGTGGAAGTTCACGTCAGCGGCCAGGATCACCACGGCGGGAGCGGTAGCGGTCTTGGCCTTGTTGCCCTCGCTCATGTGCTCGACCAGCTTGGCGCGCGCCTCGGAACTGCGGACCACGACCATCCGGAGCGGCTGCTGGTTCATCGAGGTGGGCGCGTACTTGACCAGTTCGTAGATGGCCCGTAACTGCTCGTCGGCCACCGGCTCGTCGGTGAAGGTGTTGGCGGTGCGGGCCTCGCGAAAGAGCAGGTCCTGAGCGGAAGGGTCCAACTCGAGAACGTCGGTGTTGTCCTGAAGGGCAGTCATGGGATCTCCTAGGGGGTGTGCCGCAATCGAGGACTCTAATATCATTGAGCACTCAAGTATTCCGGTGGACCCGGCGGTGTGAGCTGTGCCACCCGCCCCGAGGAGAACTACCGCAGGACATGTACCGACGTCCGCAGGCTCGTGCGGCTGATCTCCAGAATCTGCCCGTTGGCCAGCGGGAGCCACGGCGCCGGGCGCGCCCAGCCGGAAGACGCCACCGTGACCGAACCTGGCGTGATCCGGTAATTCAGCTCGTAGGACGCTACGTCGGCGCCCTGTGCGGTGATCACCTTCTCGTCGTAGCGCGCGGAGGCGTACAGGGCATCGTGGGTCAGCAGCAGGCAGTTCAGCGAGACCACCTCGGCTGAATCGGCGATCTTGCGGGCCGCCTCATGCAGCGCCTCGACCGGTCCCCTGTGGCGCAGTTCGGCCAGCACCAGGCTGAAGTAGCGCTCGCTGTCGGTGTCACCCTCGCTGGGACGGCCACCGGCCTCGGCGACCAGCCGGTCCAGCTCGCTGCGCGGGCTCAGGTAGCCGTTGTGTGCGAACGCCACGCTGCCCGCGAGAAAGGGATGGGTGTTCTGCTCGGTGTTGGCCATGTTCACCGATGCCTTGCGCAGATGCAGCAGGGCGGCGTCGGTACGCGCGCTTTCCACCGCCGCCTGGAACCTCTCGCTGCCCAGTGCCGGCTCGGGGTACTTGGCGCTGACGAGGTCGTCCTGGGCGTCCCAGTAGGCGATTCCCCAGCCGTCGCAGTGCACCTTCGACAGTCCGGTGAAGGCATCGAGGTCCGCACCCAGATGTTGCGGCAGGGTGTCAGCCCCGCTGGAAACGACGCCGAGAAGCCGGCACATGGCATTCGTCCTTTCGATTGGGCCCGGACAGCTAATGCCGGGCCGCGGTCAGTGCAGCGGGGGTCAGTGCAGCAGGGTTGCGGGGGCTGCCGTGGTGGTCGCCGGGGCGGCAGGAGTCTGGGGAGCCTGGGCTCGTGCCGGCGTCGAAGCCGGCGCTCGAGCCACTGGGCCAGCTGGCCGAGCGCGTAGTTCATGACGATGTAGATCAACGCGATGATCAGATAGGTCTGCACCAGCAGGTGGGTGTAGACGGTCAGGTTGTTGCCCTGTCTCATCAGCTCCGGATAGCTCACGACGTAGCCGAGCGTGCTGTCCTTGAGCAGGCTGACCAGCTGGGTCACCAGCGCCGGCACCACGATCCGTATTGCTTGCGGCAGGATGATGATTCGCATCGCCTGGGACCGCCGCAGACCGATCGCCGATTCGCGGTCTCTACGATCTGGCCGGAGTCCATGAACACCACCCGGTCCGCGGCTTGCCGTGCGAAGCCCATCTCGTGGGTGACCACGACCATGGTCATGCCCTCGCGGGCCAGCCCGACCATCACGTCGAGCACCTCTTTGATCATCTCCGGGTCCAGGGCGGAAGTCGGCTCGTCGAACAGCATCACCCTTCTGGCCGACACCGACCCGGTCCAGCAGCTGACGGGCCTCGTCCTCGGCCTGCTTGCGAGGCAGCCCCCGGACCTTCATGGGCCCCAGCGTCACGTTGTCCAGGACGTTGAGGTGGCCGAAGAGGTTGAAGGACTGGAACACCATGCCGACATCGGCACGTAATCGCGCCAGCGCCTGTCCCTCTTCGGCCAGCGGCACACCGTCGATGGTGATGGTGCCTGAACTGACTGTCTCCAGCCGGTTGATGCACCGGCACAGCGTGGACTTGCCCGAGCCGGACGCGCCGATGACGACGACCACCTCGCCGGCCGCGACGTCCAGGCTCACATTGTCCAGCGCCTGGAGCTCGCCGAACTGCTTGCGCACCTTCTCGATCCGCAGCAGCGGACGGGAGGCGGTACCGGCCGGGGAGGACATGGCCCTGAAGGTATTGGTTCGGGCCGCCACATTCCAATGAAGCTCTTCGTGGCGAGCCCAAAAAGTTCTTTATGATCGCCCGGTGCTGACGCCTGAGCGACTCCGCCTGCTGCAAACCGTTGCGCGTACCCAGTCCTATTCGGCGGCGGCCCGCGAACTCGGCTTCACCCAGCCCGCCATCAGCTATCAGATGCGGTCCTTGGAACGCGATGTCGGCACCCCGCTCACCGTGCGGGTCGGCACGGCGATGCGGCTGACCTCTGCCGGGCACTCCTTGTTGGAGCACGCGGACAAGATCCTGTCTGCGGTCCGCGCAGCCGAGCGTGACCTGACGGTCCTGGTCGGCAGCAACGCCGGCACGGTGAAGATCGGCGCGTTCCCGAGCAGTTGTGCCACCGTGGTTCCGGCCGCGATGGCCACGCTGCGCCGCGAGCTGCCCGCGGTCCGGCTGGTCGCCCGGATGCTCGTCGGCTGGCCGGACCGGCAGGTTGAGGTGGAGCTGTGGCCCGACCAGCTACGGGTGCCGGCAGTCGCTGCCATGCTCGAGGCGTTGAAGAAGGTCGCGCCCGCAGCGGCCTGAGAAGTAGGCTGGCATCCGTGGAACTGACGCATGTGGATGCCAGCGGCGCCGCCCGGATGGTGGACGTCTCGGCCAAGGACATCACCGTCCGCGAGGCGACCGCGTCGGGCGTGTTCCGGACCACCGCCGAGGTGATCGCGCTGCTGCGCTCTGACGGCCTGCCCAAGGGCGACGCCCTGGCCGTGGCCCGGATTGCCGGTATTGCCGCCGCCAAGCGGACGCCGGATCTCATTCCGCTCTGCCATCCGGTCGCCATCCACGGGGTCACCGTCGACCTGAGCCTCGGTGAGGACAGCGTGGCCATCACCGCCACGGTGCGCACCGCCGACCGCACCGGAGTCGAGATGGAGGCCCTCACCTGCGTCACCACCGCCGGATTGGCCTTGTACGACATGGTGAAAGCCGTGGACCGGGGCGCGGTGCTGGGCGACATCAGGCTGGACCACAAGGCCGGCGGTCGGCGCGGGGAATGGCAGCGGTCGGCCTCATGACCGGCGCCGCAGTCATCACCTGCTCCAACCGCTCGGCGGCTGGCGAGCGCCCGGACGACTCGGGTCGCCTGCTCGCCGACACCCTGGCGGAGTGGGGCTACGACGTCCTCGCGAAGCTGGTGGTCCCTGACCAGATCCCAGCCATCCAGCAGGCCGTGCGGCAGGTGCTGGCCGACGGCGCGCGGCTGGTGCTGACCACCGGCGGCACCGGTCTCACGCCGACGGATGTCACTCCGGAGGCCGTCGCGCCGATGCTGGAGCGCTCGGTGCCGGGCATCGCCGAACGGATCCGGGCCGCGAACGTCGAGAGGGTTCCCACGGCCGTGCTGTCGCGGGGGGTCGCCGGCCTCATCGGCACGGCCCTGGTGGTCACGCTGCCCGGCTCGCCGGGCGGGGTGCGGGACGGGCTGGCGGTGCTGGAGCCCCTGGTGGCGCACGTGCTGGATCAGGTGAGCGGTGGCGATCATCGAGCGGGGGGCGGCGTATAAAGGTCCGGATAGCCGAGGTGAGTGACCAGCCGCTCGACGTCGCGGCGCACTCGGCCGCGGCGCGTGACGACGCGGCGGGAGCGGACGTGACGTTCTGCGGGGTGGTGCGGGATCACGACGATGGCCGGACGGTGCTGGAGCTGGAGTACAGCTCGTATCCGACAGCGGCTGCCATCTTGCGTGCGGTGGCGGACGAGATCGCGGCTGATCCGGACGTGATCGCGGTCGCGGTGAGCCACCGGATCGGCAAACTCGGTATCGGTGACATCGCGCTCGTCGCCTCGGTCACGGCCGCGCACCGCAAGCAGGCCTTCGACAGCTGCGAGCGGCTGGTGGACGAGGTGAAGGCGCGGCTGCCGATCTGGAAGCGCCAGGTCTTCGCCGGCGGCTCCGACGAGTGGGTCAACTGCCCGTAGCCGGTGAAGTTCGCTCAGCCGCCCGCGAAAGGCGGCAGGATGTCGACCACCGCTCCCTCAGGAAGCGGGTTGTCGCTGGGGTTCGCTATGCCGTCCACCAGCACCGAGCTGGCGGCGATGACGTCGGTGAGTGCCGGCCGGGACCCCAGCTGGCTGAGCAGGTCCCTGAGGTTGCCCGCGGACAGCTGCTCCGAATCCCGACCGGCCGCGCGTCGCGCCCCGGCCCAATAACGCACGGTGACCTGGGCGCTCACGACGGAGTGGTTACGCCTTCTCGTCGGTGATCAGAGGCTTGGCGCCGGCGTCGGGACCGTCGCTGTCCACCGCGACGCTGGGCGCGCTGTACGAGGCTTGACCCTGTACGGTCTCGGCGGCTTCGGCGGCCTGCCTGGCAAGCGCCTCGGAGGCGTCGGTGATGTTGCCCGGCGGCTGCTCACCCAGCGGACCCGTCTCGGTTCCGGCAGTGGGCTCGGCGATCACGGCAGCGGGGCCGGTGAGGTCGTCGGCAGGCTGCGCAACGGTGGGTGGAACGCTGCCGCCGGTTCCCGGGGCCTCACCCGCGGCAGGCGTGGCCGGGTTCGAGCCGGACGGCTGCCCGGCGGTGCCGACCTTGCCGACGGTGTCGTGGGCAGCACTCTGCACCTTGGTGAGGTGCTCGGTGAACCGCCCGCTGGTGGCCTTGTCGATACTGCCGGTGGCCTTGTCGATTCCCTGCGAGACGGTCGGCGCGGCCTTGACCGCGAACCCGGTGGCGCGGCCCTTGGCCTGCTCAGCGAGCGGACCTGCCTTTCCCTTCGCCTCGGCGGCGAGCTCGTTGGCCTTCTGCGCCGCCTGCTCGGCCAGCGGGCCGGCCTTCTCTTTGGCCTGATCCGCGAGCTTCTTCAACTTGTCCAGCATTCTTGTCGCCTCCTGTGGGTCTCGATATCAGAGCGGGCACACTGGTCCGGTGGCAGAACACCCTCAGACCGAGCAATCCGACGACCCGCCCGACAGCGAATCAGTGGAAGACCCATCATCGTCGTCAACGGGGGTCCACCGCCACCCTGTGGACCCGGTGCTGCCGCAAACCTCCTCGGACGAGCGTGATGTCGGCTGGGGCGACGGGCCGTATTCCTACCCGGACGACTGGTATCTGGTGGAGCGGCCGCCGCACCACGGCTAGTCCGAGCGGGCACCGGAATGTTGCGGGACGGTGCCGTCCAGCGGGCGCGCACCTAGGGCGTCGCGGATCTGGCGGAGCAGCAGCGTGGATTCGGGGACCGCGGCAGGCTCCGGCGCCATGCCCTTGGCGTGCAGCCGCTGCAGCCTGTTCATCGGCATCACGAAGATGAAGTAGACCACCGCGGCGGTCATCAGGAACACGACGATCGAGTTGATGATTGCCGAGAAGTCGACATAGGTGACGTTCTTCTTGTCCGCGCCGACGAACCTGGGTCCGGAGCGGAGCGCGAACCCCCAGCCGCTGACGGAAGCTCCGGGCAGCGACCGCAGGACCGGCTGGACGATGGCCGACACGAACGCGTCGACGACCCTGGAGAACGCTGAGCCGATGACCACGGCTATGGCCAGGTCGACGATGTTCCCGCGCAGTACGAACTCTTTGAAACCCTTGATCACTGCTGACCTTCCATGCCCGGGCCGGGGTGGCTCCACCTGCCGCCGTAAGTGCTCACGCCGGCGGGATGAGGGTAGCGAGCAGTGCGCCGACCGGCTGGGCCGCCAGCCTCGCGGCGGTGCTCGGATAGGTGGCGATCACCACGCCGAACTGTGTCCGGTCAGCTCCCTCGGCCGCCGGCAGGACCGCGAGGACCCTGACGTCGGGAGCAAGCGCGTGGCTGCTGCCGGAGATGGCTCTGCCCTCCACCAGCGGAGCGCTGTCAGCCGTGGCATACAGGCTGATCAACGCTCCCGGCTGGACGATTGCGGCCTGCTCCCGATTGGCGAGGGTGATCGCAAGGGCAACCTGACCGGTGGTCAGCGATCGCGAGATCGAGGTGTTCAGCAGCCGGCTGGTGGTTACCGGCTCACCCCGCGCCATGGCCGCACCGACCGGATGGCCGACCACATCAGCTACCCGCTCGAGAGCCGCTGTCGGCACGGTGTCGGCCGGCCACTGCGCGGCGCGGACGTCCGCGACAGTGACGACGGCACCGGGACGCAGGGCGCGGGTGGTCACCACCACCGTGGCGCCTGAACGAGCGGCTGGCCCGGCGGACGGGCGTAGGAAGGCAAGTACGGCCAGCAGCAAGCAGAGCACTGCGAGCGCGCCCCTCGGCCAGCCACTCAGCGTGGCGGCTAGCGCATCGATTCGGTGCCGGGTTGGTCGGTTTCGCATTCCGCCAGCATCGTGCGGCGACAGCCGCAATCGGCTGGTCGAAGCCAAACTGTGGACAGCTGATCAGTTGTCCACAGGCCGATCGCAACAGAACGACCGCTCACAGGAAACATCGCTCACACCGGTGGACGGCATGGAGCCGAAAGCTCTCCACTCGAAGCCGGTCATCCCGAAGCCGGGTCATCCCGGTAGCCGTGGTCAGGACGAGTTGGCGAGCGACGCCGACTTGCCGGACTCCGACTTGCTCGATCCGGCGGACTTCGCCGAGGCCCTGGACTCGCTCGGCACCTTCGGCTTGTCGCCCTTGGAGTCCGAGCCCTTGGAGTCCGACCCCTTCGCATCCGAGCTCTTGGAGTCCGAGCCCTTGGAATCCGAGGCCGACGAGTCACCCGAGGACTCCGACCTGGCCGCCGCGGCACCGGCCTTGGCGTCCCGGCTGTCGTTGCGGTAGAAGCCCGAACCCTTGAAGACGACGCCCACCGAGCCGTAGACCTTGCGGACCCGCTCGGAGCACTGCGGGCACTCGCTGATCGCCGCGTCGGTGAAGGACTGCACTCGCTCGAAGCGAAGCCCGCAGTCGTCGCTGGTACAGGCGTACTGGTACGTCGGCATCTGGAAGAGACCCCTTTTCACGTCTTGCGCTCTCCGGCCACTCTTAGCACTCGACCGTCACGACTGCCAACAATGGTGCTGCATCCGGTGTTCCGGCGTCCACTCGGGGCCGCTGCCGCGCGGTGAAACGCGCAGGGGAAACACTCACCCAGTGCCGACAGCGGTCCAGCCGTTCGGCTGCACGGCGGCCGACACCGGCTGGTCCCAGTCGTCCACCGGCACGTCGTCGAGCAGCTCGCCGTCATAGAGCAGTGCCGCAACCGGAGTTCCGCGGGCCACCCTGGCCAGCGCGCGGTCATAGGACCCGCCGCCGCGGCCGAGCCGGTGGCCCACCCGGTCCACCGCGAAGGCCGGTACCAGGACCAGAGCCGCCGACCCGACTGCGTCGACACCCAGCCGAGCTGAGAAGTGGGCGTCAGGCGCCCAGCTGACCCAGTCCAGGTCCCGGTCGGCGAGCGTGATCGGCATGAGCACCTGGTAACCGGCGTGCCAGAGGGCGGCCAGCAGCTCCACCGATCCCGGTTCGGTCCGCAGCGGCTGGTAGGCGGCAACCCGGCAGCCCGGCGGCAGTGCCAGCTCGGCGCAGGTGTCCAGCGCCCGGTCCCGGATGGCCGCGCGCTGGGCCTGGCGCTGCTCGTCGGTCATCGAGGCACGCGACGCTTGAATCGCCGCGCGCACGCTTGCCTTGCTGGTCATTTGACTAGTCTCGCCCTATGACTTCATCTGAGCCCGTGGACGTCCCCACCGCTGGCAGGCGCGCTCGCAAGGCGGTGATTCCCGCGGCCGGGCTCGGCACGCGGTTCGCCCCGGCCACCAAGGCGGTGCCCAAGGAGTTGCTGCCGGTGGTCGACGTGCCAGCGCTCGAGTACATCGTCGCGGAGGCATCGCGCGAGGGACTGTCCGACATCCTGGTCGTGACCGGTCGTGGCAAGGGCGCCATCGAAGACCACTTCGACGCCGCGCCGGACATCGAGGAGGCGCTGGAGCGCAAGGGGGACGAGCACCGGCTGGCCCGCGTCCGGCGGTCCTCCGAGCTGGGACGGCTGCACTTCGTCCGCCAGCGCGAGCCCCAGGGCCTGGGAGATGCGGTGTCCTACGCGGAGGCGTTCGTCGGGGACGAGTCGTTCGCGGTGCTGCTGGGAGACGACATCATCGACGAGCGGGACGTGCTGCTGGCCACGATGCTCGACGTCCAGCAGGAGAAGGGCGGCGTCGTGCTGGGCCTGATCGAGGTCGAGGGAGCGGCGATCTCGCTCTACGGCAGCATCAAGCCGGCCGGCGACGTGGTGGACGGCGTCATCGCGGTCGAGACGCTGATCGAGAAGCCCAAGCCCGAAGAGGCGCTGTCCAACCTCGCCGTGATCGGCCGCTACGTCCTGCCGCCGGCGATCTTCGACGCCCTCCGCCGTACCGAGAAGGGCACGCGTGGCGAGCTGGAGCTGACCGACGCGATGCGCACGCTGGCCGAGGACGGCGTTCCCATTCACGGTGTGGTCTTCTCCGGTCGCCGCTACGACACCGGTGACCGGCAGGACTACCTTCGCGCCGTCGTCCGGCTCGCGGTCGAGCATCCCGAGCTGGGAGCCGACTTCAGTAGTTGGCTGGTCGACTTCGTCGGCACGCTGGACGGGTGATCGCGGTGCCCCCCTTCCGACCTCGTAGGAGCGCACCGTAGTGACCGACAACAGCAACGACGCGCCGGTGGCGGCTGATCCAGAGCCGGCGCCGGGTTCCCGCCGCTCCGGCCGCCCCGCGTTGCGCCCGGTGGCCGAGCAGTTGGCGCGCGTGCTCGACACGATCGGCACCATCGACCCGATCGAGCTGGCGCTGCTCGATGCTCAGGGGCTGCTACTTGCCGAAGAGGTGCACGCCGACGCGCCGCTGCCCGGCTTCGACAACGCAGCCATGGACGGCTACGCGGTACGAGCGGTGGATCTGCGCCAGGCCACCGAGGACCACCCGGTCGTCCTGCCCGTCGTCGGTGACGTGATGGCCGGCGCCCGCTCCATGTCGGGCATGGGGCCCGGACTGTGCATGCGGATCATGACCGGCGCGGCGATCCCGCCGGGCGCGGACGCCGTCATCCCGCTGGAAGACACCGACCGCGGCGTGGCACGGGTGGCGATCCACCGTCCGACCCGGACGGGGGAGTGCGTACGCCGGACCGGTGAGGACCTGCCTGCCGGAGCGCTGGCGCTCGGACACGGCGCGATCCTCGGCCCGCAGCAGATCGCGCTGCTGGCGGCGGTGGGACATGACCGGGTGCTGGTGCAGCCCCGGCCGCGGGTGGTGGTCATCTCGACCGGCTCGGAGCTGGTGGACGTCGGCCGGCGTGCCGGCTTCGGCGAGGTGTCGGACTCCAATTCCTACATGCTCGCCGCGGCCGCCCGCGATGCCGGCGCGGATGCCTACCGGGTCGGCATCATCCCCGACGACCACGCCCGGCTGCTCGACGTCCTCGACTCGCAGTTGCTGCGCGCGGACGTGATCATCACCAGTGGCGGGGTCAGCATGGGCACGGCGGACATCGTCAAAGAGGCGCTCAGCCAGATCGGCACCGTCGAGTTCACCACTGTCGCGATGCAGCCGGGTTCGCCGCAGGGCTTCGGCACGCTGGGACATGAGAAGACGCCGATCTTCTGCCTGCCCGGCAACCCGGCGGCGGCGCTCGTCTCGTTCGAGGTGTTCGCCAGGCCGGCCATCCGCAAGCTGCTCGGCAAGCGCACCGTCCAGCGGCAGACCGTCGAGGCCACCGCGCTCGAACGGATGGAGAGCCCGGACGGCAAGCGCCAGTACCGCCGGGGGTTGCTGCACCGCGAGCCGGACGGTCGCTACTCGGTGTCGCTGATCGGGGGCCACGGCTCGCACCTGATCGCCGCGATGGCGGCGTCCAACTGCCTGGTCGTCCTGAACGAGGACGTCACCGAGGTCTCGCCGGGGTCGCGGGTGACGGTTCAGCCTTTGATGCTCGCGCAGCGCTGAGATGGCGGATCTGCGGCCGGGCTGGCCGGTCGTGCTGACCGCCGGGCCGGTGACGGTCCGGCCGCCCCGGCGTGGCGACGCCGGGGAGTGGAGTCGCAGCCGGTTGGCCAATGCGGAGTGGCTGGCCAAGTGGGAGCCGACCTCGTCCCAGTCCTGGAGTGACCGCAATACCCCGCAGGAGGTCCGGCGGGCGCTGTCGCGGCTTCGGGCCGCTGCCCGGGTCGGCGCGATGCTGCCGTTCGTGATCGTCTACGGCGACCGGGTGGTCGGCCAGATCAACGCGTCCAACATCGTCCGTGGAGCGCTGCGCTCGTGCAGCGTCGGATACTGGATCGACTCGTCGGTGGCCGGTCGCGGGATCACGCCCACGGCTCTGGCGCTCGTCATCGACCACTGCCTGGGCCGCACCGGCCTGCATCGGGTCGAGGTCAATATCCGCCCCGAGAACCACGCCAGCATCCGGGTCGTGGAGAAGCTGGGGCTGCGCCGCGAGGGTTACCACGAGCGTTTTCTGGACATCGGCGGGGCGTGGCGCGACCACCTTTCCTATGCCATCACGGCCGAAGAGGTGCGGACCGGCACAGTGCTGTCCCGGCTCGAGAGCCTGCCGGTGCCGCCGGGCTGATCCCCTTGCACTACCGGACGAATCCGCCTCCGGCGGGTCGACCCGTGAACCTCAACCGGCACATGACGTTGACGTTCGGCGCGCCTGACCGCATCGCTCGTCGTGAGCGCTTACCGTCACTAGTGGTTGTGACAGGTGTGACGGAGGATGCGACATGTTTTCGCCAATGATGACGGTGCTGGTGCTGGCCGTCCTCTGGTTGATCGTCGTCATACCCATGGTGGTGAAGCGAAATGACGACCGGGCCAGCGAGAAGTCGGCGGCGAAGTTCGGAACCGCGATGCGGGCGCTGTCCACCCGCCGCTCGCTGGGTGCACTTGCCCGGCCCGCCCCGGTCGCCGAATCACGTGGTGCTGAGTTGCATGTTCCGGCCACCCGTCCGCAGGTTTTTGTTCCCGGTGGCGCGCCGCGGGTCTCACCCGCCGCGCGCCGTCCCGTGCCGGCCGCCATGGAGGCAGTTGTGTATTCCGACCGTATCGACAAGGCCGACATGTCCGAGGCCCGGCGCCAGATGATGGCTCGCCGCCGCCGCTCGCTGACAGTGCTCAGCGTCGGCACGGTGCTAGGACTGTTGCTGGCCGTCACGGTCGGTGGCGGTTTTCTGTGGGCACTGACGCTGCTGTTCCTGGCCGGGCTGGCCGGCTACCTGCTGTTCCTGCGCAACCAGGCACTGCACGACCGTGATCGGCGCGAGTCCCGGGTGCGCCGATCCGGGCTCGGCCAGGTGCGGGGCTATGACGCAACCGAGGAGTTCGCCCGCCCGCTCGGTTCGGACTCCGTCGTCCGTATCGATGACGAGGACGTGGAGTTGCGCGGGATGGCCGACACCATCGACCTGACCGGCCTGTACGTCGACGAGCACTTCGACGAGCGTCCGATGCGCCGGGCGGTGTGAGAACGCACTCAGCTGGCTGGTAAGGTTTTACCCGGTTGGGGGCTGTGGCGCAGTCCGGTAGCGCACCTCGTTCGCATCGAGGGGGCCAGGGGTTCGAATCCCCTCAGCTCCACCATCGTTGTCTTATCAAACCTTGGCCAAATTGATAACCGGCCAGGGCTTCGCCTGAATTGTCCCTTCGAACATGCGGCGCAAGCCCCTCGATGACTCTGTATCGATGGAGTTGAGCGCAGCTGCACGCACCTGCGGGTCGAGGAGTGCTGCAAACGGCCCCGCCAGGTCCAAGCGGACGGTGCCGTCTTCATCGACGTAGATCTTGTCGAAGAAGGCAGATGGATAGCTTCGAAGGTGCCACTCCAGGGGTCTTCAATCTTCGGTCAGCTTGGTCGCTACCGATCCTGCAAGACCCGGACCCCAAACACCCCGCTACGCCACGCCGACCAGCTCACCCATGCTTAGAAGAGCCTTACGCCGGTAATCAAGGCGTGGGCATGGTGCAGAGTGTCGATCTGGATGCGCCGGCGGGAACCGCGCCCAACGGTCAGGCGTGTTCCTACACCTGTACTACGTAAGCCTCAACTCAGCCCTGAACGACATGCACGTGCACCTCGTCAGCCCGTGAGTCCGGCGTCGGCGCCCGCGGGCATAACGATTCAGCATCCGGCTCAACATTTCGTGCGCCCCGGTGGCTACTAGTAAACATGGGTACTCGCGATGGCAGATTGGTCGCCGTGGCGTACACCGGGGGTGAGCCTGCTGCGGTTTCCTTCGATGATCTCCTGGCCGTGCACTGGTCGATGTTGGTCCGGGTCGCCGGGCGAGTATCACCGCCCGGCATGCGCGACGACGTCCTACAAGAGGTAGTCACCGGTGCCTGGCGTAGCTGGGACACCTACGACGCGGAACGAGGCAGCGTCCGCTCCTGGCTGATCGCGATCGTGGCCGACCGGGCGCGCCGGGCGTGGCGACGGCACCGCGTGTGGCACCCGCTGTCCGACGACTTGCACGTTGCGCCGGCGGATTCAGAGATCCGTGCCGATGTCGAACGCGCGATCGCGGCGCTGCCGGCTCGGCAGCGCCTGGCCGTGCAGTTGCGTTACTACGTCGACCTGCCGGTGGCCGAGATAGCTGAGGTCATGCGATGTACGGCGGGCACGGTCAGCACAACGTTGCACGATGCCCGTGCGACCCTACGTTCAGCATTGGGAGATGAGTACCGATGAATGGGACCGACCTTGAGAATCTGCTGACCCAGCAGGGTCATGCGTGGCGCAACGAGCAGCCGCCAGACCCGGCGTTCAAGGCCTCAGCCGGAACCGGTGCTCGCAAAAACGGAACCTGGTTACTGCCACTGATCGCGGCGGCGGTCGTCGTGATCGGTACCGTGGGCACCACCGTCGTCATCCGCGGCGAGCATCCGCGGCGAGCGGAAGATTCTTCGGCCACAACCTCGACGAATGTCGGTTGGGCTGTACGCCTGGCGGGTCCGAGCCAATCACCGTCGTTCTATTCCGGGCCGGTCGCCTCGGTGACGGCTACGGCCGCGAACCTGCCCTCGTGTGACAGCGACTTCGATACTCGCTTCGTCCCCGATGGCCAGGGAGGGACGGTGGTGTTGAGCTACCGCGGTTCCGCCGACTGTGCATTACCGGAAGTCACCCCGACCGCACAGCTGCTCGACTCCGGCGGCACGGTACTGGCTAGTGGAGGAGAGTCACTGGCGATCGGACGCACAGGTGTACAACCGATCGCCGCAAGCCAGGTGGTACTGGTGCCGGTACGGGCGTGTGGACCTCCCGGTGCCAGCCTCAGACTTCGTTTTAGCGACGGCGAGAGCACAAATACGCCACTGCCAGCAGGACTGGCCTGCACCGATGGAAGTTCGGCCGGCGTCGGAGTCACCCATCAACGGAGCGCGGCCGGGGGAAGCCTTGGATCACTGGTGCAGACGATCAGCGCACCAACCTCGGTCCCCGCTGGTCAGACCCTGAGCTTCCGCGTGACGCTGACCAACTCGACCGACTCCGCCGTGCCGCTAAGTCCATGTCCGTCCTTTGCCGTCGCGCTGGAGGACGTACTCTCCCTGCCCGACCCCAAGGCCGTCAGTAGCAGCGGACAACTCAACTGCGCCGCCAGTCCGGCCAGCGTGGCGGCGCACGCCAGCATCACCTATGACATGCAACTAGACACGGCCGCGACACCAACCGGTCCCCGTCGGCTGGTCTGGACTTGGCTGGGCGACTGGCCTTCGGATGGCTTCGCCGGCTACCCCACCGTGACAAAAGTCCGGTGATTTGGCTTCCGCCGCGGCCCCGGCAGACCGATGGTTGAGGATCTTGAGAAGAAGGCAAGACTGCAGGGGTGCCCAAAGTTCAGAGGTCGAACACCTACTGCCCGGTGCGTCCCTGCGGGTGACCAAGCCGTCGGCTGGCCGTGCTGTCCGCAGCGTACGCCGGCCCCTCGCTACGAACGGCAACAGTGAAGGTCAACCGGTCGCAGCACGCGCTGGCCTACTGTAGCTGCGATTACCGGCGCACCATGCTGCGGTATTGCATCTGTCGAGCCTGATCCGTCCGAAGGCGTCTGGCCGCGGGTCGAGGTGTCGGAGTCGGCGGAAACCGACAACAAGGGCCGGCTCAGACGAAACGTCGCTGGTCCCTTGTTCTCGAGAGCAACCTGAACCAGCCCGGTCACGAACGTCTCCTACCGCTACGAGAACGGCGACGGCCAGCCCGAGGAGAGCTTCGACCTATGGGCGGAGCGGGCCGAGTCGGTCGACATCTTGCCTCCGCACAGCTCTGTCAGATTCCAACTTCTGCAGTCGATGGGGTCCGCCGGATCCGCAATGTGTGTCGTTACCTGGACCGACCCGCGTGGTGTCGAACGCGAGACTCGAGCTTCCGTTCGCACCCTCGTCGTCCGCGACCGGGACGAGGCCGTGCTGCACCCGCCGCCTTCCAGGCCCTTGATCGACTGTCGACGGGTGGGTGTGAAGGAGGGTGGGACGCGGTTGTCCGCTGGTCTTCATTGCGCAAATTCCTTGTCACGGTGATGACGGCATGGGTGCCGCAGCGGTGAGAAGAGGCCTACGGGAGAATGCCGTCTACGCCTCCCTACCCGGAGCCCGACGTGTCGAACGCAGCGCGGAATCGGCTCAGGGCGGTCGCCGAGTCCTGAGCCGCCCAGCCTTCCAGGGCGACGACGCCGGTGTAACCGAGCGCGCTCAAGGCCGCTGCGACAGCGGGGTAGTGGATCTCCCCGGTCCCGGGCTCGCACCGTCCGGGCACGTCGGCGACCTGGATTTCCCCAATGAGCTGCAGGGCCCGCTCAACCAACTGGATGAGGTTTCCCTCACCGATCTGCGCGTGGTATAGGTCCAGGTTGAGTCTGAGGTGGGGGCTTCCCACCGCCTCGACCAGCGCGATGGTGTCCGCGGCGCGGGCGAACGGCGTGCCGGGGTGGTCCACCTCCGTGTTGAGATTCTCCAACGTGAACACTCGCCCGGCGCGCTCCCCGAGGGCGGCCAGCCGTTCGAGCGTGCGCGCGGCGGTCAGCCACATCGCCGGGGTCACGACCTCGCTCGGGACCATCGGCAAGCCGCGACCGTCCAGGCCGGTCCCGTGCACGTTGAGCCGCGGGCAGTCCAGTTGCTCGGCGATGTTGAGCGACTCCTCAGCTGTGCGCAGCAGCTGTTCAGCGCCATCCTCGTCGGCAAGAGTGCCGGTGACGTAGCCGGTCATCGACGAGAAGGTGGCGCCCGTTCGCGCCAGCGCCTCGACGTCCTTGCTCGTCCAGTCCCAGATCTCGACCTCGAAGCCGAGATCAGCGATACGCCGCACTCGCTCCTCGATGGGCAGGTCGAGGAACAGCATCTCGGCTGATGCGGCCAGCCGGTACGCCGTCACTTCTCGACCTCGTCGATCCGCACGGAGCGGCGGCTGCGCACCGACTCAACTGCCGCCAGCGCGATGGCGAGGGCCGCGCGGGCGTCCTCGCCCGAGACCGTTGCAGGGGTACCAGCCCGAACGGCGTCGACGAAGGCGGACAGCTCGCCGACGTAGCTGTCCGGGAAGAGCTCCTGGTCGCTGCGTACGGTCTCGACCAGACGACCGGCTGACCCCGAAAAAGTCATGCCGCTGCGGCGACCGTCCCCCATGGCCACCATGCCGCTGGAGCCGAGCACCTCTCCCCGGACGTCGTACCCGTACGCGGCTTCGAAACTCGCCTCGGCAACGGCCATCGCGCCGTTGTCGAAGCGGACGAGGACGACGGAGGTGTCCAGCAGTCCGCGATCCCGCCACGTCGGCTCCACCAGTGCATCGGCGGTCGCGTACACGTCGACGGCCTCAGCTCCGGGGTTGAGGAAGCGCAGGGTGTCGAAGTCGTGGATGAGCGTTTCGAGGAAGATAGTGTCCGGGAGGACCCGTGCCGGGTCGAAGCCGCCGGGATCGCGGGTCAGCGAGCGCAACTGCCGCGGCGTGCCGAGTGTGCCGGTGTCGATGAGTGCCCGGGCGGCCTGCCAGTCCGCGGCGAACCTACGGTTGAACCCAACCTGCAGGGTCACCCCAGCAGCGCGCGCGGCGTCGATCGCGCGGTCGGCCTCGGGCAGTGTGACCGCCATCGGCTTCTCACAGAACACGTGCTTGCCCGCACCTGTGGCGGCCACGACGAGGTCGGCGTGCGACCGGGCCGGCGTGGCGATCACGACCGCGTCGACCTCGGGGTCCTCCCAGATCTGGGCCACGTCGGTGTACGCGCGCCCGGCGCCTAGCGCAGCGGTCAGTCGCTCGGCCGCTCCGCGTGCCGGGTCGGCCACGGCAACCAGCCGCGCCTGCGGCAGGCGTAGGGCCAACGTCTCCGCATGAAAGGCGCCCATCCGCCCCGATCCGATCAGGGCGACGCCTACGGTGTCCATTGCCATCTCGCTCCTCGCATAGAACGTTCTATATCCCACGAGAGAGTGATGCCTGCCGCTCCTGCAGTCAAGAGGCTGCGTCTAGAACGTTTTAGTTCCCTGTCGACAAACCTGGGGTGACCCAAGGTCGACTGGAGACCACGCCTCAGAGCACCGCCCCTGGCTGCTGCACGGCTCCGCCTCATCGGAGTCCAGTACGTCGTTCTCGACGATCTGGTGTCGTTCCTGCGGCTCGACCGGGCGTGCGGTTGGACCGCGGAGCCAGCGGTACTCGGTGTCGGGGTGGCGAGGGTCGGTCACGCCCGCCTTGTCACACGGGCGAGGCGGTGGTGCTCCGTATGACGAGGCGGGGAGGCACGATGAGTTCCCGGTGGCCCACCACTGCGCCGTCGAGTCGGTCGGCCACCCGGCCGACCGCGAGCGAGGCCATCTCATCGGCGTCCTGAGCGACCGTCGTGAGCTGGATCGAGGAAAGGGCTGCCACTCGGCTGTCGTCGTAGCCGATGACGCTGATCTCCTCGGGCACGGACAGTCGGCTCCGGTGGAGGACGTCCATGACCGCGACCGCACAGCGGTCGTTGAAGACGGTCACGGCGCTGGGCAGAGGTCCCTTGAGCAACTCTCCCGCGGCGTGAGCTGCGTCGTCCTCGCCGGGGCCACCTCGGATGATGTGCTGATCTTCACTGAGTCCATGGTGCGTCATCGCGGCCGAGAACCCACGTCTCCGCTGCGCCGCTCCGGGCGCTCGGCCACCGTCGATGTGAGTGATCCGACGGTGACCGAGGCTCACCAGATGATCGACGGCCTGGCGCTGCCCGGCGTCGTCCGTCGTCCGGACGACGTGGACCCCGGCCGCGCGCACCGGTCGAGCCACCACGACGACAGGCAGCCGGGTGGCCAGCTCGGCCAGCCGCGCGGTCGGGGACCGGGGGCCCAGCAGGATGATGGCCTCGCAACGATCCTGCAGTAGTGAGGCCATGGCCCGTTCTTCGTCGCGGACCGGTGTCACCGCGCTGAGAGTCAGTTCGTACTGCAGGAGTTCGCCGGCTGCGTACAAGCCGCCGAGGAGATCGCCATGAAAGTCCTGCCGGACGTCGAACACCACTCCTAGCAGCCGGCTCCGCGTACTACGGAGCAGCCGGGCTCGGGCGTCGGGCCGGTACCCCAGTTCATCAGCAGCACGACACACCCGCTCCCGGGTCGCCGGGCTGGCGCCCGGGGCCTCGCGCATGACGATGGACACCAGGGCGGTCGAGACACCGGTAAGAGCCGCGACGTCTGCAAGGGTCGGCCGCCGGTCACGGGGCGGTGATGCCATGGCGGGAGCCTATCGAAGGCTTGAACGTCCCGACGCCTGGTCCGAGGAGGAACTGGTGACATCCGTGCTCACGTTCGACGCCGACCGTTCCAGTCCTACGCCGCTGTACTCGATGTAGCGCAGGCCAAGCCCGGCGCCCGGCGGGTGCGTTGCTTCGCGGGGTGCATGCCGCGTTGCGGCCCGGTGGGTAGCGTCGGCGCGGTGCACAACTCGGTCGAGGTGACCGGAGGTGAGTGGCTCGATGGTGACTTTCCGATGGACGTGGATCTTCGCCTCGACGGAGCGATGCTGACTTCGGACTCCACGTTGCGCTTCCGCGAGCGGGACGAGGTCGAGACGGCCCTGGTCGCACATGGGTATGACTTGGCCGATGTCCGCGCTGCGCCCGACCGGCCCGGACAAGAGTTCGTGTTCTTCGCGCGACGTACCAACTGATGAGCAGAGACGTCCAGTCACCGGCTCCCTATCGGAGATCGCGCATGCTGCCCGCTCAGCGAGCGAGCCACTGCTCGCGTGAGATCGCATACTCGACCTCGCCCAGTTCACTCCCGGAGATGGGCTCCTCCCAGTCGGTGTGGAACGTCCGAACGTGCTGCATGCCGACGGCGGCCATCGTCGCGCGCGAGCCTGCATTGAGCGTCATCGTCTCAGCGAAGATTCGGACCAGCCCGAGGTCCTCGAACCCGTGCCGGATCAGCTCACGCGCACCTTCGCTGGCGAAGCCGTTGCGCCAGTGGCGGCGCAAGATCCGGTAGCCGAGTTCGGCCTGCCCTTCGACCGGACCCTGGTCGGCGCGCTCCGGCGGCTCGAGGATCCACCAGCCGACGAACTCGCCATCGACGAACCCGGCCCAGAAGCCAAGTCCTGGCACCCGCCCCGCGACCGCGAGACGACTGCGGTGCAGCCGTTCGACCTCCTCGCGCGCCCGAGCCCGACCGTTGCCCAGGTAGCGCATCACCTCAGGATCAGAGTCAAGCTCGACCTCGTACTCCAAGTGCCCGTCCGACAACGGGACGAGCTGGATCCGGCCCGTGAAAAGCGACGCCTGGCACATGGCTCTATCCTCGCGCACCCGCCCGGCGATCCTCGCCGGTTGGCGATCACCGCAAGAACCCAAGGATCGTCAAGCGGGACTACCAGGCGGGTCGGCGGCTTTGCCGGTTCCTCACGACTACGGTTCTGACGACCCCGTGAGGAGCGACCCAGTGGCTGAACCAGACGCAGTGATGGTCCGTATCGGCGAGGGGATCGCGCTGCGTGAACAAGGCGAGCGCGTCGCGGCGCGCGATCTATTCGCGCAGGTGTGGACTGAGATCAGCGGCGAGGACGGCGACCCATTCCACGTCTGTGCACTCGCTCATTCGATGGCTGACGTGCAGGACGACGTGCACGAGGAACTGCTATGGGACCTGAGAGCGCTGGCCGCAGCTGATCTGCTCACCGACGAGCGCGCCGCGCGCGGCGGCGTGGCTGGCCAGGTCGACGGCTTCTATCCCTCGCTGCGCCTCAACCTTGCCGAGTGTTACCGCAAGCTCGGCGAGGTTGACTCGGCGCGTACCATCTTGACCGAGGCCGTGCCTCGATCGACGCCCTCGGCAACGACGGTTACGCCCAGATGATCACGGCTGGCTTGGATAGGCTTGCGGACAGACTGGCCTGACCGCAGGGCGCTTCCCTTGCGCCGATCGACCGATTGGCGCCTGCGCCACGTCGCCGTAGGAGGTTCCGCCAGCGGTACAAACCAATGTCGCCTGGCCGGTGCGCGCATCATCATCAACGACGTATTCCTCAGCGGCGCCGCGTCGCAGGAGCGCACCCGCATGCACCTGGTGGGCCTGGAGGTGCTGTGGGTTGGGGTGCGCTGCGATCCGGTGATTGCCGCGGACAGGGAGATCGCCCGACGACCGGGTGGCCGGCATGGCGGTCTCGCAGGCCGAGATCGGGCACCAGGGTGTCGTTTACGACCTGGAGGTGGACACCAGCCACACCGAGTCCCTGGACTGTGCCCGCACGATCGCCGCGCGCGTCGTCCAATGACGATCGTCTGCGGACACGGCAACGAGGGCGAGCTCGCCGACGGCGGCTAACCCGCGCACGTGTCACAAGCGGATCGTCCAACGGTACGAGGCGCACGCGCAGCTATCGTGGGGGCATGCCAGCACCGGACCGCTCAGGTGACCCGGCCGACGGGCGCGAGGTGGCGGTCGGGGTCCGGGCGACGTATGACGCGGTCGCCCGCGAGTACGACCGGCAGCTCGGCGACGAGCTCGACGGCAAGCCGCTGGACCGCGCTCTGCTCACGGGGTTCGTCGAGATGGTCGGGTCGGGCAGGATCGCCGACGTAGGGTGCGGGCCAGGGCAGGTGACCCGTTTCCTTGCCGATCAGCGGGCGGACGTGCTCGGGATCGACCTGTCGCCGGGCATGATCACAATCGCCCGAACCCGGTCACCGAAGCTGGAGTTCACGGTGGGCTCCATGCTGCGGCTTCCGGTTCCCGACGGCACGTGGGCAGGCATCGTGGCCCTGTACTCAATCATCCATCTGACTGAGGATGAGCGGGCGATCGCCTGTCGCGAGTTTGCGCGGGTGCTGCGCCCCGGTGGCTGGCTGCTGGTCGCCTTTCACGTGGACAGCCAGCAGTTCACCATCGGCGAAGTCAACCGCCTCACGACATGGTTCGGGCAGCAGGTCGAGATCGACGGCTACTTCATCGACCCCGATCAGGTAGTCGCCCAGCTACAGACCGCCGGGTTTGCGCTCACGGCCAAAGTTGAACGACTGCCCGTTCCTGAGGTCGAGTACCCAAGTAGACGTTGCTACCTGCTCGCGCGGCGGCGCTGACCGATAGCCGATCGGTCAGCGGTGTCAGACCCAGACGCCGGGTTCGGTGAGGACGCCGTTGTCAGCGGCTCGGTCGACGTGCAGCGGGGCGAGCGCCTCGGGAATTACGTAGGCGCCGATGCCGGGCCGGACGAGCCGCTCCCACTGCTGCACGGTGCCGGTGAACGCCTGCGACGCCGGACTCGTGCCCAGACCGTCGCGCCCATGCGCAGGTGAGTCCACAGCCAGGCGTCGAACGCCGTGCCGGCCGGCCGGGTCCAGGTCGCGTAGTCCTCAATCGGGGTGAGCGGATAGGCGGCTTTGCCGGCGGGACGCAGCGGGCCGCTCCGGTTCCGGCGCGGTCGGGTCGGACCTGCGCGGCGCAGATGACGAGGGTGTCGGCGGCGGCGCAGGCGTCGTAGTCATGCAATCCACGGGCCAGGCTGTCCGAGTAGCCGCCGGGCAGGTCGTCGACGGCACCGTCCCAGCGCAGCGGCACTCCCCAGCAGGCGGCGGCGAGCTGGTCGCCGGCTCGGCGTCAATGAATGCTGGCCAGCCGCCCGCGAACAGCGCCGCCAATTGCTCCGCGGACCGAGGACGGGCATGCATCGGCTCCGCGATCTGCTCCGGGAGATCACGCTCCAACTCTCGTCTGTTTCAGAAGTGGATGGCTTCAGCGAGGCGGCCGTCTTCACAGATGCTTGATCATCGCCGTCCGGGACCACGCGTCCAGCCCAAGGAACGCTTCGTGTCGGCGGATGGCCGCGAGCTCCGGCGCGAGGTCGGCGGCAGGCAGGTCACGCCAGCCGAGCCTGCGGTAGTAAGGGCCGTTCCACGGGACGTCGACGAACGTGGTCAGCGTCATGGCTGAGGAGCCCCGTTCACGCCCCCATTGCTCGGCTGCGGCTATGAGCGCTCGGCCGAGTCCTCGGCCGGCGCACGTGGGATCTACTGACACCTGGTCTAGATGTGCGCGTGCGTCCACCCAGCTGTTGAGGACAAAGGCCAATGCTGAGTCATCGTCCTCGACGGCCACCAACACTCGTCCGTCACGGACGGCCGGCAGGAGCTGCTCCACGGTGGGCAGATCGCCGTCGGCGTCCGCCGCCATATCGACCTCCCGAAACATCTTGCCAGCGTTCGCCTCGATAGCGATGACGGTCGGAAGATCGACGTTGGCGGCGGGGCGGATCCTCATGTTCACCAGTCAATCAGGACGCCGTCCCGCATGACGAACGGCATGCCGGAACGCAGTCGGCATGGAAGGTCGCGAGTGTGACGGTCCCCTCCTGAGGCACAAGTTGATCGGAGTTGCAGCCGACCCGGATGTGTCACCGCGCGATCGCAGCCTGGTTCGATGTTCACGAGCAGCGGTCCTGACTACGCTCGCGGCCATGAGCACCGCGCGCGGAACCTTCAACATTGTGATGACACCGGGGACGGCCGAAATGGAGGGGGCCGTTAGCCGGTTCGACTTCACGAAAACTTTCTTGGGTGACCTTGAAGCCACCGGAATGGGAGTGATGCTCTCCTGCGGTAATCCGCAGGTCGGAGAAGCGGGTTACGTGGCGATCGAGACTGTTCGCGGTCGCATAGGCGAACGCGAGGGCGGTTTCGCGCTTCAGCAGGTCGGGAGAATGCACCGTGGGTCGCAAACTCTGCACTACGAGGTGGTGCCTGGATCTGGCCGTGGCGCGTTCGACGGCATCGTCGGCACCTTCCACCTGACCATCGAAGAGGACGGGACCCACCGGTACGAGCTGGCGTACGAGCTCTGAACATCTGCTGGCGGCCGGATGAGGATCGTTCATCGGTGCAGGTCAGCGAGCCCAGGGCGGGCTGATGCGGGTGCCGTCAGCGGTGACGGCCTCGAGGCCGGGGGTGGTGGTCACCCAGGCGGTGACGCCGTCGGGTCCTGCGTCGACGCGCAGTTCGCTGTCGCAGGGACGAGGGCGACGTCGCCGGGGTGCAGCATGGTGGTGGTCCCGTCCAAGGTCACGTGCAGTTCGCCGATGAGGACGAGCAGGATCTCTTCCCGGCTGGGGCGGTGCGCGACGCCGCGCAGGTCGGGGGGCACGGTCAGCTGCCAGGCGCAGAGCTGCTCGCTGCCGCGCGAGGGCGCGACGTAGGACCGGAATCGGCTGCCGTGCGTCTCGTACGGCACAGCGTCAGCCTGGTGGAACACGGGCATGGCATCTCCTCGCATGATGGACAAGCGACTTGACCAAATAGTCAGGCTGCTTGTCCAGTATGTCAAGATGGGCTCATGTCCCCCTCCGATCCGGCGACGGCGGCAGCGGTGCTGCGCGTCGCCAGCCAGCTCGTCGAGGGTATCCAGCAGGGTCTCGCGCACCGCGGTTTCGACGACGTGCGGCCGATGCACGGCTTCGCGTTCGCGCGTCTCAGCGGGGCACCGGCGACCGCCTCGGAATTGGCGATGCACCTAGGCGTCACCAAGCAGGCCGCAGCCCAGCTGGTCGACTACCTCGTCGAGCGAGGTTACCTGCGCCGCGACCCCGACCCGACCGACCGCCGAGCCCGGCTGCTTGTTCTGACCGAACACGGTCGGGCGTGCACTGCAGCTGCCGACCAAGCCGCCGCCGACGTCGTGCAGCACTGGCGTGAGCAGCTGCCGGAACGGCAGTTCGAGCAGCTACAGAAGGCGCTACACACAATCGCTGTGCCCGGCCGGCTCCGACCCGCCCGGTAGTCCCGCTTGACGGTCGGCTACCGCGCAGCTGATCTAATTGTCCGTCGGCTTCGCACCGTGGATGGGCGAATGCCGTCTGTCAGATCAGGCTGTGCCAGAGGTCGTGTTCGGTGTACAGGCGCTCGACCTCGTCTAATTCAACCGCGGCGTCTTGGGCCTTGCCAGTGGCGCGTCCGGCGACCCACCAGTCCGCGCCGGGTAGACCGGCGGACAGATAGGCCCGACTTCCGACCTCCTGACGATGGTGGATGGTGCGTGGCTGTGCCAGCACTTCGCGTGGGATGGCTCTCCCACATTCTGATCAGGCCGGTCTCCACGCCGAGGACGACGGCGTCGTACCAGCGCCAAACAACGACCTCGGCATCGCCGGCGCTGTCCCGCCGGCACGAGATGACCCGGGGATACGCGCTCAGTACGGGGCGACGGAAACCGCGTCGCGTACCGAACCGGGTAGAGGCGCCCGTATTTGGCGATCTCGCAGACATCTTCTCGAACACGGACGACGATTCCGGATTCAAGCCGAGCGCCAGCGACGTAGTTCTTCTTTGAGTCTTTGATTTCGAGCGACCTCTCGAAGAGGGCGCCTCCGCGCTGCTGCCGGTCGGTCAGTCAGCTCCACGAGGCGCGGGAACCACCAGGGACATGGGTGTCGCACCTCCTCTCGGTCGAATAAGCGCCAGTCTGCCAGCGCGGCACCGCCGTGTCACGAGGGATCCCATCCGGGCAGGTGCGCCATACGGGACGGTCAAGGTCCTCGCCGCTGTCCACTGCTGGTGGTGGCCAAGCGGCGCTGTGACTTGCAGCGCTATCTGGCGGTGTTCTCGCAGCGCTATTTGGCCCGAGGCCCGGCGTCTCGCAGGGGGATCCCTGGCCGCACGTTCTGGCTGAGAGACTTGTGCCCATGCCGATGACTGTGCGGTTCGAGATCTTCCCCTCCGACCTCGACGCCACAACCGACTTCTACACCCGCGTGCTCGGGTTCAGCCTCGCCGCGGATCAGCGTGAGGATCCCCAGCCGTACCTGGCCGTCCAACGGGACGGTGTCCGTATCGGTGCGGCGGGTCGACAGGACCAAGGACACCGAGGCTCTCGCCGGCCGCCGAC
>JAABUS010001093.1_pt1 | contig 62313 bp, 14 predicted proteins | sample 5560161 | NCBI WGS metagenome assembly JAABUS01 (sample SAMN10711885, study PRJNA513376) | rock metagenome | isolation source: Antarctica rocks | place: Antarctica: Victoria Land, Trio Nunatak nord | collected 2016-01-04
TCTAATATAATATTAGTTATCTTTTTTAAAATTAATTAATAAACCATTTGTTAAAGATATTTTTATTTGTTATTTTATTAATTTTATTGTAGTTATAAAATAACTCTAAATATTAACTTTTAAATATAAAAGAAATTTAAATCTAGAAAAAATAATAGATATTTAAATATAAAATATAATAAGATATTTGTTAATATTAATCTTCTAGATATATATTAATAGAAGAATAAAATTTATTTAAGTTATAATAATAATAAAATAAAACAATTTTTAATTAAAAGAAATAAACTATATAGATTAAAATAGTTAAAATATTTTTAATAATTATTTAATTATTTTATTAATTTAATTATATAATATTTTCTTAACAAATTATATCTTATATATTATAGAAAATCTTATTGTTAGGGACTAGACTCGAAACCTTTATCAAAGAGATATCTAGATTGATAACTAAGTGGAACTTAGATCTATACTAGATTTAATATACAAAACGAAAGACAAAAGAGAAAAGAGAGAAATAAGACAACATTAACTATATAAGATTGCAAACTTTATATTTAACAAAAATTAACTTAAATCTAGTCTAGTTTAACTTAAATTTAATTAAAATTAAGCTCAAAAAATTAAGCGAAATTAAAACAAAGAATTGTTTAATCGACAAACATAGTTGACGAACTACTAATCTAACATTATAACAATAGTTTTTTTCTACAAGATAGAGCTTTTGCAAGACAATCAAAACAATATAACGAATTGTCGAAGAATTAAAGAATCGAGAATTAAGAAGATTTCGAGAAGCAAAATAGAACAAGACAAGATAACTAGATTTATTAAATTAAATAAAAACAAAACAAAACAAAAGCGAGACAAGATATTCGAGTTTATTAAATTAAGTTAAAACAAAAAACGACAAAGACAAGATAAAATATTTAGATTTAATAAATTAAACAAAATAAAAAGAAAAGATCTTTGTTATTTGAACAAAATTTGAGCAAGATTAAGCAAACTTAAACTAATTAAGCTAGAATTAAGCGCGTTTAAAGTAACGAGATACTATTAAGACAAGATAGAAAGATCTTTATTATTTGAACAAAATTTAAGCAAGACTTAATATCTAAATTTATTAAATTAGATAAAATAAAGCAAGAAGATCTCTATTATTTAGGCAAGATTTGAGCAAAATTAGATTATCTTAGTCAAGATTAAACGCGTTTGAAGTAACAAGACACTATCGAAACAAAAGAAGAAAATCTTTGTTATCTAAGCAAGATTTGAGCAAGACTTAATATCTAGATTTATTAAATTAGATAAGATAAAGCAAAAAGATCTTTGTTATTTAAACAAGATTTAAGCGAGATTAAATTATCTTAGTCAAAACTAGACGCGTTTGAAGTAACAAAACACTATCGAAACAAAATAAGAAGATCTCTATTATCTAGACAAGATTTGAACAAGATTGGAGACACTATCTATTCTTCTTAACATTAATAGTTAGAAATAACACAAAATATTATATATAATCTCTTAACAATAAAATTGATTAAATAATACTTATGAAGAGTTTGTTAACAATTGTTTAGAAGATTGAAAAATTTCTAAATAAAAAAATAATCTTTTTAATTAACATAGTATTTAAGCAAAACAAAATTAAAACGTCTATTATGTTTAGAATTCAAAATACTATTAATATATCAAAATCTTTTATTATTTTTAACAACAATAGATTCACAAGATTTTTGACGCTATCTAGAAAGAGAATCGATAACAATATAACTAACAAAAATAGCATAAAAGATAGAATAAACTTTTATAAACGTAAGAAGCTCGAACTCGATAACTAGAGAATTTTTTTTAAAGATGCGCTTTATTTTAAAGAAATTAATATAACAATCGTTTAATTTGATTGCAAAACAAACAATATTAAAAATTTTAATATTAAGTTAAACTTTGTTATTTGCGAAATATCTAAAACAAAAACAACAAAAGCAATTAACATTAAACTTATAAATAGCTTAAATAACAAACATCTTATTGCGTAAATACTAAATAAGTTTTTTTATCTTCTAAGTAAAACTTTCGATATTAATTAGTTAAGTTCGAGTCTAAGTTGTAAAATCGAGAAACAAAAGTTTTAAAAACTCAAAGCTTAAACATAAATTTTAACTCGAATTAATTAAGAAAAACAAGACAAAAATTGTAAACAAAGAGACATTGTTAACAACAAACTTAATATTTAAAAGTTATTTAATCTAGTTATTTTGCATATAGTTAACATAGACGCAAAGATAATATTTTATAATAATATTAACTTGTTTAGTTTAATTATTAATTTTAAGATAATACGCAATAAATAACTTAACGTCAATCTTTAACATTTAACAAAGATATTTTTAAACATCGAAGATAAATTGTGTGTCTCGATTAGATACAAAGAACTTAAGTAACTTGTAATTTTTCTAAACATAAATATAAAAACAATTGACAACTTCTTCTACTTTTATAGAAGTAATAAAGACTAAATATCTTATTTTAATAAAACAATTAACAAAAACAAAAACATATCTATACGTAATATTTATAAAGATACTAGACAATAAAGAATCTACGTAATTTATAAAAATATTATGTTAACAACGTTTAAAAACAAAAAAAGAACGCAATTATTTTTGCGTCTTTTATCTAAAAGATTTGAAACAAATACACGTATAATAGTTTTGTACAAAGCGCTAAATATATTTATAGATATTAAACTATTAGTAAGTTCGATTAACTAGTTTGTAGTATTTTGTTTTTTTTAAATAATTATCGACAACACTATTGTAAGGAAACTAAATTACGCGAAGACAAAAACAATTTAAGTTAAAATTTTTTTTTTTTTAAAAGTATAAGAAGTTAAAGCGTTTTTTATATTTGACTAAAGAAATTTTATTGTAATAACGTATTTTATTGCAAAGCGCTTCGAATATTTAAAATACAAATTAATTGTTAACTTCGACTTAATTTTATAAAATTTAAATAAAAGTATTTTTTAAATTTTTGTTAAAATTTAAAATTTCTTAATTTAATTAAGATTTGACATTATTAATATCGAGTTCTTTTACATTTAACTTTATCGAAACTAATATAACAAAAAAAGTTGAAAAGATTAAAAAGAAATAGAATTAAATAGAATTTAAAGTAATAGCTTAATATTAAAGATCTTCAACAATTTTAAAATTTAGAATATAAGTTTTTAGAATTATTTAATATTAATATAAATATTAAGAGTCAAAAGTATTTCTCTTTTTAGAAAGATCTCTTAAGCAATATATAAGAGCGTCTAGTTTTTTATTAATCTTATTAAGACAATACGTAATTCAATAGTTAAATTAAGACAAAAACTTGTTTTATTGAATTTAACAACAACTTAATTGCTTAATTAACATAAAATACTTTAGATTTTTATAATTTATAATTATCTTAACTAGATAAATTAAGCTTTTAAGCTTAAGATACTATTCTTCAAATACGCAAATAATAGTTATAAGTTTCTTATTATAGATTTTATAATTACATTTAATTAAGTTGTACTTCTTAAAAAAAATAAACAATTAAATAAAGAACTCTCTCTTTATTGTATTAGAAAAAAATATCTTCAAATATATAATTTGAAGCATTAATTTTTATTATAATTTTGTAATCTAAATTGTAATAACAAAGTATTATATTAAAGATAAAAACTTTTTTTAAAATAGTAAATGCTAATTAGCATTTCTTAAATTAAATAAAAGATTAATTTTTTCTAGTTAAATAAATTAATAAGACAACTATTTTACTATAGTTGTAGATAAATCTTCTATAGAAATTCGCAAATTCTAGAAAGCTTTAAATATTCTTAATATTAATTATAATATCTATTTTAATTAAATTTATCTTAATTTTTTTAATAATAATTATTAATTCTAGATACAAGACTTAAGTAACGTAAAACTTGTATTTAATTATATTTGCTTATAAGCTTGCTTTGCGCAACTTTTAAAAAATAAATTTAACATAAATTTTATACTTCAATTTATTATTATTGTAAATAAGAATATTATCTAGATAAGCAATACAAAACTTATCTAGAAACTCTTAAAAAATATTGTTAATATATTTTTGAAACAAAACAAATTTATTATATCGATCAAAAGATATAACAAGATATTTAAAGAGTTTAAAACAAATATAAAAGACAATAAAAGCTTTATTTTTTTCTTAAATATATAGTCGATTAAACGCTAAAATAATATTTAGCTTAATAAAAAATTTAATTCGATTAAAACAATTTAACGTCTTAGAGATTAAAGATAAAAAATATTTGTTTTTGATTGTAATAGTGTTTAGATCTTTGTAGTTTACGTAAAATTTAAATTTATCTTTAGATTTCTTAACAAAAAAAATAGAAATTGTTGTTTAAAAACAACTTGTTCGAATAAATTCTTTGTTAAAATTCTTATTTAGATAACAATAAAATTTTAGAGCTTTATTACAACTTATATTGTATAAAATAAAAATTAAAAATTAAAAATTTTCTTTAAAATAAATAACGTAATTGTAGAAACAATAGAAGAGCAAAATATTTATCTTTTTCTTAAAAAAAATATTAAGAAACTCGAAATATTTAAAAGACAAAATTGTAATTAGATCGACATTCTTGCTTTGTTAATAATATTTTAGATTCTTCTAAGTAGTAAAAGCTATTAAATAAAGTTTCTTTTTTATTTAATAAAGTACTAGACAATAATCTCGATTATAAGTGTTAATTTTAATATTCTTATAAAATAACAAGAATTTTAAGAGATTTAATAAATTAGAAATTTAAGCAAAATTTAATCTAGATCTAAACAAGATCTCGACTAAATTTAAAAAAACATCTATTTTTTGTAGAATAATATTAAATATTTTAACATTTTTTGCGCAAGCAACGCAATCAAATTTATAAGCTTTTAACTTAATTACGTTAAATTATATAAAAAACTATTTAACTTGTTTTATACATTGTTCAATAAAAATTTTAAAAAACAAAAGACTTCGATACTTAATCTTTAAGAATTTTTTTTTAAATAGTTTAAAAAATACAATTAAAGACTTCTTGCTTTAAACTAGATAAAACAAGACAAAACTTAAAATTAAAATAACTAAACTATTTTTTGTAAACAAAACTAGATTGCTTTTAAAAAACAAAATTAAGTTACTTTTTACAAATAAATTGCTTTTTATAAGTAAGATTAGATTATTTTTAAAAAATAGAATTAAATTGTTTTTTGTAAACAAATTGCTTCTTGTAAGCAACTAAATTGCTAAATATCTTTTAACAAAATAAATTTAAACTAGAAGAAAAGATTTAATTATTAAAAGAAATTGCAAAAATATTTTAATCTTAAAGCTTCTATACGCGTTAAAACTTCTTAGAAGACAAAAATTCTTTTTTTTCTTAAGTAGTATTATAGATTTTAACAAACAATTAACAACAATATTTAAGATAAAAAGAAAAGAACATAATAAAAGTATTATAATTAAAGTTCGTATTAATAAAGTAACAACGAAATTACAATAGACTTATAACAATAAAATACTAGTTAAGTTTAATAATATAAAGAAATAGTCTCTTAATATAATTGTCGAAAGCTATAATAATTTTAACAATATAAATAATATCGTTTATTAAAATTGCTTAATTATTAAAATCTTAAAATTTGCAAAAATAAATTAATTAATAAAAAGAAAAATTATATTGTTGCGCAAAAAATTTATTAATAAAGACATAAATTAAAACTTTATTATTAATTAAAATTATAACAAGAATTTGAAATTAAGTTTGACGTAAAATAAAGAAAACTATTATATAATTATCTTTAAATATAGAATTAGACTTAAAGAGTTTCAAAGTTGTTTTAATTAAAAATCTTTTATAATATAGTTAAGTAATTAGATAATATTAGGCTATGAACTTGAGGATGTTTGTTATTAGTATTAGCGATCTATTTGCAATATATATGCGATTTCTCTTACTTAAATCTTAGAATCTTAGCTACTTAATATATTATTAAATTATATAGTGCGATTTATGCATATATTGCGATGAGTCTTTGTTGTTATAGTTATCTACTAACTAGAATTTTATTTTTATTTTGTTATATTAAAGCTTAACGCGAAAACTTAATTATAACAACAAATATTAAAACAACAAATTGTCGATGTATCTCTAAAAACAATTTTAGAAATTTAGAAATTTAAAAACTTAAAAACACAAAGAAAAAAATATAAGAGACAAATTAATTTTAACAAATTATTAGAATTAAAAATTTTAAAAATTAAAAACACGAGATTAACAATTTAAAAATTAAGATATTATTAAATTAAAAAGCAAAAAAAGAAAAGACAAAATTAAAATATTAAAAATAGCAATAAAAGTTGTAGATTTAAAGATTAAGACGTCTTATTAAAATTGTAATTAATATCTATTGTTAAAACAATAAATTGCTCGTTAACTATAATAATGTTATTGGAAGAAATTTTTTAACAATATAATTAATTTATTTGCTTAAAAGCGAAAACGCTATTTAAACTCTTTTTTTAATAAAGACTAAAGCAAATCTTTAACGCGAAGTTATTCGTTAATAATAAATCGACAATTAATTAAGAAAAGCAATAGATCGAAAACGTCTATTTATAAACAATCAAAAAAATAAAGAAACAATAAACGAAAAAATAGCGCAAAGTCGAAAAGAAAAAAGAAAATCTTTTTTTAATGTTTTTGCAAAGAAAAGAAAAAAATTTGCAAATTAAAAACATTATTTTTTGAATTAATTATTATTATTAGTCTTTTTAATTTAGTAGTTGTTATTTTTATTATTTGTTATTAAGTTATTCTTTTAGAAATAATATCTTAAAACAATAAAAAAATTGCAAAACTTTCTTTCGACATATTTACGTTAACAACAAGTTTACTTAATAATTTTATAAAAATTGTAGAATTTTATTACTACGTAATCTTTATGTCTTTCTTAAAAATATTAAAAGCATCGCACTTTAATAAACTTAATATTATTAATTTTCTAAATTAATTTTTGAATTTTTGTAATAAGCATAAAGTTATCTTTTAGTATAAAATTACTAAGCTGTCTCGATATTGCAACAAACTTATAAAGAATTTTATTAAGTTTATTGTCGCTTAAATAGATAAAAAGTAATTTAAAATAATAAATAAGTTAAAAAAGAAATATGAAGATAGAAATTTAAATTAAAAAATTTATTTTTGTATTTTTCTAAAGTTTTTAAAAAGCGTATTAAGAGTAAAGTCGAATAATATTCGTAAATATAATCGACAATTTAAACTTATTTTTTCGAAACTTCTTAAACTTAATTAAGTTAATAAATATACTAGATTTTCGTAACATTTAAAAGGTTTTTTTTGTAACATTTGCACTAAAATAATATAAAAGTATAAAATTAATTTAAACAACGCAATTATTATAATATTTAAATTGTTATATAAGACAATTATAAAATTGATCAAAAATAAAACAATTATACAAAAAATAAATATTAATAGCAATTAAATTGCTTAACGAGTTGCGAACATTAATATAAATAAATTAATAAATATAATAAGCAAAAAGCAAAGTCTAATAAAAAAAAATTACGTTAAAGATAGTTTTTGTTTCTTTAGTATTGTTAATAGTCGCAATTAAAAACATAAAAATTAACAAAATACTAAATATCTTAATACGAGCTTTTGAAAATCTTAAGATTAACAATGTTCGCAAAATAATTAAAAACAAAATTTATTAAATAATTTAACAAACAATAATAATGCAATTATAAGAAATTTCGTATATTGTATTTTCTTAAATTTAAATAATAGTCTAAAATTTATCTTAAAAAACAATTTATATTTATTAAGAATTTGTATTTGTTCTTAAGTACAATTAATTTTAATTTTAATTAAATATGTATTTGTTTTGTTATAATTTGCATAAACAATAAATTTGTTTAAAATTAATAATTTTAATAACAAATAAAAAAATTTATATAAATAAAAGCAATAAAATTTATTATAAGTTTAAGAATTCTAAAAATAAAAAAATAAAGTTGTCTCTTAATAATGCGATTGTAAAAATTTATCTTTAATAAAGAGCGCAAAATTGTATTCGAAATTTTGTAATTATAATAATAACAATAAAATTAAATACTAGTTTCTTGTTAAAAGACGAAAAGAATAATAAATTAAATTAAACAATAATAAAGATTTAAAAAGCTTAATTAAAACAAAATTCTTTTAAGCAATAAACGCTTTAAAGGCTCTTAATAGAACAATTAATTAAAATAATTAAAAAAAGAATTAAAAAGAAAAAGAAATTCTCAAAAATTAAAAACGTTAAATTTAGAAATCATTTAAAGATAATAAAAGTCTTAGATAAAAAAATATATATAAAGAAAAAAGTAATAAAAACAAAAATAAAGAATGTTACAATAAAGAACGTTTTTGCAATAATTAACTTTAACTTAAGAATTATTAAATATTAAAAAAATAAATTTAGAAAAAAGCAAAAGATTTTTGTAAACTATATATAACAAATAAAACGTTTAAAAAGAATATTATAGATTATAAAGAATTAAGTCGATTTTAAAACTTTAACTTAAAGTATTTTTACTTCGAAAATAAAAATAAAAATAATAAATTTTCTAAATCTTTGTTTTAATTTAAGTTGCTTTTTTTTTGTTTTTTTTTTAATAAGAAGTTTGATGCTATAGTAACAAAAAAAAAATCTTAAAATTTTATAAAAAAAGAGAAAGAAACAATTGTTATTATAAAATTAATTAGTGTTAAATTTATTAAAATTGTTTATTTTGAAAACATTATTGCAAAAGTAAAATCTTTTAAAACTTTATATTTTGTTATTTCTTTAATTATATAAATGCAATTAAAAAATATAAAAGTTAAAACAATATTTAATAATAATGCGAAAATTAATTGTATTAGTAAGAGTTTTGCAAACAAAATTAATCTAGTTATTCGACAAAATGTTTTTATCTTATTAATAAAGATTATAAGAGTACGTATTTGTTTTAAAGAAGTAATAAAAGATGCAAAAATATTAATAAAGAAAATAATAATTTATATTTTTATCTTTGTTGTTTTTCGACTTAATTACAAAATTCTATTAGATCGATCTTTTTAGCAAAGTGCTTAAATAAGTTTTGTAAATATAAACAACAACTTTTTAAAATTAACAATTTATTTTAGAGACAAAGCAAAGTGTATTAATATTTTAAGAATATTTGTTAATTATTTTAATAACAAAGATAAAAATGTTATATTTTTAGAAAAATCTTTAAATCTTTAAATAATTGTTTAGTTAATATAATTGCTTGATTTCGCAAATTTAATTGCAAGAAATCTTTAAAAGTAAAAATCAAAATTATTAAAATAACAACGTCGCAAAATAAGATTAAAGAAAAGAATTAACAAAATTCTAATTAATTAAAGCAAACAAATAGTATTAGCGTTTATTTGTTTACTAATATAGTTAATTAAAATTGAGCAAATATTTGAATTAATATTATGTTTCGAATATCTTTAAAATTATTAATAATTCGAATTTTTTAATTATGTATTATAAAAGAGACTTTTATTATTTAATTGTTTAGAAAGTTCGATATTTTTTGTTAATTTTTTATTGCGTTGTATTTATTTGTTTAAATAAATACAATATATAAGCGAAAAATTTAAAAAACGAATTTGATAAATATAAACAATTTAAATGATTTTATTTTAGACAAGTATCTAAATTGAAAAGAAATGTTAAAGCTATTAATTACGAAAGATTTTTAAAAGAAATTTAATAAAAGATATAATTTTTTTCTAATGCTCAAGTTCTTAAGCATTAAACGTAATTTTTATCTTATTAAAAAACGCATTTAAAAGTTAATTATAAAGTTCGAACTTTTTTTGCAAAAACAAGAACTCTTAATTACAATGCTTTTCAATTGTAAGATCGCTTTAATATAAAACTTTGCTAAAATAAACAAAATTAAACTAAAGATTGTATCTAATTAGAAAATTCGCACTATAAAGTATAAAGTATAGTAAGTCTTAAAATTTCTAATTTCTTAAATATTAAATTTTATTGTAATTAAGATGCTAAAGAAACGTCTTTAAACAAATTTGTTAAAATATTGTTATAGTTTTTATTAAAATTTTTGATTTTTAATAAATAAAAAGAAAAAGAACAAATATTGCATAATTAATACAATTATAAAGATAAACAAAATAATTGTTTAAAATGTTAATATATCTTTTAATGTTAAAGAGTTTGCGAAAGAATTTGTTAAAATAATAATTGCATTATTAATTAATTTCTTTTTAAAATACAATTAAATAAATTTCGCATTAAAGAGTTGCAATTTTATTGTTTTTATAACTTTTTTTAAACTACTTAAAATAACTTGCTTATCGCAAGATACTAGTAATTTAATTGCTTAATTTGTAAAAATTATAATACGTATTTTAAAGCATTGTCTCGACAAATGTTACTTATTTGTAAACAACATAAATGTAAAAGAATTTAAATTAAATTACGATAACAAGAAGACGATTTTAAAGATTAAATTGTTCGTTTTAAAATATATTTAATAATTAAATATAATATTAATAAACGTAAAATTATTCGAATATATTATATTTGACGAAAAATCTTAATTTTGCAAATTAGAAATAAAAATTGTCGATTTTGTATATAATTTTAATAAACAATTTCTTAATAACATCAAAATTATTAAGATTGTTAAATAATTATTGTGCAAAAATATTTTTAAAATTAGAGTCTTTATAAAAGTATACGTTTATTATTAAATTTAAGTGCTAAAGTTTATAATTGTTGCAAAATTGATTTATTATTTGTTTAAAATAAGATATATCTTTACTTAAGACTTCGAACAACAAGACGTTATAAATAAATTAAAGATTACTTTAATAAATATATTAACAATGCGCATTTTAAATTACTTTATTTTGATTAACAAAATTATTTTAATTATAGATTTTAGTTTAAAAGATTAAAAATTGTATTAATACAAATTGATGCAATAACAAAAAAAAAAAATTTTACAATATAAGAGTAAGCTTTGAAGCGAACAAAAATCTTAATACAACGTTAGAAAGCAAAAATGTTAAAAGTTTATAAAAATTTCAAGAAAATGCGATTTTAATTGTATAGAATTCAATTTATAATTAAGATTAATACAAATATTTTAATAATTTAATTTAATTGCTTCGCGACAAATTTATTTAACGCTTTAATAACTTATTAATTAATTTAAATTCGTTTCTTCGACTTTAATATACAATATACTTAATTAAAAATATATAACAATTGACGAACTTTTAAAAAGATTAAAAGAGTTGTTCGACAATATTAACAAAATTAATAAGAAAAATATTAATAATTTTATTAATAATTAGTTAAATTGTGTTTGCGTTTGCCTTATACAAATAATAATATTAAAAAAAAACGAAAACATTTTTAAAAATAAATATTTTAATAAATTTAAATAAATTGTTTAATATTTAATTTTGTTGCAAAGATTAAATATAAATTAGAAGAATTTTTGCAAATTTAAGAATTATACTCTTTATTTTCTAGTAAAAAAAGAGCGTTTGTTTTGAAAAATAGACAAAAATATATCTTTGCGTAAAGTAGTAAATCGAACAAAAAACAAAAATAGAATTGTAAAAAGTTTGTATAACAAAAATAATTATAAAGAAAAAAAAAATTTATTGACGCGTTGTAAATTAATATTAATAACGAAATTTATTTAATTTTTGCAAGAAGTATATCGCAAATTGCGATAAATATTAGCGAAAAACTTCTAATAAATAAGAGAAAATTATGCATTCAATTTATATCTTCAATTTATAAAAAAAGATTGTCGTAAATTGTATTTATATATTAATTGTAAAAACATTTATTAAAGTAGATCTAATAATTGTTTAAAATAATTTAACAAAATAAATAAAAATTAAGACAATTCTAAATTTTAAAGCATTTGTTATAGTAAAATTTTTATAAAAGAATATTTTTTGTTAATATAAATATGTTAAGAAAATAATTATAAATAACAAATTTAAAAATAAAATTAATATAATAATTAAATTTTTAAAGAGATATAACGTTAAGAAAGTAATAACGTCGACTTATTATTTATAAACAAATAAAATAATAAAAAGAGAACACAAATTTATTGTTAATGCTTTGTTCAAATTAATTAAAAGAGTCTTTACAAATTGATTACAACATTTGTACGCAATATTGTAAATTAATAAAACAACAATTTAAAAATTGATTAAAAAGATATTGTTTTGTTTTAAGTTTAAATACAAAGTTATATTATCAATTAAAATAAAGTATTTAATCTAGCATATTATAAATTGAGAAAAAATTTGTTTAACAACAAATCTATTGACGTTGCGAACAAAATAATTAGAAAAAAAAATAAAAATATTTAAAAAGTAATTTTGCGTTTTTGTTGTTTTAGAGAAGCGAACAAAGATCTTTTTAATAATAATTATTAATTGTTAACGCGTTTATTTTAAATTAAAGATTTGATTTTATTATATAATATTAAATTTAATAAAAAATACGATATAAAACTATTCTTTTAATAATTAAACCTTTTTAAAATAAAAAAAGAAAACAAAACTAAAAGCTTTTATATTTTGAAAAAAGTTAATAATATAAAACTTAAAAATATCTATTTAGAAAATCGATTAAAAAGATATGTAGCAAAAAATTAAAATCTTTAGATCTTTGCGAAATCAAAAAACAAAAATCAAAAAATCAAAAATAATTTTATACGAAAGATAAAGAATTAATTTAATTAAAATAATAAAAGATTGTTTGCGATTATTATGTTATTGTTATTTTATTACAATTATTTAAATTACATAGAAATATAAGATTTTTTTTTAAAAAAAAAAAGTTGCAATCTTTATATTTATTTTATTTGCAAAAGCTTTAATATAGAGTTTATTAATTTATAAATATTAAAAAATAATTTAATTACGTAAAGTAATTTACAAGACATTATAATTTCAAGCATTCGAAAAAAACAAATAGAAAGACAAAAAAATTAAAAAGTCGAAATATTAACAATTTTGATTAATTAGAAGCAAACGAATAATACTAGCGTTTGTTTGTCTATTTTAATTAATTAAAATTAACAACTAAAAAACAATTTAAAAACATTAATAGCAAATTTTAATTTAAAGTTCTAGAATTTTAAGAATTTCTTTAAATTATCAAGAACGAGTTTTAATTATCTTTTACATAACATTTCTTAACAATAAAAATAATAAAATTACACGTTAATTATATTAGCTTTATACTTGTTTATAAATTAATATATAAATAAATGCTAACATAACTTTTTTTGCGTAATTGATAATATAAATGTTGCAAACAACAATTAAATTTATAAATAAAGATTTTTTGCATTTAAAGCTTTATATTTGTTAGATATTTAAAACAAATTATTGCTTTATTTATAAAAGTATAACAATTTAATAATTTAATTCTTTGTTTACAAAATTCTTTTTTTCGATCTATTATTTTTGCATAAATTTTTTTTTATTGAGCTTATATTATAACAAATTTAGAGCAATAATTATAAAATATTAAACGTAAACAATCTTTTGCAAAAGAAACTTCTTAATCTTTATTAAAAAATTAAGATTAAAAATGAGAATTACTATCTACGTTAACAAAAAAATCTCGTAAAGAGCAATAACTTGCATTTGCTAAATAAAACACAAGTTAAAATTTAATAACGTTAACATATTTTTTTTGTAATTAAAAATTAACTTTTTTAATTAAATTATTTTAAGTACAAGATTAACAAATATTATTGTAGCAATTACAAATATTGTAGCGTTAAACTTTTTAAACTTAAACTTAAATTAAATTGCGAAAGACAATTATTCGATCTATAAAAGACAATTTAATTATTAGAAATTGTATCTATATTTAAGTAATTAATATTTTACTTTAATATAATAAAATTATTAACAATAAAAAAAAACATTTGAAAAATTTTCGAAACACAATTTTAAATATCTTAAAAATAATTAAAAATTAAACGCGAAATTTGTAACAAATAATTAATAAGAATACTTAAATATTAATAAATAATTTATTATAACAAAAATTGAAGAACACAATATAAAAAATTAATTAAAACAAAAAGTTACAAATTTAAAATAATTAAATTCAATTTTATAAATTATAATTATTAAAGATTACAAATGTGTTGTTTAAAAATATAAATTAGTTAATTATTAAAACAATATTATAAATAGCAAAGAAGCGTTCAAATTTACAAAGAATTTTTAAGAAATTAAATTAAATTGTATGCAATTAACTTAAATATTGCACTACAAAATCGAAATATATTGCTAACTATATAATTAACAATTATAACAAAATAAATATTAAAAAGTTTAAAAATATAATAGCGTTTATTGAACAAAAGCTTTTAAAAATTAAAATAAAAAATTATTTTTAAAAGTATAATTTAATAAGAATTTTAAATGCGAAGTTAAAAAAAACTTGTTAAACAAAAATTTAAACAATTTTGTTTTTTTTTGTAAAAAATATAAAGAGAACGCAAACTTAAAATAACAAGTAGAAAGAATCTAAATTATTAATTTTTTAATTAAAATTAAAGTCGAAGTCTAAAAATAACAAAACTTATAAAAAACAAAATAAAAAAAAGACTAAAATCTAGATTCTTTTAAAGAAGCTTTTTTTTCGTTATTATAATTGCGAAATTTAATATTAAAATTGTTTTTGTTAAATCTTAAATTATTTAAAGTTGTTAATATAACAAAATTACGTACTTTAATTATTAAAATTGCAAAAATCTTTTTAAAAACAATAGTTATTTTTATTTTAACAAATAAGAAAAACAACACAAAAAACTATTTATGTATAAAAGTAAACATAGATTTGCGATATCGAATTAACTATTATTTAACAATATTAATTAAAGTCTTTTAACTAATTAAACTAGCTATATTAACAAAGAAGCAAAAAGAAGATTTAATTATAATTATATTAAAATTAATTGTTTGTATAGCTTATTAAAAAAAGCTAGAATTTTTGTTAAAAATAAATCGAATCTCTAATAATTAAATTAAGAGATAAGTAATTTAGTATTACAAGAAACGAAACAATTTTCTAGCATTTGTAAAATAAAATAAAATAAATTTTAAATTTAGTGTTTGTTTGTTTATCTTTAAAGATCTCTTAAAGCAATATATTTATAAAAGAAAAAAGCTAATCTTCTTATTTAACGATTTTTAATAAATTAATATTTAACTTCAAGTAATAAATAATATTGATTTAGCGAAATAAAATTAGCATAAAATAATTGTTTGCAAAAATTAATTTGTTTATTTAATTGTTAACTTGAAGTACTAAATATAATCGCAACTTTAAAACGAATTGCAAATAATATTACATTATTAACAAAAAAACAACAATTAACGAAAAGAGTAATTTCTTAATTGTTTGTTTTTTATGTTACAAATAATAATATAAATAAATTTAGATTTTTATATAATATATATGCTTTTACAAGACAATTACAAGCATAAGTTGTTAACAATATTTTATTTATTAATCTTTAAAAAGCATAAAAATTAAATATCGAAATATTACTTTAATTTCAACGTAAATTAGAACGTTTATTAAGAGTTTTAACAATTATAGTTAATAATTTTTTTTGTCGCACAAAATAATTTATTTTGCAAGAAGTATTTGCTAAATAATTTTTATAATTAAATTAACATTTAATTATAGAAAACAATAAAAAAAGAATAACAAAACAAAAAAATACTAGAAATTAAATTAACAAAAAAGAATTTGCTAAAATAAGAATTGCATTAAGCAAATGTATTTTATTAATTTAAAGATATACAAATTGTATAATTCTAAATTTCTTATTGCAAGTTAAAAATTAAAATTAATACAAAAATTAAGATGTTTTTTGTTTACATAACTCTATTAAAAAATAAAGAAACTTTGAAAATTTTTTGAATAAATATAAAAAACAATATTGCTATAGTTTATTAAAACTTAATTTTGTTAAATTTATTATTAGTTAATATATTTTATTGTTTTAAAGTTGCTATTAACTTCTCTTTTACATTTAATATTAAAAATGTTATTATAAAACGTACATTCTAAAACTTGACAAAAATAATAAAGAAATTAAGAATATTATTTAAAAACGCAAAGAAATTTAATTGTCTAGTAAAACAAACTCGAAAATGTATAGCACGTTACGTAAAATTAATATAAAGAGAGATTTAAAAAATAAAAAGTAAAATATTTGAATTTTATTCGTAAATGCAATTTATAACGTTTAGAAATTTTAAAACATTTAATATTTATTAACTTAATATCTAAAACAATTTAGATTCTTATTTAGCTAATTATAAAAAAAAAAACAAAATTTGAGTCTTCAACTATTTGTTTTAACAAAAAAGAGAAAATTTTGTTATTTTGATTTAAAATTAAAAAAAAACGTTATAAATTAAAACTAAATTAGCAATTTAAATCGAATATTTTAAGACTAAAAATAACTCTTGAAATTATACGTTTATTCCTTGTTTTAAAGAGTTTAATTTAAGTATAATAACAATAACTTACTTTATTATTGTTATTTTCTCTTAAATTAATTTTCTAAATTTACGTTAAAAAAGCTTATTACTATTGTTATTATCTTTAAAAAATAAACAAGATTTACGATAATTAATTTTATCAAATATTTAGTTTCGATTAAATAATTTTTTTAATTTTAAAAAAAGCTTTATGCAAATTAATTTATTACGTTCTTTATATAATCGACTTAAGTAACAAAAGAAACAAAAGATTTAACTTAACAATCTTAAAAAAATAAAAACAATTTTTTTATTTTCTTATTACAACTTTTGTACAAGCAAAAACAAAAGTTTCTTAATTTAATAATTAAAAAACAATTATTAAAAGAGAGAGAATTGTATGTAATTAAATAATTAGATAATATTAAACTATAAACTTAGAAATGTTTGTTATTAATATTAGCAATCTATTTGCAATATATATGCGATCTCTTCTACTTAGATTTTAGAATCTTAGCTACTTAATATATTATTAAATTGTATAGTGCAATTTATATATATATCGTAATAAGTCTTTGTTGTTATAGTTGTCTATTAACTAGAATTTTATCTCTATCTCGTTACAATAATATTAAAAAAAAAAAAAAAAAAGAAACTAGAAAACAAAAAGATATATATATTAGTTTTCGAACACAATTTTGCTTAAAAATTAGACTTGTTTCGCTAATAACAAAATATCTTTATTAATACTAAAAGTATTATTTAGATTAACAAAACAAAAAGAGAAAGATTTCTTATTAGAATATTTTTTTGCAATTTTGCTCAAATATTGCAATTTATAATAGTAGTATAACTTTTACTTATTGTAGATTTCTTTAATTTTTAAAACAATTAAAGATTTGTCTTAAACAATAATAATAACAAAACTAAAATTTATTAACTTATCAAATACTACAAAAATTGTTAACACAAATAAAACAACAAAGACAAGAGTAATAATGCGAGATTTTAACAAGTTGTTAATAAAAATAAAGTTGAATTTTTGCTTAATTAAAGCAACAACAATTGTTGTAATGCAAAATTAACAATACTTAAATTGTTAAAATTTCTTGTTAATCTTAATAAAAGTTTAAACTTATTGCTAAAAAGTAAATAATTGTTTGCTATTAGAAGTTCGTCAAGATATAATAGCAACTTAAATAAAAAATTAACGTTGCGCTTTATATAATTAATTAGTAAAGCATTCTTTATTTAAGAACATTCTTTTTTTTAATAAAAAAAATTGTAATACTTAGCAAAGCTAATAAAGTCTTGCTTTAAAATTTCGCAAAAATATAAACATATATTTTTCGATTCGAAGAAATTGTTACAATAGTAACGCAAATTTCGACATTATTTGTCGAAAAAAACAATAACACAAAAATTATTAATTTAATATTAATTTATAAGATTGTAAATTTTTTTATTTATAATAAATTATAACTTCGTATAGATAATCTTAACTTAATTAATAAAATATTAATTATAATTTACATTTATATATTATATAAAATTTTGCTCTTATACATTTAATTAATTTTTGTCTTCTTTATATTATAATATATTAAGAAGTTTCTTAAATTTAAAAACAATAAAAGCAATAATATTTGTAAAAAGCAATAAAAGTTGTATAACAAAAGTAGATTAATTGCTTATAGCTTAAGCAACAATTTGTGCAATTGCAATTATAGATATTAAATTTAATTTTACAAAAAAAAAACTTAAAACAAACAAGATAAAAGTAGTATTAATATTAAATCGTATTTAATTTTAAAGCTCTCGAAATTAACATAGAGTTTCGATTGAATTTTGAGTAACTTGTCGAACAAATTTCTTAACAATAAGTTCGATCTTTAATAAGAGTTTTAAATACTTTATTGAGTTAATAATTAAATAAGTATTAATATACTTAAAGAGACTAGATTTTAATGCGTAAAAGCGTTGTAAAAAGTATAGATCTTTCGTAATATTAGAAACTAGATTCGAAATCTTTATTAAAGAGATATCTAAATTAATAACTAGATAGAACTTAAATCTATACTAGATTTAATATATAAAACAAAAGACAAAAGAGAAAACAGAAAAATAAGACAACGTTAACTATATAAGATTGTAGACTTTATGTTTAGCAAGAATTAATCTAGATTTAATCTAGTTTAATCTAGATTTAATCTAGTTTAATTTAGATTTAATCAAAATTAAGCTTAAAAGATTAAGCAAGATTGGAACAAAAAGTTGTTTAATCAACAAACGTAATTGGCGAACTACTAACCTAATATTATAATACTTATATTGTAGTTAGTAAAATTAAATATATAATTTGTAACAAATATTTATTAATAATATTAAATATATAAATATATTTTAAGTTATTTATTAATAGATTAATTATTAAATTAAATTTCGATTTTAACTATTAAAATTAACTTAATTTAATAATTTTAATATTAGAAATTAACTTAAAATTTAATTAACTTAACTTAATTTAAGTTAATTTTTAATTCTAATATTAAAAATTAAATTAAATTGTTAAGAAATCGAAAATTATATTATTATACTAAAAATAGTATAAAATAAGTTTAAATTTAGATTTTTTATTTTATAGATAATATATTATAGTAATATATTATAGTAATACTATTATAGATAGATATTTCTAATATAATTATTAATTTTTCGGATTAAATTTTAATTTTATCTCTAAATCTTAATTTAATTTAAATTAATTTTCGATTTTAACTTTAGAAATTAACTTAATTTAATTAAATTCAATTAATTAACTTAAACTCGATTAATTAATTTAAGTTTTAATTTTAACTTTTAGAATTAATTTAACTTAATAATTCTAATATTAGAAATTAATTTAAATATTAATTTTTTTAGAATTAAGTTAAATTATTATTAAAAAAATACTAAAAATGAATTAAAATTAACTAGTTATAATATTGCGCAATACAATAACAATATATCTAAAGTCTATAGATCGAGATAGTATTAGATAAGTAGTTTGAAGAGTTATCTATCTAATTCTAATTAATCTACTTAGCAAGCTAATTCAAATCTAAGTTAATCTAATTTAGATAAACTAAATTTAATTAAAACTAGCTTAAAAACTACAATATATTCTGTAGTTTTTGCTTTTTGTATATAATTATTCTCTAAAATACTAATAATTTATTATATTGTTTGTTATATTTTTTAATAAGTTATAAATTTAAGTTTGCAAAGACTTTTAACTTAACAATTTCTAATACTATTATTGCAACAATTTCGATTAAGTTCTATGAAGAACAAAAAATACTACTATTAACAAATAGAAATCAATATATATTTTCGAGTTATATAAAAGATTTTTGCGCAAACAAACTAGTTTTGTTCGATTACAAATTCTACAAAAAATAAATAGCAATAAGAAAGACTAATTTATATATTTAAAAGAAAACTAATTAATACTTTAAAAAGAGCAAACTATATTGCTTAAAAAAGAGTTAATTAATATTTTAAAAAGAGCAGACTAAATTGCTCTAAAAAAAGCAAATATAATATTAAAAAATATTATTAAAACAATAGTATAATTACAATTTTTGTATTAGATTAATAAAAAATTAGTATATTAAATTTCTTTATTATTATTTAATAGATATTACTTTATCTACTTTTTTATTTTTTGTTAATCTTATTTTGTTTACTTCTATATATTATAAGAAACAATATATACAAAACAATTAATATATTTAGTCGAATTATAAGCAAGCAATAATTTTGTTAAATAAAAAACTATCTTATAGTAGAAGATTTTTAAAATATTGTAGCGAGATAGAGATAAGATTCTAGTTAGTAGACAACTATAACAACAAAGACTTATCGCGATGTATTCATAAATTGCACTATACAATTTAATAATGTATTAAATAGCTAAGATTCTAAGATCTAAATAGAAGAGATCGCATATATACTACAAATAAATTGCTAATACTAATAACAAACATTTCTAAATTTATAATCTAATATTATTTGATTACTTAACTATATACAATTCTTTTTTTTTTAGTAATTGTCTCTTAATTACTAAATTAAGAAACTTTTGTTCTTGTTCGTATAAAAGTTATAATAAGAAAATAAAAAAATTGCTCTTATTTTTTTAAGATCGTTAGATTAGATTTTTTGTTTCTTTTGTTACTCAAATTGATTGCGTAAAGAACGTGATAAATTAATTTACATAAAGTTTCTTCTAAAATCAAAAAAATTATTTAATAAAATTAATTATTTTAAGTTTTGTTTATTTCTTAAAGATAATAACAATAATAATAAGTTTTTTTAACGTAAATTTAGAAAATTAATTTAAGAAAAAAGTAACAATAATAAAGTAAGTTGTTGTTGTTGTGCTTAAGTTGAATTTTTTAAAATAAAAAATAAATATATAATTCTAGAAGTTATTTCTAGTTTCGAGATACTCGATCTAGATTGCTAACTTAGTTTTGATTTATAACGTTTTTTTTTAATTTTAAATTAAGAGAACAAAATCTTCTCTTTTTTGTTAAAACAAACAATTAGAGACTTAAATCTTATTTTCTTTTTATAGTTAATTAAATAAGAATCTAAATTGTTCTAAATATTAAATTAATAAACATTAAATATCTTAAAGCTTCTAAGCATTATAAATTGCATTTACAAATAAAACTTAAATACTTTACTTTTTATCTTTTAAATCTTTTTTTATATTAATTTTACGTAACGTATTGTATATTTTTAAGTTTGCTTTATTAGACAATTAAATTTCTTTACGTCTTCAAACAATATTCTTAATTTCTTTATTACTTTTGTTAAGTTCTAGAACGCACATTTTATAATAACATTTTTAATATTAAATATAAAAGAGAAGTTAATAGCAACTTTAAAACGATAAGATATATTAATTAAAAATAAATTTAACAAAATTAAGTTTTAATAAATTGTAGCAATATTGCTTTTCGTATTTATTTAAAAATTCTTTAAAGTTTCTTTATCTTTTAATAGAGTTACGTAGACAAAAAACATTTTAATTTTTATATTAATTTTAATTCTTAATTTGCAATAACAAATTTAAGATTGCGCAATTCGCATATCTTTAAATTAACAAAATATATTCGCTTAATATAATTTTTATTTTAGCAAATTCTTTTTTGTTAATTTAATTTCTAGTATTTTCTTATTTTATTATTTTTTTTTTATTGTTTTTTGTAGCTAAACGTCGATTTAATTATAAAAATTATTTAGCAAATATTTCTCGCAAAATAAATTATTTTGTGCGACAAAAAAAATAATCGATTGCAATTGTTAAAACTCTTAATAAACGTTTTAATTTACATTAAGATTAAAGTAATATTTCGACGTTTAATTTTTATGCTTTTTAAAGATTAACAAATAAAATATTGTTAACAATTTATACTTGTAATTGTTTTATAAAAGCATATATATTATATAAGAATTTAGATTTATTTATATTATTATTTGCAATATAGAGAACAAACAATTAAGAAATTATTTTTTTTGTTAATTGTTGTTGTTTTGTTAATAATATAATATTATTTGCAATTTGTTCTAAAGTTGCGATTATATTTAATACTTCAAATTAACAATTAAATAAGCGAATTAATTTTGACAAACAATTATTTTATACTAATTTTATTTCGTTAAATTAATATTGTTTATTATTTAAAATTAAATATTAACTTATTAAAAATTATTAAATAAAAAGATTAATTTTTTTCTTTTATAAACGTATTGCTTTAAAGAATCTTTAAAAACAAGTAAACAAACACTAAATTTAAAGTTTAATTTAATTTATTTTATAAATACTAAGAAATTGTTTTGTTTTTTGTAATACTAAATTACTTGTCTCTTAATTTAATTATTAAAAATTCGATTTATTTTTAACAAAAATTCTAATTTTCTTTAATAAGTTATGTAAACAATTAATTTTAATATAATTATAATTAGATTTTTTTTTTGCTTTTTTGTCGATATAGTTAGTTTAATTAGTTAAAAGACTTTAATTAATATTGTTAAATAATAATTAATTTAATATTGCAAGTCTATACTTACTTTTATATATAAATAGTTTTTTATATTATTTTTTTTATTTATTAAAATAAAAATAGCTATTATTTTTGAAAATTTTTTTGCAATTTTAGTAATTAAAGTACGTAATTTTGTTATATTAATAACTTTAAATAATTTAAGATTTAATAAAAACAATTTTAATATCAAATTTCGCAATTATAATAACAAAAAAGAAGCTTTTCTAAAAAAATCTAAGTTTTAATTTTTTTCTTTGTTTTGTTTTTTATAAGTTTTGTTATTTTTAAACTTCGACTTTAATTTTAATTAAAAAATTAACAATTTAGATTTTTTTTATTTGTTGTTTTAAGTTTGCGTTCTTTTTGCATTTTCTACAAAAGAAGACAAAATTATTTAAACTTTTGTTTAACAAATTTTCTTTAACTTCGCGTTTAAAATTCTTATTAAATTATATTTTTAAAAATAATTTTTTATTTTAATTTTTAAAAGCTTTTGTTCAATAGACGCTATTATATTTTTAAATTTTTTGACATTTGTTTTGTTATAGTTGTCAATTATATAATTAACAATGCGTTTCGATTCTATAGTATAATATTTAAGTCGATTGTATACAACTTAATTTAATTTTTTCAAAATTTTTTGCAAATTTTAGCGCTTCTTTGCTATTCGCAATATTGTTTTAATAATTAATTAATTTATATTTTTAAACAACATATTTGTAATTTTTAATAATTATAATTTGTAAAATTAAATTTAATTATTTTAAATTTGTAGTTTTTTGTTTTGATCAATTTCTTGTGTGCGTTTTTCAATTTTTATTATAATAAATTACTTATTAATATTGAAGCGTTCTTATTAATTGTTTGTTACAAATTTCGCGTTTAATTTTTAATTATTTCTAAAATATTTAAAACTATATTTCGAAAAAATTTTAAACGTTTTTTTTTTTTATTGTTAATAGTTTTATTATATTAAAGTAGAATATTAGTTACTTAAATATAAATGCAATTTCTAATAATTAAATTGTTTTTTATAAATTAAATAATTGTTTTTCGCAATTTAATTTAAGTTTAAGCTTAAAAAATTTAACACTATAACGTTCGTAATTGTTGCGATAATATTTGTTAATTTTATACTTAAAATAATTTAGTTAAGAAAGTCGATCTTTAACTATAAAGAAAATATATTAATGTTATCGAATTTTAATTTGTATCTTGTTTAGCAAATATAAATTGTCGCTCTTTACGAGATTTTTTTGTTGACGTAAATAATAATTTTTGTTTTTAATTTTAATTTTTTGATAAAAATTAAGAAGTTTCTTTCGCAAAAGATTGTTTACGTCTAATATTTTATAATTATTGCTCTAAATTTGTTATAACACAAACTTAATAAAGAAAGATTTATGCAAAAATAATAAATTAAAAAAGAGAATTTTGCAAACAAAGAATTAGATTATTAAGTTGCTATATTTTTATAAATAAAGCAATAATTTGTTTTAAATGTTTAACAAATATAAAACTTTAAATATAGAGAATTTTTACTTATAGACTTAATTGTAGTTTGCAACATTTACATTATTAATTATGCAAAAAAAACTATATTAGCATTTATTTATATATTAACTTGCAAACAAGTATAAAATTAATATAATTAACGTGTAATTTCGTTATCTTTATTGTTAAGAAATATTGCGTAAAAGATAATTAAAATTCGTTTTCTATAATTTGAAAAAATTCTTGAAATTCTAGAATTTTGAGTTAAGACTTGCTATTAATGCTTTTAAATCGCTTTCTAATTGTTAATTTTAATTAATTAAAATAAACAAATAAATGTTAGTGCTACTTGTCTACTTCTAATTGATCGAAATTGTTAATATTTCAACTTTTTAATTTTCTTGTCTTTCTACTTGTTTTTTTCGAATATTCGAAATTATAATGTCTTGTAAATTACTTTGTGTAATTAAATTATTTTTTAATACTTGTAAATTAATAAATTTTATGTTGAAGTTTTTGCAAATAAAACAAATATAAAGATCGCAACTTTTCTTTTTTCAAAAAAAAATCTTACACTTTTGTATAATTTAAATAATTGTAATAAGATAACAATAATATAATAATCGCAAACAATCTCTTATTGCTTTAGTTAAACTAATTTTTTGTTTTTTGCATAAAATTATTTTTTATTTTTTTATTTTTGTCTCTTAACTTCGCGAAGATCTAAAGATTTTAATTTTTTGCTATATATCTTTTTAATTAATTTTCTAAATAAGTATTTTTAAGTCTTGTATTATTAATTTTTTTCAAAATATAAAAGTCTTTAATTTTGTTTTCTTTCTTTATTTTAAAGAAATCTAATTATTAAAAAAATAATTTTACGTTATATCTTTTATTAAGCTTAATATTATATAATAAAATCAAGTCTTTAATTTGAAATAAACGCGTTAACAATTAATAATTATTATTGAAAAGATTCTTGTTTATTTTTTTAAAATAACGAAGACGCAAAGTTGCTTTTTAGATATTTTTATTTCTTTTTTTTAATTGTTTTGCTCGCAATGTTAATAGATTTGTTATTAAACAAACTTTTTCTCAATTTATAATATGCTAGATTAAATATTCTATCTTAATTAACAATACAATTTCGTATTTGAACTTAAAACAAAACAACGTTTTTTTAATAAATTTTTAAATTGTTGTTTTATTAATTTACAATATTGTGTGCAAATATTATAATTAATTTGTAAAGACTTTCTTAATTAATTTAAACAAAGCATTAACAATAAACTTGTGTTCTTTTTCTATTATTTTATTTGTTTGTAAATAATAAGTTAATATTGTTACTTTTTTAACGTTATATCTTTTTAGAAATTTAATTGTTATATTAATTTTATTTTTAAATTTGTCGTTTATAATTATCTTCTTAATATATTTATATTAACAAAAAATGTTCTTTTATAAAAACTTTACTATAACGAGTGCTTTAAAATTTAAAATTGTCTTAATTTTTATTTATTTTATTAAATTATTTTGAGCAATTATTAGATCTACTTTAATAGATGTTTTTGCAATTAATATATAAATGCAATTTACAACAATTTTTTTTTACAAATTAAAAATATAAGTTAAATATATAATTTTCTCTTGTTTATTAAAAGTTTTTCGCTAATATTTATTGTAACTTGCAATATACTTTTTGCAAAAATTAAATAAATTTCGTTATTAATATTGATTTGCAACGTATTAATAAATATTTTTTCTCTCTTTATAATTACTTTTGTTATACAAGTTTTTTACGATTTAATTTTTGTTTTTTGTTCGATTTATTACTTTACGTAAAGATATATTTTTATCTATTTTCTAAAACAAATGCTCTTCTTTTATTAAAAAATAAAAAGTATAATTCTTAAATTTGCGAAAATTCTTCTAATTTATATTTGATTTTTGTAGCGAAATTAAATATCGAACAATTTGTTCGAATTTATTAAAATATTTGTTTTTAAGAATGTTTTCGTTCTTTTTTAATATTGTTATTTGTGCGAGGCAAACGCAAATACAATTCAATTAGTTTTAATAAAATTATTAATGTTTTTCTTATTAATTTTGTTAATATTGTCGAACAACTCTTTTAATCTTTTTAAAAATTTGTCAATTATTGTATACTTTTGATCAAATATATGTTGTATATTAAAGTCGAAGAGACAAATTTAAATTAATTAATAAGTTATTAAAGCGTTGGACAAGTTTGTTACAAAGCAATTAAATTAAATTATTAAAATATTTGTATTAATCTTAATTGTAAATCGAATTTTATATAATTAAAATTGCACTTTCTTTAAGATTTTTATAAACTTTTGATATTTTTGTTTTTTAATGTTGTATTAAAAATTTTGTTCGCTTTAAAGCTTACTTTTATATTGTAAAAAATGTTTTTTTTTGTTATTATATTAATTTGTATTAATACAATTTCTTAATCTTTTAAACTAGAATTTATAGCTAAAATAATTTTGTTAATTAAGATAAAGTAGTTTAAGATGCGCATTATTAATGCATTTGTTAAAGCAATCTTTAATTTATTTATAACGTTCTATTGTTCGAAGTTTTAAACAAAGATATATTTTATTTAAATAAACAATAAATTAGCTTTGCAACAATTATAAACTTTAATATTTAAATTTAATAATAGATATATACTTCTATAAAGACTCTAGCTTTAAAAAAGTTTTTATACAATAATTATTTAACAATTTTAATAATCTTAATACTATTAAGAGATTGTTTATTGAAATTATATACAAAATTGACAATTTTTATTCTTAATTTGCAAAATTAAGATTTTTTGTCAAATATAATGCATTTAAATAATTCTACGTTTATTAATATTACATTCAATTACTAAATATATTTTAAAACAAATAATTTAATTTTTGAAATTGTTTTCTTGTTATTATAATTTAACTTAAATTTTTTCACATCTATGTTATTTACAAATAAATAACATTTATTAAGAAAAAAATTTAGAATGCGTATTACAATTTTTATAAATTAAGTAATCGAATTAGTAGTATCTTGCGATAGACGAATTATTCTAAATAGTTTAAAAGAAGTTATAAAGACAATAAGATTACAACTCTTTAATGCGAGACTTATTTAATTGTATTTTAAAAAAAAATTAATCAATAACGCAATTATTATTTCGACAAATTCTTTCGCAAACTCTTTAACATTAGAAGATATGTTAGCATTTTAAACAATTATTTTGTTTATCTTTATAGTCGCATTAATTATGCGATATTTTTTTTTTTTTTTTTTATTTACTAGAAATTAAGAATTTTGATAAAAATTATAACAATATTTTAGCAAACTTGTTTAAAGACGTTTCTTTAGTATTTTAATTACAATAAAATTTAATGTTTAAAAAATTAAAAATTCTAAGATTTGTTATGTCTTGTACTTTATAATGCGAATTTTTTAATTAAGTATAATCTTTGATTTAATTTTGTCTATTTTAGTAAAGTTTTACGTTAAAACAGTTTTACAATTAAAGAGTATTATAATTAAGAGTTTTTATTTTTGCGAAAAAAGTTTAAACTTTATAATTAATTTCTAAATATATTTTTTAATAAAATAAGAATTGCGTTTAATACTTAAGAACTTAAATATTAAAAAGAAATTATATCTTTTGTTAAGTTTCTTTTAAAAATTCTTTGTAATTAATAACTTTAATATTTTTTTTCAATTTAAATATTCGCTTAAAATAGAATTATCTAAATTGTTTATATTTATTAGATTTGTTTTTTAAATCTTTCGCTTATATATTGTATTTATTCGAACAAATAAATGCGACGCAATAAAAGATTAATAAAGAATATCGAATTTTCTAAACAATTAAATAGTAAAAGCTTTTTTTATAACATATAATTAAAAAGTTCGAATTATTAATAATTTTTAAAATGTTTAAAACATAATATTAATTTTAATATTTATTTAATTTTAATTAACTATATTGACAAACAAATAAATGCTAATGCTATTTGTTTGCTTTAATTAATTAGAATTTTGTTAATTTTTTTTTTAATTCTATTTTGCGATGTTGTTATTCTAATAATTTTGATCTTTATTTTCGAAGATTTCTTGCAATTAAATTTGCGAAATTGAACAATTATATTAATTGAACAATTATCTAAAGATTTAAAGATTTCTTTAAGAATATAATATTCTTATTTTTGTTATTAAAGTAATTAATAAATATTTTTAAAATATTAATACGCTTTGCTTTGTTTCTAAAATAAATTGTTAATTTCAAAAAGTTGTTGTTTATATTTACAAAGCTTATTCGAACACTTTGTTAAAAAAATCGATTTAATAAGATTTTGCAATTAAGTCGAGAAACAACAAAAATAAAAATATAAATTATTATTTTTTTAATTAATATTTTTGTATTTTTTATTATTTTTTTGAAACAAATACGTACTCTTGTAATTTCTATTAATAAGATAGAAATATTTTGTTAAATAGCTAAGTTAATTTTGTTTATAAAATTCTTGCTAATATAGTTGATTTTTGCGTTACTATTAAATATTGCTTTAATTTTTATATTTTTTAATTATATTTATACAATTAAGTAAACAACAAAATATAAAGTTCTAAAAGATTTTACTTTTGCAACAATATTTTTAAAATAAACAATTTTAATAAATTTAACGCTAATTGATTTTATAATAACAATTGTTTCTTTCTTTTTTTTTGTAAATTTCTAAAAAAATTTCTTTGCTATTATAGTATCAAACTTTTTATTAAAAAAAAAACAAAAAAAAAAGCAACTTAAATTAGAACAAAGATTTAGAAAATTTATTAATTTTATTTTTATTTTTAAGATAAAAATACTTTGAGTTAAAGTTTTAAAATCGACTTAATTTTTTACAATTTGTAGCATTCTTTTTAAATATTTTGTTTGCTATATATAGTTTGCAAGAGTCTTTTGCTTTTTTCTAAATTTATTTTTTTAATATTTGATAATTTTTAAGTTAAAGTTAATTATTGCGAAAATATTCTTTATCGTAATGTTTTTTACTTTTGTTTTTATTACTTTTTTCTTTATGTATATTTTTTTATCTAAGACTTTTGTTATCTTTAGATAATTTCTAGATTTAACATTTTTAATTTTTAAAAATCTTTCTTTCTTTCTAATTCTTTCTTTAATTATTTTGATTAATTGCTTTATTAAAAGTTTCTAGAGCGTTTATCGCTTAAAAGAATCTTATTTTAATTAAACTTTTTAAATCTTTATTATTGTTTAATTTAATTTACTATTTTTCTTGTCTTTTGACAAAAAACTAGTATTTAATTTTATTATTATTATTATAATTATAGAATTTCGAATACAATTTTGCGTTCTTTATTAAAGATAAATTCTTACAATCTTTTTCTTAATTTTTGCATTATTGAGAGACAACTTTATTTCTTTATTTTTAAAACCGTTAAATTTATAACAAATTTTGTTGCTTTTGTTTATATAAATTTTTTTATTCGTTATTAAAATTGTTAACTCTAGACAAACTTATTATTTATATAAATTGTAACAAAACAAGTATTTATTTGATTTTAATTAAGATCGATTGTACTTAGAAACGAATATAAATTCTTAATAAGTATAAATTAATTCTTAAAATAGACTTTAAACTATTATTTAAATTTAAGAAAATACAATATGCGAAATCTTTTATAATTGCGTTGTTATTATTTGTTAAATTATTTAATAAATTTTGCTCTTTATTATTTTGTAAATATTGCTAATTTTAAGATTTTTAAAAGCTTGTATTAAGATATTTAGTATTTTGTTAATTTTTTATTTTCGATTGCAACTATTGACGATACTAAAAAAGCAAAAGCTATCTTTAATACAATTTTCTTTTTTATTAAATCTTGCTTCTTGCTTATTATATTTATTAATTTATTTATATTAATGTTTACAATTTGTTAAGCAATTTGATCGCTATTAATGTTTATTTCTCGCATAATCGTTTTATTTTTAATTAATTTTATAATTGTCTTATATAACAATTTAAATATTATAATAATAATGTTATTTAAATTGATTTTATACTTTTGCATTATTTTAATGCAAATGCTACAAAAAAGATTCTTCAAATATTACAAGAATCTAGTGTATTTATTAACTTAATCAAGTTTAATAAGCTTCGAGAAAATAGCTTTAAATTGTCGATTATATTTACAAATATTATTTGACTTTGTTTTTAATACGTCTTTTAAAGATTTTAGAAAAGCACAAGAGTTAATTTTCTAATTTAAATTCTTATCTTTATATTTTTTTTTAACTTATTTATTATTTTAAATTACTTTTTATTTGTTTAGATAACAATAAATTTAATAAAATCTTTTATAAGCTTGTTGCAATATCGAGGCAACTTAATAATTTTATATTAAGAAATAACTTTATACTTATTACAAAGATTCGAAAATTAATTTAAAAAATTAATAATATTAAGTTTATTAAAGTGCAATGCTCTTAGCGTTTTTAAAAAAAATATAAGAATTATATAGTAATAAAACTCTATAATTTTTATAAAATTATTAAGTAAATTTGTTGTTAACGTAAATACGTTAAAAGAAAGTTTTGTAATCTTTTTATTGTTTTAAGATATCGTTTTTAAAAAAATAGCTTAATAACAAGTAGTAAAAGTAACAACTATTAAATTAAAAAAACTAATAATAATAATTAATTCAAAAAATAATGCTTTTAATTTGCAAATCTCTTTCTTTTCTTTGCAAAAATATCGAAAAAAGATTTTCTTTTCTCTTTTTAACTTTGCGCTATTTTCTTGTTTATTGCTTTTTTATTTTTTTAATTGTTTATAAACAAGCGTTTTTGATCTATTGCTTCTCTTAATTAGTTGTTAATTTATTATTAACAAATAACTTTGCATTAAAGACTTGTTTTAGTTTCTATTAAAAAGAGAGTTTAAATAGCGTTCTCGCTTTTAAACAAATAGATTAATTATATTGCTAAAAAGCTTTTTCTAATAACGTTACTATAGTTAGCAAACAATTTATTGTTTTAATAGTAGATACTAATTGCAATTTTAATAAAGCGTCTTAATTTTTAAATCTACAACTCTTATTGCTATTTTTAATGCTTCGACTTTGTTTTTTCTTTTTTTGCTTTTTAATTTAATAATATCTTGATTTTTAAGTTGTTAATTTCGTATTTCTAATTCTTAAAGTTTTTGATTTTGATAATTTGTTAAAGTTAACTTGTTTTTTACACTCTTTTTTTTGTGTTTTTAAGTTTTTGAATTTCTAAATTTCTAAGATTGTTTTTAGAGATATGTTGACAATTTGTTGTTTTAATATTTGTTATTGTAATTAAGTTCTTGCGTTAAGCTTCAATATAACAAAATAAAATTAAAATTTTAGTTAGTAGACAATTATAACAATAGAGACTTATTGCGATGTATACATAAATTGCACTATACAATTTAATAATGTATTAAATAGTTGAGATTCTAAGATTTAAGTAAAAGAGATCGCATATATATTGCAAATAGGTCGCTAATACTAGTAACAAACATTCCCAAGTCTATAGCCTAATATTATCTAATTATCTAGCTACAATATAGTTTAATTTTTAGATTTTATTATATTTTTTATCTTTATAAGCAAAACTAATTTAATATTATTAATAATTTCTTAATCTAAAAATGTAAAAACAAATATTAAGACTATTTTTTATATTTAACTTTGTTTGAACAAGAATAACAAGAAAATTATAATTATTATAATTATTATATATAAAATATAAAGATTCTTAATATATAAGTACAAAGAGAAACTTTAGATTACTAAAAAATAGCATTTAACAAACTATATAAACTACAAAAAGTCTATTAATTAGAGTATTAATAAAATATAAATATATTTCAAAAAACTAAAACAAAAGATTGTCGAGATTTAATCTAATATAAAAAGACTATATTGCAATAATAAATTAATTTAGATATTGTTAGCTTTTTTGCTCTCGAAATATATTGCAATCTAAGATTCTTTTAATATTTAAAATTCTTTTAATATTAATATAACTTTTTAAAAGTTGCAAAAAAAGAAGATATTATTTAAAATTAATAAAACTATTATATAGATTAAACGCGAAATTAGTTGTTCGAAATCTTAATATTAATATTAAAGTTTCTTTTTAAAAATGAACTTTATTTTTTATCGAAAATTTAATTTTTTTAATCGAAAAATTAGTAGAGATATATATTGCTACTATTTTTGTTAAAGTTTTAAATATTTTATTAAAAATAATTTTTTTATATCGATATTTACAAATATATTTAAAAAAAAATAGAAAAAACAAAAATTATTCAAAATAACAAGCAAAAGTTTTACAAAAAATATTGTATTTATAATACTAAAAACAACAACTTGTTAAAAAAATCTTTACTTAATAATAGCAATTTTAATATTGAAAAAAATTATTAATAAAAAACTTACAATATTGTTTAAAAAAATATTAGTAAAATTTTCGACAATAAATAGATTGTTAATATTAATTTTTTTTTATATATAACTAATTAGTTTTAATATTTTAGAAATTCTCTTATTGTTATTTCTAGATATATTGTTAAAATTAAAAAAAGAAAATTGTTTTTAAATTAATATAAAACAATAACAATATATATAAAGAATAAAAACAAAATTTTTTTAATAAATTTTTTTCTGTTTTAAATCTTAAAATTAATCTTTTATCTAATAGATATATATATTAAAAAAATCTATATAAAGATTTTAACAAACACAATATATAGATATAAGATAAACAAAAAAGTTATATTTTTATTGCAAATTAGCAAAAAAATATATATATAGTAAACAAAATAGTATTAAACTTAAATAAGTTTATTTTTATTGCTATTATATAATAGAAGTCTTTTATAGTATTTTCAATAATTAACAATATATCTAATTAAGACAATTAAATATAAATTAATATTAATAAAGTAGTTATTAGCAATTTTCAAATAAAATTGTATAGTTTTTAATATTGTTAATTTGCTTATTTAGATACAATTAAACTGCAAAAGTTATATAAGATTATTATACTTTTAAAGTTTATTTTTATTATCAAAAATATAAAAAAATCTTGTAAAATATATATATTAATTAAACTCTACAATAAGAAAAATTATTATATTAGTAAATATAAAACAATTATTTTAGCTTTTATTTCAATTAATATCTGCAAATTACTATTAGTTTTAAGATTTAAATACAAGTATTTTTTTAAAATTGTCGACAATTACTTTTGTAAAATATAAGTATTAACAATAACTAAATAAGAATAGACTATAAATATTTTTTGTTAATAATAAATATAAATAGAATTTTAAAATAAAGTTAAAATATTTATAGTTTCTAGCAACAATAATATAGAACTTAAGTTAATATTTAATAAATAATATTTATTTTTTAATATTGTATTTAACTATACTCTATTATACAATTCTTTTTAAAATAGTATTGCTAAACAAAATATATAAACTATTAAAAACTTTATAAAAGTTATAATTAAAGAAACAAAATTTTCTATTAAATTCTAATTAAAAGTTATAGAAACAAATATATATTTACAAAATTATATAACAATTAAATTGTTTATTAACAATAAACTTATTATTTCTATAGAAATATTTATTAATATTAAATTATCTATTAATTATTTGCGTATATAAGATTGCAAATACTATTTCTATATAAATTTCAAATCTCTTTTTGTTAAAGATAGAAGAAATAAATTTATAAATAAAAACCAAATAAAAGTATTTCTCGAATATATTAACAAGACAAGTATATTTGTCAAAATATAAATATCGAATTTAAATAAAATTATTAGATATAATATTGTTAAATATATTGAAAATAAATAAAAATATATATTAATTTTAAAATATATATTAAGATTATTAATATCTTGTTAAAAAGATAATTAATAAATAGATTTTGCAAAAATACAATTAGAAATAAATTTAATTTAGATTTTGTCTATATTAATTTAGATTTTGTTTATACTAATTTAGATCTTATCTATATTAACTTAGATTTTGCTTATATTAATTTAGATTTTATCTATACTAATTTAGATCTTATTTAAAATAACTTAGATTTTACTTAAATTGTTTCAAATTTTTTCGATATAATTTTAAATAATTCTATTTTATCTAAATATTATATATAGATATTTCTATATATTATTATTTTAAAAAGAAAACAAATTAATAATAGTATAGAAAACTTAAAAAAATATCGAAACAAAATTGTTTATACTATAGTAGTCTTTATAGTTTAAGATATAACTAATAAGACTATAAACTCAAAATACAATTTTGTAAATATTAATAAGAAAAATAATAATACTAATAAGCTTATTATATTTGTATTAAAAATATAAAACAATTTTGTAAACAATTTTGTCTAAAGAAAACTATAAAAAAATACTATATAAAAGAAATTATTTGCTCTTGCTACTAATAATATATAAGAGATTGTTATTTTTTCTTAAAATATTAATATTATAACAAGCAAATAAATATTTAAAACAAAGATATATATAGATAAAATACTAGAGAAACTTAAAGCAAAATTAATTGCAAAAAACTTTATACAAGTTTTCGAAATTAACTACGAAAATATTTTTGTTTTAATTATTAAATTTAATACTTTACAAATATTTCTTGTTATTATTATACTAAAAAATCTAAAATATTATTAGATAGATATTAACAATATCTTTATTAAGTTTTTTCTTAAGAAAAAGATCTATATAATATCTCTATTTAAAGTAAATATATTTTTAGAACAATATTTATATATTTTTCGAAATTTTTATAATCTAAAATAAGTTGTTTGCAACTAATATAAATACTATATTAAAAAGTTTGTTAAGCTAAACTTTAAACAATATAATACTAATTTTTGTTTTTTGTTATATCTTGAATAATATATTATATTTTTGCTTTATATTAATAATATTATTATTGCTATATAATTAATAAATAATATTAATTAATTTAAATACAAGTTTTAAAAAATATTTAAAATAAAGAATCTAAAAGAAATAAAAAGAATTCTTAATATTAGAATTACTTACAATCGAAAAGTTAAAACTCTATATATAAATTAATTTTATTATATTAATAAAATGTTTAATAGATTGCAAATATCTATTAACAAAAGTAGTTTAAATAAATTGTCTATAAATAAATACAATTCTTTTCGATCTATTAAATTAGAAGATAAACAAATTAATTAAAAAAATTATTAATATATAATCGAAAATATTATATACATAGTTATTTATACTTGCTTAGATATTGTTTTTACAATAGAATATCTAAATTAATATTTTATTAATTCGACAAAATATTATAATTAGATCTTAAAAATACTACTTTAATATCTTTGCTTTACTATTAACAAAAAACTAATATATAGTAGCAATAAAAATCTATATTTAGTAATATACTTTAACTTAGACTACGTATCTAATAGATTAAATCGAAAATTAATTTTTAAATATATATTTATAATAAGCAAAGAATCGATTGTATAGATATTATACAAACAAAAATTAATAACAATATTTACTACTAAAACTAAATATATAACTCTATCTATATATATTAGAAAGAATCTATAGATTATATAGATTCTAAAAGATATTAATTATACAAAATATTTTAAAGATTTACTAAATTGTATAGATATTGTCGAGAACAAAATATACAAATTTGTATTTTCTATACAACTAATAGACAACAATTAAGTAGCTCTAATACTTATTAAAAACACTTATATTAATAATAGATTAAAATATATCGATATAATATTTTATTATATTAGAAATCTCTATAGAAATAATTATATTTATATCAGTTTTATTCGAAGTGTAGATATAATAGTAGATAGACTAACAAAACTATTATTTAGAAATAAATTTAAGATCTTTATTAGATAGCTTAAATTAATAGATTAGAAAATTAATAAAAACTAACAAATATATTTGTTATAATATTCCTAGCATAGAAGAGATTCCTATCTACGAAAGTCTTTCGCAAGCGTCTCTTTCTTACGCGCTATTGCGCTAGTAATATATATAGTTATTGTATATAGCTCTAATACAACTTATCTTTCTACACACTTATAATCTCAACATTTTGATAGCTTTAATATATTAGTATTGCTATAATATTATTTTTTGCTATAGTTAGTTATTAGAAGACTTTTGTTTTTATTAACAATCTTAATTAGTTTTTTTATATAAGTATTTTGTATCGATTTGTTTTTTAATTTTGTTACAACAATACTTTGTTATCAATTTTTATTAAAATTTCTTGCTCGAGTTCTTTAATATTTTGCAAAAGACTTTTTTATTATTAATATCTTGCTTAATAGCGTTTTGTCGTATAGTAATAAAAGTCTTCAATAATTATCTTTTTCTCTAATTAGAATTTTTGCTTCGATAACAATATTTTGTTTCTATAATATATTTTATTGTTTAGAAAGTCTTTTGCAAACAAACTATTATTGAACAAACTAATTTTTTCTATAGTTAATCGAGAAATTGTTGTTCTTATTTATTAAATTGACAAATTTATTAATATAGATTATTAATATTGAAGTTACGTTTTCGATTAAATTAATATTATTGTTATATCTATTATTAAAGTTATATTTTCGTCTTCTTTTGCAAAGTTTAGTAATCGAAATTGTTCTTACAATTAATTGATTAAAATTAATTAATTATAATTGTTAAAATAAACAATTAATTGTATAGTTTTTTGCGAAACAATGCGTTATCTTAATTAAACAACAAAATATTTTACTTTCTTAAATAATACTTTTTTTACAAACAATACTTTTAAACAATTTATTTTATTTCTTTTTAAAACGTTTATTATTACAAAGAAAGTATATTGTATTAATATAATATTAAATATTTCTTTTTTTTAGAGTATAAATACAAATACGTAAATACAAATATAAACAATTATATAAACTAACATAGTAGTATTGTTCGAGAATAATAACTCGCAAAATCTATTAAACTTCTTAAACTCTTTAAGACAAGACAATGTTATTAGTATTGCAAGAGAAGAACAACAATTGTAACAACTTAAATTGACAAAAGATATTAATTATTTTAATTTAAAATATAACAATTCTAGCAATTGCAATATCTTTATAATTAATATCGAACAATATATTTTCTATTAAGATATTTTTGTCTTCGTTAATTATCTAAAGAATTTAACAAAATTGTCAAATTGCATTATATATATGCGAGAACTTCTTTTCTTTTATTTTTGTAAAAATATTTTTATTTAATATTTTACAAAATTAAATGAGTTTGCTAAAGATATACTTTGTAATGTTATTTTAAAACAATAATACAAGATACTTATTTGTTATTTTAAAGAAAGAGATTCGATTGTTTTGCAAACAATATAGATCGAAAAATATATATTGTTCGATATACGTAATAAACGCTCTTTGCAAATATATATACAAAATATTGTTTATTATACAAAAATAGTTAAATTTATTTCTACGTACAATTAACTACTTATAACGTAAAACAATTTTAATTTTAATTTTTATACTTAAATATTAAAGTCTAAGACAACAATAACGCTACAAGATTTTCTAGAAACTCTTAACAAAAAAACAAATATCTAGCAATAGATAACTTTTTAACGCGCAAATACAAGCGATAATACTATTGCTAATACAAGTAATTCTAGTTAAAGCAATTGTTTTATTAGTAAACAATCTAGACAAAATAGTTGTTAAGACAAATATTTCTAATTATTGTTTATCAATTGTTTTGTTTTTTAGTTTTAGTCTTAGTTTTGTAATTACAATAATTATTAATACTCTTAGAATTCTACTTATTAATTGTACTAGAATTATTAATATTGTCAATTTATTGAAGACTTCTAGCAACAATAGTAATTGTAGTTGCAACAATCTATTTAAGTTATCTTACTTCTTAGTAGACAATCTTTGCTTCTTAAAGAAAGCATATTCGATTTAATAAATCAAAATTAATAGTTAAATTCTTTGCGCTTAAAGTCTTAAGCAAACAAAGAAAGATTTGTCGACAAAAAAGAAAATAATAATAATAACAAATTCGAGAATTACAATACTTCTAATAATAAACTTGTGCGAATATATATTATTAAGAAATATAAAAAGATTTTGAATTATAAGATTAAGAAAGTCTTTTACAATAATATTAAAGATAACAATAATTATTATATTGCAAAAGATTTTTAATACTATAAATTATACAATAAGTCTATAAACAATAACAAGATATCTAGTTTTTTTACTTTATTAGAAATTCTATCTAAATTTAAGTATTATATTTGTTAAAAATTCTTTTTATTAAACAACAAAATATATTTATATATTAAGAAGATCTATTTCTATATTAAAAAGACAAAAAAGTCTTATATTTTTAATATTCTTATTACGACAATAAACTTGCAAAAAACTTTTATAATTGCAAAGTTTTACGCAAGCAACTTGTTTATTGTTGCAACAATCAAAATATTGTTCAAAGACAAAATATTTATTATTGTATTTATTGTCGATTATAGTAAAGATATTAAGACAAAATATAAGTTTTGTAATTAAAGCTACGTTTGCGTAAAAGTATTGTTGTTTTTGCAAATCAAACTAGAATTTATATATCTAGATATTAGTTTCGAAATTATTTTTGCTAATAAGCAATTCTTTAAGTTTTAGATATCTAATATCTTAATACAAATTATAATCTTATCTATTACAATTTGTAATCTAAATAATATTAAGTATTGTATTAATAAATACGTTATTGTCTTTATATTCTTTTTAGAAATTAAGAACAAGAAACAAGCTTTTGCAAAAATTATTTGCGAGATATATTTAATAGATAATCTTAAAGCAAATATATTAATTAAGAATAATCTTATTAATTTTAAAAAAATTGTTACTAATATAGTTAGCAAATTTGCTTATATTGAAAGCTATATTGTTATTGTCGATTTAAAAGTAAAAACAATTTGCACAATTGTTTATAAACAAATCTATGTTAAAAAAGCTATAAACGTGTCTTTTAAATTAAAAATAATAATCTTAATATATTATATATTTATTTCTAGTAATAGAGATTTTCTCTTCGAGTTAAACAAACTTAATTTGTCGTCTTATATCTATTTTGTTAATTCTAACACTTAAGATATTGTTGTTCGAAACAATAATAAAAAAGCAATTTATATATTACAAAATTGTCGACTCGAACGTATTATAAAGCTTGAATTTTCTAACGCTTTTTATTTAGTCTAGAATTTAGAAGTATTAAATTTAACTTTATAAAAGACTTTCTCAAACTATAAGATAAACTAGTTTAAAAAGATTATTGTTGCAATCTTTGTTACTATTGTTGTAATTAACAAATATAAATAGTTTAAGAATATTACTTCGATCTTAAATGCGCAATTTATATCTATAGCAATATTATCTTCTTTATAATAGCAAACTTTCAATATAAAAATATCTTTTAGAATATCTTTCTATGCGAAAATATTTTTTTAGGCGAAAATGTCTTTTTAAGCGAAAATGTCTTTTATATTGCGATAGATTTTTTTGGAGCTTTGCAAGCACTTTTTTGCAAAGATTGTTCTTAACAATAATATTATTATTTATTGTTTTAATAATAAAGTTGTAAAAGTTTTTTGTAGACTTCTCGATAATTATTTTTCTTTATTTAAGAATATTGATTTTGCAAAACTATTAAAAAAGAATTAAATATATATATTGTTTAAGATAGATTAGAAGTCTTGCATTTCAAATAAGACAAAAATTTATTTATTAGATACTAAGAATCGAAAATTAGTAAATAAAATTTTTGACAAGCTTTATAATGTTAACAAGCTTAGTTAAACTTAGAGATTAACGTTGTTTAGCTATCTAGTATTTTGTATATAGAAAACAATTAATAAAGAAAGAAAGAGATATATTGTGGTTAATATTCGCGATCTAAATATTATTATCTAGCTAGACATTTATTTTTTGTCTTTTTAAACTAAGATTATTGTTGTTGTATTAAACTATTAATATATTACAATAATTAACTGCTCGATATTCTTCTATTAATAGCGCGTTTATTTTAATAATTAATATTGTCTTATTGTTGTTAGTTACAAAGAACAAAAATTCTTCAATATAATAATAATAAAATACAAAAATTCTCTTGTCTATATACAATATTAGATAGATTGTCTTCTTCGAAAGCATTATTAATATACAAAAGTTTATATCGATAATATTATAATTTTTTTCAAAACTCTTAACAAATATCTTAAATACTTGCAACAAATTTTTGAAATACTATTTATAAATAATATTTCTATCAAATTAAAAAAAGCTTTTGTCAAATATTCTATTATATATCTTTTTAATTAAAAGATTGACTTTCTTAAGTTAATTATTGTAGAAAATAAATTAAAAACTATTGTAGATTTTTGTTATTTTAGAAGTTTGCAATTGTTGAAAATTTATTTTAATTTAACAAAATAACTTCGCGACTACGTATCTATATATATAAATATTGCAAAATTGTTTTAAGAATTAAAAATTACTTTTCTTTGCAACAATTTTGTTGTTAAAAGTGCTAAAAGAAAGTTTTTCGCAAATATTTGTTTTAACAATTCTACAAAATAAGAAATAATATTTTTTAATATTTTTTAGTCTATGTTAGCAAAGTTATTTTATCTTGTATATATAAATTTCTTTAAACAAATATATATTAATCTTAATACAAACAAGAAATTTAATATAGAAACAATAGTATATTACGTAAAGAATTTCGCAAATTAAAATAAAATAAAATATTCTTTTAAAAAGTCTATTAAATTTATTATATTTCTTAATAGACTTTTTATCTTAACAAAAATATGTTACTAATTTATTAAGTTAGGAATTGCAAGCATTGTTTAAATATTTCGAATAATTAAATATCTTATTAACTTCTTTGTTGTTACGTCAATTGTAATATTTATAGATTATAATATTGCTCTTAATATTGCGAAACAAACAAATATAATTACAATATTTATTAACAAACTTAATTTTAAACTTATAAAAGCGTCTAACTATATCTAGCGATTTAAACTAGAATTTTTTTATAAGCTAGAAAAACAATATATTGTTTTCGATACTCTTTCTTGTCTATTTAGTAACAATATATTACTACTTTTGTAAAACAACAAACTCGATACTTTGTTTACTATTGCTTTAATAGAGATAAAGAAAAACTTTCGCAAAAAAATTGTTAACAATTATTGTATTAATTTAAATTAAAAGAAAATTCTAAAGATTTTCGACAAAAATATTGCGAATAACACAAATCTTTTGTTCTATTAAGAGTTAAATAGTTTGATTTTTTGCTTTAACAATATTATTGACGTTTATATTTACAAATTTTATTAATTTTGTCTTTTATAATTAACGATTTAAAATATACTAGAAGCAATATACAATAAAAGTTATTTTAATTTTGCGCAATATTACGAGCAAATTTTTTGCTTCTATTATATTTGCAATTTAACTTAATATTTACGAAACTATTTTAAGTATTGCTTAAAGTGCTAGCTATATTAGATTTAACAATATTAATTTTACAATTTTTTGCAATTAATTCTTATATTGTTAATATCTTTTTATATTATTATTATCGACTTTGTATTAATATTACTTGCGTTAATTAACAAACAATATAATTATTTAATATCTATAAATTGCAAATTCTTTAAGCGTATTTAACTTATTTTAAGAAAAAATAGTTTTATTGTTGTTTAATAGAATTACAAGTTATTTAATTATTTTAATATAACAAATTAAGAATTGTCGAAGACTATTATTTTTAATTAAGATAAGAATTTTTTTTTGAAAATATAGATTGCTATATTTATTAAATTAAGCGTTAAATTATTTTACTTTATAATATATTATTCGCAAACAAACAAATAAAGCAAACGCATTAATTAAACAATAAAGATTGTTTTTTGTTTTCTAATTAGTATAATATTTTACTTAAACTAGTAGTTAAAAACTTTGTTATACATTTAGCGCAATTTTAATAATACTTGTTAGGATTAAAGCTTTAATAACTAGTATGTAATTAATTAACGAGAATACTAGCTATGCAAAACTAACTATATATAGAAAATAAGTATAAGTACTATAAGTGCTAAGACGCTAAACGTTACTCGTAGTATACTCGAAACTAAAGAGCGAAAACTTAAAGAGTAATCGAAAAGCGAAATCTATTTAGTCTAAAATTATAACATTATTTCTCTCTTTTATTTGCGAACTTCGACAAAACAATGTCAAGTCTCTTAGTTAGCGTTTTTAGTTAACTTTAGTTAATCTTTGATGCTTGTTAAATACAAGCTTAGATTAATGTTAAATACGTGTCAAATATTGTTTAACAATTAGAATTGAAGTTTTTAATACGCATCGAACAAAAAAATAAATTTGTTAAGTTAAGAGAAGTAATCAAAAAATTTTGAAACAAAATATACAAAAAACAATAATATGTTAAACAAAGAGCGTACATATTACGAATAATATTTTAGTTAACTCTTAACTATTTTTGATTAATGTTAAGTACGTTTGTCAAATACAACTTAATGTTCGAAATTAAACATCAAACAATTGTCGAACAATAAAAATCGAGTTTCGAACGATTTGTCGAACAACAACAAGATCAAGAAGAAAAGAATAAATAAATAAATTTTAAGCAAACATCAAATGTAAAAAAATTGAAAAAAATATAAAAGATCTTTAACTTTAACTTTAAGAGAGAATTTGAATTACGTAACGCGAAAACTAGAAGATCGATTACGTATAAAAGAATTTAAGAAGTTAATTAATTACGTGATTTAAAAAAGATGTCGACGACGACAAAGAGAAGTAACGACGTCAAAAAGTCGAAATTTGTCAAATTTTAATTATATTCGAATATGTTCGTTTAAACTTGCAACACAAAGAAAGAAAATAACGTAAAAGTATCTTAATAGCAATTTATACACAATCGTACATATGTTTAGAAATGTTAAGTTAATTCTTATTCGAAAGACATTTAGAAATAACGTTTATAAGATGTTTAATAGAAGCACTATAGAGACAAAGGCAAAAATTGCGAATGTATGTCGAGTAACTTCTAATAATAATAATGCATTAGTATTGCGTTTTTAAGGTTCTTATTAATTGACGCAAGAGGCAAAGTAACATATTGGATCAATTTAATTTGAAAAAACATTTAATTTTGATTGTAAATATATAACGAATAACTTTTAACAATAGTAATATATTGGCAATGCGTTTTTGAAATCAATTCTAAATGCGACGACAAGAGCTATAGATATATGTTGAACGACGTTTTGACGACAATAATAGAAGAACGTAGAAGACGTATAAGTGCGAATTATTCTACTTATTAGATTTTTAATTAGAAGACGTTTTAAATATCTAGTAAGATCTTGTTGCGTTTAAATATTTATAATAAAAGTTAACAACAAAGTTAGAGCAATTGTTAGTTATAAAATAATTTAATTATTTAAATTTATTGTTGTAATTCGTATAATTTATAAAGAGAATTTAATATTGTAGCATTTTGCGTTTGTAATTAGTAACAATTAAACTTAAATTTACGTTATTGTTATTTTTGCGCATATTGTATTGTAATATCTTAATGCTCTTAACATAGTATTCGAAATTGACGTTAATGTTGTTAACAATATTGGCGAACAACAAAAGTTTAATTTATTAATTTAATAAGAGCTTGCTTTTGTTAAAATGCAAAAGCTATAAATAAAATACTAAATAAATTTTTATTAATTTGAGCAATTCTAGTTCGTAAACGTAATTGTCAATTGCTTAAATAATTTTATAAAGATTTACATTTTTATGCTTTAAAAATTTGCATAATTGAATAATTTTAATATTTTAAATATTAAGTATAACTTAATTTTTAATTTTGAACTTTAAGATTGCAACGCGTTTATAATTAATAAACTTTATTTATTTAACTTAAGTTTAAACAAACTTTTAGCAAAAAAAATTACGCAAAATTTTAAATTTTTTAGCAACTTTGTTAATGTTTTTTATGTTGCGACAAACTTTTAACGTATTGTTGTTAAAAAAGACTTTAAATAATTTTAAATCTAATCGTAATAAATAGTCTTTAATAACAAAAAATAATAATAAGTTAATAAATTCGTTAATATAATTGTTAACAACAAATTCGACAATAATAAGATAATTAATCTAGTTATCTTAATTGTATTGTACGTATATTCGAAGATATTACTTAAAAGCGACGTTAATATTTTCGATTTAATTGTCGATTTTTAAATGGAACGCAATTAATAATTTAGATTTAATTCTTAATTTTTTGCAAAGACGTTGCTAAAAGTAAGCAATAAATTAAGTATCTTTGTTGAAAACGATAATAATTAAGAAGCTTTTAATACGTTAAACGAAGTTAATAAAAATTTAAACAACAATCTTAATTTTTAAAGAATTTATAAATACAAACTTCTTATTTTTGAATAATTTATCAATTATTATTAAAATATGTTAAAAGATTTTTTCTTTATAACAATATAACAATAAAGAGATAATAAAGTTGCAAAATATATTTTGTTAATAATAATTTAAAATAGATAAAAACTTTAGTAGATTATACTTATATTTATAATATAATTTGACGTACTTATATATAAAGTAGCTTTTAACGTAGTTTTTGATATCTAGATATAATATAGATCAATAATAGTAACATTGTATTTTTTTAAAAGTAGTTGTTCGATTTAGATATTTAATGCTTAACGATTTATACTAGAATTTGATTGCTTCGACTCGAAGAATATTATTTGTACTTCGAAACACATATATTTTGCTTCGAACAAATAAGTGCTTAGCATTAATTGTTAAGTATTTGATTATTATACAAATTTTAAATTTTAACTTGATTGTTTTGCGAAAAATAATTAAAAGTTTTTGTTTATTAGTTTCTTTAATTTAGATAATTTATTTTATCTTTTTGTTATACAAATATATCTTTAATATTTATTGAACAAAAACTTTAAAATCGAATTTTGTTTTAGATTTCTTCTCTTTTATTAAATTAATTGCGACAATAAACAAAAGCTAAATTGTAAAAAAGATTGCAAATATAAATAATTAAGTTATAAACAAAACAAATATATTTAGAGAAAAGACAAAATTAATAAATAAAAACAAAGAAACTATAAATTAAGAAATAATAAATGTAACAATAATAAACGAAAAAATTAAGAAAAGAAATTTCGTAAAACGAAGTTTATTTTGTTAAAATAATGCAAGTATTGCAAACAATAAAGACGTAAATAATTTTACATCTTCGTTAATTATTAACAAGATTTAAATAAATTTCTTATAAACTTTTGCGATTCTTTTGTTAATAATTAATTTAAATTCGATAAAGTCTTAAAGCAAATAAATTAATTTCGTTACTAAATTATAAATAACACTTAATAATAACAAAATTAATGCGACAATTTTAGCTATATTTAGTTTTAAATTATATCGCTTAAAAATTGTTTATTATTAAAATTAATTGCGAAAGTTGTTTTCGTTAAAGAGCAAATTTTGCAATCGTTTAATTAGATTGTTTAACTTCGCATTTAGCACGTTTGATCGATAAATAATTTTGAAATTAAATTTGAACAAAAATTCGACTCAACGAACTTAACGACAATTAAGTTGCTTAATAGTTATAAAATACTTTAAATTGCAATAATTAATAATAATTTTAATAAGTTGTTTAACAAACATATTAATATATTCTAGATGTTACTTCTTAAAAGCGCAAACAATAATTAACAATTTTTTATTATAGATCTTGTAATTGCATTTCGCAAACAACATAATTTTAAATATATAAATTATTAAATAAAGCAATTTATTTAAGTTTATTTGCGAAAGCACAACAATAATTACGAAGTTAAAAATATTACTTTTAATCTAAATTTCTAAGTTAAAATCGAAATAATAAAGAATAAACTAATTAATAAAGACTTTTTTAAGAGCTTTAAACACAAGATCTTCAAAATTATTAAATTGTTATAAAAAATTAAGATTTTTGTTTTTGAGCTTACTAAGCGCTAACAAAGATTTAATTAAACTTAAATAGTTATAAATAAATTATTAATAAAAGTTGACAAAGTTTAGAAAGATTTACACGTTGTATACGCAAATAGAAGCTTTTTATTTAAAAATGTATTTAATTTTCTTAAGATTTATTCGAATCTCTTTAATAATAATAATTAAATTTAGATATTTAATTTATTTAATAAAAAAAATATACTTGTTAATGTTTAAATAAAGATTTGCGTTATAAAGTTTAGCGAAAACTTTATTTACATAGTTCTTATATTTTTTTTTAATATTATTATAAATTAAGATATTATTTATGTAAATAATGCAAAAATTGTTTAAGTAAAGATTAAGAGTCTTATTAATAAAAGATTAAAACATAATTAAAATGTTATATAACTTAAAAGATATTACAACGTACTTAAACAAATCGTAATAAATAATGAAGACTATTTTGTGTTTATTATTAAAGCGCATTCGAATCTTATTAAAGGCTACAATAATATCGAACTTGTTATAGTACTTAATTTTGTATAATCGTTGCAAAATCTCTCGAATTAACGATAAAATATTGCGATTCTTAATTGTTAAAACGTTAAAATCTCTATAGTTTACGTAAACGCGCAAATTCTTATTAGACTTCTTAATTATAAAAGTAAAAACAATATATTGTAAAATGTTATTGCGAATTTGATTTTTGCTTTTTATATTATTTAGATAGACTCTAATAATTTTTTCTTTTTAACGAAATATATTGTAGACTTTCTTAATCGAAGAAGTTGCTTCTAGAACAAAATTAATAACATAATTAATGCTTTTATTAAGCGACAATTTGTTAATTTCTTGCGAGTTAAAGAGCTTAACTTATTGTTTAAATTTTAAATAAATTTGCTTTTTAAATTGCTTCATATTTGAAAAATTTCGCTTAAATTTAATATAGAATTTGTTATAATTATCGAGAATAATAGTTGCAACATTTATAATAATATTGTTGTTCGCAACGCAAACTAAATATTTGTCGTTTTTCTTTAATTAATTTAGTATAACGAAGTGTTTAAATAGCATTACAACTATTTCGTAATTTTCTTTAATAACAAGTTTCAAAAATATAAAGATATTTATTTGATAAACGTCGACTTTATTAAAAGACTTCGAAGACGAATATTCTAATTGTTTGCGTTAATCGTTAAAGATTTTTAACAATTATTAATTTAACAAACAATGCTTTATGCAATAATTAAAGTTAAATTTAAGAAATTATATATTGTCTTTAATTTGTATATTATACTTTTTAATCTAAAGTATATCGAAAATAATTGTAAATCGTTCTAGTTTAATTATTAAATATTATAAAATATTAATATATTCGTTAAAATTAACAATAATTTAAGCGATATAAATAATATTAGAGACGAATTTGTTATTAATTAAACGCAATTTAATAGAATTTCGAAGTAATATAATAAAAAATTTGTAAAGCTTGACGAACTTTTTATTAACAAAGATTTTATTGAAGACTTAGATGTTAATAAGTAGCATCGCTTTAACATAACGTTTATTAAAAAGCAAATAAACTTAATTTGAACAAATTTTAACGTAAAATTTTAGTTGCTAATCGTTAAACAACTTGTTGTTAATAGCGCTAAAATTAAATTCGACTTTAATAAACAAAATTTTATTTTATAAGTTAAATATAATTTTAATCTCTTTTATTGTTTTTCGTATAAGCGTTAGCTTTTGTCTTAAATTGCGACTTTTATTAAAGACGTTTAATTTTTCAATTCGCTAAAGTTATTTAAGTTGTTATCTAAGATATTAAAGCAACTCTTTTCTTTAAATGCTATTAATTCGAGATTATCAATATTATAAATTTTGAGTTCAATAATTGCTTTTTTTTTGATTTTAACTAATTTGTTTTTGCAAAAGATATTTGAGTAATTAAGATAATACTTCGAACGCAAGCACTTTTAATAAAAAAAAAATTCTTAATTTTATTTTTAAGTATTTAAGATCAAAAAATTAATTTCGTTTTAAAAGAAATCTTTCGTTTAGTTATATAATTAATTAATTTGTCGTTATAAATTTCGAATTTACTTGTAAGTTTATACGTAATGTTTTGATTTTTGTTTGTTCGCATAATAATAAATTTATTACGCGCACTAGTTTAAAATAATTAATAATTTTTCTTTTGTTTTATTTTAAAATTTATATTGCGTAATTAAGAAATCAAGTTATTAATATTAATAATGTTAATTATATTAACGAATTAATTATACAACTTGTCGCTTAATTTTAAATCAAATTAATATATTTTTTAATCTTTAAGCAACTTGATGTTTACTACAATTAACGTAAATCAAGTTACGTATTCGTTAAAGATTTCGAAAAACTTTATAACAAAATTAGATAACATAAGTTTAATAAAGTTTTTATATTGTTAATTAAATTCGTCAAATTAAACGTAGAGATTTGTTATTAATTTAGCTAATATATTATAGAGTTAAACAAGATTGTTGCTTTAATTCGACAAACAATATCTAATATCTTTGAAGACATTCTTTGTACATTTGATTGTAATATATGTTAGCTTAATTAATTCGTTATTAAATATACAAAAACAAGCTTTAAATTTAACAAAAAACGTTGTTTGTTATTAATTAAATTTTTTTCGATTATTTAAAAAGATAATTAAATCGAGAAATTTAATATTGTTATGCATTAATTTTTCGATTTTAAGCTGGTTATTTTTATAGACTTCGTTAAAACGTTCGCAATTTTGTTAATTTAATTTGTGAAAAAATACATTGTAATTGTCGCTATTGTTGCTAAGATTTCAACGAAACAATAAGCGATAAATAGATTTAAATTACTTATAATAATTAAGCTTCTTAATTAATTTATTTCGTTTCTTAGTTAATATATTAGTTGTCTTCTTTTATGCTTTATCTTTAACTTGCTTTATATTTCGCTTTTTTTGTAAACTCTTATAAATAATTTGAGCTTTATTTAAATTTGTCTCTAATTATACAATTTCTTCGTTTTGATCTTTCTTATATTGCATTAAATATTGCATATAAAAATAAACATTATTAATATATTTAAACTAATACGCGAGATTTTTAGTTATATCTTTAACGAAGTTGTTGTTATATAAGAGCTTTGCAAAGTTTTTTTAAGTCTTTTGTTAACAACAATTGTAATTGAAGAGAGATTAATAAAATAAAGATCGATTGGTTTTAACTTTAGTTTTACGTCTAAATTTCTTAATAAATAAAAATAACATATTAATATTCTTAAAAGAGTTATTATTAAGTTTAATTAATATAGAATTTTTAAAGACAAATACGAATAATGTTCGCAATTATAGTTTTAACAATAACGAAATTTTAATATTTAATTAATAACGAAATCGATTTTAAAATGCAACGCTTTTACGAAATTTAAAGTTAAGAGAAGATATTTAACTTTTTATAACGAAATTGCGACGCATCGTAATAATAGATTTGCACAAATATTATAAATTTTAATAATTATAAACGATAACAAAGTAGTAAGTAAAGATATAAATCTAAATAAAACGCTTTGTTTAAATACGTTTACTTTATTTAAATATTGTATAATTTACTTTGTTTAATTAAGTTAATAAACATTAAAGCGAAATTATTAATGTTAAAAACAAATATTATTTAAATATTGTATTGCGTAATAAACTTTGTGCAAAATAAAAAAATATTGCTTAAAAACAACAACATTGCAATATAAGTATTAATTTTAATAAATTTGTTTGTTTATTTTAACAAAATTATTAAACTATAATTAGAACAATTTGTTGTTTATTTATTTTAACAAATTTATTATTTTTTTTATAAAACTTCTTTTAACTTAGCGCGATAAGAATTAGAAAATACTTGCTTAAAGAATTAACAAAATTTATTATCGTTAAGTTATATATTTTTCTTAGAAATGTTTATTGTCGCAACTTAATTACGCTTTATAAAGCGTTTATTTTAGTAGCTTTATATCTAGAATTGCTTTAATAACTTTGTATTTAAAGTTACTTTAATAACTTTATATTTAAAGTACGTTTTAAAGAAAAAAAAGTTAGCAAATATAAATATCTTTAAGATACAATTCGCAAAGTTGTTTTTAAAAAGATAGCTAATATTATGTTAAAGTTAAAGCTTTAATAGCTAGTATATAGTTAATTAACGAAAATACTAGCTATACAAAACTAACTATATACAAGAAATAAATATAAGTACTATAAGTGCCAAGACGCTAAACGTTACTTGTAATATATTCGAGACTAGAGAGCGAAGATTTGAAGAATAATTGGAGAACGAAGCTTGTCTAGTCTAGAATCGTAACAATACTATATATAGTATTAAGTATTTCTTTAATAAGATTGCGTATAGCTTTATTTTTATATAAGTTATCAACTTGTAGAAGACTTTTGCAATCGAAGTATTGTATTTTGCTATTAAAGTATTGTATTTTGTTGCAATATTTAATAACAATATTAGAATATTAAAGTCTTTTGCATTTATTTTTAAAAATTGTTGTCTTATTATTTGTTAAGAAGTCTTTAATACTATTGTTTTTGCGCAAATATATACAAAGCATTGCTATAACTTTAAGTATTAATCTTTTATTATAAAAGCGAGTAATACAATCTTAATACAATTTTATTGCGATTATAATATTTCTTCTATTTTTGTTATTAAAAAAAAAATCGAGCAACAATATATTAATCTATTTACAATACTAGAAAAGATTAAACGCTTAGTATATTAACTAAATCTTTTCTTATATTAATATATATATTTAATTTTTTTGGTTACTTAACTAGAACTTGTCGCAATCGAAAATAATTTTTTTAAATATTTATAATTTAATTATTTAGAGTTTATTTTTGTTCGAAATAATACAAAGAAAGTTAGATCTTTCGAAGTTAAAAAGATTATAAAAAAACGTATTAATTTTGCTTATTACGATACAAAATATCTAATATATTGAAAAAATTATAGTTTCGAATTTGATAAGTAACAAAATCTATCTAAGATAAAAAATATTATAAATCTAATATACAATTTTGAAGAACTTCTAAAGTAGACAATATATTTGCTAGATTGTTTAAAAATAGCTTTTATTTTGTTGCAATTACGTGCGAAGTTTTTGTCTATTAAAGAAATAGCTTTTATAGCATTTATATTTTTTAACTAGAAATTTGTTATTATTATATCTAGAAAGTTTACTACTACGATAGCGAATTCTTTATCGAGACAAATTATTAAATCTCTATTAAAGTAGAGTTTTTTTACAAAAAAATTTATGCGAAAATCTTTCGACGCAATTATTATAGAAACCTCTTTCGATTTCTTATTTAAATAGATTGTAATACAAAAGTTTTTTGTAGACGCTATATTACTTTTTCGTCGCTTTTTATATTTTCAAAGAGTATTTTTTCGTTAATAGAATCTTTTGCTCTAATTGCTTCTATAAATTATAAATATATTACTACAAGAAGATTCGATTACTACAATTGCTTTACTTTGTATAAATTATAATATTAAGACAATATTAAGACAATGTTTTTCTTTTTTGTAACAATAAAATGTTATAATATTTCTAGCATAGAAGAGATTTTTGTTTGCGAAAGTCTTTTGTAAACACTTTTTTCTTACGCGCTATTACGCTAGTAATATATATAGTTATTGTATATAATTCTAATACAATTTATCTTTCTATACATTTATAATCTTAACAATATTATTATCGAGTAAGAATATTGCATAATACAATAACAATATATCTAAAGTCTATAGATTAAGATAATATTAGATAGATAGTTTAAAGAGCTATTTATCTAATTCTAATTAATTTGTTTAGCAAACTAACTTAGATCTAAGTTAATCTAATTTAGATAAGCTAAATTTAATTAAAATTAGCTTAGAAACTACAATATATTCTGCAATCTTTGCTCTTTATATATAATTATTCTCTAGAATACTAATAATCTACTACGTTGTTTGTTATATCTTTTAATATATAATATATTTTAAACTATTTTATTTATTTATTATAATAACTACTAATATATATTATATATATATTACTTTTGTTAAAATATTGCGTTTTTAAGAAATTATTATTTATATAATTCGATTTTTGATTTTAATATTAGGAATCGAATCGACTTTTCGATTCCAACTTTAGGAACCGACCCGATTCGGGTCGGGTACCTGACCCGAACTCGAAGACCCGACCAGACGCAATCAGTCTAGTTCCAATATTTGGAACCGAAACCCGACCCGACGGTCAGTCTAATTAGCCCCCCTGTCCTGCAGGGCTCTTTATTATTATATATGGTACGTGGCCAAGAGACCTTGTATGCATCTTCCTGAGGGCTACCCTCTCCATTATCTAGGACCCACTGAAACGAAACTATCGTAGCATCAATGGACGTGTCTTCGTTGCTGGACTCATGTTGTCGTCAAGTTTGCATCCGTCCTCAAAGCACCAGGTCGAGCCCTTGCATGCCATAGTATGTCTGTCGCAATCTCCATAGACTTGTACTCTAAGCAAGCAATTCGTCAACAAAGCGTAACCTGGAGGCTCCCAAGGCGTGAAGAGGCCAATCCCATAGTGCAGATCATCATCAACAACTGAAGGAAGCTTTCGAAGTCGCCAACAATCACTGCGCCGAATATATGCTTTCGAAGAACACATCTCGTAGTACCTACCGTCCCCCACAATGTGCATAAACGACTATGGTACTTCGATCCAAGCATACGCATATAATTCCAGAGGTGATTAACTAGTGCTGACTTGGCCCAAAGTTTTGGACGTCGAGTCGCTAATTGCAGCATCTATAAACAAGAATGCAATGTCTAGGGCGCGTCGAACGCACATGAAAGCTATGATCTCCGCGTAGTTGCCAAAAGCATCTTGGACACCACTTATTCCATTCGAATCCCACAGAGGCTGTAGCCAAGGACTGACGAGATTGCTAAGTCCGAGGGGGTCCCAGAAAGCTCCACATAGGCTCGAATTGATGACATCGTCTCCGCAGCTCGGTGTAATGTAGTAAGGCAGGTCGTTGACCAATTGACCCAAGTCCTTGTTGCACAGTTTCGTTGACAAAAGTTCGGAGTGGCGTGTTCTAGGGCAAGGAAGGGTCGAATCTAGATCGAGATAATGATGCGTAGAAAGTAGCAGTGCCGCTGCGAGTGCCGCATAACGCTGATGATAGCTCACGCCGTGTCGATTGCAGAGGCCAATCAGGCTCCGCAATAATGCCTCATGCGAGGTCAGAAACGTGTGGCCGCTCATTCCCAGGTCTCCGCGGCCTTTCCCGCACCCGTAATCTTCCCAACGACCCAACGGGTGACTTGCTTATTTCGAGGAAGCAATTTGTGTGATCAAGCGTTGTTGCGCCATTGCCGAAGAGGGTGGTATAGAATAAATTAGCGCGTACTAAAACTGGCCCATGTTAAACTTCTACTCCATAAGTCTAGATTCCAAAACGATAGTGTTACCAGATTACGGGAATCTGCACTCCAAAGCCCGTACCTTGCAGCCAATGAGATTACCTCGTGTTCGGGTGATTGAACGTCATTTTCGTGGCATTCTGCCCGGCCTTTACCTTAATAAACCCTGTCAGATATAACAGTTAGGGAACCACTCCGCGGACACCACCCGCACCATACAAAATAGATCAAACCTAACTCTCTAACCGCAACACCTAGCCTCTAACCATGCCTCCGGCGGCTCTTCCGGGGAATGACTGCGATGAGCCCTCCCAAACCTGACCATTTCTCGAGATAAGAATCTTCATTCTAGCGAGGAAAGGGCTTGCCAAAACCGAGAGGAAAATTTAAAACTATTGGTCCGTTGGAAGATGGTATGGTGGAGGGTGGTGTTCGTGCAAAGGGAAGTGGTGTTCGTGCAAAGGGAAGTGGTGTTCAAGGAGTGGCCGCCAACATTCAATCCTGTGGGTACGAAGTAGGACTCGTCTGGTAGCAAAAGTCGCCAAGCATATTGCTCAATTGGAGTCCACGAGAAGAACTGTTCTCAGGAATGGGTGACGGCATTAGTGGGCAATAGTTACCGATGTCGTCTATCGCCGCATTTGTCATTGTGACTACCTTAGCCCGATCGGAGAATGCAGTCCAGGATTGATGACGGATCGATTGTGGCTCGAGCACACTTGACGATGAAGTTTCCCAGCATCTCTATGATACTAGACGAAGACCGTGCGTCTCTGGTAGGCAATTGGCATCCAGCTGAGAATATGTTTAACATGGGTGGCTTTTAGTACACGCTTGTTTATAATGCTCATCCACCCTAGCTTGGCGAAAAGCCACAAATTTCAACACATCGCGCACATGCAGTTTATCCAGCTTTCTGATAATGGTGGGCATCTCATTGTAATTGAACAATGTGTTTTTTGATTTCTGTCGCGATCGCATTGCGTTGATCAAGAACGAATTCTATTCGCTGTCTCGACTATTTGAGGTAATCCAAGAATCTTGTTGGCAGATTGCACGGTAAGAATAATAACAACTACAACAACAATGCGACAGTCGACAGCCAGAGTTCTGATGGAGAACTTGGATAATCCGAATGGGTGCAATGTGCGGGGATTGAAGCTTCCCGAGTCCCGACGCAGTAGAGTGGGTGAGCATCATAAACAAGGGTGTACTGAGAGTCACCTATGTTAAACATATCCTCCATCCATCATGTAGGTGATCAAGATAGCTCCGTATCGAAGGATGAAACTCTAATCTTCTCGAATGATCTGCTAGGATGGAGTACAGCAATCCAGAGCGTTCTTCTCTGGATGAAGGGATACCACAATAATCAGAATCGATTACCCGTTATCCAGTAACAATGTTCTGGGGGTCTGAGAACATATATAAAGCTTCAAAGATGGCCTTCGGTATTGTTTCTCTCTTGCTCTCTGTCACAAACGTTTTCTACCCAGCTGCCAGACCGTTTACTTCAGCAACAGACCGATCAGAAATTTTATAAGAACCTTGCTCTCGGCTTTCGATATGTATTTCCAAGCTCTTGTAACTGCATTGACACTGGCGGCAATAGTCAATGCCAGCACCATCACTGCGGTATATAAAGAAGATAATGACGAAAATAATGGACCGGAGTGCAATGCCGACAATTGCTTGCGTGCTATGAAAAAGGAATCGGCCAGTGCCAAATTCTTTTGTGCCACCTATACTCAGAACATTAACACGATGACAACGGATTTGCCAACTTACATGCCGCACGAATGCAAACCCTCTAGAATTTCTAGCGCATGTTCTTGTCTACCAACATCTTCCACGAGCTCCACGTTCTCCAAGCCGTCCACCTCTTCTACAAGCTTCACAAATTCGTCCATCTCCACGAGTTCCACATCCACAAAGCCGTCTATCTCTTCTACGAGCTCCACAAAGTCGTCCAACTCTTCTACAAGCTCCACGTCCACAAAGCCGTCCAGCTCTTCCATGAGTTCCACAAAGTCGTCCAGCTCTTCTACGAGTTCTACGTCCACAAAGCCGTCCAGCTCTTCCACAACTTCTGCATCCACAAAGCCGTCCAGCTCTTCTACAAGTTCTACGTCCACAAAGTCGTCCAACTCTACCACGAGCTCCACAAAGCTGTCCAGCTCCTCTACAAGTTCCACGTCTACAAAGCCGTCTAGCTCTTCCACAACTTCTGCATCCACCAAGTCATCCAGCTCTTCTACGAGTTCCACGTCCACAAAGCCGTCCAGCTCTTCTACAACTTCTGCATCCACAAAGTTGTCTAGCTCTTCTACAAGTTCTACGTCCACAAAGTCGTCCAACTCTACCACGAGCTCCACAAAGCTGTCCAGCTCCTCCACAAGTTCCACGTCTACAAAGCCGTCCAGCTCTTCCACAACTTCTGCATCCACAAAGTTGTCCAGCTCTTCTACAAGTTCTACGTCCACAAAGCCGTCCAGCTCTTCCACCTCTTTCACTCTCTCCACGTCCACGAAGCCGTCCACCTCTTCCAGCTCTTCCACTCTCTCCACGTCCACGAAGTCGTCCATCTCTTCCACCTCTTTCACTCTCTTCACGTCCACGAAGCCGTCCACCTCTTCCAACTCTTCCACTCTCTTCACGTCCACGAAGCCGTCCACCTCTTCCAACTCTTCCACTCTCTTCACGTCCACGAAGCCGTCCACCTCTTCCAACTCTTCCACTCTCTCCACGTCCACGAAGCTGTCCACCTCTTCCACTTTGTCCTCGTCCACGAAGTCGTCCATCTCTTCAACGCTTTCCACCTCTTCCGCTCTGTCCGCATCCACAAAGCTGCCCACCACCTCTTCCACGAGTTCCGCATACACTTGGTGGTGAATTGCACGCCCACAAGACTAAGTTTTGTCCAGCCGAGATCATCACTGCCTTGAGCTACGTTCCAGATAATGGGACGCCGCTCGTTTTCTGGACCGTGTAGACAAGTGTACCAGAATCTGAGCTGAGAGAGTATATGTGCTGTGGTTCTCGGTTCGACTGCTAACGATTTCGGAATACTATTTATTTCAAGCGCACACTGAAATTTCAAGTTTATGTTATTCAGATATATCTGTAACACGCAGTCTGCTATGTATAGCCTTTGGTTGGCAGTACACGTACGATTACTTCTTCTTAGAGAGTTCTGGGAAACAGTCTTTACAAATATGAATAACGACTAGATCTATATACATGTATGTTTGCTTTGATAGTCTAGTATCACATTTATCTTGTATTCGCAAATCGTTCTTTTCTGCTCGCTGACTCTGTTTCTATAATTAATGAACAACTGTATTATTATGAGTGTCTACCTAGACGTGGTGTTGCGCACTCAGGTGCGGGTGTGGATTATCCAGATAGCTCGCTTAAGCGGCAGTCTTGGACGAGTGTCGAGTGAGCTAAGTGCAGATTTCAATTCGCTTGTCTCGCCAAGCAAATACTTTACTCAAGTAATCGATGCTGATGCACGTGATCTTCTGCGCAGCCTTGGCAATGATGCGTGTCTTTGTCCACGACTTTTACAATCATTTTCAAGCTCTGTGTTTGATCAAGATTTGCGCCCAGTGCCTAAGCCTTGATCCGTGATGCAAATCCTGTAGGGCTATCCATGGTATCCTTTCTAGTCCATCAAACACGACTGCGAGCTTTCGCTACCTATTCCGACCTATTCGCCCGCGCCCGCACGTCCAAGTTTGTTCCACAACTGAACCTATCCAACTTCCTCCTCCGCCAGCGTGTAATCGCCCTGTGGCGAGACGTCGTGCGGACGACGAACAAAATTCCCAAGGGTACCTCGAGTCGTCGTGAAATGAAAGAATTCGCACGAGAGGAATTTGAGCGCAATAAGGGTGTCGACGATCCAGTCCAGATTCGGTATTTGGTCAGTACCGGAAAGACACAACTGGAACAAATAGGAAAGCAGTGGCGTATTTAAGGTGGCATGGGACGGAGGGAAGGCGCTGAAGATGAATGTGGAATATGATTGTGACTTGGAGCACGTGTCGAAGCACTAGACATGGAGAGAACAAGGGTATCAACGGAATATTCAAGACTCCGACCTTCCCAAGACTCGTTGGGAGTGCCAGCGCCAAGATGGCATCATTCCAAAGTCTACCGAACGAGCTAGTAGTCTCTATAATCCGGACGCTGAGCGATGACCGCAAGATCGACTATTTCGATCCTGTCGGGATCCAAGACTTACAGCATGTCCGCCTAAGTTGTCGAAGAATGAGCACCCTTGCCGCGCCGCTCCTCTTCGAGAACATGATACTCGATGAGAAACTTCTCGATGAAGAAGACTTGACACGCCTTAGCAGGTTTGCGAAGAAGAACCCACTTCTGGCTGGCCATGTTCGACGCTTGCGGCGAAGACTCTCGCCACTTATTGTCAGCGGCCAACATCTTGGTCGCAAGTATGCTGAGCAGGCTGAACTAGCAGGTCTCGATGTGACCAGTCTACTTGGCTGCGACAACGAGTCTCGATTGTTAGACAGCCTCCAAGGTCAATTTGACATCAAATCAGCTTTCACTGAAGTCCGGCCCTGTTGCCATGTAAATCTCTCATCTCCTCAGGACCTCCCTTTATCGGTTAGCTTACCTGCCCTGAATCTACTTGGAAAGCGGGATACTGATAATTTCTCTTCAGAAAAGTCGTACTTCCTTTCTACGTACGATCAAGGCTTGTCCAAACCTGTTTCACTTGGAAAATACAGTGTCGGAACATTAACGCCTGCGTTTGGAGGCCCTCGCAAGACAATGTGGTGCAAGCTCTGATTGGTTACTGGCCAATCTGTGGAATAAATTCGATGGTCCCAGACCTATGGCTTCTCTCTCTCATCTCTATTTCCATATACCAGAATTAACGACACCCACCAATACAAGTCTCAAGTTACTCGAGATGCCCCTACCATCGATGGCACACAGTCGATGGTCCAATAGTCTACGTGGTTTAGAACAACTCGACATCGAATGTAGACTCCCGGGGGAGGAGCTGGACGAAGATGATCCACGTTATTCGATGAATGATGTCCAAATTTGGAACTCGGAGATCAAAAACTTGACCAATCTCCGAACACTCTGCTTGCGAGGTGCAGGTGAGTGGGAAGATGTCGTACGGCTAGGATGCCCAGATGACGATGATACGGAACCGGTCTGGCTCGATGATCTACTCCAGGGTGTTGCATTCCCTCACCTGCAATCGCTCTCCTTAATTAATTGGCCTGTCCGAGAGACGGGGCTTGCGAAGATTATTCGTCAACACCAAGCCAGCCTGACGCTAGAGCTTCGACGACACGCCCTAGGATTTTCTCGGGTCTACCGGAGAGATGGAGTGTTCGATGCTTGGTGCCGGATTGCGGCCGTATGCGCTGAATGCCCCAACGTGAAGCGCTTCAGCTTCCAAGACCTACGGGCTGATAGGGTCCCTGTGGATGAAGACGACGAGTTGGCGCCGTTTTCCGGTGTGGTGTATTGGCATACCTTGAGGGAGAGAATGGCGAGCCAATGGCGCACTCAGGAGTACTATTTGATCGCCAGAGGCATGTCGACGTACGAAGCCACTCCTTTAGACACACAGTAAGGCAGGCTTCGTGAATGGCCGCTCGGTTTTGCAATCGTGGCTTGGAGATCGATCACACCTTTTAGCTGGTGGTGCATGCGTGGATGATTACAGAAGGACAGACTACTATGCAACTAATCTTCGGGGTGAACGCATTCATGGAAATGCATGATTTCACGTCTACAATCTCATGCATCATTGGCAATGTCTCTCGAACCGCGATTAACCGAGACATTCCTCATCCGCCTTCGATCTTCGGCTCATTCACGAAAGGCGAGATAACCCGACAGGCTTCTATAATTGTCCTTTACTTTGAAATGTCAGTTGACTCTCCCAGCCTCTGTGTCTCATTTCTGGTCCTTGCAAACATGAACCCCTCCCATTTTCAAACCTTTTGATATGCACTCTTGCTCAGGGCCATACGAGCAGCTTAGAAGTTCAATCCGAATCAAATTGTGAGAGCACCCTCCCAACCTTTCCCTTACACGATTCAGGCATTGAACTCTAGTCCCATGATCAGGAGCTGTATCGTGCATATGCCAACTCCTTTCAATAGGGGTCTGGTACTTACAAGATGCACGATTTCTCTCCGATATCCTCCTGCGGTCACTCCATAACACAAGACCCGCAATCATGGTTCCCGACGGAAAAGCAACTAACTAGCTAATCCATACCCTTTCGATCATCGGAAACCATTCCCGAGCTACCTGCACACCAGTTTTCCAATAACCCGTAGTTTGCAAGACGGCCTCTTACAAAGAATCACCAGCAGTATGGATCAACGCAAATCCATTCCTTAGAGCGGGCTCCATCGATCTCAAGACAATGCATATCGCCCATCGATATCGAGACGCACCCCACAATCCACGATCTTTGTCTTGCTGAAGCACCCTTAATAAGGCCTGGTAGTCTGTCAAGACGTTAGTATGCTAGCCGGTCACTCATAGGACCTACGCTGATAGGAGATACGCGATTCCGCAGCCTCGGGAAGACGATCAACGCTCAAAACATTTGTAGGTGAACCACCATCGAAGAGTTATCCAAAGGGATCAGAATGAAGAGCGCTCGAATCTTTTGGTGCAGAATCGCCAACGACCGATCAATGAAAACACGTAGAGGCTTCGGACTCGGTATATGTGATGGTGAGATATAAGTGCTAACGGTGGCAATTACGAGGAATCATTTCTACGTCACCTGTTCGTGCAGGCGCTCTCTCTCACCTCGATACTCTAAACCCGTTCTGCCTCAACCACATTATCAACCCCACACTATGGCAGTATCACGCTCAGAAGCCATCCTCTCCGCCTAGTTTCCCTCCTCCGAATCTCGCCCGAATTCCAAAAGAGCCATCAATCCATCAACACCACTCTCACAGCTCCACTCATCACAACAAAACACGCATACCCCCATCCACTCCAACCTCCTACCCAAACACCAATCATCAACCTCCCAGCCCTGCCAAAAATCGCGCCAACCCCCTACCCCCCTCCCTACCTATCAACTACCTAACCACCCAACGCCATCAAAACCCCTTCCAATAACCAACCAATCAACCAACCTCCTCCCTTTATCACACCCTCAAACCCAACCCCACCCTCCCCTTCCAGTCCCATCTCACAGCCTCCACCATCGCCCACGAACCCCACGCTCCTCCTGCCATCAACGCTCTATGGCGTACCAGCTTTCTGTTCAAGTAATAGTACTCCTTCCAGCATACCCGCCTTCCTGTTCCTCCCAATTATCTCTCGCAGCCCCAGCCAAGCCCTCAACCTCTTCGTCGCCGCATCTGAGTTTCCATGCGTGAGGTCGTGTTGGATCTCGATGATATGAGAGTTTTCATGCTATCTACCGGCGGGGTAGTGGGCTTGAGGTTTCTTGGTAACGGTGGGAGGACAAGATGTTCAATGGAGTGGGTTGTTGACGAGGATCAGTCAGGGTGTGATGATGGGTGGGGAGGTGTTTGTCTTGGAGGTGCGAAGTGTGGAAGAGGGGGTGTCCGTACGTGAGACGATGAATCCACTGGAAAGCGCACTCTGCCGGCGCCTTGGAGATGTACTTGTCGGGGATGATAAGTGGCTGAGAGAGGTGTCGCGGAGGGGAAAGGGGTGGCGAAGGATGCTGGACGAGAACGGGTCGTGAGGACCATGGGGGCGCACAGATCCGGGGAGGTGTGCCTCGGGATTTCCACATCGAGAGCTTTGCCAAAGCATGCCTTCATTCACGGACCGACACAGAGACTGGCAGGATCAGTTCCACTGTATATACAGTTATAGTACACATCCACATCGCTTCCATACTTGTCCCCTCTTTCCGCCTTTCCGCCTTTCCACCTCTCTGTCTCTCTGTCTCTCCGCCTCTCTGCCTCTCCGCCTCTTCGCCTCTCCGCCTCTCCGCCTCTCCGCCTCTCCGCCTCTCCGCCTCTTCGTCTCTCCGTCCTCTTCGTCTCTTCGCCTCTCCGTCTCTCCGTCTCTCCCCCTCTCCGTCTCTCCGTCTCTCCGTCTTTCCGTCTTTCCGCCTTTCCTCCTTTCGCCCCTTTCCACCTCTCACAGCTCTTCCCCCTCAAAACACCTCCTCCACCCACCTCTCCCCCATCCCCTTAACCCCCCCCTCCCCCACCACCTCCTCAAAGACTCCCCTCGTCCCCCTTGCCGCCTCCGGACTCATACA
>JAABUS010001094.1_pt1 | contig 62298 bp, 64 predicted proteins | sample 5560161 | NCBI WGS metagenome assembly JAABUS01 (sample SAMN10711885, study PRJNA513376) | rock metagenome | isolation source: Antarctica rocks | place: Antarctica: Victoria Land, Trio Nunatak nord | collected 2016-01-04
AGGCCATCGCCAACCTCAAGACCTGGCGGGTCCTGCACACCGACTACCGGTGACCACTCGAAACATTCGAAACCACCATCACCGCGGTCCTCGGACTCGAATTCTTCCGGACGACCCGGTGAATAACTCATACTTCCTGAGATGGCGGGGGTCGACGGTGTCCGTTCGGGAGCTGTGCGCTATCCGGCGGATGTCGTGTTGACCTCGACCGCGAGGTTGCGGTCGTCGTCGAGGTCTGAGATGAGGCCGGGCCGGGTCGGGGTCCAGCCGAGGGTGTCGCGGGTGATCTGGCTCGAGGTGGGGTTGTCGAGGCCGACGAAGATGCTCAGGTGGCCGAAGTGCTGTTCGGCGTTCTCGGCGGCGACAGTCGCGGTAGGTACGCCGAGACGACGGCCGATCACCGTGACGATGTCACGGAGGGTGATGCCTTCCTCGGCGACGGCGTGCAGTCGGGATCCCGCGGGCGCGGATTCGAGTGCCAGGCGATAAAGGCGGCCGACGTCGCGCGTGTCGGCGGACGGCCAGCGGTTGGTCCCGTCGCCCAGGTAGCCGGCGATCCCCGTCGCGCGGGCGATTGCGATCAGGCCCGAGATGAAGCCGTAACTGCCGTGGCTGTGCACCGTCGGTGGCAGCCGGACGACCGAGGACCGCACTCCCTGCTCGGCGAGTGCGATCACCATGTTCTCGGCATCGATCCGCGGACCACCGGGCCGCACATCGTGTTCTGTGAGCTGCCCCTGGAAACCGGCGAGGGCCAACGCGCCGGTCGCGCATGTCCCGACGAAGGCCTTGTCCGACCCGTTGAGCGCAGCGCCCATCGCCTCGATCGCTCGCAGGTCAGCCGCGACCGCGCTGGCCAAGTCGCCCGAGTGCTGTTCCTCGTGCTTGAACGCGAGGTGGATGACGCCATCGGCCTCGCGGACCGCCGTGCTCAGGCCATCGAGGTCATCTAGATCGCCTCGTCGCACGTGGGCGCCGAACGCCTCAACGGAGGCCGCCGCACGATCCGAGCGGGCCAGCCCGGTGACGGCGTGACCGGCGGACAGCAGCTCGGGGATGACCGCGGAGGCGATGTGCCCGGAGGCACCGGTGACGAACACGCGCATAGCTCGATCTCCTTCACGGCATCGCCAGCGCGGCGAGCCTCCGACAGTGAGTGCAGTTTGTGCAGTCACCGTAGCACCTCCGACTGCACGTCATGCAGTCGGTACGCTCCGTCGGCATGCCGCGCTGGGAACCGGACGGAGTCGAGCGACTGCAGGCCGCCGCCTTCGAGCTTTTCGCCGAACAAGGGTTCGAGGGCACGACGGTCGCCGAGATCGCCCAGCGGGCAGGGCTCACCCAGCGGACGTTCTTCAACCACTTCGCCGACAAGCGAGAGGTGCTCTTCGGCCTGAGCTCGGAGTTCCAGCACGAGATCGTCCGCGAGCTTGCCGCCTGCGCCGATGCTCTGCCGCCGCTCGACGCTGTCGTGCGCGCCCTGCAAGCCGCTGGCGACACGATCTTCGAAGAACGCCGAGCCGCGGTGACGCGCCGCAACGAGATCATCGACGCCAACCCAGAGCTGCAGGAGCGCGAGCTCGGCAAGGGGGCCGCGCTGACCGACGCCATCGCCGCCGCGCTCCACGCGCGAGGTCTCGACCCCGACACCGCGCGCCTCACGGCCAGCGCCGGCATGCTCGTGCAGCAGACGGCGATACGAAGATGGACGCAGCCAGCCGAGAGCCGACCCCTACGGGAGCTCCTGTCCGACGCGCTGCACTCGCTGCGCACGACCGTCATTCAGAGATCCAGTCGACGAATCGTCCCCTCCCGGACCTAACCAGGCTGCGGCTGCCGGAGCTCTACGGCTGGGCGGGTCAGAGGGAGACGACGACCTTGGTGGCCGACACGCCTCGGCTCTGGGCGTCGAACCCGGTCTGTACGTAATGCAGTCCGGTGCCGATGACGCGCGGTTCGGGGGCCGCGACGTAGCTGCCGTCGGACAGGGCGGTGGGTAGGAAGTCCTGGTAGATCACCCGGCTGACCTCGTTGTCCATCAAGGTGCTGCCGAAGATGACCTTCGTGCCGACCTTGCCGCTCCGAGACTTCACCTGTAGCGCGACGTTGCCGGCAACGAGCCGCAACAGCAGACGGGGCAGAGCCAGGCGGGTGCCAGGGTGCTGGGCGAGCTCCTCGAACGACACGGGCGCGCTGGCCATGGACACGAACTTGCGGCCCTGGCAGGCCCGGACGATGTCCACGCACGGCGCGCCGGAGCCGCCGCCGATCGCGAGCGCACCGGCGATCGTCTTGCCCTCGAGCGCGTCGACGATGTCCTCGACGACGGTGCTGCTGTGGTAGTCGAAGGCCCGGCTCGCCCCGAGCTTCCGGACGTAGCCGAAGTTGCGCGGGGAGCAGGTCGTGACAACGTCGTAGCCGGCGGCCACGGCGAGCTGGATGGCGTTGCTGCCGACGCTCGTGGAGCCGCCCCACACCAGCAGGGTCGTGCCGGTCGGTACCGGGGCGGAACAAGGGTGCTCCAGCGCGAGGTGGTCGGTCTGGAACAGCCCGCAGGCCGCAGTTGACAGCGCCAGCGGCAGCACCGCGGCGTTCTCGTACGCCAAGCTGTCCGGCAGGGGCGCGGCCATGTGAGCCAGCACGACGGTGTAGTTCTGGAAGGCTCCCTCCGCGGGGTTGTTGCGCTTCTTGTCCGTGCCGACAGCGTGGCCCAGCACCCGGTCGTCCACCCGGAAGCGGGTGACGGCGCTGCCGACCTCGACGACGTCACCGGCGAGGTCGCAGCCCAGGACAAACGGGTACCTGAGCCACGTGAAGATCACGTTGCCGGCGGCCTGGATCAGCCAGTCGATGGGGTTGATGGCCACCGCCCGGTTCTGCACGACGATTTCGTTCTCGCGCGGGTGGGGGTAGGGCGCGGGCCCGATCTCCAGCTTGCCCCGCTTCTTCGGCAGCCACACGGCCGTGTTCGAGGGCATCAGATCCTGTCCCTTGTCGCTGTCAGGCATCGGTTGGATCGGCGCGAGTTGAGGGGCCGGCTGCCCTGGGTGAGCGGGACCAGTGCGGGTGCGAGCTGTTGGAGTTGGGCGATGCCGTCCGCGAAGTCGGTGCCGCTCGACATCACCATCACGTGGTCCGCGCCAGCATCGAGGTGCTCTCGTACCTTGGCCGTGCTGATGCTGGTGTCGCCGTGGCCGACGACCGCGTCCACGAGGTGGTCGCTGACGTCGCCGATGTCCTGTTGGGTGTAGCCCAGACCGGCCAGCATGGCGGGATAAGTGCCTGGCCCGCTCAGTAGACCCGCCACCGTCTGCTTCGCGGTCGCCCTGGCCCGAACGGGGTCGGCGTCGGCGACCAGCGGCACGGCGACCACCAGGAGCTTGTCCGGGCCGAGCTGCTGCCGGGCCCGGGCGGTGTACGCGGGCGGCACCATGATCGGCAGGGCTCCATCGGCCGCCTCGCCGGCGAGCGCGAGCATGCTCGGCCCGGTCGCGCCGACGATGAAGGGGTAGGGCACGCGTTCGGGCGCCAACTGGGCGAGGTAGTCCCGCATGGTCGCGACGGCGCTGCCGAACTCCCGGCCGACGCTGGCGGCCTGGGGCGGATAGCCGACACCCAGGCCGAGCACGAACCGGTCGGGGAACGCCTGGGCGAGGAGCAGGGCTGCACCGTGCGCGGTCTGCGGCGGCCGAGCCCAGATGTTGGCGATGCTTGTGCCGAACGCCATCCACTGCGTGGCCGACAGCAGCAGCGCCAGCTGCACGAGGGCGTCCTTACCGCCCCCGACGACCTCGTTCACCCACGCGGCGCGATAGCCGGCGGCCTCCAGCCGGCGCACGCCGTCGCGGAGCGCGTCGACGGTCGGGACCGGCGTCGTGACCGGCAGCAGCACACCGACCGGCCCCAGCGCACGGCGGGCCGCCACGACCACGCTGGTGGGGATGCCCGTGCCGGCGTCGGTCATGCCGGGCCCCCCTTGGTCCCGTCGTGCATCGCGGCTCCGGAGCCGTCGTCGAGGACGAACTCGCCGCCGGCGGCCTCGGCAAGCTCGGGGCCGAACACGGCACCGGGGGTGTGCGCCCCGGGCCGGCCCTCGCCCTTGAGCAGCCGCCGCGTCACCTCGACGGTGACCGCTGCGGTGAACTCGGTGCCGTCGCCGACCCGCAGCCAGCCCTCGAGAACCTGTCCCGAGGCCCACTTCACGCGCGCGTGCGCCCAGGAGAACGATCGGGGCATGTCGGCGGGCTTGAGCGTTGTGCGCGCCAACGCGCGCACCGCGAGGCGCCCGACGCCCGGGACGCGGAACAGGGCCGTGGTGGCCGGCACGACCGACCGCAGCAGCGCGCTGGCCGGGGCAGCGCTGGACGCGGCCACCACCGAGTCGGCGCCACTGGCCCGCCACGCGGCCATCAGCTCGCCGTTGGCGCCGCTTGCCGTTCCCAAGACGTGGCCGTCGGGGGTGGTCAGCTCGCGGTGGTGAGCAGCGGGACGGGCAGGTACCAGCCGGCCCCGGCGCACCTCGCGGCCGCCGGCCGAGATCACCTCCACAATGGTGGCAGCCAAGGCAGCGCCGAGCACCCCGGCCTCAAGGGCGACCGCGGGCAGTGCGTCGACGCGGACCTCGGCCGCCGGTGGGCGCCCCGCGCACAGCCGCAGCACCACGCTCTCGGTGCCCAGAACGCCGAAGCCAGCGCCGGTCACGAGTACCTGGTCCTTCGTAGCGGCCGCAGCGTCCTGCTCCAGCAGCCGCTCGACAGACGCGAGCTCGTTGGATACGTCGACGTAGTGGGTGCCAGGTGGCAGAGCTCCCGTCACCTGCGGCGCGGTGGTGGTGAAGGGCCCGACGGTGCTCACCACCACACCGGGCGGGTCCTCGCCCAGCTGGGACAGCGCCGCGGACAGCGACGCCACGACCATGCGCGGCTCACCGTCGAGATCGGTGGCAGCAGCCCGCAAGCGCTCGCGGTCGCGCCCGACGAGCACCAGCCGGGCGCCCGCCGCGTGCAGCCGCCGCGTGATCGCCCTGCCCGTGCGGCCGGTCGCGCCCAGAACCCAGACCTCGTCGTTCATGGCCCTGCCTTTCCCGCTCGTCTCGCGGTGCCGCCGTCACGACATTGCGTGCCGTGATCGTACACACTTCACGGCACCTCATGTCATCGCTCGCGCTCGCTACATGGGCAGGTGGCGGCCGGACGCGCGCGAACGGCTGGAACGCGCTGCCCTTGAGCACCACCCGACGTTCTTCCGGCACTTCACCGACAAGCGCGAAGTCCTGTTCGCGGGCGAGGACGACGTGCCCGCGTACGTCGCGCAGCTGACGGCCGATGCCCCGGACTCGCTCAACCCGATGACACTGATCGTCGAGCAGCTCCAGTTCTTCGCCGCGGCCGGTTCGAGGGGCGACGCGAGCAGCTGCGGCTCAGCCGTGCCGTCATCCAGGCGGACGAGGGCCTGCGCGAACGCGAGCTGCGCAAGATCTCGGCCCTGGCTGACGCCATGAGCACGGGGTTTCGGGACCGCGGCGTGGATTCGCTGACCGCGGCGCTCGCCGCCCAGATCGCCGTCACCGCGGAGCTCGCCCTGTCCCTGCACCCCGTCTGACGAGAAGTTGCTGGCGCGATGGCTCACCGTGCTCTTGTTCAGGTTGGGGCCGACGGCTGGGAACGCGCTTCCCGCGTTCCCAGCCGTGGGTCAGTGGTCCGCCCGGGCTGCCGAGGTTCGGTTCAGACGCCCGCTGCCGAGCTACCGGGCAGGAGCAGGAGCTTGCCGCGGGCTTGGCCGCTCAGGCTGATCTGAAGGGCCGTCCGCCATTCCTCGAGCGGGAAGGTTTGCGCGATCGGGACGGTGAACCTCCCGTCGGCGGCAAACTGCGCGAACTCGGGAAACACGTCGAAACGTTGGGTCCGGTCTTCGTGGAGGCCGTCGCGAACTCCGAGCTCTTTCGCGGCGGCGAAGTCGGAGATCGTGAGAACGCGCTTCGGGTCGCCGCCGGCGATCTGGACGAGGTCGGGCAGGGCGCCTCCGACGGGCGCGGTGTCGAGGACGAGGTCGACCGGGCCGTCGGTGAGGGCGGCGACGCGCTCGACCATGCCGTCTCCGTAGGCGGTGACCGTGGCGCCGAGGTCGCGCAGCCGTTGGGCGTAGGTGTCACCGGCGGTGGCGATCACCCGTGCTCCGCGGATGCGCGCGATCTGCACGGCGGCGTACCCGATGGTGCTCCCGGCGCCGTGGATCAGGATCGTGTGCTCTGCGGACAGGCCGAGCTGCGCGAGGCTGCGGTAGGCGGTCTCGAGTGCCATCGGCAGCGCGGCCGCCTGGGTGAGGTCGAGCCCGGCTGGGACGGGGGTCCAGTGGTCCATGACCGCGCGGTCAGCAGCGCCCGCGGTCGGGCCGCCGGCCCAGTCGGCGGTTCCCAGCACGAGGTCTCCATTAGTGATGTCGGTAACACCGTCGCCGATCGCATCGACGGTGCCGGACACCTCGATTCCGATGCCGCGGGGCAGCTCGCCAGCGAACAGGCCCCGGCACAGCGCCCAGTCGGCCGGGTTCAGTCCGCAGGCCTGCACCACGACGCGGATGCGGCCGGGACCGGGCACCGGCACGGCCACGGTGTCCAGGCGCAGGACCTCACCGGGTTCGCCCGTAGTCGTGGAAGCGGACGGTCCGCATCGTGGCGCTGGAGTCGGCAACAGTCATGGGGGTGCTCTCCTCTGGATGTCGAAGCGCGGCAACCGGAACGTGATCCGCTTAGTGCAGCGTACGCTATGCGGAGCATGTTCCGCTCGACGGCGAGGACTCCCCCGGATGGCCACCACACCAGCGCTCCGAGCCGACGCGGCCCACAACCGCGAGATGTTGCTCGCGGCGGCGACACGCGCCTTCTCCTCCGGCGGCGAGGCCTCGATGCGGGCCATCGCGCGCGAGGCCGGCGTCGGCGTCGGCACCCTCTACCGCCACTTCCCCACCCGCGAGTCCCTCGTCGACGCCGTCTACCAAGACCAGGTCCAGCGGCTGACCGACGGCGCCCGCGAGCTGCTCGAGACGCTCCAGCCGGCTCAGGCGATGCGTCGGTGGATGAACCTGTTCGCCGACTGGCTGGCCACCAAGCACGGCATGCTCGACACGCTCCTGGCCATGATCGACACCGGCCAGGTCGCCCACGCCCAAAGCCGGGCGGAGCTCCTGGCCGCGATCACGACGATCCTGGACGCCGGCGGGGCCGCTGGTGACCTCCGGACCGACACCAGCGCCGAGGACATCGCCGCCAGCCTGGTCGGGATCTTCACGGTCGCCGGCGGTCCCACCCAACATCAGCAGGCGAACCGCCTGCTGGACCTCCTCATGGACGGCCTCGGGACGCACCGCGTCTGACCAGCCCGCACCAGATCTCTGCGCACCCCGAGGCCGATAGGCGCGGCGCGTGGGATCGTTCGCCGCTCAGGGAGGCGCTGCGCCGGTTGCTACTTGGTGACGTGCGGCGCGACGGCGGTGTGCACAACGATGTCGACGAACTGCTGGTCGAGTGCTTGCTGAGAGAACCAGCGTCGGTAGAACAGCGGTCCGACGATGGCGGCGACCAGGTCTGCGGGACTCTGATCGCGGTCGAGGTCGCCGTGCTGCTGGGCTCGTGTGACCGCGGCGACGAAGGGCTCGACGAGGTCTGCGTGCAGCTCGGCGTGGAGCTGGGCGAGGTCATCGTCGCGTTCTGCGGCGTCGACAATCGACGGCAGCACCGCCGCCCACCGGGCGGACTGGAGCTCACCGGCCAGGTGGCTGGCCAGCACCCGGAGGTCGTCCACCGGGTTGCCGCTGTCCGGCGCCGCCATCGGCGTCCCCAACCGTGAGCAGGCGTCGAGCAGCAGCGCTGCTCGTGAGGGCGAGTGCCGGTAAATCGTCGTCTTGGCGACGCCTGAGCGCCGCGACACCTCGTCAACGCTGACGCCGCCGATGCCTGCTTCGGAAAGTAGGGCGTACGTCTGCGCGAGGACCGCGTCCTTGGATCGCTGCACTCGCTTGTCGACGAAGGCCGGGCCAGCAGTGTCGGCACGTCCGGAACTCCCAGCGTCGGGTGAGCGGCACCGTGTCGTAAGACGTGGCGCTACGCTACCGTAGCGTAGCCGGTGTGGCGTAACGACCGACCGGTTGCGCGGTGCGGCGACGTATGTCGACATGAGAGGTGCCCGACGGATGAAACTGTCTTCGGTTCGGGTCGCCACCGACGATGGGGTGGTCCTCGCGGCGTTCTGCGAGCAGCTTCTGGTTTACTGGATCGACCTGTTCGTCGACTTCCTCGTGACGAAGCACGGCCTCGCCGCGGCGCTCCGGTCCGACGATGCCACCTACGACGCTCTGCACACCTACTTCCTTGACAGGCTCATGCCGGGTCTGTGCCCAGCTGCTTGCGGCGGCCACGGCTTCCGGGAGGTTCGCGGCGATCTCGACGCGCTGCGCCGGGCGTCGGGAACCTGTGCATCGGCGCCGACAGCGACTCCCACTACGACGCCCGTCGCGTCGTCGACCTTCTCCTGTCCGGGCTGCGCCGACCGCAGCTGCAGTAGTGGCTGCGCGCGCGCCCGGACCGATCTTTACTCCCCCGGCAGCCGCGCCGGCTACGGCACGGCCCAGATCACCGAACGTCGGATGCACTGCGGCGAGGTCGGTGACGACCCTTTCGGTGAGGTGTTCGAGTGGGTTGACGTTACCGGCACAGCGCTTCGTCCAGGTCGCGTTGGAGGATGCTGACCTGCTCCTGGGTTTGCGGCAGGCGGGTCGTAGCGATGGTGGCTGCGCGTCCGTCGTCGGTGGCGGCGTTGGTGGTGGAGTAGCCGGTGATGGAGCCACCGTGACCCCACGACACACCGCCGCAGCTGAGGGGGGTGCTGATCAGACCGAGCCCGTAGCGGACGCCCTTGCCGAGTCCCGGGGCGGGGACGGTGGTCCGCATCTGCTCGAGCTGCGCGGGCGCGAGCAACTTGCCGCCTAGCAGGGCGGTGAAGAAACGGTTGAGCTCACTCGGCGTGGAGATCATCTGCCCGGCGGCCCAGCCGAAGGACGGGTCCTGCTCGGTGACGTCTGCGAGCGGCTTCGCCGGGTCGTCTTTGTGATAGGCGTGCGGGTGGCGCCCGTGGACGGTCTGGTCACCGACGGTCGGGAAGTAGGTGTGCTGCAGGCCGATCCGGTTGATCACCCGCTCGGTGATCTGCTCGCTCAGGGGACGGTGGGTGACCGCCTCGACAATGAGCCCGGCGACCAGGAAGTTGGTGTTGCTGTACTGCCAGCTGGTGCCCGGCGCAAAGTCTGCCGGCTTGGCGAGCGCGTAGTCCAGCAGCTTGCGCGGCTCCAGGTAGGTGTGCAGGTGGGGCAGCAGGCCGTCCGCGAGGAAGTAGGTGTAATTGGGCAGCCCGCTGGTGTGCTGCAGCAACTGGCGAACGGTGATGACCCGGCCGTCGATGCCGTGCCCACGCAGCAGCCCCGGCAGGTAGGTGTCGACGGGCCGGTCCAGGCCGATCCGGCCCTCTCCCACCAGCTGCAGGACGGTCACCGCGGTGAAGGTCTTGGTGTTGCTGCCGATGCGCACCTCGCCGTCCAGCGGCACCGGGGAGCCGGTGGCAAGGTCCCCGGTGCCGGCGACATAGTCGTGGGCGTACCCGTCCGCGCGCTGCAGGGTGGCGAGGGCAGCCGGGTAGTAGTGGTCGTCGGCGGCCACCAGCGCGTCGAGACGCTGCTGGACCTGGTCGGTGGTCGCCCGGGTGTGGACGGCGGCCTCTTGCGACGGAGCTGGCTGGGCGGACGACGGAGGCGGCGCGCCGACGGCGAAGGCGCTCACGGCGGCGACCGTCAGGGCGCCGACCGCAGTCCGCCGCAGCGGGCCGCGGCGGATCCGGTGCGAGCCGGCGGACGGGGGACGAGTGCTGCGCGGATCCATGACGTCGACGCTAAGAGCGGCCGGCCGTGGTCACGAGGGTGCAGACACGTGGACCGGTGGTGGTGCAGGCACCCCCGGGACGGTCACCCGGAGCACTCCCGGGCGCCCGACGGCACCGACGTCCACCGGCGCGGCGGCGCTACCGTCTCATCATCTGGTCCGCCGGAGGGAGGAGCCCGGTGCGTGCTGCTGCCGTGCGGTGGCGCGACGACGTCCACCACCTTCTGGTCAGTTTGGGGATGGCGGTCGCCGGCTACGGAGTGCTGGTTCTGGTCGTGGCGTCCGCGGGCGTCAGCCTGCTCGGCGGTGTGGGCCTTCCGCTGTCCGCCCCGGCCACCGGGCTGGCGCGGCAGTTGACCGACCGGCAACGGGCTCGTTCCGGGCTGGAGCCCAGCTGGCCCTGGCCGGACGGCTCGGCCGCTTCCGCCACCGCAGCGGAGCCGTTCGGCGGGGTTCGCGCGACCGTGTCCCGGCCGGTGACCTCGCGTGAGCTGCTCTGGCTCGCCTCCCCTCTGCAGGCCGCCCTCGCGCTGTTCGAGATCGACCTGTGCCTGACCGCCGCCGTCGGCGTACTGATGCCGCTGCTGCACCTGCTCACCCCTCGGCTGGCCGTGGACTACCTGGGGGTGGTGGTCGTGGACATCCCGACCTCGCTGACGACCGTCGCGAACGGCCTGCTGGTGGGGGCCGGCGCCCTCGTCGCGCCGCGGTGGCTGCTCCGGGCCGAGAGATGGCAGGCTCGGTGGCTGCTCGCGCCCACCGCGACCGCGCGCCTCACCGCGCGGGTCGAGGGCCTGGCCCGGACCCGGACGGAGGCGCTCGACACTTCCGCCGTCGAGCTGCGACGCATCGAGCGCGACCTTCATGACGGCGCGCAGGCCCGGCTGGTCTCGTTGTCGATGAACCTCGGGATGGCCCAGGACCTCATGGCGACCGACCCGACACGGGCGACGGCGCTGCTCGCCGCGGCCAAGGCACAGGCGCGCAAGGCGACCGGCGAGCTGCGAGCGCTGGTCCGCGGCATCCAGCCGCCTCTGCTCGCCGATCGGGGTCTGGAGGGAGCCCTGCGGGCACTGGCGCTGGACAGCCCGGTGCGGGTCGACCTGGAGATCCGGCTGGAGCGTCGATTGAGTCCGCCAGTGGAGTCCGCGGTTTACTTCGCCGTGCTGGAGGCGTTGACGAACGCGGTTAAGCACAGCGGTGCAACATCGATCCGGCTGGTCCTTGTCGACCGTGGCGACCGGTTGGTCGTTCGGGTGACCGACGACGGCTGCGGCGGCGCCGACCCGGGGCTCGGCACCGGGTTGCGCGGGATCGAGCGCCGCATTGCCGTCTTCGACGGATCCGTGCGAGTCCAGAGCCCTCGCGGTGGGCCCACGATCCTCGAGGTGCAGCTGCCGTGCGGGTGCTGATTGCCGAGGACCTCGCGCTGCTGCGCGAGGGGCTTTCCCAGCTGCTCACCGCCTATGGCTTCGACGTGGTGGCGAGCATCGAGGACGGTGACGGCCTCGCACAGCGGCTGGTGGACGTCCGGCCCGACGTGGCAGTCGTCGACGTCCGGCTGCCCCCGGGCTACACCGACGAGGGGCTGCGAGCCACGGTCGAGGCGCGCCGCGCGGTCCCTGGGCTCCCGGTGATGATCCTGTCTCAGTACGTGGAACGGCTCTACGCCGCTGAGCTGCTCGCCGATGCCGCCGGCGGTGTCGGCTACCTGCTGAAGGACCGGGTCAGCGACGTCCGGGACTTCATCGACGCGCTGCGGCGCGTGGCCGCCGGCGGCACGGTGATGGACCCCGAGGTGGTCGCCCGGATGGTCACCGGCCACCAGGCGGACCGGCTGGCAGTGCTAACCCCGCGCGAGCGCGAGGTGCTCGCCGTGATGGCCGAAGGGCGCTCCAACGCCGCCGTCGCCGCCCGCCTGGTCGTGTCGGAACGGGCAGTCAGCAAGCACATCGCCAACATCCTCGCCAAGCTCGACCTACCACCCTCGGACCACGACCACCGGCGCGTCCTGGCCGTGCTCACCTACCTCACCGAAGCCGCTCACTGACGCTCGATCACGGGAGACGGGGGAACTTGACCCGGTTCCCGGATGGTCGGGTGGGTGGTCAGGCCGCCATCAGCCCGTTGTCCACGGAACTCGCGACCCGGCCATCGAGCCGAGCAGCCCGGCCTCCTGCAGGCTGTGCCCGAAGACTCAGCACGTGTACTGCTTGAACCCGCCCTGGCCCGGGCTGCCCGGCTTGTCGGTGCGTGGAGTTACCCCGAAGCGGGAACCAGCACCGTCGGTTGGACGTGACGACTCCCCCGCAACGCCGGTGACCACCGGGGGACCGGCAAGACCGCGTTGCTGACCGGGTCGCAGTCTCCGGCTCCAGTGGGTGGTCATGGGTGAGCCAGCCTGTGCGCCGCCTCAGCGACCGCAGCGCGGCGGGCCGAGCGGTCCATGTCCCCTTCCGGCACGCCGGTGATCATCCGGGCCAGTTGCGGTGCCGCCACCCACCAGCTCGCCAGCGAGAGGAGGAGGAAGAGCAGGTGCGGGGCGGGGATCGCCGAGGAGATGGTCCCTATCTGTTGGGCATCTTGCAGCAGCGCGACCTTCTCGCGGTACAGGCGTGTGCGCACGCCCTCGTCAGGCAGCACGCCGCTGTCGCTGATACCCTCCCAGACCACCAGGCGCCCGAGGTCGGGGTGATCGAGCTGGTAGTCGAAAGCCTGTGCGGCGAACTCGGCGACCTCGGCGACGGAGCCTGCTGCCAGCGGGACGTCGGTGGCAATACGCGTGAGCTGCTCGGAGACCACAGCGGCGAAAAGCGCCGCCTTGTCCCCGAAGTAGTTGTACAGACGCTCCTTGTTCACGCCGGCGCGGGCGGCGATGCGCTCGATTGTCGTGCCGTGCAGGCCGTGCTCGGCGAACTCTGCCGCTGCTGCCTCGCGCAGCAACCTCCTGGTCCGCTCGGCGTCCCGGGGCACCGTCCGACCCTAACGGCAGTGCCCCGGGGGCCAACGCTCGCGTTGACAACGCAGGGAGTGTGTTCCTACTGTTGCGCGGAACCAACGTGTGCGTTGGTTTCCAGGAGCGGGACACCGCAGATGGGAGTCGCCATGACCAACACGGAGACCGGAACTGCACTGGTGGTGGGAGCCTCTCGGACCATCGGACTTGCCCTGGCCGAGAAGCTGCTGCGCCAGGGGTGGAAGGTCATCGGCACGGTGCGCGGGCAGGGGCGGCCACCGCTGCACGACCTGGCCGAGGGGTCCGGGGGCCGCCTCGCGGTGGAGCAGATGGACATGAACGACCAGGCCCAGGTCGGCGCCGTACGGCAGCGCCTGAACGGGACGTCCCTGGACCTGCTGTTCGTCAACGCAGCGATCACCAACGGCGACCAGGAGGTCGGCGAGGTACCCACCGACGTCTTCGTCGACGTCATGGTGACCAACGCGCTGAGCCCGATGCGAGTGGTGGAGACCCTCGGGCCGCTCGTGGCGCCCAGCGGGACCATCGCGGTGATGTCCTCCAGCCAGGGCAGCCTCACGCTGAACACCAACGGCGGCCACGAGGTGTATCGAGCGAGCAAGTCCGCCCTCAATCAGCTGATGCGCAGTTACGCCGCCCGCCACCGCGACGACCCGCGCACGCTGCTGCTCATCAACCCGGGATGGGTCAAGACCGACCTTGGTGGCCCCGGAGCGCAGCTGACCACCGACCAGAGCGTGACCGGCGTGGTGGACACCCTCGGGCGGCACGCCGGTGAGCCGGGTCTGCAGTTCCTGGACCACAAGAACCAGGTCGTCCCCTGGTGAGCCAGCGGCTCCCGGCGCCAGCTCCCTGACATGGGATCAGGGCTCCGCGCAGGCGGTGGTCAGGACTCACGACTACGGCTATGAGAAGAACGGCAACCGGACCCGGGCGCCGAGCGGACCAGGACGCTGCTACGCGAGGCGGCACCGGCAGAGTTTGACTGTCCGTGGCGTACGTGCTCGGCTGCCGACGACATCTTCCTCGTGCGACCCGGGCGCAGGGTTCGCCGCCCGGATCGGCGCCGAGCCCGCCATGGTGCCGGGAAGCCATTTGGCCATGCTGTCCCGACCCGAAGGCATCGCGGGCGCGCTCAGGCACCTTCTCTGACCACTGCGGCCCGGTCCGGGTCGCGCAGCAGCACGTCGAGAGCTGTCTTTCGCACGAGCCGACGGTGAACAGTCAGGCATCTCCGGTTCTCGCCGATGTCACGGGGTTATCGTCAAAACCCCGACCATCCCGGCCCCGGTCGACGGACCCTGCCTGGCTGGACTCGAAGGGTCGTTCTCCGGTCCGGACCGGGTGTCAGCTCTTCCCTTTCTGCCGGTGGGGACTCCTGCCGCCGTTCTGTCCAGCCGGCTCACCGCGGCGCACCCATCAGGTGTGCTGTTCAGCTGGCTCGATCAGCGAAGACGAGCTGTTCGATGGTCCCGATCGCGTCGTGGCGGCCGTAGTCGGCGGCGAGGCGGTCGACGTTCGCCCGGACCGCCGCGTCCGTCAGTAGGTCGAGGACGGCTGCGCGAATCTGCGCCGGTTCGGGGGCGGCGGTCCCCAGGTCCCGGCCGACCCCGCGGGCGGTCACGCGGGCGGCAACCGCCGGCTTGTCCTCGGTGGTCCCGGCCACGACGACCGGGACACCCGCGGCCAGTGCCTGCTGCGTCGCGCCGAAGCCCCCGTTGGTGACGAACACGTCGGTGTGCGGGAACAGGACGCCGAACGGGACGAACGGCTCGATCCGGGCGTTGGCCGGGACCGCACCGGGCAGGGCGTCGACGTCGCGGCCCAACGCCGCGACCACGAACACATCCTGATCGGCCAACGCGTCGAGGGTGGGTCGGACCAGCTGGCCCAGGTCGTCGTTGGCCAACGTGCCCTGGGTGACAACGACGACGGGGCGCCCGGCGGACAACTCCGGCCACCAGCTCGGCGGAGTCCAGTCCGCGACCGTCGGAGCTGGCAACACTCCGACCAGGTGCAGAGAGTCCGGCGCGTCACTGCGCTGGAACTCCAGCCCGGGGACGGTCAGCGAAGCGAACAGGTCCGGCACGGTAACGATCCCCTCGAAGGTGGCGGGTACCGGCGCTGTGGCCCCGAGTTGCCGCACGGCCGCCTCGATCCGCTGCCGTGAGGGCTCGAGGGCGGCCGTTCGTCGGGCGTTGGCAGCGCGGTTGGTGGCGTGCGCGTCGCCGTCGGGGCCCGGTGGCAGCGGGCCCCGTGCGGTCGTGTCGGAGCTGGGAAGGGCCAGCGGGTTGCAGCCGACCGCCAACCATCGGCGCGGCCGTCGCCCCGGCGCGCCGAGCGCGACCGGCCAGGCGCCGAAGAACATGGAGTTGGTGATCAGCACAGCGTCCGGGTCACCCTCGAGCATCGTTTGCAGCACGTGGTGTTCCTCGGGGATGGCGTCGCCGAACAGGCTGAAGAACCAGTTGATCTGATCGTCTCCGGGTTCGATGGTCGCCACCTCCGGGAAGGTGGCGAGGAGGCGACGGTCGTCGAAGTCGGCGGCGCCGGTCAGACCGACGAAACGGGCGCCCACGGCGGCAACCTGGGAACTGAACCGGCTGCCTGTCAGAACGGTCACGGTGTGCCCGCGTTCGACCAGGCCACCCGCGATCTGCAGCAACGGCTGCAGCTCACCGGTGACAGGCGGGGCCGCCACGATGATCGACGACATCGAACTCCTTCTCAGTGCGGTTGCTCGCCAGGAACGGTCGGACAACGGTAGGACGGGCGCGGCTAACGGACCCGAGCGGCAATCAGCAGGTCCACGACCGCCGCATGCCACCTCGTGATTGACACGCACGTCGGGTTGCACCAGAAGCACGGCCTCGACGGTGCGGTGGCCCCACTGCTGCGCTGCGGTTCCGACCGGTTGCCAGCCGCGCCGCAGGTAGCAGTCCCGAGCCGGGCTGTCGGGGTCGACCAACAGCACCGCCACGCGCGGCAGCCGCGCAGCTCGGCGAACCGCGTCGGCCAGCAGAGCGGTGCCGGTGCCGGTGCCCCTGCCGCGAGCTGACCGGTCGGTGAACAGGCGCGACACCATGCGGGCTCCTCCGGCGACCGCCCGACCGCACGCTGCCATTGCAGCAGCGCCGCGGTGTCAGCCGGAGTGTCCGCTGCATGCAAGGCAGCGTGCCTCAGGATCCGTTCGCCGACGACCGCTACGGCAGCGTCGAGCTCGCCCGGCGACGCGAGCCAGTCAGCGCGAACCGCCCCAGCGCGGACCGGGTAGCCCTCCTGCTGGTGCGTGCGTTGCAGCAGCGGCAGGAGTGCTACCAGGTCCCCGGGTCGGCGGTCGCGCCGCGATTGGGGAGGGGGTCGTTCGCTGCCAGTGCGAGCGACTTCAGTGCGGTCGTCACCGGAGTCTGGCGCTGCTTCACCCGATGAGCATGGTGCATCGCCTGCCGAAGGGCCTGGATGCAGCCCAGTAGCCGATCGATGAGTGGGACAGCCGGCTGAGCCTCAGTTCACCGGCACGGGTGGAAGCGGTAGTGGCAGGCCGGGGAGGCCGTCGATGCTGACGCCGATATGGTCCTTGCCTCTGAAGTAGTCGCTGAGGGACTGGTCGTCCTCGCGCGCGAACCGCTTGGCGTGCAGGTCTCGGTCCCCGTCGTAGGTCATCGTCGGTACCGCGAAGCCGCACGTGTCACATATGCGTTCGGCGTGCACGACGATGATCGCCCGCAGTCCGTGGCTGCTGTGGTCGACGACGAAGTGGTCGATGAGCTCGGCCCACCGGGGGTCGTCGCGGAACACCGGCTCACCGCGGCCGTGGATGCGCACGATGTTCGGGGGTCCTGTGAACGCGCACCACATGAGCGTAATGCGGCCGTTCTCGCGCAGGTGGGCGATGGTCTCGGCGTTGCTGCCGGCGAAGTCGAGGTAGGCCACGGTGTGTTCGTCGAGTACGGCGAAGGAACCGGTCACGCCCTTGGGGGACAGGTTCACAGTGCCGGTGCTGGCGAGGGGGGCCGTGGCGGTGAAGAAGACCGATTGGGCTTCCACGAAGTCCTTGAGTCGCCCTGCGATGCGATCGTGCTCCTTGCCCACGCGAGGGACCACCTCCCTCTCGTTGTTGGGTCGTATGCCGGGTGGCGCTCCGAGCGGCGAGCCTAGTCAGAGAAGCCTGCGGAGCGCCCTGCACGGCGGAGCCACCACTGCAGGCGCTATGTGCACGCCGTTGGGCAGGCTGCACGCCGTTGGGCGGCGCCCGGGGTGAGCAGCCCGCGGACTCGTGGCAGGGCAGCGCCTTGGCAGTGATGCCCGCACGGACCGCGCCTCACTGATCCTCGTTTGATCACCACGACGACCGGATGCCTTGCCCTCGGTGGCAGGTCAAGCAGCGACATGACACCAGCGGTCCCACAAGCCGAAGGGTCAGCGGGACAGCCTGAGCAGCCCAGCCTGTGTCGTCTTGAACCCGCAGGCGTCACGGTAGAACGAGTCCAGGTGGGGCTCGTAGTCGACATGGAGCCACTCGCAGCCGGCTGCCCGCACCCGCTGGATGAGCGTCTGCACCAGGTTGTACCCCACTCCTTGCCGCTGGTACTCGGGGTCGACGACGGTGTCGAGAAGGAACGCGTGTAAGCCTCCGTCCCAGCAAGCGTGAACGAAGCCGATGAGTGAGTCCTGGTGAAAGGCTCCCACCCAGCTGACACTGTGCTGTTGGAGCCGGTTGGCCCACGGGAGGAGTTCACCAGGCGCATTTCCGAAAGCGATCGCATGGAGCCGAGACAGGCTGACGTCATCGACAGGAAAGTCGACGCGGATGGTAACAGGGGTGGTCACCGGCCAACCGTCGGTCCTCGCGGTTGCGTGTGTCAACCGAATTCGACCGGCACCAGAGCTCTGCCGCAGGGCAAAGGCTCACTGGTGCGCTGCATCGAGCATCGAGGTGGGGGAAGCCGCACGCCCTTGCCGGGTAATGGTGCGTCTGCAACCGGTGCGAACGGCTGGTCGACTTCGGAGACGCAGCGGCTTGGCCGGACCGTTGACGGTTAGTCAGGTGGCGTCGTTCTCCGGTCTGGACGCGGACGAGATCTCGCCCGGCGTCCACCTCCTACTGGCTGTCTTCCGACGCAGCGACCTCGGAGGCGCGCCCCTGACTCTCGTCGTCGCCGGACACAACCGACGGAGCGGCCGCATGAACCGTCCGATGAGAGGCCACCTGCCGGACCCCGGCAACTCCTCCTACCGTTCCACGCCCGATCGGTTCCGACACGGTCGGAGCGGTGATCTCGGGGGCATGCCGAAACTTGTCCGACGTGCCCGATCGGGTACGGATCATCTGGGGATCATCTTCGCGACGGTCGCGACGCTGTGGCGGCGCTGGGGCCTGCAGCCGTGGAAGGCTCATACGTTCAAGTTCTCCACCGACCCGGAACTGGAAGCCAAGATCCGCGACTTCCTCGGGCTGTACTTGGACCCGCCGGAGCGGGCCGTCGTCCTCTGTGTCGACGAAAAGACGCAGATCCAGGGCCTGGACCGGACCGCGCCGATCCTCCCGCTCCGGCCCGGGATCCCGGACAAGCAGACGCATGACTACCGCCGGTACGGCACGACCAACCTGTTCGCGGCCCACCACAAAGTTGCTTCGCACCCGCGACACTAGCCGGCTCACAAGCGACCACCTTCTCCGGGAGCGGTGGTAGCCGCTCAGTTCGGCGGAGACTTGTTGATCGTCACGTAGGCGGTTGTACAGCCCGCTGGACTGTGACGACGAACAGGAGGCCGAGGTAGGCAGGCTGGTCGCGACAGCCACGCATAGGAGGAGCGCTAGTCGACCCGGAGTTACGCCGTGCCGCCGAACGGTCGCTGTGGTGCGACGACGCGTCGAAGTAGGTGCCGCGCGAGCTCGTGTGCTTGAAGATCCGGCGTGTTGTGGGCGTCGGGCAGGGCGAAGGTCAGGAATGACAATCCGAACAGCGCGGCCCAGGCGCGCGCGCGATGCCACGTCGCTTCAGAGACCGGCCGGTAGGCCGTCCAGAACTTGTTGTGTGAAGTTAGCTCGAACAGCCACCACACCACCGCCAGGTCGGTCGCGGGGTCCCCGGCGGTGATGTCGCCCCAGTCCAAGACTGCAGCCAGGCGGCCCCCGTTGACCAGTACATTGCGTGGATGTAGGTCGCCGTGCAACCAGACCCGGTCACGAGCGGGTGACGCAGCAACTCCTGCGTCGATCACCCGGGAGGCCGCCGCGGTGAGCAAGAAGTTCTCAGCGGTCCACTGGTGCTGGTTCGACTCCCAGACCGCCCGACGACGAAGCGCGAGCGGGATACCGCGGTCGGGGTTGTGCGGGGCTTCGTCTGGTGCCGACTCGTGCAGTGCTGCCAGGAAGCGGCCCAGGGTCCGCGCCTCACCTGGGGCTGGTGGTGTCATGGCAGCGACATCGCCGTCGAACCACGGAACGACGCTCCACGGCCATGGATAGTCGGGGCTTGGTCTGCCGATCACGAGCGGTATCGGCACCGGTAGTGGTAGCCCGCCCGCGATGACGGGTAGCCACGTCTGCTCGTGCGCATGCAGGTCCGCCGCGACAGCTCGCCGGGTAAGCCGTACGGCTAGGTCGTCCCCGACCCGCCAGATATGATTGTCCCACCCAGCCGCAACATGTTTCAGCGACAAACCGCCCAGATGCGGCGCCTGACGCCGAAGGAGTCGCCGCAGGAGCGACTCGTCCACATCTGACGGACTTGGCGTCACCACCATCGGAGCCTGTCACGGCCTCACGGACGGTCGAGTCCTCAGAGTTCCTACCCCCGCGGCTCAGTCTTGTGCCACCGGCGACCGACTAGCGGGGGCACCGCAGGTCAGAAGGGGCCCGCCCCCTGGACCGTCCCAGTAGCCCCGTCCGCGTCAGAAGTCCCGAACAGGCGCCATGCCGGAAGGACATCTCACTCCTTGGCCGCACCCATGGGCGGCCCGGGCGCAGGGTCGCGCGCCGCTGAGCGAGGCGCTGGGCCGGTGTTGCTACTTGGGGACGTACCGCGCGACGGCGCTGCTCACCACCGTGTCGACGAACTGCTGGTCGAGTGCTTGCCGAGAGAACCAGCGTCGGTAGAACAGCGGTCCGACGACGGCGGCGACCAAGTCTTCGGCATTCTGGTCGCGGTCGAGGTCGCCGTGCTGCTGGGCTCGCGTGGCGGCGGCGAGGAAGGGCTCGACGAGGTTTACGTGCAGCTCGGCGTGGAGCTGGGCCAGGTCGTCGTCGCGTTCTGCGGCGTCGATGATCGACGGGAGCACCGCCGCCCAGCGGGCGGACTGGAGCTCACCGGCCAGGTGGTTGGCCAGCGCCTGCAGGTCACCGATCGGGCTGCCGCCCGCCGGTGTCGCCATCGGCGTCCCCAACCGTGAGCAGGCATCGAGCAGCAGCGCGGCTCGCGACGGCCAGTGCCGGTAGATCGTGGTCTTCGCGACCCCCGAGCGCCGCGACACCTCGTCGACGCTGACACCGCCGATGCCCGCCTCGGACAACAGGGCGTAGGTCTGCGCGAGGACGGCGTCCTTGGAGCGCTGGACCCGCTTGTCAGTGGCCCTCGGGTCAGCGGTGTCAGGCACGTCCTGGACTCCTAACGTCGCGAGCAGTACGGCGTCGTAGCGTTGTTCTGCTACGGTATCGTAGCGTAGCGACGGGCCGCTGCTTGGGGCGGCTCACCGATCTCGACGCGAGAGGTGCCCAGCATGAAGCTGTCATCGGTCCGGCTCGTCACCGACGATGTCGTGGTCCTTGCCGCGTTCTACGAACAGCTCACGGGGGTCACGCCGGCCGGGTTCGCCGAGTACATGGAGTTGCAGACCCCCGCAGCGACTCTTGCCATCTGCAGCCAGCGGTCCGTCGAGGCAGCCGACGCCGGCGCTCTGACGGCCGCCGCGAACCGCACGGCCGTTCTGGAGTTCGAGGTCGAGGACGTCGACGTTGAGCGTGCGCGGCTGGGCTCCGTCGTCACCGACTGGGTCATGGAGCCGACCGATCAGCAGTGGGGCAACCGCTCCATGCTCTTCCGGGACCCCGACAGGAACCTGGTCAACGTGTACTCGCCAGCGCGGCGCTGACGAGTAGGCGGCTACTTCCTCCTCGGCGCCTGCTCTGAGGCGGCAGGTGCCCAAGCTGCGCCGGTGCTGCCGAGGTGCCGGTAGATCGCTTGCCTGGCCCGGGTCGGGGTCATCCTGAACTTCGGGCCGCCCTTGCGTCGCCGCGCGGGTGGCGTCGGACCCCGCGAGTTCTGAACCGCGAGATGGGCCCGGTGATGGTGGACCTGGACCCCACCGTCATCCTCGCCACTCGGAGAAAGAGCGCTGCTGCCACTTTCAAGCGGACGTTCGGGTTCCAACCGCTGCTCGCGTTCGTCGACCACGGCGCTGACGGTGCGGGCGGGAAGGTCCTCGGGAGACTACTGCGGGCGGGGAACGCAGACGCGACTCCCTTGATGCGGTCCACCCCGACCCGAGCGCTGGCATCCAGTTGACCCGGTCCCGGAGCGTGCCGCTGTCCGCGGTTCATGCCAGCTCCGGCCCCCCGCCACTCGGGCCGCCAGCGACGGCGCGGGCTGGCAAGGTGGTCACTCGTGAGGCGGGCAGCACGCTCCGCCCCTCCCCCATCCGACCTTGGAGGAACGATGCCGGACGAGACCGCTCCTGACGCGGCCAGCGCGGAACCCGACGCGGCTCCCGCCGACACGGCTGCCCCCGCTGCCGAGACGGCACCACCGGTGCCCCCGGCCGAAGCCGATGCGGCGGAGGTCGACGCGGCGGACAGCGCGCCTCCGGCTCCGACGTCGCCGGCCGGCACCACCCAGACCAGCCTGGCCACTCCGCCGCCGGCGCCCCGCGGGCTGAGCTACGCCGTCGACATCGTCTTCTGCATCGACGTGACGGGGAGTATGAGCCCAATCATCGATGCGGTGAAGGCGAATGCGTTGCGGTTCTACGACGACGTGCAGACCAACCTCACCGCCAAGGGCAAGAACGTCGACGAGCTGCGGGTGCGGGTGGTCGCGTTCCGCGACTTCGCCGCCGACGGCGAGGCGGCCCTGCAGGAGTCGGACTTCTTCCGGCTGCCCGCCGAACAGGGCGGCTTCAGCAACTTCGTCAACGGGCTGTTCGCCGAGGGCGGCGGCGACGCGCCCGAGTCCGGCCTGGAGGCGGTCGCGCTGGCCATCAACTCGCCCTGGACGACCCGGGGCGACCGGCGTCGGCAGGTCGTTGTGGTCTGGACCGACCAGCCCGCCCACCCGCTGGACCCGGCGATCCTGCCGCCCGAGCTGCGTGACCGCGTGCCCGCCGACTTCAGCGCGCTGACCGACCTGTGGGAGGACAACCAGGGGCGGTTGGGCGCCAGCAGCAAACGGCTGATCCTGTTCGCCCCGGACGGCCCGGGCTGGAGCGACATCTCCGGCGTGTGGGAGAACGTCGTCCACAACCCGTCCCAGGCCGGTGGCGGCCTGTCGGACGTGGACTACGGGACGATCGTGGACTCCATCGGCAACTCGGTGTGAACGAGAGCACGCCGTCGGAGCAGCCTGAGCGGGTGGACGAGGCCGCGACGGCACCGGTCGACCCACCGACGGTGCCGTCGGCAGACCCGGCCACCTCGCTTTCCGACGTCGACGACGAACCCGAGCCGGCCGGCGACGAGCCTGCCCCGCCGACCGCGGACGCGGCGACGGCCTCCCCGGCCCACCTCGTCGAGGAGCCGGAACGAGCGCCGGGGCAGGCGCAGGCGGACGTCCCGGAACCGGAACGGACCGGGCCCGGTCTGTCCTTCGGCTTCAACATGGGGAAGATCGCCGGGCACGGGGAGGACTCCGACCCGATCCTGCGTGACGGCCGCGAGCTCGGTCTGGTCGCGGTGTTCGACGGGATGGGTGGTGCCGGCGGCACCGTCTACGACACTCCGGACGGCCCGCGGACCGGGGCCTACCTCGCGTCCCGGGTGGCCCGCGACGTCGTCGAGCAGCGGATGGTGGCGCTGCTGGACCCGGAGTGGAATCTCGACGGGCCGGCGACCGCCCAGGACCTGCACCGCTCGGTGCGCGAGGCGCTGCAGGCCCGCCTGACGGAGCTGAAGGCGCCCGCGAGCGGTCTGCGGTCCCGGCTGTTGCGGGCACTGCCGACCACGATGGCGCTCGTCGCGCTGCAACGCCGAGAGGCCGGCGGCGACAGGTGGGTGGGTCACGCGTTCTGGGCCGGCGACTCCCGCGCCTACGTCTTCGATCCCGGCGCCGGGGCCCAGCAGCTGACCGTGGACGACATCAAGGACCGCGGTGACGCGATGGCGAACCTGCGGGAGGACTCGGTGGTCAGCAACGCGATGTCCGCCGACGTCGACTTCGTCGTCCACCACCGCCGGGTCGAACTGACCGCGCCCTTCCTCGTGGTCGCGGGCACCGACGGGTGCTTCGGATACCTGCCCTCGCCGATGCACTTCGAGCATCTCGTGCTCGCCGCGCTGCGCGACGCACCCGACACCGAGACCTGGTCCGGCTCGGTGCAGACGGCCACGAGCGCGGTCACCGGTGACGACGCGGCGATGTCGGTGCTCGGTGTCGGGGCCGACCACGAGCAGTTCCGCACGCTCTTCGCGGCGCGCACCGCCGAGCTCGAACAGCGCTGGATCACGCCGCTGGACGCACTCGACAAGGACGTGCAACGACGCGAACGGGAGCTTGCGGACCTGCGGACGGCGCAGCGTCAGCAGCAGGCTCAGTCGTGGGCCGCGTACAAGCCGGACTACGAGCGGTACATCGCGACGGCCGACGGACGGGGAGCGCCATGAGAGCTGGGGACACACTCCACGGCTACCGCCTGCTCGACGATTTCCAGGTCGTCGGCGCGGGCCTCAGTGAGTGGACCTTCGCCGAGCGCGGCGGCCGGGCGTACTTCATGAAGCGGTTCCTGGCCCCGACCTACCCCGACGACGCGGCCCCGGGCAGCCCCCGGACCAAGGCCAGGAAGCGGGCCCGCTGCGCGGCGTTCGAAGCCCACCACTTGGGGATCCAGGCGGCGATGGCCCCGCTGACCAGCTACGGCGGGAACCTGATCGCCACCCTCGACTTCTTCCGGGAGGGTGCCAAGTACTACAAGGTCACCGAGAAGGTGGATCTGGCCGGTCTCGAGCCGGCCGACGTCGCGGTGCTCGGCTTCCCCGCCCAGCTGGTGCTGCTCAAGACCGTCGCCCACAGCCTGAAGATCCTGCACGACCTGGACATCGTGCACAGCGACCTCAAGCCGAGCAACGTCATGATCAAGCGCACGGAGCTGGGGTATACGACGAAGCTCATCGACTTCGACAGCTCCTACCTCGTCGGCAGCCCGCCGCCGCCGGAGGAAATCGTCGGCACGATGAACTACTACTCCCCTGAGCTGGTCACCTACATCCAGGGCGGTGCCGACGCAGCCGCGCTGAACCAGGCATCGGACATCTTCGCGCTCGGGCTCATCTACACCGAGTACCTCACCGGTGCCCTCCCGGCGTTCGACCCGGTCCACAGCAGCGCGGCGGTCGCGGTCCTGAACGGGCAGCTGCTGCGGGTGGTGGCACCGGCCACGCCGCCGTCCGTGACCGCCCTGGTCGAGCGGATGCTGCTGCTGGACCCGACCGCCCGACCCTCCGTCGCCGAGGTCCATTCCACGCTCATGGGCCAGCGCGGCAGCGCCCCGACGGTCGGTCGCGCCCCGCTGCCGACACGGGCCGTCAGCGCCGGTCGGGCACCTCGGCGACTCGGCGGCCCGGTCACCCCCCGTGGTGTCCCCACCCGGGCGGCAGCGCCTCGACCGACCAGCCCGGCGGCGACGTCCGACGCTGCGCCGACCGACGCTGCGCCGACCGGCGCACCGTCGCGCGCTTCCACGCTGCGCGGCAAGGGGCTGAAACTGGCCGCCGACGCGGTCCGTCGAGCACCCGCCGCAACCCGCCCGGCACCCGCCGCGACCCGGACCGCACCCGCGGCGACCCGGACCGCACCCGAGACGGCCCGTCCGGCACCGCCCGCGGCGACCTCGGCGGCGACCGACCTGCCCCCGCCGGCAGCCGAGACGCCGGCCGGCGGGCTCGGCCGGGCCCTGCTGGGCAAGCTGATCGGCAAGCTCGAGACCCGGCGACCTCGATGAGCGGGGTGTGGCAGTGCGCGGTCTGCGAGACGATCAACCACGGCGGCCGGTCGTGCACGGCCTGCGGCGCAGCCATGACCCTGCGTTCTGCCGCCGCCACGTCGGTGCGCGGCCGAGTCGCGCCGGTCCCGCCGCCCCCACCCGCCGCGCCGCTGCCCGAGCCGGTGCGCCGCGCCATCAACCGTGAGCCCGTGGACGACGCCGAGTGGGACTACGACAACCCCACCGTCCACATGGTGCCGATCCCCGGCGGGTGCCTGTTCACCACGGGTGCGCGCCGCCTGGACCGGTGAACCGCACCGTTCGAGCTGCGACGTCGGCCGGCTCCGGTCGGGAACCGTAGGGGGCAGCTGGGCCGCGCGCCGCCTTTCTCGCCGGCCAACCGCAGGGTCGGCACGCTTTCGGACGGGCCTCACCCAACGTCGCTTGGGGAACTGGCCCCCGCCACGTCGGCGGGGCGGCCTCCTAGCGTGGGGCGCATGGTGGCATCGACAGCGCTGCGCCCGGTCGGCTGCCCGTCGGGGCCGGCCGTGCTGGACGAACTACTGCCCGCCCTGGCCGCTTCGGTGGCCGGAACCGGTCCGGCTCTCGTTCCGGTGCCGAACGGTGCGGCAGGGGCGGCCGTGCTGCGGATGGCCGCCGTCGACGAACCGCTCGAACAGTCCGTCGCGGCCGACGGCACGCCGGATCCGGTGGCGCTCGTGGTCCCGACATCCGGCTCGACCGGTACACCACGCGGAGTACTGCTGACGGTGTCCGCGCTCGCGGCATCGGCGGCCGCCACGCACTCGCGCATCGGTGGGCCGGGGCGCTGGCTGTTGTGCCTGCCGACCACGCACGTCGCCGGCCTGCAGGTGCTGCTCCGGTCGATCAGCGCGGGGACGAGGCCGGTCTGCCAGGACCTCTCGGCCGGATTCGACGCCGACGGCTTCGCGGCGGCCGCATCGCAGTTGGCCGGCCCCGGGCGCCGCTACACCTCGCTCGTCCCGACCCAGCTCACCCGGTTGCTCGGCGACGACGCGGCCCGCGCCGCGCTGCAGGGATTCGACGCGGTCCTGCTCGGCGGGGCGGGCGCCCCGGAGCCACTGCTCGCCCGTGCCCGCCGTGCCGGTGTCGCAGTCGTCGAGACCTACGGCATGAGCGAGACGTGCGGCGGCTGTGTCTACGGTGGGACCCCGCTGGCCGGTGTGAGCGTTGCTCTTGCACCCGACGGACGGATCATCCTGGCCGGATCGGTGCTCTTCGCCGGTTACCGCCGCGATCCTGCGGCTACCGGAGCGGTGCTCACCGACGGGGTGTTCACCACCGGCGACCTCGGCGCGCTCGACAGCGACGGACGCCTGGAGGTCCTCGGCCGGGCGGACGACGTCCTGCTGACCGGCGGGGAGCTGGTGAGCCCGGCAGCCGTCGAGCGGGTGCTCACCGGCGCCGGCGGGGTGGCCGACGCGGTGGTCGTCGGGCTGCCGGATCCGGAGTGGGGCCAGCGGGTCGTCGCGCTGGTGGTCTCTAGGCCGACGGGAGCGTCCGGGGCGAGCCCGGACGCCGGCCGGCTGCGGGCGCTGGTCGCCGACCGGCTGGGCCGGGCATCGGCGCCGCGGGACGTCGTCGCCGTCGATGCGGTGCCACTGCTCGGGATCGGCAAGCCCGACCGCGCCGCGGCGACCCGGCTGGCCTCGCGGTTGCTCGCGTGACGCCGTCGGCCCGCGTAGCGCTCGGTGACGCGCGACCGCCGGACACCGTCGATCGCGAGCCAGGCACGACCGTCGGGTGGGAGACCCCTGACCGACTGAACCCCCCGGCCCCACGCCACACCGGCGTCGCCGCGAGTCCGGTGCCGTGATGGGATCGGGGTCGCCCCGGACATCGCTGCGGGCCGGCATCGGACTGGAGGACCACCGCATGGCCACGCCCGCCCAGTGGCTCGAGGCGACGCGACCACGCACGTTGCCCGCCTCGGTCGCCCCGGTGCTCGCCGGGACCGGCGCCGCCGCCCAGGCCGGGAACGTGGTCTGGTGGAAGGCCGTGCTGGCCCTGCTGCTGGCGCTGGCCCTGCAGGTCGGGGTGAACTTCGCCAACGACTACTCCGACGGCGTCCGCGGGACCGACGCGGTCCGGGTCGGCCCGGCGCGACTGGTCGCCAGCGGAGCCGTGCCCGCCCGGGCGGTGAAACTGGCCGCCGGCGCCTGCTTCGCAGTCGCTGCGCTGCTCGGGCTGGTCCTCGCGCTGAGCTCGGCGTGGTGGCTGGTGTTCGTGGGCGCGGCCTGCATCGGTGCCGCCTGGTACTACACCGGCGGTCGGCGCCCGTACGGGTACCGGGGGCTCGGCGAGGTCAGCGTGTTCGTCTTCTTCGGCCTGGTCGCCACGGTCGGGACCGCCTTCGTCCAGGCTGACGGGGCTGACGGGGCCGCCCGGATCGGCTGGCCGGCCGTTGTCACCGGCGCCGCCGTCGGACTGCTCGCGTGCGCGGTGCTGATGGCGAACAACCTGCGGGACCTGTCCGGCGACGCGGCGGTCGGCAAACGGACGCTGGCGGTCCGGCTCGGCGAGCGTCGGGCGCGGATGGGCTACGCCGCGCTGGTCACTGTCCCGTACGTGCTGGTGTTCGTGCTCGCCGCGACCGGGCCGGCGGTGTTGCTGGCGTTCGGCTCGCTCCCCCTGGCGATTCGGGGCATTCGCGCGGTTTCCCGGGGGGCGACCGGGATGGCCCTGGTCCCGGTACTGCGGGACACAGGCCTGGCCGAGCTGGTGTTCGGCGCCCTGCTCGGGGTGGGTCTCGCCCTCACCGGGTGACTGTCCGACCCGACGGCCGCCGACCCGGCCCGGCGCTGGTCCGGGCACATCCGGCGGACCCGGGCCCGTCCTGACCACCAGAGTTCGCCGCGCGTTGGCGACGACCGGCTCTGTGTCGCCGAGCCGTCGGCGACCTCGGCGAGCAGCGAACTCGACTAGCGCCCGTCGGGGGCCCGAGAGTCGGCACTGGCGCGTCTATCGAGGTCTCGGTCATCGTCGGCGTACGGATCCTCGGCGGCGAGGTCGTCCTCGGCGTACGGGTCCTCGGCGTACGGGTCGTCGGCGTGCGGGTCGTCGGGGTCGCGTCCGGGCATCGGGCGACTGACTGCTTGCCGGCGCGGACGTCGCGGGCGGGACGCAATTGCCGTCGACACCACAGCGCGCTGGTGCCGCAGCAACAGCAGGCTGGCGACCGCGGAGAGCAGCAGCGCACCCAGGACGAGCGCGTACCTGCGGAACCCGACCAGGTACAGCAGCCCCAGGCACACCACGAAGGCAGCGACGCGGGCGCCGGTGTAGACGGCGAACGCCTGTGCCGGGCGCAACGCAGGGGAGCTCACCGCCGCCTCAGTTGGCGTAGGAGTGCTTGCCGGCGATGAGGAAGTTCACCCCGAGCAGGTTGAACAGGATCGTCCCGAACGCGACGAGCGCGATCACCGACGCGACCCTCCCCTTCCAGCCGGCGGTCGCCCGTGCGTGCAGGTACGCGGCGTAGAGGACCCAGCTGATCAGCATCCAGGTCTCCTTGGGGTCCCACTCCCAATACCGGCCGTAGGCGGCCTTGGCCCAGACGGCCCCGAAGATCAACGCCAGCGTGTAGATCGGGAACGCGAACGCGTGCACCCGGTAGCTCATCCGGTCCAGCGCCGTCGCCGACGGCAGGCGGGTGACGTAGCCGACGGCGACCCGGCCGGCGGCCTCCCGACGGTCCCGGAACAGGTACAGCGCGGCCAGCACGGCACCGACGGTGAACACCCCGGTGGCGATCACCGCCGCCGAGACGTGGATCACCAGCCAGTAGGACCGCAGTTGCGGACGGAGCGGGCCGACGGCCTCGTGGAACAGCAGGATCGCGCCGCCTGCGCAGGTTGCCGCGAACCCGGCGAGCCAGACGTCGAGGAACTGCAGCCCGAGCCGGCGCCGCAGCACGACGTGCACTGCGGTCACCGCGAAACTGCCGGTGATCGCGAACTCGTAGAGATTGCCCCACGGCACCCGGTCCGCGGCGATCCCGCGGGTGACCACCCCGACGCCCAGCAGCAGGACCGCGAGCAGCTGCAGCATCGATCCGATCGACCCGGCGGTCGCCGCGCGCCGGCCCGGCCCGGACCCGCCAGGCGCACCCCACGCCCCCCCACCGGGGCCGTCCGCGGTCAGGGTCGAGACGCCCGGGCGGGCGAGCAGGGCCGTCGACCCGGAACCACCCTCGATGCGGGCGGAAACGTGGTCGCCGGAAACGAACCGGCCAGAATCGGCGCCGCCGGAGATGTGAGCCGCGCCGACCGGACCCGCGGGGCCGTGCAGCATCTCCGCGTCCGGGCCGGGGGCGCCCGCCGGGGCCGAGGCGTCGCGCTCGGTGGCACGGCTGACGCCGCCGGAGCTGCCGAACGCCCATTCCGCGGCGAACGCGACCAGGGCGAGGACGAAGACGACGACAGCCGCGCTGACGACGTCGTCGGAGAAGGTGCCCAGATCGGTCACGCCGGTGTCCCCTCGGTGATGCTGCTGGCCAGGTCGGGCGGAGCAACTCGCTGCAGGACGTCGACGAGGTCGGCCATCTCCTCGGACAGGTCCGTGCTGTCGTTGCGGTCCAGACCGGCGACTTCGACGACGGTACGCCCGGCCCCGTCCACGCCCGCGCGCACCCACCACCGCCGACGCCGCAGGAACAGCGACCCGCACAGCCCGACGACAGCCGCGATCGCTCCGCCGAGGACCAGCCCGGCTCCCGGGTCGCAGTCGACCTGGACGTTGGCCCACCGCTGCAGGCCGTCGAAGGTGACCGAGCCCGCACCGTTGGGCAGGGTGAACCGTCCGCCCGGCCGGAGGCTGAAGGTGAGCGGCTGCCCGGTCGCAGTGGTGAACGACTTCAGCGTCCCGGAGTCGATGAGCGCCTGGTCCGGGACGTAGACCGACCCCGAGCCGGCACCGGCGGAGAACGTCCCGCGGTAGGCGACCATCCGCAGTTGCGGTGCGTCCGGCGCCGGGAATAACGAGTCGGCGAACCCGGTCTCCCCGGTGGGCAGGAACCGCCCGACGATCTCCAACCCCGTCGGCTTGGCGTCCGGCACCTTGACGACCCCGTCCGAGCTGTAGGCCGCATCCGACGGCAGGAACACCGTCGCGTCGGAGTAGAGGACCCGGCCGGCCGCGTCGCGGACGGTGATGACCGGCGCGTACCCGTTGCCCAGCAGGCTCACCTGGGCACCGGACACGGCGACCGGGTGGTTCAGCCGCAGGGTCGCCTGCCGCGGCGCCGCGTCCGGGGAATCGATGACGGTCAGCTGCCCGCGGAAGTCGTCGGGGGTGCCGAGCTGCGGGCCGCTGCGGAAGAAGCTCGCGTCGAACCTGTCCAGCCGGATCGTGAACGGCGGCAGTCGGTCCGGCCCGCGCAGGGCACCGGTCGTCAGGTCCGGGTAGCGGGACGCCTGGTTGGAGAAGCCCGAGCCGACCACCACGATCGACGTCCCCCGGTACCCGAACAGCGAGCCGACGGCGACCCCGGCCAGCACCACCAGCAGCGCGACGTGGAACAGCAGGTTGCCGGTCTCGCGCAGGTGTCCGCGCTCGGCCGCGACCGGCGCGAGCGGGTCCGGGCGGGCGGCCAGCCGGTGACCGGGCCGCCAGCCCCGGCGCCCGCCGAGGCGGTCCGCGGCCGCCCGCAGGACGTCGGCCGGTGGCGTCGCCGTGGTCCAGGTCGAATGCGCGGGCATCCGGGCGAGCACCCGCGGGGTCACCGTGGGCCGGGACCGCAGCGCGCGGGCGTGGATGCCGGTCCGCGGGACGATGCAGCCGACGAGTGAGGTGAACAGCAGCAGGTACACCGCCGCGAACCACGGGCTGCTGTAGACGGTGAACAGCCCGACCCGCTCATACCAGACCGCCAGTCCGGCGTGCTGGCCGTAGAAGGCGGCGACGGCGGCCGGGTCCTGATTGCGCTGCGGGACCAGCGAGCCCGGGACGGCGGCCAACGCCAGCAGGAACAGCAGGATCAGCGCGGTCCGCATCGACGTCAGCTGCCGCCACGCCCAGCGCGCCATCTCCTGCGGGGACAGCGACGGCGGCGGGCCGGCCGGGCGCTGCGGGCCGGTGTCCTCGGCGAACCGTGCGCCGTCGGTCGGGCGAGTGCCCGTACCCGTGCCGGTGGCGGTGGTGGTGGTGGTGGTGGCGACCATGGTCGCGTCCCGGCTCAGACCGGTGTCGTCACGGTGCCGGACCAGGCCTGCAGCTGCTCGACGGCCAGTGACCACATGCCGGTGACCAGCAGCAGTCCGACCACGATGAGCATCGCCCCGCCGAACCGGGCGACGGCCAGGCCGTGCCGGCGGAAGAACCGCAGCGTCCCGGCGAGCCGGCCGAAGGCACCGGCCACCAGCAGGAACGGCACGCCCAGCCCCAGGCAGTAGACGGCGGTGAGCAGTGCTCCGCGTTCCGCTCCCCCGTCGGTGACGGTCAGCAGCAGTACGGCGCTCAGCGTGGGACCGATGCACGGCGTCCAACCGACACCGAACAAGACCCCGAGCAGTGGGGCCGCCGCCAGTCCGACCGCCGGAACCCGGTGCACCCGGAGGTCGCGCTGCAGCACCCGGAACGCACCGGCAAAGACCAGGCCGACGACGATGACCAGCGTGCCGAGCACCCGGTCCAGAACGGTGCGGTGCTCACGGAGCAGTGCTCCGACAGCGCCGAATGCCGCCCCCAGGGAGACGAACCAGGCACTGAACCCGAGCACGAACAGCAGCACCCCGAGTACCGTCCGGCCGGTGCGGCGCGCGTCGGCCGGCGCGTCGGCCGTTGCCAGCTGGGCCCCGGTCATGCCGGTGACGTAGCTGAGGTAGGCAGGCAGCAGCGGGAGTACGCAGGGCGAGAAGAAGGACACCGCTCCCGCCAGCACCGCCACCGGCACGGCGAGCACCAGCGAACCGGAGAGCGCAATCTGCCCGAAGGCATCGCCGACGGACGCGGGCAGCGCGGTCACGGCGGTCAGGCCGGCCATCGTCACCAACCGGTCACCGCCCCGTCACCTCGTCGACCATCGCGAGCAGCGTCGCCTTGGTGATCCGGGCGATCTTGAACGCGGCGACCCGGTGCTCGGTGTCGAGGACGACGGTGGTCGGCACCGACGCCGGCGGGATCAACCCCCGGAACCGCAGCAGCTGCGTCCCGTCGGGGTCGGCCAGGCTCGGATAGGTCACCCCGTAGGTGCGCTCGTGCGCCTGCGCGTTCGCCCGGCTGGTCTCCTGGTCCAGCCCGAGGAACTTCACCCCGCGCGGCGCGAGCGCCTTCGCCGCGGCGACCAGGTCCGGCTGCTCGTCGCTGCACGGTCCGCACCAGCTGCCCCAGACGTTGACGACGACGGGCGATCCGCGCCAGGCGCCGAGGTCGAACGGTGCGCCGTCCACGAGCGGACCGGTCAGCACCGGGGCCGCCTTCCGCTCGGCGACGGGGATCACCCGCAGCGACGCGCTGCTGCCCGGGTCGCCGTTGACCGGCGTCGACCCGGCGGCACCGGTGCCGGTGCAGGCCGCCAGACCGCCGCCCACCCCCACCGCGAGCGCGGTGAACCCCGCGGCACGCAGCACCGACCGCCGCCCCACACTCATGACGCAGTCCTCACGAGGCAGCACCCTGTGGCTGCATGACGTCGTCGGCGCCGGCCAGCAGGTCGTGTGCCGGCTCGCTGTAGTCGACCCCGACGAGGGCGTCGCGTAGCGCCGTCGGCCAGGCGGGCCCGCGCGGGGGCAGCCGCTCGGCGTCGAAGGTCAGGGTGGTGAGCGACGCGAGGCTGCACTGCCGCGAACGCGGGTCGTGCCACAGCCGTCGCCGCTCGCCGAACCGGCGCGCGGTCCAGACCGGCAGCTGGTGACTGACCAGCAGGGCGGCACAGCCGGCGGCGTCGGCGCGCGGCGCGGCGTCGGCCAGCGCGGCCCACATCCGGTCGGCGATCTCGCGGTACGGCTCACCCCAGCCCGGGCGCAGCGGGTGGGCCAGCGACCGCACGAACCCCGGGTCGCGCAGCACCGACCGGTCGACGCGACGGCCCTGCAGCATCGATGCGGCCTCGATCAGCCGGTCGTCGGTCTCGACGGGCAGACCGAGGGCCGCAGCCGTCGGACCCGCGGTCTCCCGCGCCCGCTGCAGCGGCGAGCTGGCGACCAGCCCGACCCGGGCCCGGCCGGCGGGGACGGCGGTGAGGACCTCGGCGACCCGCTCGGCCATCGCCAGCCCGCGCGCGGACAGCGAGAAGCCGGCCAGCCGGCCGTAGAGCACGTGCTCGGGGTTGTACACCTCGCCGTGCCGGAGCAGGTGGACGGTCAGCGGACGGGTCACGCGGGAGCCCCCTCGAGCGCCTCGGCAGCGGCGCGGGCCGCCGCCGGCAGCGCCGCGACGACCTGGTCCAGCGCGGCGCCGTCGTGCACCGTGGACACGAACCAGGACTCGAAGCCGGACGGCGGCAGGTACACGCCCCGGGCCAGCATCGCGTGGAAGAACGCCCGGTAGACCCCCGCGTCCTGGGTCCGCGCCTGCTCGTAGTCACCGACCACCGGAGTTACCGCGGGGTCGGTGAAGAAGACGCTGAACATCGACCCGGCGACCCCGAGTACGTGCGGCACCGACGCGGCCGTCAGCGCCGCGGCCACCTCGGCACGCAACGCCGCCGACGTCGCGTCCAGGCGCGCGTAGGCGTCGTCGGTCGCCAGCCGCAGCGTCGCCAGCCCGGCCGCGGTCGCGACCGGGTTCCCGGACAGCGTGCCGGCCTGGTACACCGGGCCTACCGGCGCCAGGTGCGCCATTACCTGCGCCGACGCACCGAACGCCGCCGCCGGGAAGCCGCCGCCCATCACCTTGCCGAAGGTGGTGATGTCCCCGGCGACGGGGTCCAGCCCGTACCAGCCGGACCGGCTGACCCGGAACCCGGTCATCACCTCATCCACGATGAGCAGCGCACCGTGCGCGTGCGCGGTCGAGCGCAGGAAGCCGTTGAACCCGTCGCGGGGAGGGACGACGCCCATGTTCCCGCCGGCCGCCTCGGTGATCACGCACGCGATCTCGTCGCCGAACCTGTCGAACGCCGCGGTCAGCGCGGCGCGGTCGTTGTACGGCACGACGATCGTCTGCGCGGTCTCGGTCGCGGTCACCCCGGCGCTGTCCGGCAGGGCGAGGGTCGCCACCCCGGACCCGGCCGCGGCCAGCAGCGAGTCCACGTGCCCGTGGTAGCACCCGGCGAACTTGACCACCCGCGACCGGCCGGTCACGCCGCGGGCCAGCCGGACCGCGGACATCGTGGCCTCGGTGCCGGAGGAGACCAGCCGTACCTGCTCCACCGGCGCCCGGGCGACCAGCTCCTCGGCGAGCGCCACCTCGCCCTCGGTCGGGGCACCGTAGGAGGTCCCGGACGCCGCGGCCCGCAGCACGGCGTCAAGAACCACCGGGTGCGCGTGGCCGTGCAGCAGCGGCCCCCACGAGCAGACCAGGTCCACGTACTCCCGGCCGTCGGCGTCGGTCAGGTGGGGCCCGTGCCCGGTGGCCATGAAGCGCGGTGTCCCGCCGACGGCCCGGAACGCGCGGACGGGGGAGTTCACCCCGCCGGGGATGACGGCGCGGGCCCGGTCGAACAGCGCCGCCGAGTTGGGGGCGTCATAGGGGAACGGCGCGGCGCTCGGGAACGGCCTCACGGGCGGTCAACGACCCCCGGTGAGCAGACGTGCCGCGTCCAGCGCCCAGTAGGTCAGGATGACGTCCGCGCCGGCCCGGCGGATGCCGGTCAGCGTCTCCAGCACCGCGGCGTCCCGGTCGATCCAGCCGTTCGCGGCCGCGGCCTCCACCATCGCGTACTCGCCGCTGACGTTGTAGGCGGCGACCGGCACGTCGACGGCCGCCCGCACGTCGGACAGGACGTCGAGATAGGCCAGCGCGGGCTTGACCATCACCATGTCCGCACCCTCGTCGACGTCGAGGGCGACCTCGCGCAGGGCCTCCCGGCGGTTCGCGCCGTCCTGCTGGTAGGTCCGCCGGTCCCCGCGTAACGACGAGCCGACGGCCTCGCGGAACGGGCCGTAGAAGGCGGACGCGTACTTCGCGGCGTAGGCGAGGACCAGCGTGTCGGGATACCCGGCGGCGTCCAGCGCCGCACGGATCACCCCGACCTGGCCGTCCATCATCCCGCTCGGGCCGACGACGGCGCTGCCCGCCGCGGCCTGCGCGACCGCGGCGCGGCCGTAAGCAGCCAGCGTCGCGTCGTTGTCGACACTGCCGTCCGCGGCGAGCACCCCGCAGTGGCCGTGGTCGGTGAACTCGTCCAGGCACAGGTCGCTCATCACCGGCAGCTCGTCCCCGACCTCGGCGGCCACGTCGGCGAGCGCGACGTTCAGCACGCCGGACGGGTCCTCCACCCCGCTGCCGACGGCGTCCTTGTGCTCGGGGACACCGAACAACATCACCCCGCCCAGACCGGCCGCGACGGCCTGGGCGACCTCCTTGCGCAGCGAGTCCCGGCTGTGCTGCACGACACCGGGCATCGAGGCGATCGGCACCGGCTCGGTCGCTCCCTCCCGGACGAACACCGGCAGCACCAGCTGGGAGGGACGGACCGCGGTCTCGGCGACGAGCCGGCGCAGCGCCGGCGTCCGCCGCAGCCGGCGCGGGCGCACCGCCGGAAACGAGCCGCTCACCGCGTCCCCCCGGTTGGTCCGGTACCCGGATCCGCGTCCGGCTTGACCGCCTTCGCGGCAGTGACCCGACGGATCGGGCGGGCCTTGGACGGCGGCACCACCGGTTTGCCGGCGGCACGGAGCCGGTCGGCGCGGGCGGCGGCGAAACCGGCCAGCGCCCGCGTCAGCTCCGCCACCGACGGCGTCTCGGCGACGACGGAGACGACCAGGCCGTGCTCGACCGCCGTCCGGGCCGTCTGCGGCCCGATGCAGGCCACGACGGTGTTCGCGTGCGGCTTGCCGGCGATGCCGACCAGGTTGCGCACCGTCGAGGAGCTGGTGAACAGAACCGCGTCGAACGCACCGGTCTTGATCGCATCCCGCACCGGGGCGGGCGGCGGTGCCGCACGGACGGTCCGGTACGCGGTCACGTCGTCGACCTCCCAGCCCATCCGCACCAGGCCGGCCAGCAGCGTGTCGGTGGCGATGTCCGCCCGTGGCAGCAAGACCCGGTTGATCGGGTCCAGCACGGCGTCGTACTCGGGGAACTCCGCGACCAGACCGGCCGCGGACTGCTCCCCGACGGGGACCAGGTCCGGCTCGATGCCCCACGCCCGCAGCGCGTCGGCGGTGGCCTGCCCGACGGCGGCGATCTTCAGGCCCGACATCGACCGGGCGTCCAGGCCAAGCTCGACGATCTTGTCCCGGACCGCCCGCAGGGCGTTGACGCTGGTGAAAGCCACCCACTCGTACCGGCCCTCGACGAGCCCGCGGATCGCCTTGTCCATCTGCGCCGGCGTGCGGGGCGGCTCGACGCAGATCGTCGGAACCTCCACCGGCACGGCACCGTGTCCGCGCAGCTCCGCGTCCAGCGACCCCGCCTGCTCGCGGGTGCGGGGCACGAGGACCTGCCAGCCGAACAGCGGCCGGCTCTCGAACCAGTCCAGCCGGTCCTCCCCCGCGCCCGAGCCGAGCACGAGCACCGCCTCACCCGGGGTCGGGGTCCGCGTGCCCTCGTCGGTCAAGCGGTCCAGGGTGCTCCGCACCGACCGCTGGCCGACGGTCCCGGGAGCGGTGGTGAGCAGTGCCTGGACGCACGCCTCGTGGGGCACGCGGGCGGCGACGGTGCGGCCGAAGACGCTCACGCTCGCGCCGTCGCCGAGGACGACCGCCGTCGACCCGGCACACACGGCCGCGGCGACCTGGTCCGCAGCTTCGGTCGCGCCCGGCAGTCGGAGGTCGACGACCTGGACCGGGGAGCTGCCGGGCCGGTTGAGCGGGACCCCGGCGAACGTTGTCCACGCAGTCGCCGGGGCCAGTCCCGGAACGATGTGCACGGCGGTGCCCAGTGCCCGGCACGCCGCGACCTCCTCGGGCAGTCCGGGCGCGGACAGCACGTCACCGGGGACGACCCGGACGACGGACAGGCCCTCGGTGGCGAGGTCGGCGAGCAGCCGCGCCCGCTCGGCCGGGCCGCCGGCGCCGTCGATGCCGACCAGCCGCGCCCCGGCCGCCACCGCACCCCAGCGACCGGCATGCGCGACCTCCGGAACGACGAGCACCTGGGCGCCGGCCACCAGCGCCGCCGCACGCACCGTCAGCAGGTCCGGCTCACCCGGACCGGCCCCGACGAAGACGACCTGGGCGGCCCCGGTCTCGCGCTGTGGCCGCGGTGCCCGCACCGTGCCGGCAGGACCGGGCGCCCCGTCGGCCGTGCTGACCCCGGGGGGGCCGTCGGCCGTGCTGACCCCGCCGGGCCCGTCGGCCGTGCTCACCCCGTCCGCCCGGTCCAGCCCGTACACCTCGTGCATCTCGGCAATGCTCATCGCAGCCTCCCCCCGGCGCCGCTCACCCTGATGTCCGGCTCGATCCCTGTACTCGGCTCGATTCCGGTGCCCGGCTCGATTCCGGTGCCCGGCTCGATTCCGGTGCCCGGCTCGATTCCGGTGCCCGGCTCGATTCCTGCCACTGCCCCGGCGCCGCCGGCCAACAGCTGACGCGCCACGTCGGTGCCGACCGCGACCGCAGCCTGTTGCGTCCCGGACGCCGACGCCCGCCACACCGTGCCGCCGTCGGCGGTCGCGACCAACGCGGTCAGCTCCACCCGTGTCCCCGCTTCCGCGGATCCGTTCCCGAGCGCGCCCGTGCAGATCGCCAGCGCAGCAACCGGCGCGGAGCACCCGGCTCCGAGTTCGGCGAGCACCGCCCGCTCCGCGACCGCTGCCGCGTGCGCGGCGGGGTCGTCCAGCGCGGCCAGGCCCGCGGCGAGCCAGCCGGGGACAGCGGGCGCGGCCTCGACCGCCAGTGCGCCCTGGGCCGGGGCGGGCAGCATCACCGCGGCCCCCAGCACCTGGGTGGCCTCCGCCGACCGACCGAGCCGGGCCAGCCCGGCGGCGGCCACGACGACCGCGTCGAAGCCGTTGCCGACGGCGCGCAGCCGGGTGTCGACGTTGCCGCGCACCGGCGCCACCTGCCACGTCCGGCCCAGCCGCCGGGCGTACGCGGCCAGCTGGACGGCGCGCCGCGGGGAGCCGGTGCCGATGCGGGCGCCGTCGGGCAGCTCGTCCAGCGCCAGCCCGTCCCGGGCCACGAGTGCGTCGCGCGGGTCCTCCCGGGGCGGCACCGCGGCAACGACCAACCCGTCCGGCGGCGCTGTCGGCAGGTCCTTGAACGAATGGACGGCCACGTCGGCCTGCCCACCCACGACGGCAGCCCGGACGGCGCCGACGAACACTCCGGACCCGCCGATGACCGTCAGGGCACGCCGGTCGCTGTCACCGACGGTCCGGACCGGGACGAGGTCGACCGACGCGCCGGTCACGGCGGCCAGCCGGGCGGCGACCGTGCCCGCCTGGGCAAGCGCCAGCGCGCTGCCCCGCGTCGCGACCCGCAGGACCCGGGTGCTCACGTCCGGCCCCGCTCCGGGAGCACCGTCTCGGTGATCGCGTTCACGGCATCTGGGTCCAGCGCGAACAGCTCGCGCAGCGCGACGGCGTAGTCCAGCCCGTCCGCACCGCCCGCAAGCTCGCGGACCCGTACCGAGGGCTGGTGCAGCAGCTTGTCCACGACGCGGCGGACCGTACGGGCGACCTCGGCGCGGTCGGGGTCGGACAGCTGCGGCAGGCGGGCATCCAGCCGCTCCAGCTCGGTGTCGACCACGCCGGCGGCCATCCGGCGCAGCGCAACCACGGCCGGCTGGGTCGACCGCCCGACATCGCGTTCCTCGAACCGCAGCGCCTCGGCGTCGACCAGGTCGCGGGCGAGGCCGATCTCGTCGTCCCGGCGGCGCCCGAGCCCGCTCTCGGCGACGGCGGTCAGGTCCACCACCCGGACCCCGGGTAGCTCGGCGACGGCCGGGTCGACATCGTGCGGCAGCGCGAGGTCGAGCACGGCCAAGGGCCGTCCGGAGCCCGCCCGCGCGGCTGCGACCACGGCGGCGGACAGCACGACGTGCGGCGCGCCGGTGCACGCCACCAGCAGGTCCGCCCAGCGCAGCGCGTCGACGAGGCCGCCGGTGTCGGCCAGCGCCAGCGGCACCCCGCCGTGCAGGCGGGCCGTCGCGGCCGCCCGCTCGGGGCTGCGGTTGGCGATGACGAGGCTGCCCGCGCCGCGCCGGCGCACCGTCGCGGCGGCCAACCCGGCCAACGAGCCCGCGCCGAGCACCACGACCCGGGCGGCAGACGGCAGCGGCCCGGCGAGGTCGAGCGCGACCGCGAGCATCGACTGGCCGGCCTGGTCGATGCCGGTGCGGGCCCGCACCGACCGCCCGACGCGCAGGGCCTGCTGGAAGACGTCGTTCAGGACGGTCCCGACGGTCTCGCCGTCCTGTCCGTGGCGCAGCGCAGTCCGGACCTGCCCGGTGATCTGCGGTTCGCCCACCACCACCGACTCCAGCCCGGCCGCGACCGAGAACAGGTGCCGCACGGCTGCGCCCTCGTAGGAGACGGCCAGGTGCGGGACCAGCTCGGCAGCGGGGACGCCGGTGTGCCGCTCCAGCAGTCCGGTCAGCGACTCGACCCCGGCATGGAACCGGTCGACGCTGGCGTACATCTCCAGGCGGTTGCAGGTGCTGACCACGGCCGCCTCGGCGACGTGCGGGGACGCGATGGCATCGGTGGCCAGCTTGTCGGCGGCTTCCGGGCCGAGGGCAACCCGCTCCAGCAACGGGATCGGCGTGCCGGCGTGGGAGAGGCCGACCGCGAGCAGCCCCATCAGGACGCCGCCCCGGCATCGGCGGGGACCCGATCGCCGGGCACCCGATCGCCGGGCACCCGATCGCCGGGCGCCAGGTCGCTGGGCGCCAGGTCGGCTGCGACCAGCTGGCCAGCCAGGGCCTTGCGCTGCTCGTGGAAGGCCAGGATCTGCAGCTCCACGCCCAGATCGACCTTGCGCACGTCGACCTCGGGTGGGACCTGTAGCAGGACGGGGGCGAAGTTCAGCACGCTGGTCACCCCCGCCGCGACGAGCCGGTCACAGACGTCCTGCGCGGCCGATCCGGGGGTGGTGATCACGCCGATCGCCGTGTGCGACCCGCGGACCGCGTCGTCGAGGTCCGCCAGCGGCCGGACGACCAGCGCACCGGCGCGCGTCCCCACCACGGCCGGGTCGGTGTCGAGGGCGGCGCGGATCCGGAAGCCACGGGAGTCGAATCCGCCGTACTTCGCCAGCGCCTGCCCCAGGTTCCCCATGCCGACGATGACGACCGGCCAGTCGTGGGTCAGGCCGAGCGTGGACTCGATCTCCTGGCGCAGGTACCCCACGTCGTAGCCGACGCCGCGGACACCGTAGGAGCCGAGGTAGGAAAGGTCCCGGCGCAGCTTGGCCGGCGTGACCCCAGCGGCCCGGGCGAGTGCGTCACTGGCGACGGTGCCGACACCGCTGTCCACCAGCCCGGTCAGCGCCCGAAGGTAGACCGGCAGCTGGTTGACGGTCGCCTCGGGCAGCTCGCCGAGTACCCGGTGCCCGCCGCTGAACTCCTGCGCCATCGGCCACCCCCCGTGTCGCACGCCGCTCCCCGAGCCGGGGAACCGCCGGTGTCCCGCACGCTGCGTCCGCGGCGTCAACCGGTCAGGACGTCAACGTACGACCTTGTGAATGCAGGCACAAAGTGGTGTGCCAGACGTCACGCCGAGGCTCCGACTGCTCACCGGCGCGTGGCGAGCCGGTCCTGCAGGCGCCGTTCGTCGACGCGCCAGAAGTCCACGACCGTGCCGTCGACGGTGACCACCGGCACCTTGTCTGTGTAGAGGCGGCGCAGACGCTCGTCGGCATCGACATCGTGCTCGGTCCACGAGTCCCCCGTGCGGCGGCAGACCGCCTCGACGACCGGCCTGGCGTCGTCGCACAGATGACAGCCGGGCCGGGTGAACAGGGCGACGCGCGCCGTGGGACTGGGCATCCGCGCCATCCTCGACCCACCGGGCGCCGGCTGCTCCCCCTACGCTGCGCTGCGTGGACGACGTTGCTGCCGCCGCGCGGGACGCGCCGCCCGCGGCCGCCGCCGCGCGGGACGCGCCGCCCGCTACTGCCGCCGCGTTCTTCGACCTGGACAACACCGTCGTCCGCGGAGCCGCCCTGTTCCACCTGGCCGTCGGGCTCTGGCGACGCCGTTACTTCACCCACCGCGCGATCCTGCACGGCGCCTGGCACCAGCTGCGGTTCCGCGTCAGCGGTGCTGAGAGCACGGCAGTGGTCGAGACGGCCCGCCACCGGCTGCTCACCTTGATCCGCGGCTATCGCGTCGACGACCTGCAGGGCATCGTCGAGGAGGTGGTGCGCGGCATCGCCGCGGACAAGGTCTGGCCCGGGACCGTGGAGCTCGCCCGTGCGCACGTCGCGGCCGGGGAACCGGTGTGGCTGGTCACGGCCGCTCCGGTCGAGGTGGCGACCACGCTGGCGGGCCGGCTGGGACTGACCGGGGCGCTCGGGACGGTCGCGGAGTCTGTTGACGGCGTCTACACCGGGCGCCTGATCGGGGAGGTGCTGCGCGGGCAGGCGAAGGCGGCGGCCGTCGGCGAGCTCGCGCACAGGCTGGGGCTGGACCTGGCGCGGTGTTCGGCCTACTCCGACTCCTCCCACGACGTCCCGTTGCTGTCGATGGTCGGGCACCCGAACGCGATCAACCCGGACCGGGCGCTGCGCCGGCTGGCCCGCTCGCGCGGCTGGTCCGTCCGGGACTACCGCCGGGGCCGGCAGGCCGCCTGGCTCTGCGTGCGGCTGACCGCCGGCGTCGTCACCGTGTCCACCGGAATGGTGATCGCCGCGGCGGTGCGCCGCGGCCGCTGAGCGCTTGCCCCGACCGATGATCGCGGGCGCGGGTCGAGCGCCTCAGGCGCGGTCGACGCCAGGGACGAGGTCGGTGAGCATCCGGGCGATCTCGGACTTGACCCGGTCGGCGAGTTCCTGGACCTGGCCCGGGTCGTCGGCCGCGGCCGCGCCGAGGTGGGCGGTTGGCACCGGGTCCGCCAGCCGGATGGTCCAGGAGGCCGGCAGCGGGGCCAGCCCGAGCGGGCCGAGCAACGGCCAGGTCGGGGTGATCGGGAAGTAGGGCAGCTTCAGCGCCCGCGCCAGTGCCGGGACGTCCGCCAGCATCGGGTGGGCCTCCTCGGCGCCGACCACGGCACACGGGATGATCGGCGCGCCCGTGCGGAGGGCGACCGACACGAAGCCGCCGCGGCCGAACCGCTGCAGCCGGTAGCGGTCGCGGTAAAGCTTGCCGGTCCCCCGGAAGCCCTCGGGGAACACCCCGACCAGCTCGCCGGCGTCCAGCAGCGCCTCGGCATCCGAGACCCGTGCGTTGACGGCGCCGGCGCTTCGGGCGAGCCGGCCGAGCACCGGGACGTCGAAGACCAGGTCCGCGGCCAGCAGCCGGAGCAGACGCCGACCGGGCGCCTCGTCGTGCACGGCGACCGCGAGCATCAGCGCGTCCCACGGCAACACCCCGGAGTGGTTGGCCACGAGCAGGGCCGGGCCGCTCGCGGGCACCAGGTCCATCCGCTGGGCGTCCACCTTGAACCATGACCGGTACAGCGGACGCAGCGCGGGAGCCACGACCTGCTCGGTGAGCTCTCGGTCGAGCCCGAAGGAGTCCAGCGGCACCGGCTCGCCCAGGACGCGGCGACCGAGCAATGCCGCGGTGGTGCCCAGCCGCTGCATCAGCCGCCCAGCGAAATCGGCGGGATCGGCGCCGGCCGGGGCGGGGCTGGCGACGTTCGAGCCGGCCGGGTCCTGCTCCGGGTGACGGTCGACCTCGTTGCCCACCTGTCGACCTCCTCGCCACCCGGGGGTCGGCACGGGCGCCGGACACCGCTCCCGGCGTCAGGAACGCCGGGTTGGCGTCACTTCCCGAGGCGACGGCGCTGGACGCGCGTCTTGCGGAGCAACTTGCGGTGCTTCTTCTTCGCCATGCGCTTACGACGCTTCTTGATGACCGAGCCCACGGATGCCCTCTCCTCGACGGACCAGGGTGTCCTCGGCGGGCCGACCGGTGCGGCGGCCGAGGCCGCAACCCGGGTCGTCCGTGCCCGGGGCACCTCACGACGGATCCACTGCTGACGGCGCCCGCGAGGACCGCGTACGCCGGACGGCCACCGAGCGGTGGCCGGTGCCCAGGTTAGCCGGGCCGATGTGACAGCCGCGCCAACTGCTCCATCGGTCCGCCCGGCCGCGGGCCCGTGCTGGGCAGACGCAGGCTCAGCCGGCCTGGACGTAGGCATCGCGCAGGTAGTCCGCCACGGAGTCCGCCGGCACCCGGAAGCTGCGGCCAACCCGGACCGCGGGCAACGTCCCACCGTGCACGAGCCGGTAGACGGTCATCTTCGACACCCGCATGGCGGCGGCGACCTCGGCCACGGTGAGGAAGCGGACCTCCGGCAGCGCCCGGCCCTCGCGGGGGCGGTGACCGATGTCGGTCACGGCCGCCCGAGCGCCCGGACTCGACGCGGCAGGAGCTGATGCGGCAGGAGCCGGAACGGGCGAGGCGGACCGTGGCGCGCGTGGGCGGCCGGCGTCTGTGGCTCCCGACGACATGCTGTCCCCCCGACGCGGAACGCTCCCGTCCGACGTCGAGACGTCGACGTGGCTGGTGCGTGAGGTTAGCGCGTCCCGTGGGAAGCCGGGGGATGGGCTCAGCGCGGCCCGACGGTCAGTCGAGGGCCGGGTCCAGCCCGAAGTTCGGGAACGCGGCCGCCCGCACGGCGCGGATCGCCCGGTCCACCGGATCGGTCGGGCCGCGGCCGTCGCCGAATCGGCGGAACCCGGCGTCGGCGTCGTCTCCCATCGTCGTCACCACCCGCTCGTCGTCGTCGCTGATGCCGGACCGGACGGCCGCGCGCTCGGCCAGCCACTGTGCCGGCAGCGGCGTCGACGGGTCGAGCGGCTGTCCCCCCGCCGCGGCGACGACGTGGGCCCACGTGCGCGGCACGACGTCGAGCAGGTCGTAGCCCCCGCCGCCGGTCACGACCCAGCGCCCCGCGCACAGCTCGTCGGCCAGTGCCGCCAGGTCCAGCGCGGCCGCCCGCTGCCCCTCGACGGACAGCCGCAGGCCACCGAGCGGGTCGGCGCGGTGGGTGTCACAGCCGTGCTGGGTGACGAGGATCTGGGGGCGGTAGGCCCGCAGGACCGGGGGGACGACCGCGTCGAACGCCCGGCGCCAGCCGGCGTCACCGGTGCGGGGTGGGAGCGGGATGTTCACCGCGGTGCCGGCCCCGCCCGGGCCGCCGGTGTCGTCGGCGCGGCCGGTGCCCGGCCAGAGCGTCGTCGGGTCCTGGTGCAGCGACACGGTGAGCACCCGCGGGTCGTCGGCGAAGACCGTCTGGACGCCGTCGCCGTGGTGCACGTCGGTGTCGACGTAGGCGACCCGCTGGAACCCGCGGGCGAGCAGGTCCCGGATCGCCACGGCGACGTCGTTGTAGACGCAGAACCCGGCGGCGCGACCGGGCATCGCGTGGTGCAGCCCCCCGGCCAGGTTGACCGCGACCCGCGCGCGCCCGTCGGCCACCGCCCGGGCGGCCAGCAGGGACCCGCCGACCGCGCGGGCGCTGACCAGGTGCATGCCGGGGAAGGCGGGGTTGTCCGAGCTCCCGATGCCGAAGGCCGCTGCGCCGGCTACCGGTCCGGTGCCGGCCGAACTGGCCCGGACGGCTGCCACGAGGTCCGGCGTGTGCACGGTGTTCAGCTCCGCGTCGGTCGCCACCGGCGGTGCCTCGACGAGGACGTCCGGGCCGTCGAGCAGTCGCAGAGCCCGGCTGAGCGACATGGCCAGCCGCAGGCGGACCGGCTCCATCGGGTGCAGCGGACCGAAGTCGTACCGCTCCATCTGCGGGTCCCACGCCACCAGCAGCCGGGAGGGACCGCCGCCGACCGCGCTGTGCTGGTCGCCGCTGTGCTGGTCGTCGCTGTGCTGGGGGCCGGCGTCCGAGGTCACCGGTGGAACCTAGCGGCGGACGGAACGGCCGGCGCCGCACTCCCGTGGTGCCATGCGCGCGCGTGCCGGCGGCCAGGTTCTACCAGCGGGTCAGCGGGTCGCAGGTCCGCGGCTCAGCGGGTCACCCGAGGTCGGCGGCGATCTGCCGGGCGCGATCGCGGGCGGCTTCCAGGGCGGCCAGCATCGCCGCGCGGACCCCGTGGGTCTCCAGTTCGCGGATCGCGCTGATCGTCGTTCCCGCCGGGGAGGTGACGGCTTCGCGCAGTGTCACCGGGTGCTCGCCGGACTCCCTCAGCAGCAGGGCCGAACCGACCGCGGTCTGCACGATGAGGTCGTGCGCGAGCTGGCGCGGCAGGCCGAGCAGGATGCCCGCGTCGGTCATCGCCTCGACGAGGTAGAAGAAGTAGGCCGGTCCGGACCCGGACAGCGCCGTGACCGCGTCCTGCTGGGACTCCGGCACCCGCACGGTGCGGCCCAGCGGCTCCAGCAGCTGCTCCACGGTGTCCAGGTCCGCCTGCGTGGCGTTCGCTCCCGCCGAGATCGCCGACATTCCCTGGGCTATCCGCGCCGGGGTGTTCGTCATCACCCGGACGACCCGGGTGCCAGGGGGCAGCCGGTCGGCAACGAACGCCGAGCCGAGCCCGGCGACGACGGAGACGACCAGGCGCCCGGGCGGCAGTGCCGGCGCGATCTGCGTCAGCAGCCCGGCTGCGTCCTGCGGCTTGACCGTGACGACCACGACGTCCGCGACCGCCGCGACCCGGTCCGCGGTGCCGGTTCCGATGCCGTGGCGCGCCGCCAGCTCGCCCCCCCGGTCGGCCCGGCGGACCCCGGCCCGCAGCCGGTCGGCGGGCCAGCCGCCGCGGAGCAGGCCGGCCACCAGGATCTCGCCCAGCTTGCCGGCACCGAGGACCCCGACCAGCGGTCGCGGCGCCGCAACGTCACCGGTGCCGGGCGGCGCCGCAACGTCACCGGTCACGCGCGGCCGACCAGCGCGCGGGCGAAGAAGGCGATGTTCGCCGGCCGCTCGGCCAGCCGCCTCACCAGGTAGCCCCACCACTGGGACCCGAACGGGAGGTAGACGCGGACACCGAACCCCGACGCGGCGAGCCGGCGCTGCTCGTCCGGCCGGATGCCGTACAGCATCTGGTACTCCCAGTCGCGCGGCCCGCGCCCGCAGCGCACCGCCAGCGCGTCCGCGATCGCGACCAGCCGCGGGTCGTGGGTGGCCACCATCGGCCGGCCCGACCCGGCCATCAGCAACCCCAGGCAGCGGACATAGGACAGGTCGACCTCCCGACGGCTCGCGAACGCGACGTCGCCGGACTCGTCGTAGGCCCCCTTGCACAGCCGGACCCGGGCGCCCTCCGCCGCCAGCGCCGCGCAGTCGGCCTCGGACCGGCGCAGGTATGCCTGCACGACGGCGCCGGCGTCGGGGAAGTCCGCCCGCAGCTCCCGGACGATCGCCAGCGTCTGCCCGGTCCGGGTGGAGTCCTCCATGTCGACGGTCACCGTGGTGCCGGCGTTGCGGGCGGCGGTGCAGATCTCCCGGGCCCCGGCCAGGGCCCGGTCCGGGCCGTCCCCGGGCAGCCCGAGCCCGAGCGCGGTCAGTTTCACCGACACCTCCGCCCGGGGTCCGAGCCCGGTAGCGGCCAGCTCACCGAGCAGTCCGGTGTACGCGGCGACCGCCTCGGCCGCCGAGCCCGGATCGGTCGTGTCCTCACCCAGGTGGTCCAGGGACACGTCCAGGCCCGCGTCGGTGAGTTCCCCGACGGCCCGCAGCGCCGCCGGCCGGTCGTCCCCGGCGACGAAGCGGCGGACGACGGAGGCCGCGACGGGCGCGGTCGACACCACCGCGGCCAGCCGCTGGTCGCCGGCTGCGGCCAGCACGGCACGGCGCACGACCGCGGACGGGGCGATCCGTTGCAGCACAGCCGTCACGCCGCCGAACCTACCGGCCGTGAATTACGCAACCCCCGGTTCACCGAAAGCCGTGCGGCGCGTATGGTCGCGGACATTGAGGGAAGGCAACCCTTGCCAAGACCGGCAGCGCGCTCGTCGCCGTCCGGCCCGACCACCCGGGGGACCCCGTGCTGTCAACGTTCGTGATCACTCTGCGGGAGGGCGTCGAGGCCGCCCTCATCGTCGGGATCGTCGCCGCATTCCTCGTCCGGGAGGGTCGTCGTGACGCGCTCCGGTCGATGTGGGCGGGTGTCGCCCTGGCGGTCGCCCTGTGCTTCGGCGTCGGTATCGCCCTCGACGCGGTCCAACAGCAGCTCGACGACGAGGCCAAGGAGGCGTTCGAGGGCGTCCTCGGCCTCGTCGCGGTGCTGCTGGTGACGTCGATGGTCATCTGGATGCGCCGACACGCCCGGACGCTGCGGACCGGCCTGGAGGCATCGACCCGCACGGCGCTGGCCCGTGGGACGGCGACCGGGCTGATCGTGATGACCTTCTTCGCGGTCCTGCGCGAGGGTTTCGAGACGTCGGTCTTCCTGCTCGCCCAGTTCAACGCGGTCGGCGGCGGTGCCCGCACGGGCGCGGTCGGTGCCGTTCTCGGCGTCCTCACCGCGGCCGCGCTCGGCTATGCCATCTACCGCGGCGGTATTCGCGTCAACCTCGGCCGGTTCTTCGCGGTGACCGGGGTCGCCTTGGTGGTCGTCGCCGCCGGACTGCTGGTCAAGGCGATCGGGGCACTGGAGGAGGCGGGGGTAGTGACGATCGGCCGGGCCGAGGCGTTCGACCTGTCCTGGCTGGTCCAGCCCGGTACGGCGGTCGCCGCGCTGCTGACCGGATTGTTCGGGCTGCCGAGCTACCCGATCGTCGTCCAGGTCGTCGCATGGTTCGGCTACCTGGTCCCGATGCTCGCCGTGGTGCTGTGGCCGTCGCGCCGGCGCCCGGCACGCGCCCCGCGGACCCCGGTAGCGGCGGCGTCGTCTGCATCTGTCTCCGCCTGACGGGACGTTGCTCAGCCGAGCGGTGCCGGGGAGGCGACGCCGGCACTGTCCACCGACCAGTCCGGGCCTGCGGGCGCGACCAGGTGCTCGCGGGCGAACGCCAGCCCCTCGGCCAGCCACTCGAGCCGCGCCGCGCGGTCCGGCGCGCGCCGGGTGGACACCTCGAGCACGACCGCGCCGCCGAAGGCGCGGTCCGCCAGGTACCGCAGCAGTTCGGCGACCGGCTGGTTCCCACGACCGGGCAGCAGGTGCTCGTCCCGGGTCGAACCGGAGGCGTCGGTCAGGTGCACATGGGTCAGCCGGTCGCCCATCGCCCGCGCCATTACCAGGCAGTCCATCCCCGCCGCCGACGCGTGGGAGACGTCGAGGACCAGTGCCGGGTAGTCGGCGTCGGTCGGGTCGAAGCTCGGCTCGTAGGCCTCGACGGTGCGGCCGGCGACCGTCCACGGGTAGAGGTTTTCGACGGCGAACGTGACGTCGAAGGCTGCACCGAGCTCGGCGATGCCCTCACCGAACCGGGCGGCGTACTCCTTCTGCCAACGGAACGGCGGGTGCACGACGACCGTCGACGCACCCAGCGCGCGGGCCATCTCCGCGCTGCGCCGCAACTTCTCCCACGGGTCCAGGCTCCACACCGTCTGCGTCAGCAGCAGGGTCGGCGCGTGTACGGAGTAGACGGGCAGGTGGTGGGCGGCCACGATCCGTTCCAGGCCGGCGACGTCCTGGGTGGCGGGGTCGACGGTGACGATGAGCTCCATCCCGTCGTAGCCGAGTTCGTCGGCGATGTCGAAGGAGCCGGCGACGGTGTCCGGGAACACCGAGGACGTGCCGAGTGCCACCGGCGCCGGAGCCGGGCGGTAGGGCCCGGCCGACCGGCCCGGCCCAGGCCGGTCGCCGGGCGCGGTGGGGCCCGGCGGTGTGCGCCGGCGCTCCTGCCGGTTGGCCTCGGCGTCGCGCGCCCGTGCGGTTCGCGCCTGCGTCGGGTCCCCGCTCGCCGGATCCTCGCTCACCGGGTCCTCGCCGTCACCGGGTGCCCGCTCACCGGGTGCCCGCTGGCAGCCGCGCCGGCGGGAGAGCATCGATCCGCTCGAGCATCACGCCTTCGCGCAGCGCCCACGGGCAGATCTCCAGCTCGGTGACCCCGAACAGGTCCATCGCCGCCTCGGCGACGAGCGCCCCGGCCAGCAGCTGCCCGGCCCGGGTCGAGCTGACCCCGGGGATCCGCGACCGCTGCGCCGCGCTCATTCGCGCCAGGTCGGGCAGCTTCGCGACGAGGTCGTCCCGGCGCAGGACCCGCCGGACGAGCGGGCCCGCCGCGCTCGGTGCCGCGCCGGTGACGCGCGCGAGCTGCTTGAAGGTCTTGCTGCACGCGACGGCGTGGTCCGGCGCCCCGAGCCGGCTGACGTCGGCGACGACCTCCGCGATCGTCTGCCGGACGTAGCGACGCAGCTCACGGACCTGCTCGCCCGGCGGGGGGTCAGCGGTGAACCGGTCACGGGTCAGCCGGCCGGCGCCCAGCGGGACGGAGACGGCGGAGTCGGGGGTCTCGTCGAGCCCGGAGGCCATCTCCAGCGAGCCGCCGCCGATGTCCAGCACCAACAGGCGACCGGAGGACCAACCGAACCAGCGCCGGGCGGCGAGGAAGGTCAGCCGGGCCTCGTCCGGACCGGGCAGCACCGCGGTCGGAACGCCGGTCTCAGCGGACACCCGGTCCAGCAGCTGCTGCCCGTTGCCGGCGTCCCGGATCGCCGAGGTCGCGAACACCATCATCGACGCGCAGCCGCTGTCCTCCGCGACCTGGACCGCCTCGTGCACGAACGCGACGAGGGCGTCACCCGCCTTGGTCGCGATGTTGCCGCGGGCGTCGAGGTGCTCGGCCAGGCGCAGCTCGATCTTGTGCCGCGTCGCCGGCAGGGGGCGCGCGCCACGGTGAGCGTCGACCACGAGCAGGTGGACGGAGTTGGAGCCGATGTCGAGGACTCCCAGGCGCACGCGCTCACCCTAGGGGCGGACGGTCGGCGCAGGGTCAGCGGCCGTCGTGGGGGGCGGGGGGCGAACCCTCCCTGGCCACCTTGACCACCAGCGATTCGACTGTCTGCAGTGTCCAATCGTGCGGTGAGCTCCCTGGAGCGGCCACCTCCGGCTGGACAGTCGCCTGCGGATCGCCAGAAGGGTCCCCGGGGCAATCGCTCAACCATGGTGAACTGGCCCGCGGAGAGGCTGACCCGTCGGTGCCACGCCGGGGCGGCCGGCATGCCGACGAGTTCGAGCGCGGTCGCCGCCACGAAGACCGGGTGGGCCGGCCGGTGGTCCGCCGGTACCGCGCCCGGGCGACTCCCCCAAGCGCAACGGTCGCCCATAGGGCCCTCGTCGCGCCGGCGCGCTGTTCCAGTCGCGGCGGCGTCCACCACAGTGCCGGTCCCGCGGCCATTCAGAAGACGCTGGCGAGCCGGTGGCCATCCAGAAGACCCTGGCGAACCGGCGTTCGCTGTCCAGGGACGGCGAGAGCCGCCCCTGGCCCGGTACTGCCGGGCACGGTCGCACCGGCGCCCCTGCGGCGTCCAGGCCGGGCGTCCCGATCGGTTGGCGCGGGACCGATGAGTCGAGCGGCCCCGCCTGGTCTGTCACCAGGAACCCCACGACGAGGTGCGGGCGGGCGGCGTCCGCAGTCGCGACCGGGAACGCCGCATTCGTGTCGGTCGTCGTCGGCACAATCGCTCCAAGCGCCGCCCCGTCGCCTCAACCGTCACTACCAAGCAAGAAGGGAAACCGAGATGACCGCTGTTTACACCTGGGACGTCTTCTCCACCCTCGACGGCTACGGCTCCTACACCGAGGGCGCCGACTGGGGCGGCTATTGGAGCAGGCAGGGCCCGGAGCTGCTGGAGCACCGCGCCGCCCTGTTCGACACCGAGCAGCAGATGGTATTCGGAGCAACCACCTTCCGGGAGATCGCTCAGATGATGTCCTGGGGCATCGATTCCAACACACTCGACGAGTGGAACGTCCGGTCGATGCGCATGCCGGCGACGGTGGTGTCCTCCACGTTGCAGGACACCCTCAGCTGGCCGGACGCGACCATCGTGAGCGGTAACGCCGTGGACATCGTCGCTCGGCTCAAGGAGGAGTCGGACGTGCCGCTGCGCTCGCAGGCCAGCCTGTCGCTGAACTGGGCACTGATGGCCGCCGGCTTGATCGACCGCCTGCAGGTGACGATCTTCCCCGCCATCTCAGGACGGACCGGGACCAGCCCGATCCTTCGGGGCGCCGGCGACTTCGACCTCGAGCTGCTCGAGAGCCGGACGCTCGACGGCCACACCCAAGAACTCGTCTACCGCCCCACCCCCCATCCTCCGGTAACGGCGTAACCGCACGCGTTCGGTCGTTGAAGCCGACGACTACCGGGAAGCAGTACGGGTCCACCGCGACGTCCTGAGCCCCGGAGGCTCCTATCCCCGCGTCGCGAGGTTGTCGGCACGCTCCGGACCGGAATCTGTCAAGTCAAGCGGGACAGGTGTGGCTTCGACGTTGGCTAGTTCGTCGGGATCGGGCTCGGTTGGTTGATCCAGGCTTGGTCCGGGGATCTTGGGTGGTCGCGGTCGGCGGGTGAAGCGCTCGGGGTGGGCTGCGTAGGCGGCGTCCAGGGTGGCCTGCCGGGCGTCGTCGATGGCGCCGGAGGTTTCCCAGTGCACGGAGGCCGGAGTGTTTCAGCCGATCCCCGAATGGCGGTGGACGTGGTTGTACTCGGTGAAGAATCCGTCGCAAAAATCGCGGGCGTGCGCCAGCGACGTGAATGCGCCGGGGAAGTCGTGCACGTATTTCAGGGTCTTGAACTGCGCCTCTGAATACGGGTTATCGTTGGACACGCGCGGCCGTGAATGTGAGCGGGTGATGTTCAAGTCCGACAGGAGCAGCGCGACGGTCTTGGAGGTCATGGAGGTGCCGCGGTCAGCGTGCACGGTGTGCGGTGGGCAGCCGTCACGGTCGATGGCCGCGGCGATGAAGTCCGCGGCCACGACCGAGTCCTCGGCGGCGGCGGCCAGGTAGCCGGGCACGTACCGGGAGTACACGTCGATGAGGACGTAGAGGTGGTACCAGACGCCCTTGACCGGCCCGCGCAGCTTGGTGATGTCCCACGTCCAGACCTGCGAGGGGCCATCGGCCATCAGTTCGGGCACCACCCGCGGTGGGTGGGTGGCCTGGCGACGTCGCTCCAGGGTCATCCCGTCTGCCCGGGCGATGCGGTACATGCTCGACAGCGAGCACGGGTAGCGGCCCTCGTCCAGCTCCCGCACCCAGATCTGCCCGATCGAGACATCGGCGTAGGCGGCGCTGGTCAGCAGGTCCCGCACCGCCGCCCGCTCGACCTCGGTCAGCCGCTGGCGCCCGCCGGCGGCCACCGCCGCGCCCGCCTGGTCCCCGGCAGGGGTCATCGGGCAGACCCCGTCGGGCAGGGGCTGCCCAGCCTCGCTCGGGCGTCGGGTGAGGCTCGAGCAGGGGCGTCGGGTGAGGCGTCGTGGTTGACGCGCCGCCGATACCAGGTGGCTGGTGCGGTGCCGGTCAGCGTGCAGGCCCGGCGGGTGGGCACCCCGGCGGCGGTCAGCTCGGTCACGGCTGCGGTCATGATCTGTTCGGCCGCGTCGCGCCGGTGCTCTCGAAGGCGTTCTCCAAGAGCACGTGCGCTTTTCCCCTGATGTCCAGCGCCGCCTTCGTCTGCTCTAGTCGGCGAGTCAAGCTGGCATTCTCAGCGCGCAGTTTGTCGTTGTCGAGCTGTTCTCGGGAACGGCCCACATGATTCTTCGCCGGCCCCGGTCCGGACAACGCCTTCAACGTCGCGGCGTCGCGGGCGGCAGCCCATTCCCGCACGTGCGAGTGATACAGCCCCTCCCGGCGCAGCACGGCGCCCTTCTCACCATGCTCAGCGGCTTCGTACTCGGCCAACACCCGGGCCTTGTACTCGGGCGGGAACGCGCGTCGACTCGGTCGAGGCGCCGGATCGTCGCCGCCGGGGTTGGTACTTCCTTGATCGCTCATCGATCGTCATCCTCTCAGCGCCCTCCGTGAGCCACTCCCGGTCATCCGGGGCGTCTCACACGAGCCTGACAAGGAGGGGACCGGGCTGCCGTCAACCAACAACCTGGCTGATGCGTTCGCAGTCATTGGCACGTCCGATGACCACTTGACACCGCCCCATGAGGCTTATTCAGGCTCCTCGGTAGAAGTGTAGGGCGATGACCGTCGAGATCGTGGTGCGGAAGGTGTGCAGTGGTCTCCGGTAGTCGGCGTGATGACGCCAGTCCCGATATACCCCTTGTCGCCCGTCCAGGTCGCTGGGTCCAGGGTCTGCAGGACACCGGAGCCTGCCAGTGCGGCGCTGTCGTGACGGCATCCATCGACCGGATCCGAGTCCACACCAGCCGGCCGTTCAGGTCACACACCAGCTGCACGTTCAGCCCCGTGGTGCGGTGCTTGCCGGAGAACAGTTGCCGCTGACCGGCCCACGACCAGCACGGCAGGAGGGTCCCGTCGACGACATACCCGGTGCCCCGCTGGAGGTCCTCGGCCACGGGCACCCAATCGGAGAGCACCGCGCCAAGAACCGGCACCAACGCGGTCACGGTCCGGCTGATCGTCGGCTGCGACACAACGAACGCCTCCGCGATCGCTGCCTGCACTCGATTCCGGCGCAGGTACGTCAACGTCACGACAATCGACCGGAACAGGCCCAGGATCGGGGGCCAGGACCATTGCGCGTCCGCTCGATGCGCGGCACGGACCCGCACGCACAGCTCGACGATCTGGTCGTGCGTGAAGCCGGTGCCATCGTGCATGAAGCGGTTCGTCCCCGAGGATTGTTGAGTCGAATCTCAATCCTGGCTGGGGAATGGCCGTTCTCCTCGAATGCGCGACGACCAAACCAAATCAACGGGTCAGCGTGAACAAGCCTCCCGCGTGGCGCACTGACCACTTGACACCGCCAGCACTTAACGGCCCAACCCGCAGTCCCCGGAGCTTCCAGCCGTCCAGTAGTGCCGGAAGTGCTTCGAGCAGGGCCGCGCCGGATTCGGGGGCGCTGAAGCGGCGCCCGTCGTGGAGCAGGACCGTTCCGCCCGAGCACAGGTCGGCCTCCACGCAGGCTGTCACGCTGGCCGCGGTCGCATCCGCGGCCCAGTCACGCCCCCAGGCGCTCCACAGGACCGGTCTGAGTCGCGCGTGTCGGGCGGCGGCGAAGCCGGCGACGGTGAGCACCCCGTAGGGCGGTCGCCACCATCGCGGGACCTGGCCGGTCACGGCCTGAATGAGTCGGCGGGCGCGGGTCAGCTGCCGGACTGTCTGGCCCGGGCCCCGGAGCGCCAGGCTGCAATGGTCCCAGCCGTGGACCGCGACCTCGTGACCGGCTGCGGCCACCGAGCGTGTCGGCCGGGCCACTCCGCGACCATCGTCCCAAGCATGAAGAAGGTCGCGTGCACACCGGCCGCCGCGAGGATCTGCAGAACGGCGGGTGTGGCGTCCGGGTCCGGTCCGTCGTCGAACGTGAGTGCTACGTGACCTGGGTCGCCGTGACCGCTCAGGCGGGGAAAGGCCCCGGCCAAGGCCGGCAGCCGGGTCAGCGCCGGGAGGGCGTTGAGGGAGCAGAGCGCCGCCGGGATGCTCACTGCGCCCAACACCAGCTCAGCGGCCGACCACCGCCCGGTGGGGTCCAGGGTCACTCCGCGACCAGGCTCGTGGTCACCGGCCGGGACAGCGCCCCGCCGTCGGTCAGTTGGCCGAGGATGGTCCCGACGGCGACCGGCTGCCCCCCCGGCGCCGGCTGGCCGAGGTCCACCACGACGACTCCGCCCGTGCGGGCTGCGGCCCGGCCGATCCCGCCCAGCCCGGGGGTGTCCCGGTGGACCGTCGTGGTCGGAACCATGAGGGTGACGCCGTCCTTCTCGGCCGCGATTAAGTCAGCGGCATTGATGTCCCTGTCGGCGACCACAAGGGGCGCCGGAACCATGCGGCGTGCGCCGAGCGTGTCACGGTCGCGCTGGGTGTCACAGGACGGCACCTGCCCCAGCGGGTCGCGGCCCGGGCATGCCTGGCTGAGCAGGGTGACTCCTTCGGCCGCGAGCTGGCGGGCCGCCGCCAGGTCCGTGGGGGTCGGCTGCGCTGGTATCTCCACGGCGGCTGAGGAGTTCCGCAACGCTGTGGTGAAGGTCAGCAGCGGCGGCAGAGTGTCGGTTCGAACGACCACCGCGACCGTCCCGGCCGGCATCTGAGCGACCTTGAACCCGCGCCTGGTCGCCGCGCTAACACCCTCGGTTCCACCGAGGGTGACCATCATCAGGAGTGCGGCGCCGCCGGCTGCGGCACTCACCGCGCGGCGACGGGTAAGCGGTCCCCGCCGCGGCGACGGTCGACTTCGGGCCACGTGTCCGCCGGGCGGGGCGGGACGACGGCCCTGGTTCATGTCCCGGACGACGACTCCGGCCGCGTCGAGCGGCGGCGTCCCGACCGACGTACGGACCCGGTCACCGACTCCCGCGGTGAGCTGGTGAGTCACCGCGGCGTCGAGCTCGTCGACGGTCCGGGCCAGCGGCGCCAGCCCGGACCGGTCGAGCACGTCGCCGTTGGCATGCCCGTGGCCAGGGATGCAGGCGTAGGTGACCGCGGGCAGTCCGGCGATGAGGGACTCGGTCATCGACAGCCCGCCGGCGTTGTGGACCAGGACGTCGCAGAGCTGCATCAGCTCGTGAACGTCGTCGCGCCAGCCGACGGCGACCAGGCCGGGCCGGTCGCGCAGCTGGCGCAGCAGCCGGTCGTTGCGCCCGCAGAGCACGAGCGGAACCACCAGCCCCGTCCGGATCAGGGCCTCGGCGGTGTCGGCCACCCGACCCACGCCGAGCGACCCGGCGACGACGAGCGCCACCGGCCGCCCCGGCGGCAGGTGGAGCTCGGCGACCAGCTCCGCGCGACGTCGCGCCGGCAGAGGGTTCGCGAACCGGTCGGGCACCAACGGGCCGGCGACCGTCATGGGAACCGCATACACCTGTTCCCCTATCCGCGCGGTCGCGGGAAGGGACGTCAGGTGGCGGCCGATGTGCGGGGAGACCCACATGAAGTGGACCGAGGGATCGGTCAGGTAGGTCGTCGTGGGCACCGTCATCTCCCCGCGCTGGACGAGCAATGCGATGCTCTGGCTGGCCAGCGGATAGGTGGACACGACGGCGGTGGCCCCGGCGCTCCACCGGGCGACCTGCCGGGCCGCGTAGCGGGGGATCAGCAGACCGACCCAACGAACCCACCCGGGCCGCTCCAGGGCCGCGTAAAGCCAGTCGTACAACCGCGGTGTGTGGGTCACCGTCTGGGTGTAGCCCTCGCGGAGCAGGAACCGCAGCCACCGCGGCAGCGCGTCGAGGAAGTCGCGGCACTCCGCGTCGACGCCGCGCCGCAGCAACCGCCGCTGCAACTCGGCCGCCGCCCCGTCATGACCGGCCCCCACCGAGGCCGACACGATCAGCACGCGCCGATCAGCACCTCGACCCTGTCGACCCTGTCGACCTTCCGGCGACCCGCCCGGGTCCACCGGCGCCGCCGTCAGCCTCCGGCCCGTGCCCGCCCCACCGGTCATCCGCCCCACTACTCCCACCGTCCGTCACCCGGTGCTATCGCCGTCGGTCGGACATCGCTCATGAGGTACACCCGGGGCCGCGGCCACGCCATCGCCGGGGCGGCGACCCAGAGGAGTCCCCGGCTCGGAGGTTCGCGGAACCGTGCCGGTTCTCGGCGGCGCGCGATCATCGGACGGCCCGGGTCCGGCGGGCGGCGCCGAGCGGCACGAACGCGACGAGTGCGGCGGCCTGCAGGACCACGACGAAGACGATCAGCGCGGTCCGGGAGGTGTCGTAGAGCGCCCCGATCACCACGGAGCCGAGGAGCCAGGCCAGTCCATAGACGGCGGTGAACAGCCCATAGCCGGTGCCGCGGCGCCCGGCCGGGACCAGGTCGGCGACGGCGGCCCGCATGGTCGACTCGTGCAGCCCCATCGCCGCGCCCCAGACGGCCGCACCGATCCACACCAGCGGTACGGAGGTGGAGAACGACAGGAGCGGCACCGCCGCCGTGAGCACGGGCAGGACCACGAGTCCGCGCAGCCCGACCCTGTCGTAGAGCCAGCCGGAGCCGAGCGCGGCGAGCGCGTCGACGCCCATCGCGACCGCGTAAATCACCGGGATCAGTGCCGCGGTGACGACGTGGGCGACCTGCAGGTGGTAGGACAGCACCCCGAACGTGGCGTAGCCGCCGACGGTCAGGGCGGTGAACGTGGTGTAAAGCCAGAACCGGCGGGAAAATCCCCGCACCGCCGATCCGCGGCCGGGAGTCGCGGCTTCGGCAGCCGACGGGCGGTCGGCGTCCTCGTAGCCGGCCGGGTCCGGCACCGCGCGGCGGAGCCGGGCCAGCATGAGCACGGCGAGCGCGCCGGGCAGCGCCAGCACCGCGAAGCCGAGCCGGTAGCCGGAGACCGCGACCATCGCGGCGACCAGCAGCGGGCCGAGCAGCGCACCGGACTGGTCGAGGGCCTCGTGATAGGCGAAGGCCTTCCCGCGGCCGATCCGGGTGCTGGCCTGGGCGAGCATCGTGTCGCGCGCCGGGGTCCGCACCGCCTTGCCGAACCGTTCCGCGACCACAAGCGCCGACGCCTGCCAGAGCGCCGTCGCGGCGGCCAGGACCGGGACCGCCACGATCGTGATGACATACCCGGCGATCGACAGCAGCCAGTACCGGCCGGTGCGGTCCGAGACCCGACCGGTGAACAGCCGGAAGACCAGGGCCACCGCCTCCCCGACGCCGGTGACCGCCCCGACCAGCGCCGCACTGGCCCCGAAGGTGGCAAGGTAGGGCCCGACGATCGACCGGGCGCCCTCGTAGACGAAGTCCGCGAGCAGGCTCACCACCCCGAACGCCACGACGAAACGCATGGGGGTCAGCCGGTTCGTTGCTGCCCCGGCGTCGGTCGCCGGGCGCGGGTCGGGGTCAGGGTCGGTCGCCCTAGCAGCGCCGGTCACCGCGAGGTGACGATCCGTGAGTCGAGGCCCCCTGGGCAGACCGCTCCCCGCCAGATCACGCAGTCACACTCCACCCGGGAGGACGCGTTCGAGGAATTCGGCGAAGGCAAGCGTGGCATCTCCAGCGGCCAGCATCGTCGCGAATCCCAGCAGTACCACACCGGCTGCGATCACCGGGCGGCGTGGCGGGGGCGCTACCTGCAGGGCGGCGACGCGGGTGCTGACCGCGAAGCGTTCGAACGCCAGCGGTACACCACGCCGCGCAGCGGCGCCGGCCAACGCGGCCCGGGCCACCGAGCGGGCAACGGCCTCGCGGCTTCCCACCGCGTCAGCGGCTGCCTCGTCGGCGCAGCGCTCCAACAGCAGCGCCACCGCGTCCCGGGTCGGACGCAGCAGGGGGTTGAGTGCAGCGGCCGCCTCGAGCACGGCCCGCCGCCAGTGGTGGCCGTCGCGCAGGTGGGCTCGCTCGTGGGCCAGCAGAACCGCGCGTTCCTCCTGGTCGAGAGCGGCGAGCATCCCGGACGTGACCAGGATGTGGCCCGACCGCCCGATTCGCCCGGGAACAGCGAAAGCTTGCGGCTCGTCGGCGCTTACGACCACCAGTTCTGTCGCGGTGCTGTGCTGGCATATTTCGCGCACCGCCCGGTAGGTCAGCTGCCGCGTCCGGGTCTTTACAACCAGTCGGCAGGCGCCCACCGTGAGCATCCCCATCGCCACGGCGGCGACAATGGCGGGAACCGGGTCACCCCCGACCAGTGGCACAGCGAGGCGTTCCGTCACCGGGGGGAGATCGTTCACCAGTGTGGCGGCGAGCAACGCCAATCCCCACGTCGAACCCGCGGCGGTGAGAGCGGCGGCGCCCAGCAGCGCCGAGGCCGCCGAGGCCGGTGACAGCGCCCGGGCCACCCGGCGACTCACGACCGCAAGCAGGACGGCCAACAACAGCGGCACGTACACCGCCACGGTCATCGTCGGGGCCCCCGATCCAGCAGGGTCCGCAGGGCGGCTTCATCGGCGGCATCAAGGGAACTGACGAATCGGTGCAGCACGGCGCCCCGGTCCGAACCGCGTCCTAACGCAGCGCTCATCTGCTCAGCCGCCAACTCCGCGACGTCCTTGGTGGGGCGATACCCGCTGCTGCCACCTGCGGCGGTTCGAGTGACAAGACCCTTCTCGCGCAGTCGAGTCAAGATCGTGTGCACCGTGTTGTACGCCAAGTGCCCCGGCAGCGCGGCGCGCACCTCAGCGGGGGTCAGGGGTCCCGGCGCGGCCCACAGGGCGGCGAGAACGTCGCCTTCGAGTTCCCCGCCGCCCCGCCGGGCGCCACCCGCCCGGCCGGGCTCTCGTCGGTTCATGGACCTCACACCCATCCACGGCTTGGTTGGACGGGGTTCGCCCGTACCGCGCACCCTACACGGCGTAGGGGTTGACATCTCGCCCACGCTCGGTGAGCTGCCGGCCGGACCCCTCGAGCCGAACTGTGGCCCCACATCGAACCCGAACCGACACCGCGGCGAAGCGAACGGACTACCGTCCCGGCCCCGCGACAGCGGCAGTGGTCATCGAGGACCGCGTCAACGCGACGACGGCACCGGTCATCGTCACGAACCCCACCACCTGACCCATCACCAACCCCGGTGCCGACGCCGTCCGCTCCCCAAACAGGACGGCGCCGACAACGATTGCCACGACCGGGTCCGCGATTGTCAGCACCGGCAGCGACGAAGCCAACGGCCCCGCGTTGAACGCTGCCTGGTTGATCGCGATCGCGGCGATCCCGACCACCACCAGTCCATACAACTCCCACGACCCGAGCAGCACCGTGAGCCCGAAGCTCACCAGGCCCAGATTGTCTTTGAGCAGCACCGCGACCAGCCCGTACCCGCAGCCGCCGGCCACCGCCCACAGCGCGGCCCGGTGGCGCCGCCACACCGTACCCGCGAGCACCGCTCCCGTTGCGACCGCCGTGATCGAGGCGCTGGCCAGTGCCAGGTCCAGCGAGTCCGCAACCGGGTGCCCCGGTGCCGGCTGAGCGCACACCAAGAACAATGCCAGCCCCGTTACCACTACCGCGGCCCATCCCATCTGCACCATCCCCAGCCGCCGCCGATCGAACAGCGCCGCCAACGGCAGTGCGAACAGCAGTCCCGACACCAGCAGCGGTTGTACCACCGACAGCTGCCCCTGCTGCAGGGCAACGGTGTGCAGGCCGAGCCCGCCTACCGCCGCCACCGAGCCGAGCAACCACAGGGGCCGCAGCACGACTCCCGCCCCGCCGTCGCCGATACCGGCCCGGTGATGCAACACCGTCGACAACGCCGCCAAGAACGCCGATCCGAGCGCCGCGAGCACTGCGCTCAGCACGAGCGCCCGAGCCCATCTTTCCTGCGGCTCTGGCGACGTCCCGAGTCTCTTTCCGGCGGGCTGCGCCGCCAGGACCTCGCTTGACCGGCGTTAGGCTCTCCGCCGAGGACCCAGCGAGGCCATCGGCCCCGCACGCTCGCACTCACGACGCCCAACCCGCTCCACGGGGGGAGGGCGTCTACCCGCTGTTTATACGGAAGCGTGCACGCGACGCCGGCAGAGGTGAGCGCGTTGTCCGGGCGTGTCCCGACCCGTGCCCCAGCTCGACGAGGGATCAGCGAAGCGTGCTGGAAGGACCCTTTGCGGGAAGCGACGCGGGAACGGGCGGGGCGGTCGCCGGGCGCACTTTCCACCGGCGCCTCCGCCCAGCCGCAACCTACCCGAGCGGGTCCACTAACGGATGCCAGCGCCACCCGCCGACCATTCTCCGACACTGTCCGATCACGAATATCCGACAAGTCGCTCGCGGGCATCACGCCGCCGCGACCGTCCGTCCGGGACGGGATGCCGCGCGCTCGGTCCGGTACAGGTACGGCCCTAGTAACCACACCTACAGAGTGTAGGGTCAGGGTGGTGGTGTCAGTGGGTGCCGGCCCGCTCGTCTGCGTGGCCCCGGTGTCAGCGGGACCGACGCCGGTTGGCCTCCGACAGTCAGCCCGGTCGTAGGTGTCGTTCACGTCGTGAGCGTGGCCGGCCGCGCCGGTGGCCCGCTCAGCCGTCGTCTGAGGTGCCCGACTTCTTCCGGACAGTAGGCCCTAAGTAGATTGGGGTGAACAGATCGGATGGAGTCGTGTCGAGTAGACGTGGTAAGTGTTCTCCGGAGTTTGAGGAGGCGGCGGTCGGGGAGGTCATCGACCGGTCTCGATCGGGTTCGGCCGGTGGGTGACCTCGCGCGGGAGAATGGTCTGGTCGCTCAGGCGCTGGGGAACTGGGGAACTGGGTAAACGCCTGGCGTGTGAATCACGCCGATGAGGAGCATGGGGTGCCCCGCGTTTCTCGGACAGTGGATATAATATTTCCACTTAGATGAGAGGCCAGGTCGTGAGTCGAGCAAAGAGGGTGTTCAGTCCGGAGTTCCGTGAGGACGCTGTCCGGTTGGTCATCGATTCGTCGCGGCCGATCGCTTCAGTGGCGCGGGAGCTGCAGATTGGTGAGGGCACATTGGGGAATTGGGTGAGTGTCTACCGCCGTGACCATGCCGGGGAGGAACCGGGTCTGGACGTGGGCGAACGGGCCCGACTGCGTGAGCTCGAACGCAGATACCGGGAGGTGAAGCTGGAGAACGAGTTCCTGAAAAAAGCCGCAGCGTACTTCGCCCAGGATCCCCGGTGAGCGAGAAGTACGAGTTCGTCGACCCCACGCTCACCGAGCCCAGCTGCCCGTTCCCTGTTCGGTCGATGTGTCGCTGGCTGGACGTGTCCACGTCCGGGTTCTATTCGTGGCGGGCACGTCCGGAGTCCGCGACCGCCCGGCGCCGCGACGTCGTCAAAGCCCTGATGAGTGAGGAGTTCACCCGTTCGGATGAGACCTACGGCTACCGCCGGCTGCACGCCGCGCTCGCCCGCCGGGGAGTCACCGCGGGCCGGGAGCTGGTCCGTCACCTGGCCCGGGAGCTGGGACTCGTGCCCTGCCAGCCCCGGCCCAGCCGGCTGGGGTTGACCCGCGCCGACGCCGCGGCCGGGCCCATCCCGGACCTGGTCGGCCGTGACTTCACCGCCGACGCGCCCGGCCGGAAACTGGTCGGGGACATCACCTACATCCCCACCTGGGAGGGCTGGGTGTTCCTGGCGACGG
>JAABUS010001095.1_pt1 | contig 62227 bp, 55 predicted proteins | sample 5560161 | NCBI WGS metagenome assembly JAABUS01 (sample SAMN10711885, study PRJNA513376) | rock metagenome | isolation source: Antarctica rocks | place: Antarctica: Victoria Land, Trio Nunatak nord | collected 2016-01-04
CGTTATTGATGCAGATGGAAAGCAGACTGGATATTAAGCATATATAGTACTTTGGATAAACTGCATAAAGGCTATGTTCAATTAGGTATAGTGCTGTGCCACGCGCTAACAACAATTACCCCAGATATCGTAGTAAAAGCTAAGGAAGGAAAATAGGAAGAGAATGGCGAAATCGAATATAGTTGTGCTCGCTCGGCAAGCTTATGCCCGATCAGGTATGACGCCAGTCTGATTGAGTAAAGTGCTCGCAGAGCCGCATCTCATGGGAAGGCTGAGTAGGTTTGATCGTAAACAACTAACTACTATATAACAGTTTTAAGAATAATGAAACTGATGTTCTCTACATACTTATTAATAAGACCTATGAGTAAAATACTCTCTCTTTGATAGAACGAAGATCATAAGTAATGCACACGAGTAAGCTAGGCTTATTACGGACGTATGATCGTGACAAAAATAATAAAGTTTTTTTGATACCTGTTGAAAATAACGATGGCAGACGCGCAGTCATTAGAACTCGGTAGGATAGAGGTATAGACAGACGTCGACGGGACGACCTAATTGAGTTTAGTGTCAGAAGGCATTCAGTGTATAGTCACTGTCTAGTAGATAGATTTTACAATCATTCTTTTACTCGTTCAACTGAATTCATCACTGTTCACTCTACCCTTTCAATAATATCGAGTACATTTTTATCTTGATGTTTTCTAGCAATCAAAAATAAAATGTAAGCAGCTCGATCAGCAGTGAAGCAATAGAAATGAAACAATTATTAACATGCGAGAAGAAATACGTTAGTTCAAATTCAAGAAAAAGGAAGTCATAAATCGATCGCTTCTCAAGGCACAAATATAGAGTGCTTTGAGAACTACTTTTGAATGCTGAATATTCAGAACGTCAAGTTAGAAGTGAGAATAGATCAACAAACATCTTACTTCGTCGCAGAAGAGTTCTTGATCTATTGAGTAATATTTATGACATGATTAGAGCTGTTCTGATCAGTACAAAGGTGATAAAATAGACAATTAACCTTCTGTCGTCTAAACATAAACGATCAAACCGAATTTCAGTCACAGTTGTTTCACTCGATCTTATCTTTAGGACTGCACTGCTTTCGAATGATTAAGTTATTTTCGCTCTCGCCAAAGAAAAATTGCGCGAATGCAATTCTATCCTTATCTTTATTCTTATTCATGTCTCAACACTTGTTTATCATCTCATTTGCTGCGTTCAGAAGTGAATCACCTTCTGACGTCTTAATGACGATCACAACGTCTTGAGAATCCTATTTTGACGTGACTCGATGAGAAAAATGAGGAAAGAAGTCTAGGGTTAAAGGGGTGTGCGAGGTGAGGAGAGTAAAGTATTTGAAGCATCTATCATATTGTTGTATTCTAGCGCGACTATCTCTTTGTGATCATTCAATGTTGTTGGGGACGAAGAATCGAGGCGAGACTCTTGCCTCTCGTCGATAGTTGCAATGCTGAGCGAGAATCGACTCTCTCAATCATCAATTGCGGCTTGAATCTGCGAGCGCGTAATCGGCTTGATGATGAGATTTACAGAATCGCAGATTATATCGCTGAGACGCTTAGAAAGTAGGCTTTTGACGAACATCGCTGAGATCTAGGTTGTGTCAGTGTTAGTCAGCGATGGGAAGAATGACTCATACCTGATGGCTGACGGATAGAACAATGAGAACGACAAGAGTGAATGAAAAGATCATTTCGACCAGCAGAAAATGAATGTAATATATAGACTTGAATTTTATTCACAGGGACGTAAATGATTGCAGAAATGAAGTAAGTAGAAGTTGTGAGTTTGTAAGAATGATAAAGCTCGTTCTCACTGTGTTCTTATATAGATTTATCGACTAGAATACGATTCATGAAATTCAGTTCTGCTCATTATTTGATCATGACTCTAGTAGCTTCATTTATTGATCGTGTAACTTCGTTTGTGATTCAGAGATTTCGTCTATGACTGCTTTTGAGAATGAGGTCGAAAAAAACAGAAGCATTCTGAAGTGAAGTGAAGAACTTCAAAAACGACAACTAAGGGAAGCTTTTTTGATAGCACTCGCTTTCTCATGTATAGATAATGAGTGATATACTCATCTTTCTTCATTCTTCAAATCTCTTTCTACATCTTATCTGCTTTCAGTAGTTGCTCATGCTGACTGCTTGCTCTTGAAAATCAGAGTCATCGTTTATTCTGTAACTATAGAGAACGCTTTGCAACAGAGATATGTAGAGTGAGAAGAGTCGAGTTGAGACGATTAAAGATGGCAGAAACGAAGCAAGAGAGAGCATGAATCTGAAAGTCAGCAACAGAAGCAGAACATAGTGATATTCTTGTTCTCAGATGTACTTCAGTTCTCAAACTCAGCACATACTTTGACTTTGATCTCATTCAACTCTCATTTCTTTTCAAACGATACATCATATAATGATAAACTGTCTCTGCCTTCTTTCAATCAATGTTAAAAGAATCTTAATCGTTCGCACGACGTTTTAATGCAATTTCTAGCGTTATCACATGCTCAGAGATCGAGAAAACATCAGTAGTCTCAGTGAAGATAGAGCTGACAGTTTCGTCTTCGCAACGGATACAAACTTAGTCGTCAAGAGCAAACTCTGATAGTGAGCGACGATCGTAATTATCTTCTCAAAGTTCTAGTGTATATCATTGACGTAAGCTAAAATAAGTATCTATGAGCAAGAAGTTTACACAAGTCATCATCTATACTTTTTCAAGTGAGCTGAAGACTGACACTAGATGTGATTTGAAAATTCAAAGAAGAGAATGAAAGGTGAATGTCTGCGAATTCTCGATCATTAAGTATTATTAAGTAATTTTAGCGACAGAAGCAAGTCAAACTTTGATCTCAAAAGAAGATCAAGAGATCGAACATTGAAGACGATATCTTATCGCGCAGTCAGGTGCTATTACATGAAACGCATTTCATACAAATATCAGATCATTCAGATTCACCTCGACGCATCTCACAGGAATATCAGATCGTTTGAGCTAATCATGTAAGTTTCTTCAAGTGTCTCTCTAAATTTCTACAAACATCTGTCAGAAGTCTCTCTCAAGATCTATGAGCATTCGCCAGTGATATTTGGGAAACTTAGCACGATGCATCTTCAGGAATTGACGTCAAAGAGATGAACTTTTCTTATTGCGTTCAGACTTAATCATAGAGAGCGAGAGGTAGATGACAGAGAAAGCATCTTCTTTGTAGCTTTTGAAATACAGTACAATAATCTAGAATTACGCAAATCTAATGAAGTAAGCTTTTGTCTGCATATGGCTAGAACTGTATTGAGGGCAATAGAAATCATCTGCTCTGACAGGTACTTGTAGGGATTCAGAAAGACCTTTGGCAAGTGAGTGTCGAGAAAGGCAAGATATCGTCGTTGCTTCATTGCCGCTCAACGGCTGCGTAATTTCGATACTCTGGAAGACGGTTGAAGGTGCAGGCCGAATGAACTTCTTCGATTTCATCACTCGAGGAGATTTCTCTGAGAGATCTTGTCTTTCACTCGATAGCTTGTCTTTAGCAGTTCTACGTTTTGACATGGTCGAGGTTTCGCTACAAGGCTGGCAGGGTCCGGTGTAAAGCGGGTTCAGGTTGACTCGTAGAGAGGAACGAAGGGAGCAGACCTTCCTTTTATACCCAATGATCACGCTAGTGTTAGCCAGAACTCGGCCGTCTTACCTTAGGCAGCGTCAGGCTGTGCTGATGTAGAACTGACCGGCTGCCAAAGGCCAATCACGGCTCGCGATATGGCCGGATTTCCTTGCATTATAGACGGAAACGCCTTTGGATCTGCTTGGTGAAGCGTCCGCGTTGAAAAAGGGGTTAGCCAACACGCAAATAATATATCGAGCGTGTCATCAGCTCTTTGTCCGAGATCTTTGTGCTCAGATCATTTCTCGCCTCCATTTATCCCCCTTCGAGCAGTTCTGTTCAACAACTCTAGGGCTTCTGTACGCTGATGAATCGGACGAAAGCATTAGAAATCTATATCAGATACGGATCTCAATTTACTACGCACATTCAGAGAAGATCATCACAGATAAAAACCTGCGCGTGATTCTTGCGCTCGTTGATCATGATGGGCCTGCAAATTCAGAGACATACAAGCAGATATTCTATCAGCATCGACTTCATATCTAAATATCGTCATCTGTGACTGCTACTCCTTGAACTCATACGCAAATCATCGCGATTAATCTGACTATCACCTCTAAACCTTGAGCCCCGTTCAAGCTATCACAATTAAAATTGTCAGCTCGAACTTAGTAACGACAAGCACCTTGATATTTCAGATTTAGTCAAGTTACCCGTACACTGAAACAGTCACAGTCGTCCAGGCGCGCAGTAACTTACTACGCTGCCTGCGATCCCAACAACCTTGCCACCACCTACAACGGAAGCTTGATCGTTACACCAGCCAACGCTCCGACAAGCCAGAGAAATATTCATGATATCGATCCTTAGAAGGGTTGCTCCTATTGGCCCCACGCATCTAATTTGTGGCGGCGTGTCGCTGCATCAGCTTTTCGGCAGTGGAACGTGCAGCTTGTATTACTCGACGACTGGCGTGTCAGCAATCAATTTGTTCTCGATGCGGTTTTGAGTAATGGGAAGTTTGTGCAATTCACCCCTGCATAACATGTTCGTTCTGAATCTGGAAGTGGCGGGCTTGTGCGAGGGCGATGTTCCTGATGATTCAAATGGCGTTTTGTATGTTCTTTATGCGGCGGGGAAAATCTGCAAAGTAGGATGGCATAGGAGTAATAACACTCTATCGACACATCATGCCAGTCGATGCTCCTTAATGTGAATAGGTCATCACTGTACTGCATGACCCAAGTTGGCGCTCCAATCGATATTCAGAGAAGCATTCGATGCCTGCTTCAGCCTAATCCGCATCGCTTCTTGGTATACGAGGACACGAGGGTAGATAGGCATATAGATATATTTGACTAAACTATGTAGTAGGTAGAGCATACGGATGAAGAAGGAAGGAAAGAAGTGGGCGAAGGGTAAATACCCATCCACTAGCGCCGGATCAAGGCGGAGATTACTAACCACAGGGGTAACAGTACCGTTCCCTGTTTCCACCATTTCCAACATCGCTCGCAGCGCAAGAGTAAGAGATCTGTCCCTATCTGATAAGTTACTCCTTGCGTCTGCGTAGTCTTGTCTATGGCTTTGTCTTCAAATGCTTCTACTTTGAGGCGAGTTTGTGCGTTCTTATCTGCTATGGGGCATTCAGCTGCTTCGGGGAATAGATCTGATACGGAAACATATCTAGTGGCGGAAGAGTTCTCCTGTCGAAGCTTTCAGTGGCAATGTTCCAGGCAGAAGGGGGCTCGGATTGCTATTCTTGCATGCAAGCTCGCAGTGATCGCCATTGAGGCATGACTTGCATATCGCTTTGTGTACTATTTGGCGAGATCTCAGGATAGCAAAAGAAACACCTCGTGCGGGACCCCAAGTGGAGATCCTCAAGGCAGAAACAGCCTTGGTTCTGAACCACGCATGCAGAATTCTAGAGAACGCCACGAAGGCATCAGTTGCATGCATGGTATGTTTTCGATTTCGTACAATTTGAGTGACTTGAATTGAGCAGCTCGTGCAACAATGCAGTGGGAAATTAACAAGGCGGACAGCCTCAGCTACCGGAGATGCATACAACCTTTCAGACAACGCTGCCGAGAAACCACTTGTATGCGTTGTTCGTGTACGACACCGCAAGACGCCTGGTTGAGGAACACAATAACTCGTGCAAATTTCGAAATGAGGATTTCCCAGGCAAAATGAGGCTCAGGGGAATTGATATGCTTGCAGACTTTCACTCAAAGCTATAGAGGCAACACATTGCATGCATTGTTTCAAATATCACAAGGCAAAACTCAGAAACTTCAAACGATCTACGTTATGCACCTCGACTCGCAATCCAGGTTTGTTGTTTATAAAGCCTCATTTTACGAGTATCGACCAAACGTTCGAGCTTTCGAGCCGCTCAAGTGCCATCTGCATGCATCATGCGGAGGCATGCAGGGACCGTACCCACATAGCTCGCATGCAGAATCTTCTGATGAAACATGCGATGCGATTTAAACGGTAATCCGGCTGCACTGGTCGAAGAGCCTCAATCAGTATGATTTTCTTTATAATTCCTTGGCTTTACGCATCTTCATGCACAAGTGCCTGATGCACTTATATCTCAATACGCATGTGTAACCCTACGCCTCTCGTATGCAAACCCCCCGAACGAAGCACTTGATACCCTTCGGCCATGTTTGTAATAGAGCCTTTATTAGCACAAAGTTCTCTACTATGTATTCTTAGATTTGGTCTCGAAACATATCGTTGCACAAGTGCCATATGCGTGCATAGTACGCATACAGCACCTCATGTCTTCTCTGCAGAGCCTTTGCATGAAATATCGGATGCCGGAAACATGGGATACTCCCAATAGCTTTTCCAAATGCTGTCATAAGATCACATTTTCCGGTCTCCGCGTTCGAAACCGTAAAGTGCGTCGCATGCTTGTGCGTGGCACGAACTTACCCCGGAACTTGGTGCATTAGTGCATTTCGACCAGCTGCATAGATAAGACGGCACGAATGCATAGTGTCAATTGCCACAGAATCGGTCCGGGAGAGGCTGAGAGATTATGTGCAACTAGATCAGTTATTTTTGATAGACCATTAAGACAGCCTTACTAATGATGAGGCAAGCTTGCTTGTGAGGGTAGGCTCAGAAGCAAGAAACGCATGTGAAACTTCATGTGCCACATCTCACGGCAAGGCCACTTTGGGTGGAATCTCTAATTTGCCTCAACTCGGCATACCAAATACCCTTGCAACGGAAACCTCGAGATATCCGAATATACTAGGCAACGAACGGTTCAGCTTGTGGTTACCTGACCCCTCTCTCAGATCGACATGCGAATGCGGATTCCTTCCGGAAGGACAACATCTTCTCGTAACCACCAAATTTAGGAATGAACTACTGTGCTCAGGAGTGAAATCATGAAGGATATAAACTCTAATCACACGTCAATTGACCGAATAAACCGTATAGTGCGCTTGAGAGCTCCAATCACCGAGGAATTTATAGCAACTATACGACTGAACTCGCAATATCGATAAGGGAACCCATGTAAAGGAAAAGAAGGAAGCTCCCCGTTCCTCGGAGCCTGATATGATGTGCTCTTGCAAAAGCGGACCAGTCTGAGGCAATTTCCTCCATGGCCCAGCTAAGAAAGCAACTGTGAATGATTCCAATATTGCTTCAAGCCTGTGGAGCAAACCCCATGCGCGGGCCATTGCTGTCAAAGACAACGAATTGGCTTTTCAATAGGAGGTCACCGAAGATGTTTTTACCAAAACCATCGCTACTCTGAAGCCCACCGAAACAGGAAATCCCGGTGGCGTCCGTCGGGCCCATATTGATAAGTCTACCCGCAACGACGGCATTGTAGCCACTGATGCAGAAAGTTATGTCTGGTAGAACCACGTTGCAGGCAAAAGTGTAACCACCTTGAGTGTTGTCGTACGCTGCACCCTCAACCTCGCTGTAGTAGGCAGCCACGACGCTATCGTCAACGAGGATCAATGCACTCCCGGTGTCCACGATTCCATGAAGGCTGTACGGCCTAGCTGAGCCTCTACCAATGGTGTAACTCTCCATAGTGATATCCCAGAAGCCATAAGAACTGTCGACCTCGGTATAGGTGATAGGACCAGTATGTTTGGTTGCATCTATATAGCCTAAGTCGAACGAACCGGGAACTTGGTCCTTCAGGGTTGTAGTAAAAAGTGGCGAAGCGAGGCTACCCTTAGCGTTGTCAAAGAAGGTGTTTTGCTGGTCTGGCTGGACAGTATTGATGCTTTTAAAGGCAAATCCAAGAACTCCTTAGGCATAGTAAGCTAGTAGATCAGAGAACAAGATTAAAACGATGCATGGAATGGCTAACCATCGGATGAGGTATCGTCGAGAAAACGAGCGGTGAGCTTTGCGGCGAGCTGAACGGCTTGATTCTGGATAACAACAGTTCCTACAGCCACGGTGTCGGTGCATACCCCCCCAGATGCCCTCTGAGATCCATCGCCATAGATGATCCCCCAGGTGTCGTTGGCCAAAGCCTTGGAGGTATTGGATAAGGATGGATCATATATCTTGTGGCCCCATTGTTCCGTCGTGGGGAGAAGAGGAGAATAAACCCAGAGATCAGAAGAGCCAGTATCAACCTCCAGATTCAAGTTTTGTGCGCCAATGGTGACTGGTGTAAGGTATTCCTGATTATTCAATTTGGGAGTAATGATCACGTCTCCGGTACTGTTGGCAGTAGCCTCATCATGTACTGGTGTAGCTTTGCCGTATTTACGATACACTCTAGCAAGGGCGGACGGCCCGTGTCGTACAGCTGGGTCTTTGGACTTTTGCTGCAAGGAGAAACTCCCTGAATGCTGATTTCGTAAGGAGATGGCCGCACTCAAAGTGCCCATCATGACCAACATCGCGCATTTTGCAATGCACGGCATGTCGTAAAACATCTTGTATATCCAATGACTCTGAAGATCTTTCTAAAGGGTTTTGAGATAGGAGTTATGCAACAAAGGCGATTAAGCAAGAGCAATATATATGGTGTTCGAGCCGTGCGAATTTGGGGGGCGTATTAACAAAGGCCGACACGATAGTAGATGAGTCGGTGAAAGGATCACCCTGAATAGATCTACTGATGATCTGCAGCAGAAGTTGCATCACAGTCAAACGTATGAATGGGTTGCACCATTGACTGCACACGCCATATTCTGCACTGCGTCGTCTGCAACCAAGGATTGCGAGAAAACTGAATGAGGTGCTCAGGAGACGTGATGATGCTGCACGTCAGTTACCATGTCGAGCTTCGCTTTCAAAAAGGGGTTTCTTCTGCAGGCACTTTTTACTCTGCGTCGGTGGACGCAGTATCTAAAGCCTCAGGATGCATATTCCGTTACACCAGTAAATCCACTACTATGGCTCTTGGCGAACGATTGGATTATCATGTTTCATCCTGCTTGTCGGTAGTCGCCGTTGCTAATCAGCTCTGTATAAGGACGAAGGACAAGGCGCATACATGACTGAAGTGATTTCTAGAACTTTGTACGTCAGAAGGTGGCGTGACACTATCTTCATCCTACGCACGCAGTGCCTCTTCATATCAATTCCTTAATCATACTTCGATTGGTTCTAGAGCCTTTGATTATGCCGGCTGTTAAAAATATAAAACGCGAATCTTCGTTATAGATGGGCGGATCTTCCCAGACCTGCAGGCGTCAACAAATCAGAACTGTTTGGCTTGAAGCCAAAAGGCAAAATTGTTTCTGTCATCTTAGACCATAGCTTTGTGCCTCTATAGACTCAAGTTAGCATATCCTGGTTCAAGACCTAAGAATGATTGACATGCTTCTATCTGTTTTCTTATCGGGTGTTATAGTTTGGTCTGTTGTATTAGGGGAATGCGAGTACCCTAATCGTGCCTTCCTCGACATTCACTACCGATACCGTAAATGACACAGATCAACTGGATCCTGCCAGATTCAAGGGTACTCCGTTCCCGTTGGCTCTTGAAACGCAGGATGAAGATCAGCGAAGACCTGCTTCACGCTAACAAGACTTCACGAGAACACGCGCCTTGTTCCCCTGAGCTTCGCTAACAATGTCAGGGCTATTGGCTTCGAAGGCGCAGGCAGCAACTCGAGAGTGATCCTCGAGGGTATTTGAGTATTCTCATTGTGCCTCTCTTCGTTCGTTTGAAACGCGATGACATACTCCCAGGTAATCTGATTCCTTGTTTTATGGCAAAGGACTTTATTTATGCCAGTCTTACTGTTCACCGACTAGTCCGTCTAATAATAACGTCTCATATTCACTTAACCTTTTGATATATCTGGAGTTCCAGTGAAAACCCTTATAGCGGTCGTGTAGCAGTGTTCCTATTCTTTTCCAAGTAGTGCTTCTTAGCTTTGAGTTATAGCTCCAAGCACTTCTCAACCCTCCGTACATTCAGACGCCTCGAAGACCCGTTATCCTTACAGCAGCATCCCCAATAAACCTCCTTTGAAGATGTTGACTTGGGTCATGGAGAGCTTAAAGACAGTGAAGCACTATTTGGGTCCACGTCACTTTGAGGGGAGAGAAAATAGCCTTCTACCAATACAACTACCTGTATCTGGTAAGCAATGTTGTGACATTCTGTTACGAAAAGCCGCAGCTGAACCGAAAGCGCTAGATGATGCTGAAACCACTCAGAAAGCTCATTCCTCCTTTTTTGGGACAGAAGATCGGCAGAGTACCATTACCTCAGAAAGGGCGTCTAGGTACAGGATACAAAGACGTCCCGTAGCAAGTCCGGCGCAGTTGGAAGGACCCTACTCGAATCTGTCGATTGGAATCGAACGCAACAAGGTCCCTGCAGACCTACCACGTTTCGCAAGCGCTTCGTCGATGGAAGAAGAGCAACACCATTCAGTGTTAGAAGTCGTGAACTTCGAACATTTTGTTGCATCTGAACCAAAACACGAGCGCGAACCGATAATTTCGAACCCAGCCATATATACAAGTTGCGGTGAAATTTTAGGAGATTCCCTTTTGCCTGAACCCCATGGTGGTCTGCATAAGGAGTGGATTCCTTTCATGCTTCGCAAGACTGTGGCTTCTCTGCTAGCAGTGATACTCTTTATGCTCGTTGGACTCTTGGAATTCTTAGACCGATTCGAAAAGAAAAGGTATCGTTGACGATCTCATGTCCATCTTCACTCGAAGGCTTTTTGCTCTGAAAAGACCTCTCTGATCATTTCATCAGACAGGGTTTCTCATCAGATCGCGGGATCATCAATGTGGCTATCCGGTTTGTACCAACCATACTTGTGATTCTTCTGTCTTTCGCCTGGCAAATGCTGGTCATCGATTTGAAAAAGGTCACCCCTTGGGCTGCGATGACTGGGAAGTGGACTGAGCCTAGAGAAAGCATTCTTGCCAATTACATCGACGACTTGGAGATTATGTCTGTCTGGAATTCGTTCCGCCGCAAGCATTGGGGTATTTTAATCGCCCTACTCGGAGGATTCCTGTGCGGTAGCTTGGTACCCTTTACAGGTGGACTTTTCTACGTCGACCCTCTTCACGAGTCCACTTATAATTCGACACTAGTGAGAACTTCTCGATTTGAGTTCAATGGCTCATTGAACGCCTTTGATCTCTCAAATCCAAAAAACCAACAGCAAGAAGCGGCTGTGACAGAAATGGACCAGTCTGACGTACTATCTCCCTGGACGTCCAGCGAATATGCTTTCGAAACATTCAATCTTTCTGATACACACTACAACGTAGCACTGTCTACAGATAGTGCAGCTTTTGGAGGAACTCTCGCTTGCGATATCATCAACTACAACACCAAAGTCACTCGGGAGTGGTATACTCAAGATCATGCTTCCGAGGATCCAACAGAGAAAACCCCTGGACTCTTGACGAATGTTGAGCTTATTCCAAACGAGGAAGACATGGTTAGAATCGGTTGCAAAATTATTCCGGCTTTCTATCCTGAAGTTATATTCTCAAGACCTAGCGATCAATCAGTGAAAGTGCTTCCAGCAGCATGGATGAATGTAACAAACTGCTCCAACACTGAAGAGACACTTTTGACAATGACGACAATGGTATTACTGGGTGCTAATGTCAACGACACAGCGATAGAATTTCATACCAAGGGTTTGCTTTGCAGGCCTCATTTCAGCATAAGAACGCTTGAAATCGTTGTCAATGCTTCTACCGCTGAGTTGATGAAGATTACACAATCATCGAATACTTCCACCCCAATTGACATTGGTATTGACACTGCCACGCTTGATGGTGTGATGAACCGGCAAGGCGCGAACTCTGATGAACTCGAAAATTACAACACACTAGTTCCGTTACCAGATGTACTGAACGCCGCGAGCAAATTGAATGTTGAGTATACCGCTTATATAGGGAGGGACCCTTGGTTCACGAGGCTTGTCCGCGGAAATTTTACGAAAATGTTCGAATATACTACCGACATGAAAGCTCTAGCGACCGATTCATCGCAACTTTTCCAAAGCACTATGGCACAGATCGCGAATGTCGCTTTCAGGAGTAACGACTCGTCACCGGTACCCGGCTTTCTCATGACACGAGAGCCACGCATTACGATTCAACGAAGCTCTTTGCTCTTCTTACAGTCCGCGCTTGGTCTTTTAGGCAGTATAGCTATCTGCTGTGCTACTGTCTTGAGGCCCAAATCTTGCCTTAAAGAAGACCCAGCCACATTAGCAGCTCTGTCTATCATCGTAGCCTCCAGTAGAGATTTCCAAGAGCAATTCAAGAACAAAGGTCATCTTGATAGTAGAAGGTACATAGAGGGACTTGAAAGCTTGAAGGTCAGGCTCAATACCGAGGGGCACTCAAAGCCTTCAATAGAAATTCGAAATTCCGCTGTAAGTCCACTTATCGAGCTGTCAGCATAGCGAGAACATTGTTAATAAGAGAATAGTTTCAAAAATCCAGCAGCGATAGTGAGGCAATCAATGAAGGTTACAGGCCTCTCATGTTTTACCTCGCCTCCCGGTCCTGCCTACTTATCGCAATTATTGGAACAGTGGTGACCCTAGGGATCCTGTTAAGGCTCTCAAGCTATCGGTCAGACTTTGATGCACAGGCCACTGTCAGACTACTTGCCTGGTCTTACACGCCGAGCGCAATCCTAGTCGTATTAGGATATGCTATAGACGGTGCGAGTAGCTGCACTCGGGCATTAAACCCCTACATGTCCCTTCAACGAGAGTCTGTTAGTGGTCAAAGATCTTTACTCTTCAACCCGGTAGATCGTTCGGCATTCGCTATGTTCTCCTTTCAATATTGGCGAAACCTCGATGGGGCTTTCTTTGCAAGTTCGCTAGTCGTTATTATATATTCAGTGATCAAGATCATGGCTGCAGGCTTGTATATTCATTCTTTAAGCCGTCATACGTTTACAGCCAACGTTGACATCGATCAGTCTTTGATAGCGAACCTCGACAAGATATCTAGAAATACCGAGTCACGAACTTCCTACAGCACGGCAGCGTATGAATATGCCGTTTTTATGTTAGCGCCAGAGGTTCAATTCTCGTCGCCACCGGGCACCAAAGGTTCACTCATATTTAGCAACCTCACATCTAGCCCACTGCTAAGAGATACCAGCCAAGCCCTAGATCGCGGGGGTTCCCTTTCGGCAAATGTGCCAGCAATTCAAGTGAATGTCGACTGCTCTGCCTATAACAGCGAGGACTTCCAGATCGTAAGAGAAGGAGGAGTAGTTCGTGTCACCTGTAAAAGTCGAAGCTGTCGAAGGTACTTCTCAGAGACAAAAAGTCCTAGTTCATATGACCTGCCGATCAATGCCCAAATGTGGCCCGGTGGCTTCAACATATCGGCTATGCGTGCTTATCGATATTCAGCTTGGGTCCGTGGCTTTGATCAAGCTTTTGGTGACACGGAAGATTACGACCTCGCCTCTATAAGTGGCCTGTTCATGAAGATTGACGACTACGATCCTAATTCAACAAGTGCAACTCAGCGCTTTAATATAACATCTAAAGCTATCGCTGAGTTCTTCTGCATTCGATCTCTCAATAAAGTCAATGTTAACGTTACATTTACTCGAGCAGTACAGCAAAAACTTGAAAGAACGTTAATACTTTCAACGGAAATTGCAACGTTTGATGACCGATCGATACTTCCAGCTAATGATCTATCGCCCCGCAACGTTAGCATGGATTACTCTGATGAATGCGTCTCGTCACCAAATCTGACATGTGGATCATCAACAAGCTGAATCACTCCTTCGTGAAAAGTCTGAATAGACGATTTCCCAGAGAGAATGTCAAGCGATCGACCTCGTAACTCCTTCTTAGATGTTTTGGCGGCCAGCACGCGGCAGTATCAGCCTGGCAACAGCTTCTCTTGGAACAGATTATATGAACCAGATCATTTACGTGAAGCGATCAAAGAGGCATACACCATGTTTAGCACTCAAGTTATCAATACGCAGCGCTCTTCAGCTACGAGAATCAGCAATAGCACAGTTCAACGAATAGCGACAATCGATCAACAATTCTTCCGAGCGATCCAGTCTCGCAATGTTACAATCATACTCATCGTACTTCTCGATACAACCCTTGCATGTATACTTTTTGCATTCTGACGTGTGCCATCGAAGCCTGTGATTATCGAAGCTTCAAACTCCATCGCCGCGCAAGCCTCTTTGCTCGCAGGTAGTAATCTGGTCCGCAGACTTGAAGCGAAAGGCGTAAAATCGATGGCGGATACTAACATCTGAAACGAAGAGATCTTCAGTATGAGATGGTGAGCGATCGACGAGCCGCAGTCTGAAGTAGAAGAATCTGTAGAGAGGTGGGAAATTGATATTGATGTTGCGCGTTTGCGCAACACGCTGAAGAAGTAGAACCTTTGACGTTTTCAAAGAGATGAGAGAGACTATGATTTGCACAGTCAGTCAGAAGAACACTTGAAGGGTTTCGAATTTAGAGAAGATAAGATGTTATGATAGAACGGAAAATTTGTACTTCTGACGATACTTGTTTTTGTCTTGCGCTTCTTTGAACTAGATGCGAATATTCAACATATCAAGCTTATGAATGTCATTACCATCATTACTTTTTCGTTGACGTTGTCTGTTTCGACGATTAATTGTCGTGTTGACTGATCTTGTGTGACTGAGTCTCTGTCGAAAAGATCAGAATATTCGAATTTAAGTCGATGTAAAATTCTTGCCCACTCTTGGAAACGTTTAAAATGGAAATACTCGTAAGACGTCGTCTCTGATATTAAGAATACTTTATTTCTTCAAAATGTTTGAATTCATCGCGAAATCATTGTCTGCGTCAAGAAGACAGAAGCATATTGCCTCTCATTCTCTCAAGTCATGATCTTTCTAATTTACGCAGCTGACGCTTCTACATACAACAGGTAAGCTGTTGTCTTCAGAATGTCTTCTTTGCTTCTCTTGAAGACTCTGATCATAGTAGCTTTACATGAGAACACAGAAATTCTAGCTGACTCATCACTAGAATTCAAAAGTTCTTCATCGTGCGTCGCGAACGCAAAGAAGTCAACGCCGCCCTCTTCGCCCAGCAAGAAGTCGCCAACGCAGCTCGAATCGTTGCATTGCAAGCCAACATCTGTTTTTGCTCCTTCAGCGATTGAGATGAGCGAAGTCACAATGATGAATGCGCACAGACTGCGATCGTCGCTAGAGAACGTGAAAGAGAAGAATCGAACAACGAGTCTGCAGATATTGAAGTGGCGAAGCCTGATGGCTCATCGTCAGTATACATGCTTGTGAACGAAAATGGGCAGATGATGATGAATGAGCATGACAGAAAACAGAGATGGCAGAGAAGAGAATTAAGAGCGCTTTTTCAGAGAAAGAGGGGGTCAGAGGAGAAGATGGTTCGCGTGAGGTGACTATATAAGAAATGAAAGCGTATCGTTTATAACGCCTTGTACGAAGTACTGCTGGCACTATCATCCGCACTATAATCGATCAGACTGAATTTCAGATTCTCTCTTTCATTACCTACTTGCCTATTCAGAATCTCGCCTTCTTATCGCGGAATCTCAGTCTTGCTTCACCTTAGCTCTATGCGCTAATGAACAGACACAGAATGCTTGGTGCAGATATAAGACATTTGATACCTCGTTTTGTCGCCTTTCTGCTACGAATGCTTTCATTTGCTTATTGATGCTCACACTACCTCAGCGACTTTGTGATGTGAATGCACAAGACTGCCTGAAAGCGCGTTCATATCATTGATGAATCGTCTACGTCAGGCTGCATTATAGACGAGTTAAATTTCGAAGTCAAGAGAGCTGTGTAAGCTCTCTACAATTCACGTATATTCAGCTTATGTTATAGTGCTGCAAAGAATTCAACATTCACAGTTGCACATCTCTTGATTTGACATTATTGATTTTATACGATATGAACTCTCTATCAGTCGCTACTTCGATCGTCGAACTAATAGTTGCGACATGTCAAGTGTCTAGCCTCATGAAAAATTTTGCAGAAAGTGCAAAAGAAGCTTCTCATTCGACGCGAGCTGTCTTCATGAAAGTTACAGGCATCAGTGTTTGTCTTAATCAGCTGCAAGAATATGTATTAGAAAAACAGAAGATCTTCAGATCTCGAAGATCACTCATCATGATTGAGCAAGTCATTGTTGTTCTTATCGACTGTGTTTCTATTTTCTTCGAGCTGAAGCAAACTCTGAAGATGTTGAAGACAGATCAGTCAATGAAAGTCATAAACAGATTGAAATGAATCATGAAAGAGACAGCAATAAGCAGACTTCTACAGCGTCTTCAGATCTCTAAAGCGTCACTAATCTTTATGCTAACAACATTGACTTGATAATTCACGCATTTAATTCTAACGTGCATAGAGAGTGTAAAAGAAGACTGATCAACTTATGCTTTTAGTATCTCTATGAACGAGGCTATGACATCGACTAGAAACCTGAACACTCTTGTTCGTTGAATGCTCAAGTTCAATGTGAATATGTCTCATAAACTGAGAAGCATCAAACGCATGCATTCTGCTCTAGCTGTCTCAACCGCTTCTTTGAGTGACAGTCTGAGAATTAACGCGCAAGACAGTCAACGAGCAATAAGTTCATTTAAATTTGCCTTTGAAAAAGATCTTCAAATCTCTAGAATCTATAAAAGAGTTGTCTTGAACGAGTTGAGATTCTTCAAATCATCTTTCAGCAATTCAATTGCACACTTCTTTCTATCAGGTTTGAGTCTCTCGAACATCTTCGATATCAGTGTCATTTTCTTGTCTATTTTCTCAATGAAGCTCTGAAATCATCATCGTTACAGTTTCGAACACGAGAGAAAAACTGATTCTGATGCATTCTCGTTTGAGGCATGATACAATTCTTTATCAATGATAAGACAGTCTTTTCAGCAGCTCTGCAATAGAGAAAGCTAACAGCAGGAACAGAAAAGTGCATTCATACACACTGTCTATTTCAACAAACAGTATATCAATCAGTACGCTCAAACCAAAGTCTCTGACCATCTAATGTACAGGCGATTTACTATTACCACGCCTCATTGCTTCTCGATCTTCATCGAGAGAGCGAAGCTGACACAGATCTACGAAGTGCTCACAGAAGAAAGAGATCAAGAATCTTCGAAAGATCAGCACTCAGAAGTAGAAGACAAAAGTATAAAGTTTGTAGATTCTTGTTGCAGTAGCGTTGAGATTAAGAGTTTTCACTTCAACATTTCTGACTCTATGAAAAGACTCTGAGCGAGAAGACTCAACGTTGCAGAGAGAAAGCGAAACGCACTGTCTTCACACACGAAGAACGTCTTAGTCTGAAAATGAACGATGCTGAATATCTTGAAAGAGATTTCTTACTAGCCTCATGCGAAATGTTCTATATGTAGAATTTCCTCGAGAACGGCTCTTTTATCTATTATCTTCTGTCATCTACTTCAATTTGCATCTTAACTAATATGACGTCGAAGCGAATTGATCGAAGAATATATCAATGTGCTGACAAAGACTGAATCTTTGACTTCAACGTCATAATATTTCTCTGTGCTTTAATTCAACTCTTATCATACTGTATGTTTCGACAGTCTTGTCATTTGAAGAGTTCGTACCTCTCACACTTTACAGGCAAATCTTGATAAATTCACATCATATAAATTCAAATATATACTATCTATCACTAGATAACTTCACGCCTTCGAATACTCTTCATCTTGTAGTTTTGTAAATGATGAAACGACAGTCATAGACTCGATTTTGCAAAGTTTTGAAAGCTGAACGATACATGATGTTTGTTTATATGTCAGTCAATATGTTTAACTGTTTGATGATTCGACTTTGCTCACTTATATTTAGATAGTCACTACAGAAACATCATCTAATGCTGCTGATACATCATCTTTCTGCACTAAGCTTCATAGAGTAATTTTCAGGATTCAATGATTTCATAAACAAACAACATCAACAAGATCAAAGAAAGATCATGAAATATACATATTTTTGCGCCTGTCTATCACGAAATTGAATGTGTTTTCTCGTCGATCTCTCAATGCAAATTCAAATCTGAAACATATCTTTTGCATGCTCTAAATTACATCTGAAAACTGATCATGTAGAAGATCACAACATCGTCAATTTGACTCTTTGCAGTGCTTTCTCAAGCATCTTCTCGTTCATCTCACTGTCGTCGCTCGAGACGACTTTGTGCACAGTCAGTGACGATGTGTATTCTTCAGCTTCAACACTTCATCATCTGCTCTATCGTGCAGTCGCTTCTGTATCTTATGCGCACATGACAGTCTTGAAGTGAACGCAAATGCAGAAGATGATGAAGAAGAAGAATGATGATGATGACGACGAGAATGTAAACAACAAACGCGATGAACTCTGAAAATTACTCTATTAAGCTTAGTGCAGAGAAATGTTGTGTCAGCAGCATGATGACTAAGTATCAGCAGTGTTAGATGATGTTTCTGTAGTGACTATTCATATTTATCGAGACTCATCTCAGACATCTTCTGATCGCGCTCGATTCGCCTTTCATCAACAATCTTTATCGACGCGTTCATAGCGAGCGAATTGACGAATGCGAAATGTTGAAATGTGTTTGAAACGCTGTCTTCGATCTCAACGATCGAATTGAACTACAAGCTCGATTCTGAAAAGTGAGTTGAGTGTCATACGAGCTTTCATTCAAGTTAGACAGTTTCGAACGCATCGATTTAGTTTCTTGATGCATTTGCTCTGAATTTGTACATATATTGATAGCGCTATCTCGAGAGACAACGAAAGAAGAATATATGCTGCATCGAAAGATCTTCAATGATCACACGAAGAAAATTGAGAACTTATCTTCTAGAAAGTGCTGAGAAAGATTGCAAATTCGATTTTAGTACGAGTGTCATGAACGCGACTGATACGATCGATAATGACATGATTGAAAGCTCAGTTTCTCGAGCAGTGATGACTTATAAAGAGATCTCAAGCAAATCTTCTCATCGATACTGATTATTGCTTACTGTCTATCACAGTTCTGACTTTTCTTCACGTTGAATCATGAGACTTCTTGTCATTTATAGTGAATCATGTTTCTGCTCAGTGCAGCATATGACTTCATCACTGATCGAGTTATTCGAAAGCATGAGCAGTCGAGACTTTGTACTCAAATTCGTGATGCAAAATAGAATTATCACATACAGCAAGAATGACTGTAAGATTTCATTGATATCTGCATGAAAGATTCGCTATAGAATTATAGCAAAGTGACTGAATGTACAGAGAGTTACTGACAAGTCTCTAAACTTCAACATTTGAACAGATTCATAAGTTTCAGACGCTTTAGTCATCACGTTGACCCTAACAAAGAATGCAACTATATTCGCAGCACAAATATTCAACGCAAAGTAATCTTCTAACATCTCTGAACTAGCGCGCGTAAGATGACTTCTGAATTTGTTCATATTTCAAACTCAAAGCTCGACTACTTATTGCTCTCTCTGAAGATGTCGTACGAGTCTACCTCTGTCTTCTGTTAACGACAAGGCAAAGTTCAATTGTGTCGCAAATCAGACGACTATTGAGATCTTTTGCATGAGATGACTGTTCTGCTTCACTTAGTAGATTTGATATACTTCTGAATCTACGACATTATGTGAGAGTAATGAAACATCGACTATCTATTGACTCAGTATTTCACATGTCAAAATTTCACTGAGCATCTGATCAAACCTAATCAAATGAACGTATGATGAATCGAACACAATCTGAAGCTACATTCAGAACGACTCTGTCTAAGCAGTAGATAGAGAGATGTAAGAATTCAGAGAGATGTCAGAGATTAAGTCAGCAGTACATTCAAAGAAAATATCTTTCTGGCTGTAAGCGTGCTCTTTCTTCTCACATCAAATCGTTGACGTTCATTCAACAGACTTGCTCATGTCGAAATCTTGATGCACGTTCAGATAGTCATTATAAACGCTTTGATTGTGAGAAACGTCTGCGTTGAGATAGATTGAATGTTGTCAGCAGAACTCAAGAAATCAATCGACGTCGCAATTAACAACAACAAAGATGATCACTTTCACAGATTCTTCATGAGAATCAATATACGATGTTTGCTGAAATCAGTCAACAGTAGTCTTCAAGATTGTACTGCAGACGAAATAGTCTCTATTGAGCTGACTGACATAGTCTACTTGAGAGATCTGATCAGCGTAAGTTAAACTTTCACAAGTACTACAGAATCGTCAGCAGAGCTTTTCGTCTAGTTCTAAAAGAAGACGAAAGTTTCACGTTATATAATATGATATAAAGATTCAGTAGTCACATTTGTTAGACGCAATTGCGAATTCTGTGTTTGTATGAGCTGTTGCATTTGTGTCGATGATACTGTAGAACTAAGTCGCACTGACATTGAACATCTTTACGAGATTGAATGAGCTGAGATCTTTGTCTTTCGTTTTTCCGAGATTCTTTTCTTGAGAGATATTTCAACGTTGAAAGATTAGAAGTTCTGAACAGCGATAGACTGTGTAAACACTATCAAACATGTTGTCTCTGAACAAGAGCAAGTTGCTTCTTCAAACGAAAGCTCTGAATCATAGTCTCATCGTACGTCGACTTGACAGAGAGCGACACACTATGAATATGTTATGCGAAAACGTCTCTGTAACAGAAGAAAAGCTTTTTCTTGTTGTTCAAAGTGATAGTTTCACAGTCGTCATTTGCATTCAACTTGTTTTTCGCTGATCGAAGTGATAGTTTCACAGTCATCATTTGCATTCAACTTGTTTTTCGCTGATCAATCTTGTACTCTCTGTGATAAAGATATTTCTTAGTATTTCGTGTCTTGATGACTTTGAAATTAGATCAATACAGATCTGATCTTTGTTTGTGTATTGCGAGTTCAAACAGATATTCAGCTGACTATTATCGATTGACTGCGATGAGTTCTCGTGAGATGTCAGATAAGTTTCAGTCGAGAAGTCAGAAACAGATCTCAAAGCAACTGCAGTAAATCTCAAAGCAAGAGTCGCAGAGCAAATAATGTGTTTGCTGAACGCATCATGATCAATTGATATGTAGAAGAAGTTCAGACGCTGATATCAATTTCTATGAATCTTCGAATATTTTGTAGATAAGAAATGAACTCTTTTGTAGACACATTAATTGTTCGAATGATTACTGCTGCAAGAAGTACTACGCTTGATGAAAGTTTGTCTTTTGTACTGATCAAGCAGCTGTAACGATCAGAGCAGCAGACGATGATGAAACAGAAAAGTCTTGAAGAAAGATTAGATTTCAATATTCTTTATAAATTAAATCAGTTTGAACTATAACAGAAGCAAGAAGAAAGGTAAATCTTGAAATTGTCAAACGCAGAGATGACTTTGAAACAAGAAGACTAACGAACAAAGATGATCTCAACACTATACAGCATGACAAGATGCATAAGAATCATTCGATATTAAAGTGACACTGAACTTTCATCTTAGACATTTCAGACTCTCGACAGAGTTGACGTTGATGTACGATACAAGCTGAATGATCACTGCTCAAATTCTTCAAAGAAATATAAAAAGAGTGCTGTCTCGAAGAAACTTCAACATCAGAGATGCTTTGAGCTGTTTCGAAAGTATTGAAAATCTGTTCTGATGATCTCAGATTTACGCAATAGTACAGACTACTACGTAAGAAGATTAGGCTAGAGAAGATGACACGACGAAGACTTTTAGTATTCTGTTAAGATTCATTCAGTCAAAAGTCGTGTCACTCAGCGTTTGATCAGCGAAAAGCACATCTTGTCACATCGAGAAAGATTTCGAGTAGTGCTCGACCTGACAGAACAGAGATCATGGCAGCAGAAATCGTACGAACGTAACCTTAACAAGATCACAATCAGCATGTTTTAAGTTCAAGTATTGAGATTGAGAAAATCGAGTGCTGAAGAAATGTAATACTGCGATTCACATTACAATATCTTGAACTGTCTAGTGTTGAAGATATTGTTGACTGTTGTTTTCAACTCTCAAGACTTTTACGTTGAGCTACAAGTCAGTTCTTGCTGCTGTTCATGTACGCTAGAACTATAGCAGTGTTATCTTTCGTAGTAGTATTGTTAAAGAATCTGAAGCTGAGCGTAGAGTCTGCTTTATGACTGACTTTCAACGCTGATTGTGTAAAAGAACGTCTTGAAATGATGACTAGTCACTTCATGATTTGACGTCAATCAATGAGATTAGCTCTTCAGTCGTCAGCATGAAACTCTATGTACAGTTCATCTCGATTCTGCGCGCATTCTTTAACAAACAATGCTGCGACTCTTTTGATTCAGATGATTAATCATGTTGACTCATAGTCACTTGAATGCATACAGCTCTAAGAAGCATTGTGTGTAGATTGCTGACACGGCAGCAATGCTGCGCCTTCGATTCTGCCATGAGAGTTCATGAGCGTTCATGATTCGAAAATTGTATATACTCTCAATCTTTCGTGAGTTCAGTCAGATTATTTTCGATTGCTTTCTCTCAAAGTTCTACGGTGAAAATCACTACAAAATTTCAAAACATGTTTTCATCATGTTCTTTTTCAGTGATTGCTTTGCTGCTACATGCGCTTTGTCAACTGCATCTGATCTGCTCTCAATTCATTATGATCACATCAGCATCTACAGTCAACTCTACGATTGCAAACAGCACTATGAGTCAGTCTCTTCTCTGAAACTTCATCTATTCGAACATCGTCTTTGAGTCTGTACAGCTCATGTCGTACAAAGACGTGATCAGAGCATCATGAACATTCTTATCAGCAAATCAAACAACGACTCTGCAGATCAACTGTTGAAATCGAAATGACATCATCACATCAATATATTTGTCAAAAACCTTTGATTCGCAACATAGATGCTGATCAGAAGTGTAATCATAGAGTTCATGAATTCTTCTGACTTCACTTCTAATATTATCACACTTTCTGCTTTCTCACATACAAATCACTTCGATGTTTCTATTGCGCTCTACAAAGCATACAATCTCTGCGAATTTCATCTTCTCAATACACTTTACGGCAAGACAACTGAGATCATAAGTGATACTTTTGACATAAATGATACTGCTGAAAAAGATGAACAGACGTGAGCACTGAATCATTCGACGTCGATGAGTCATATTATGAATAGCTTTCACGAAAGTTCTGCTGCAACAGCAAGATTATCTGAGCGAGCTATCATGCAACTCATTGACTTGATCTGTGTAAATGTTATGATGATAGAAATAATACTGTAGAATAATTCTTCAGTCACATCACGTAAGCGTTTGAAATTTCCCCTCACTCTAGAGACTCTAAATCGAAGAAATTAGATCAATACATGCAAATATTCATGTCATAGCTTCAAGCAATGAGAGTCGCATTTGAAAGATTGAAGATCTCTACTAGCTCAAAAGCTTTGCGAATCTATCTACAATCTCTTCACAGATTCTTCAAGATTACTGTTGACACACGTCATCTGTTCTTGATATACGAAGCTTTCATCGTTCAGTTGTTCATCTTTTCTGTCACTGCGTACACGCTGTTTATTGAGTTTTCTCTTGTGATGATTGAAAAGATTCTGTCAATCACAACTCGTAGATTCTTCTTGTCATGCACAATCAATCTCTCGCTCATCACATCTTCTTTCTCTTTCGATAGCATGACACACATGCTCACGAGATGTCAATTCGACATAGAAGTGATTCGAACAAACTTCTTAATTGCGTCAAGATTCTTCAGATCTGTGTCTGAGAAACTATGTTTTTCATCAGACTTCAACAAGAATGTCAATGACTGTGTTTTGACAAATGTCTGCAGACATCGAAGATGTCGAGCAAATATCTTGACATCGAGTTTCTTACTAAGATACTGAGAATCGACAGACGAATTTTACTTGAGATTGACTCAAGTAAGATGCACGACGCTCTTGAACATGAGCTGCAGAAGTCAGACTTTCATGATGATAAAATTATCATGCATAATAGCTTTGATTCTATTCTTGAAATTGACTTCATCATTAGTCTCGAAATTGTCTGTACTAAGTATGTATGAAGCATGATCGAATCTTCGTCGCTGATTTTGTTGACTGAACGAATGAAATTGTTCATCGTCGAATCATTGACATTTGCATGACTCTTCTCAAGAGACAGTTTTGACTTGACTTCATCATCTGCGTTAACAACATTTACGAAAGAAATGAAAGCTATCGAACTGACTTCGAAATTGACGAAGAATTCTAATGTATTAATCATGTACACTCTCATAGCTGCCTGCATAATTGAAGAATCGTTTCAATCTAGATCATTGATTTTTTTTGACTTCGCCTCTTATCTCAAAGCTGAACTCAGTCATGAGATGATCTTGTAAATTTTCTTCGACCTCAGAATTATCAACAATGATATTGATGCTAAGAGATTCTAACAAATCAGCAGAGTCGATGCAGAGAAGCTTCAGCAGCTTTGATGACTGAAAAGCATCGACAGTCACGATGACTTTCTTACGAGCTCGAATGACGACTTTCTTCTTCTCACAAGTAAATTTCATGCGACGACGACGTTGAATGCATCTGTCTTTTCAAGAATCATCTCGTGAACATTTTCACTCATCATCAGATGCAGATTTGAGCGTTGACTGATGAACTGATAGTAAGCTACAGTCAAGTAGCTTCGCGCTCTAGTGACAGAATGAATGATTTCATGACTGTTGTAATCTTCAGTGCCTTATGAATCTTCGTGATGATTAAAGCTTCAGTCGCACTCGAAACTCAGTAGAGTCGACGATCTCGCTGATATGAAAACTTTAAAATCACTGTTGTGATTATCATCAGCTTCGAGAACATGAACGTTCACTTTCGAATTCTCGAAGAGACGAGCTGCAACAATCAAGTCGCAGTGCTGCTGCTCACAATGTCATTATCATGTTCATCTGCATTCTTAGCTATCTTTGTCGATCACTGTCAAGCTGAGTAAGCAGTCTGAAATGTGCAATTCTGATGAATTACAACAGCAGATTTGAAGATGAACGAAATGCAAAGCTCGACATCAAGTATCTGATGACATCATATTTCTAGATATATTTAAGCAATCTTGAATGAAAGACGACATGTATTAGATTCTTGAACAACACATTCGAAATCAGAAAGCTTGATGACAAAGTAAGCAAGTAAGTGATTCTCAGAGTACTATGTAGTGATGCAGTTCAAGAAGCGTGTTATCACGAGTAATGTAATGCACACAGTCTGCTTTGAGTGAGACAAGAATCTTAAAGAAAGAAATGATGAGATCTGTATCAGTATAGTGTTCACGAAGAATGAAGTGATCAGTAATCGACACTGCATTCACATGTACTAGAATGCAACTCAGCATCACTTGCGACGTTTCTGTCGTTGAAAGAGTAGCTGTGATATTTTCTCTGCATCTTAGATTCTGAGAGACAGACAGAAATCTTACGTGCGCAAGTCTTACATGCAAATTGTTTGAGTTCTTTTTGACAATGTGAAACATCTATAAACTTGATTTCACTATCGCAAGTCTGATCTTATTGACAGATCAAGCTGAGCGCGTCTACTGCGTCAGAAGAGAAACTAAGGGTACATTGCAGCCTTAATCGATTCTAACATAAATACAGTAGAGAAAAGTTAAGCAGATCATGACAGCTCGAAAGATACTCAGAGAGTCACAATTTCTTGCAACTTAATTTTCATGTCGTCGATATGAATGTTGCAAATCGTTGAACAGAACTGAATTGAGAACATAACTAAAGTACTCTTGAATTTCCTGACGGCACAGGTACGAGTACATCTTCATTCTCGCTTTTCACGAAACACGAGAAGAAATGCTGCTACGACAGCTTCGCATTCGAACAGATCGACTAATCATCGCTCGACTCGATTGAATTTAGCAGATTATGTTGTTGACACATCGAGAGACGATGATTTTCATAGATCGTGTTTATGATATCAATCGTTCTTGATACAAACTGACATGATAGAGTCAGTGAAGCTTAATTCTGCATGCGTTACTCAAGAATTCTCATATTCACGATATCTGAGTGACAGCTTCAATGTTGTACGACAAACGATGAATGATTGAAAGATCATTCTGCGAAAACTCGATCACATGCATAAATGTGAGTGAGCGCTTGATGACTTCTTCGAATAAGAGAAACTTACAGAACTTAGCTGCTCAGCTGCAATTCGAGCAAAGAATCTTTACGATGATAGATTCACACACGTGAAGAGCTGCGAGCTTTCGTTCTTCTGAACTAGAAGAATGCAAATTCAAGGTCGAGCTGAACGACGTATCTTTCATACTCGATTTAGTTGACATACTTATTTCCCAATCATAACTTGTCGACGAAAGCCTACATCAATTACCTCTCTTTTCTTTGTCGACTATCAATGAAGTTGTCATGTTGTCGTTCTTGAAGTCACAGAATCTTCTTTCTCATGCGCTTTCAGTAAAACGTTAAAGCTGTGAAGATATCGATTCTTCACTTGTACATTCGAATATTTCTCTCGCGAATCTTTCGTTCCTTCTGTTGAGCTTTGATCATGCTAATACTATACTACTGCATGATTGTCTCGCTCAAGACTTTTCTTCTTTGTCAATCTTTTACATAAGACTGAGACAAATTCATAGACTGCAGATATGTAGACACGACACAAGCATTTCTTTCAGCTGAAATTATAAACCTACTCATCGACATTTGTATTGTGCTTATGCTCATGTCGTTGCTCTGAAATTTACAATGCTAGTCGCGAAATCTTTTAGTCTTTTGATCATCTTCAGTATTGAAGTCTTGTAATTTCTTTCTTCACTCTTACGATATAGTGTGCTGATCAAGTAACACTGTTTAACAGAAGTGCAGTTTACTAGTAGTCACGATTCTTCGCATTGTTTTCATTCAATGACGTTCACAACTTCGCTTGTAGAATTCGCATTCTTATAATTACACATCATCTTGTAACTTTACGAAAATTGCTTCACTATGATCAAATGCTAATATGCAAAGCTTCTGTACTATTTTACTCACACATCGACGCAGTAATCTGAACCTGCTAATTATCTCGATCAAGAACCCGTTAACAAAGAAGACATGAGTCATTTCAGAAGCACTCAAGACTTCGTCACACTCTCGTGTTTGCGCCTATGACTCAGTCAATGTCTGCGTATCATTCGATAGTTTCTGCATTCCGAAGCTTTGCTTCGAAGCTTTTCTTTCTCTCGCAATTGTCATGATCGCAAGAGTGATGTATGTCAGTAATGTCATCATAATAATAAGACTCAATCAGTTCTTTCTCATACCAATGTCGTAACGAGCACGATGATCATTTCAAATCGACGAGTTGAAACATCAGAATGAACTTTGCTCTTCGATGTTCGAAACGATAATCTCACAATACATTCAGACGTTAAACTGAATCATTCAGTCGCAGAAAATCACGACGAAGATAATCAGTGAAAGAATTGACAATTGTGATAGAAGACAAGTTAGTGCGACGTTCAAGACAGCTCATATGATGATGAGCATGAACATTGTTGCTGAGTAGAAGACTAAGATTCTGCTGCGAAGTGAGTCGAGCTGTATTTTGCGCTTGCATCATGATACTGTTGAGATGAGAAATACTTACGATGTAGCAGACTTAGTTTGCTCGTCTTTTGTGTTCGAATTCAAGAGTTTACCAGCTCAAACGACGAAGAGAATCAAATCAATGAAGGAAAGATCGAAGATAAGACCCAGGCTGATCAGAGCTCAGCGAAGCAAGCTCATTCATCGAGTGTTTGGCGATACATTCATGTTGTTGTGTCGCTGTAGATTGGTCGACTTGAGGCTTGAAGTTTACCTGATAGTCGATGCTTGTGAAAGAACAGCTGAGAAAGTAGGAATCTTAGAAGGTACGGCAATCGAGACATCTTTATACAGGGAACAAGGTCAAGTCGAGTTTGAGAGAAGCCTTATTGTAACGCAGGCTGTACAAAGCAGCGCGGGCAGTGCAGGCGCTTCACGGTGCTTTGTGGTTGGTTGAGTTGGGTTTCGCGTTTGAGAAACGTCTGAGAATGAGCGCCCGCCGCACCGTCGTAAGCCATCGAGCAAATCAACTTCGAGGGTTTGAATTCCTTCCAAATCCTTCCAAATCCTTTCACAAAACCTGTTTTAAAGAGGTATTGCATACAAAGAAGAAAACGAGTAAGATGTTAAGGCAAGAGGTTGAATAGCATGTATCCGTAACCTTTAGAACTTCTCGTTAGGAAATTTTCTGACACGCTTCGTAACATAATACCGTATTATAACTGAGTGTATGAAACATTAATAACTCTGTGTTGAACTACAGATTTACCGAAAGACCTAACTCTATTAGGTTTAACCTATCGTGCGAAAACCGAAGGCATTTTGTGTGTAGCAGTTCCCAAAATAAAACCTTCTGCTCGCATGCGTTGAAAGAAAGTCCTTAAGATGGAAAAAATTAAACTCATCATCACTTCGGCTGCGCCCTCATGGACCAGAGGGCGCAATCTGCGCCAAACAGACCACCTTCGAGCGTGTATTGCGGATTGTAGTCCTTCCACGTACTATCTTGCGCGCAGACTTCGGACAGGGCGCTAAACAGATCGGCTTGGCACAGTTGAATGCTCAACTTCGAGAAATCGACCGTCGAGCTCGATTTGTCCGTTGGGCAGGCAGAAACGTCGAAGAGAACCTGGAGCGCAAGATCGTGGTTGTTCTCCGCGACGCCGGGCACAACGAACGGTTTCGGGAAGGTATGGTCGGCAGATAAGACGACGCCCCCTTGTGCGAGAGCCGCGCAATACTTCGAAGCGCCGTCCTCTGCTTGCTTGATGTTGATACGTGGATTAGGACTACCAGGCCCAGCGGCTTTGTCGCACGAAGGGCCTTGATATTCACTATAAGGTGCCGCAGAGGGAAGACTATCGGCTAAGCATGTACCTTGCACTTGGTTGCCGATGCAGGTAGCGGAAGCGCTGAAGGCTGAAATAGAGGGTGATGGGGTATTGGAACTGGTGACAGATGATTCTATAGACGAGCTTGCAGCGGTGGATGAGGACGCCTCTGAGGACGATGGGCTCGAAGATGAGGGTGAACTTGAAATTGACGATGATATAGACGAGCTCCCCAACGTTTGAGAGGTGGCCGTCGACGTTATCGTGCTCGCTGTGCATGCTCCATCACGTCCGGAAAGATCTCTTTTGTCCAACGCAAGTGGGGTCGCGACCCACGACAGATGACTTTGATCAATTTGGAACTTGGTTGTTCCGTATAAAGGACTATACTGGAACGCACCGATCGCATTTTTGAGACAGTCGGGTAACGATGGGTCCAGATTCAATCTGGCGACTTGACTGGAGGCTCACCCATAGGCTGCGGAGCCGGTATTCAATAGAAGCTGCCCATACCAAGCTTTGAATGCCGGGCCAAACTGCTTTATAAGATCTCCTCTCCTATTTGCGCGCTGGATCTTGTTCGTCGATATGTACTTATCGAGTTCCAAGAAAGCTTGATAAATTCGGTTGTTGGTTTGATCATGCATTGACTGGATCCCACTATCGAAGTTGAACAGATTGAATATAATAGCTTGTCGCTCGAGTCCCTGAATGATTTTGTCATTCGTATTATATATGTTGTTGAACCGACTTTCTGAATACCCTTGAGAAAACATCCAGCCTTTCATTCCGTTCAGGTTTCCATTCATGGCAGCAAAGCCAATCTGCATATTTTTTGGGTCCATGGATGGTAGTTGGTCAAAGATCCGTTGTAAGAGATTTGTTCCGGAACATGACAGAGAGAATAACGCATTTAAATCGTCGCAATCAAAATCGCTTCCTAATAAAGATGCCAGAAAGTCTCCAACATTGAACTTCTCCCAAACATGGTCAGTACTTCCAGGACCAGTCACCGGTTTGAAAGCGTTATCGATCTTCCCCCCTAAGAATGGAGTACCGTCGGTGGCTAAATTTTCAACGTACCATTTCTCGATTGCGTTGTAGATTCGTCCATGCGCCCCATTTTGCGCGTTTGGATTGTTGTTTAGTCTCATCGCTGCCGAGTAGCCAGAAAATGAAGGGATATTGACATTGATCACCAATGGGCATGATCCGATCCTGCTGACGACCGGGGCTTCTCAGGGCACCAGTGTCCCACGACGAACACGCCGGCGATTGCCATCATCTGGTTCTCCCACAGAAGTTGGGCCTGGGTCCGCAACAGTCGAAATCGACCCACATGTCGCAGATGACGTAGAGGAGCTAGAGGAAGAGGTAGATGAGCCAGAAGAAGAAGCACTTGAACTGGCGGATGCGGAGTTAGTCTTTGAGGGGCTCTGACTAGCGGAACCACTTGGACTGCCATTGCCAGGCCCTGGAGGCGGTCCTGGCGGAGGACTTGGCGGGGGGAGGCCACCAAAGCCCCCGTTACCACCACCACTTGAATAGAGTATAGCAAGCACACAGCCCGTGCTGATACAAAACGGATCATTACACACGTAGAATGGTGGACTAATAATGATTGGCTGGCCCTTACTGTCCTTCGTACTGGTGCTGCCAGTCTCGACTGCAGACCATGTCACGACTAAAGCATATTAGTAAACGGTTGAACTCTCAAATGAAGAAGCATACCGATTGAATGCTGCGATCCATCAGTCGCTTTGATAGTGATTGGTACGATAGCAGCGCCGGTACTGAATGTAGTAGTCGACGGAGGGGGTTTGCTGTTTGCACTGTTACCGCTTGAGCTCGTAGATGAGCTTGAAAGCGATGATCCTCCAAGACTGAAGCTGCTGAGACCTCCAGTCAGTATCGGGCTTGAATTGCTGGTACTGCCTGAGGCGGACGAGCGTGAAGAAGTAATTATGGATTCTTCCGAATTTGAAGGGATGTTACTTGTTGACGCGAACAAGTCCGAAGTAGTAGGTATGGATGCGTTTGAACTTGAAGGGCTGATACCTGTGAATGAGGGGACTGAACCCGAAGCGGTACCAGCAGCAGGGACCATAATGCTATTCACCTGGCGTGAATAAGGGCCGAACGCGTATGAATTGGAGACGTCATCTCGAGCTAAGATTCAGTTGATTGTCGTACGTTGTACTTGGTCCAAAGGCGGTGGGAGTATATAAGTGACAGACTCCCACATACTAGGTGAATTGCACAAATGTTCTTCCAAATTTTCCGTGTGTCCTTTCTGTCCAGCGTCATGGTGTGTCGAGTGAGCATTCGTGGCTCACGGGAGAATCTCTCAGGTTTTATTCACTCCTCGTCACCTTGTGCAACCACATCACAATGCAGAAAATACCAACACAACTCTGCAGATAATAAGATGTGACTGACATGAGAATACATCGACGAAATGCCTTCGGGGCGCACAAGCCTAGCGCCGCACAAGCGCCGCACAAGCGCAGCGCCGATCCGATCCTTCGAGTTTCAGTCACTTCTCGTCGTCTTGTGCAACCACACCACAATGCAACATAATCCTGCAAATAAGAGTATTGATGTACCACATTACTTTCGCCTCTTTACCTTCGTGCTCGTACTATTGAGTTTGAAACCATTTGTACCGGGATTCTAGCTGTTTCACCATGGGGTTGCATCACGCTCATAGTTTCTTATCTATCATACTTATTCACTTTTCACTTCTTGAGGTGAACATCAGATCTTCAGCTTCAACTATCATTTTCACACTGCCACGAAGTCATCTGCCTCTCTTGTTGCCTCTCATCATCGACCTCATCCATGGCTATTGATTACGAGCCTTTCTGTTGTGTATGCGGTGGACCTTTCAGTCATCTTGAGCTACTAAACCCCTCGGAGTTAGGAGAGAATGGCCGATACCAGATAGACATGGCCTATGATTCGCGGATCCTCGCACCTGCTCAGACGGCTGTAGGTTGAAACTATTTCGATCATTTCCGTCTTCAAAGACTTACATGGGATTTAATTCTAATTTGAAAGTGTAGTGGATCCGTTATTTTCAAGTCATTGGCACGACTATTAATCTTGATGCGTTTATCTCATCTGAAGGGGAATGGCGGTACGGCGAAGACTGGGAGAAAGATGCATTATCTTGAACAGACACGAGTGACGGTAATGAAGGGAGTCATTGCGACACCATGAAAGAACCGTTCTTTCCTCTCCATAGCGTCTGCCTGAGCCTGCTTCGAAGGTACACGGAATATCAAAGCAGTGTCGGCTCATCACAATCACCAGTAAACATCAGAAAGTTCGTAGACGCCTGCGCCGCCCGCCAAGAATACAGCTCAAAGGTTCACAGCGCAGCTTGGCAGAGTGAACAGCAAGCAAAACTAGCTCCGGGGTATCCTTGATTTGGCAGCGTAGAGTGGTCTCACCTTTACTTTGGTGCGCGACGGTGCTGGGAGAGTCCATGGAGTTGCGAGCCGGGAACGGAGTATCTGTGTGCAGATCCTATTTATGAGCCGCGAATCGAGCAATTTATCGCGACTTGTCTTGCTCATCCACAGTCGAGTCATCAGGATGAGTTCTCATTCTCTCTGAGCGAATTATCCAAGGATACAAGTCGACTGATATGTTGTCCTCGGGAGGTTCTTACGCTCATTGCAGAATATCTTCCTTTACAGAGCGCACTTAATCTTCACGCTATCAGTCGAAGACTTTCTTCTCGATTGCCTTCTATAGATACACGGTTTTGGCGCTCTCGTACACTACAACTGCATAGTTCCTGGATGTTTGAGCTTCATACTATCGACGGATTCTTCAATGCCAATTGGAGAGCGCTACTCCAAATCCTTACCACGACCCGTCGTCAAGTCCTCGCAGGAGCGAAACCGTACTGGTACGACAAATCAGTCATTGAGAATGATGAGACTGGAGACAGAGGCAATGAGGATGGTGAGACAGCTGCGTCTCTACCATCATTGCCGCTGGGATTGAAGAATAGGCAGAGAATCTGGATGTGTCTAGAGTGTGTAGGAATGAACGGCACTCAGCGAAAGCTATTTGGATTAGCAGAAGAAGCGTCCATTGAACAAATACGAACGAGTTCTCGATTCAACCACCCGTTGAGAAGTTCGAAGAGATAGTTATCTATTTCAAGTTCAAATATAGAATGTTCATAACCAAATTCAATGAAGACTGCACATTAGACCTGCATTCCAAATACAAGAGCAGTCACCTAAGACGATGAAATGGCATGACATTATTTAACAAGCGAATGGGACATCCTGCAGCGCGGTGTTGATTGACACTCATGCTTCATACCGTCTTCGATTGTCATGACAGTAAAGCGAAACAGCGTACTTATATGAAGCCCCAATCCTTGAGATCCCAAGTCCTCGAGCGTTCCTGGACTTGAGATGCGTTGAAGAAAAAGGTTTTGCCGCTTGGCATTTCCGTGATGGCGACTTAGATAGCTCACACTTGTGAGAGATCGGCTCCAAGTTGACACGCCGTCAGCCTTGCAATTCTTTCGACAGATGAACAGAGCATTGTACATCTTTACATCCCAGTCGTTCAACAGTCAATAAGCGCGACAATCGGTACCTCGCTTCCCCGCCTCGTGGAACGGCGTCGAGACCATCGAGAATCGGACGCGATTTCCCTCACAGAATACTCGCGTCTATCTAGTAGTGGGCCGTGCACTCTCGAAGATTTCCTAACTTATCAACTTGTACGAGATGAAGGGAAGAAGCGGGTGAAAAGCATCATCTATGTAATTCCTCACTCCTTGGAAGGGTTGTGCTGCTACGACTCATCTAGCTTGCTTCGTCAGTAGTCTCAAGTTAAGCTGCATCGATGATATCTGTCGCAGTGAGTATTATAGCATTACGGTCTTTATCGTAAAGGTGACAGCAATACTATTGAATAATAAATTCTACTGCGAGATCGCTTGATAGAGATCAGAAAGATAAATAATGCGTCTTGAAACGTGAGGTCTATTATAATGACAACTGAAGATAGGGCAAGCACGAGGCCTGTCAAAGAGAAACAGGCTGTATCACATCATTCAATATTGAATAGGTGAATAGTGGAGAAATTGTTTCAACTCAGTGAGCAGTATTCGACATTGACAAGATTTCAGCACTTTCTTATGGAACGATTTCAAAGAGCTTCGACTAGTGTAAGTTTGGGAAATTTCACTATGACATAGAAAACATTTACCATGAGTATGAGTATGATCAAAAGCCAATAGGAAGCATTTCTGCATTCCTATTTATGATGCGAAGAAGTTGAGAAATTATCAAAATCTTACCAAAGCTAGTGCTCATGATACTAAAGGGAACCATCTTTGCGACCATCATTACTTGAGAAGGACTCATGAAGTAGAGGTGCCTTGCGATACCGTAATAAACTTTTAGCGTGACTCATATTGGCTGATGAGGGCTGCATCGTCTCATTCCGTATTCGTCGCAATATATATGTTAAAAGCTGGCCGAATAAGTCGCTGCGAAGGCTTTCTGTCGCAGGTTGTACAATTGTCGTTCTGCTGTACGTTCCTTGTCAATGTTTCCAAATACTCTCCTTAGGCGTACTTCGAACGCTTTGAGGTCGCCAAATATAGCGTTGGTCTCTTCTTCTCGTACCCTTGGCTTCTTCTGTAGGTAATCCGTTCAGAAGTGGTGAAACCATGTAAATGCATTGCCTCTTAGGTAGATGAATGCAAAGAGTACCTTGTCCTCGATGAACTTGAACTGGGATGAGTGCCGCTTGACGTAAAACTCTACCTGTACTAGGTATGCTCCGAGTTTATCCCGATCGCCGTGATACAAATTCGGTGTTGGGATCTTGATCTTATCTGCGCTGAAGATGCTTGCTCCCTGGCTGGGCGTGGCTCGTCCTGACTGGCTAGACATGACTGGAAGGAATGAACGTCTCTAGTATCTTATGGAAGAGTGGTGCTCAAAGTATAATGGTTTTCCCTTTAACAACACAAGATATATACAGAGACCAAATAGTAATCGCTATTACTAGACTTGAGGTCTGAAGATAGCTGAGACAATAATATGTATTGACTACTTACATGAGTTGAGCACGAAGCTCTTTTACTAAAGGAATGACTCTCGTTATATAGACATAGGAGAATCGTTCCAAGCCTTCGTGCTCTGCATGCTCTGCGGACAAACCCCACAGAGCATGCCTGTGCTCTGTTCGCTCTGCAACAGATTGCACAGAGCATACTGCTCCGTACGCTCTGTCTGCTCTCTAAGAGGGCACACAGAGCGTTCCCTAAAGTACGCTTTACCAAGCGTGATACCGGAGCCTGACCCGGCGGAGTCCTACATGCGTATCCATATTCCATATGGTGCGGATGTCACTACTCGATTGGGCCTAGTGCCCTCTCGTAAGACTACGTACCAAGCGATGTCTATCTGTACACAACACCTGTACAGTTACCCTAGTGTGATAACATTCTAACATGTTATGCAGTTCTCGTACTGCTGTTTTGAACTGATAACCTCGTAGTCTAGATCGAAGTCGATCATATGAAACATGAAACTCGCGCGCAATTTCGGCTCGATTAGAAGTTTCACGCGTGTTTATGGCGTCAATACCTTCTGAAAACGACCTTTGATGATAGCGTAAGTAGCAGCCATGTGGTTGAAATTTGGTGGAATTTTGAAGGTGGTGAAACGAAAATATGAAGATTTAGTGATGTATGGCTGGAAGTGGTGCATGGCCGATGAGCACTAAGCGAAGAATGCCAGAAATGGGACTCAAACACTCGTCTCGCTTAGTTCAATATATGTCTGCACTTTATCCCGTTTCGAATCTTCTGCGCCAGGAAAATATACAGGATGCCTTACATCGCAAGAGCAAAGACGCAACCGTTTGCAAGAATGAAAGGTAATATACTTACCGATCGTGAGACCACGAAACATGACCTTCCACCATAACAGAGATTGCATGTATGATTCTGATACATCGATCTAAAGCTGACTAGTCTAGAAAGAATCGTATTCTTTGCCTGTCAATTTACTATTCAGAGACTTTGAGCACGTCACGTGAAGAACTGAGTTCCGCTTACCCCTTCAAAAAGCGAATCACAATCTTATTTTTGAAGAATCTGCTCGTGGGGAATGCTTCCTCAGCGACTACTTCCCCATATTCAGAAGTTGTTCACACTATCAATAACATTATTGGAAATTCCCCCACCATCTTTTGAGCTGATCGCTTTTCGTAAACAATCAGACTTCTAGCATATTCTGCATTACGTTTCATGCAGAAGTCAATGACATTGTCGAACGTCAGACTCGTACTTCTTCAATCAACGCATGGAAAATCTTCTAGGCTAAATGATAGTTCTATATGTCGCAAACCCAGACTCGAGACTACCATTCTCAAACAATCGCATCAAATGCGTCGATTGCTTTGTCCCTCCTCGCTTACTCTTCATATACTGTCGTATACGTTGTCTTCATCGTCATTCATACCATCATCGCTGTCTTCATCATCTCCTTCCATGTCTTCATCACCATCTCCATCCTCGTCTTCACTCTCCCTTGAAGCTTCACTTCTAACCTCATCTTCATCATCGCTCTCGTACACATACACATACTCTTTGTCGTCATTGCCGTTTCCAAAATTAGCTGCATCCTCGCCCTCGCCCTCGGTTTTCACAAGCCGATGAATATGTGCCAGCAATATCTTCTCGATGGCGTTGCAGTAAATTGACGGCGCTCGGTGCTCAGCCACTCTAACTGTCACCTTCAACCAATCAACTTGATTCAGGAGGGAGTCTAATACCCTCTGAAGCTCTGTCGACGAAATCTTCAAAGACGAAGTCGGCGAAGAGTAGCATAGATCAGAGGGTGAGGGGGCGTAAAAGTGAGTTCTTACCCTTCGCTCGGCTTCAAGTTCCGTCGTGTGAATCAGGTTATCTCATGTCTCAAGCGCGAAAGGTGATCAATTCTTTGTCTCTGGAATCGTAGAATAAGAAGTCAGCGGATAAGGAGGGAAAGAGTAGACATCTGTGAAGCTTTCGTTACCATGCGAGTCCTGCTGAGACAAGTCAGATGAAATTTGAAGATATTGACTTGGCATGTTTATCATGTCCGGATGGTTCATGAGTACGGTAAATGACTTGCTGAATGGCTTTTTGGGACTTTCTGCTGACTCTTGAGGGGACTGACTGGGCTCCAGAGATCCAGCTGCATTTTAATAGATATCTACGTCATTCAATAATGGCGGACCATCCCAGCAAATTTCAATCCTCCTGAATATGACGCTCTGCACTAGATTTGACCGCTCTCTACCTCAAGTTTTGGCTCACGTTATGCCGCTGATATATACTGCTTTATCGAAAAAGCGCTGTTCAGATCAGCTGTAACTTGAACATCGCATATGCTTGGCTAGTAGTTGAAACATGAACGATGGGCCGATGGTGTGTTTTGACTTTTTACAGATTCTGAGATTTACAAACTGACCACAGCCACAAAGCTATTTCTGTCTACTCGTGAAGTGAAGGCCACCAGTAGAAATCACCGATCAGACGACATGAGCTTCAACTCAAAGAGCGCTTGATGGCTTGCAACGGATCTTGACCCCTTGGCCTTGGGCAAAAAAGGGTTGAAAGAAAATGGCTGTGATCGATTGTTTTAGTCGAGACGCACTAGCGAGTCACACAGAAGTAGTGAGATCATTCAAGAGATCATCATCGCAGAGACTGCTGATGAGCACCTGCTTTGTATAATCTTCTCACGGTCTGAGTCGAGGAAGATAGCGAGTACTGGTAGGTTCGAATCCTGCAGTTGCCAACTCATCATGCTCAAGATAACAGCGTGACTAGGACGGATTTGCGAGTTGCGACAACAACCTTGAAAGCGACTACGACTCGATCTCGGATCGTCCTTAGGACCTGACTGTTCATGCGCAGCTCAGCAAATAGGATTCCTGCAACCGCAGCCCTGCCAACATTTCTCGAACCCTCATTGAAACGACATCATCAATTTACAGAGCACATAGCAGGCACTTGGCCCAAACGAGGCACCACACAGTCACGCAATCTGGGAAAGTCGAGGTCTTCGTGGTTTTTGAAGTTACGGGAGCATGGAAGGCCCGGTTTGGACGATAGAGAACGTTGCTGGTCACATGATTGTGATGAAGTGAGGTTCGTTGGGCCATTCCGACATAGCCGTCCGAACGAATTGCTTGAACCTCGTATAAATCAATCGATCGATCAACCATCATCGCGGAAGTCATATCACATAAAAAGACATGAGCCTTCAATAACAAAATTTCAACCATTTTTGCTTCTTCATGTTCTTCAGCTTAGGTCTCAATTCTAATTTCCATTCGTCCCGGCTCAAAATCCCATGGTCTCAGATCGCAGGCGAAGAAGCCTTAGACATCCGTGTTCTCCATTCCAAGTAGTATTCGCTTAGTCCAATAACACAGTGAAGGAGGGGTTCAAGCTTTGAACGTGCAAGCGAGGCAGGGCACAACTCCCGAATCAAGGATGTCGACCGCCAGACCTGGAACAGCTTGATCTCGAGATGGCAAACTCTCTAATGCACGTCAAGGCGACATAGTCGTGGATCGTAAGAACAAGAAGGTGCAGCACACATGACTGACAGTAGTAATTGCCATTTCTCTGAAGTTAAACATGCCAAAACGTGCCTTCAGACCACCTCTGTCATTGGTTAAGACCCTGTTAGTATATCCTTCATTATACCTCTCTTCGCCTATCGCGAACCGCTAGATTGATCTCATATCAGTCTTCTCCTTCGTCTTCTGATCAGTCATAGAGATCCTCAGCGGTGTTCCTCTCCGTCTGAGCAGCAGCCAGGATGTTTGCATATTCTCTCGATAAAGCCAATTCAGCAGCGCTCAGTTCTCGGTGGGCCTGCATTGCCCTACGGAGAGCAGCAGTCGAGACAGTATTTTGAGGAGAAGCCGGCGGAGGCCCTCGAACTTCAGGGGCAAGCACCTCTACGGAGGGTTTATTTGAGTCTACCTCAGCGTCACCATCAGGAGGCAATTCTCTAGCCGCTTCTGGCGGCGAGTGGTCTTGGACTTCATTGCTCTCATTTCGTGCTCGACTCTGGTCATCGATATTCATCAAATCAAGCGTTGATCGTATCCTTGAATATACAGATGCCACGTATTCGTCTTTTCTTTTGATCCCTCGTGGCACCGAGTACATGCCGATACAGCATAGTACTGCGACGCTGAATATGATAAAGACATTGCGTGAATCGCCAGGTCCTGCATTGGCATCCAAGTCGCGAGTCCACAGAAACCCAAAATATACTGCCAGCTCTGTCAAGAAAGATCCGAGAGAGATATTGATCATCGACCTTGAAGTTTCGAGAATGAGAGTCGAGACGACGGACACAAAACCAATCTTGCGTTGTTGAAGGTCAAAGTTCGCAAAGTGGTCTTTCATCAAGACTCTTGCCGCCTCAACATCTCTCTGGCTAGTATCTGACGCCGACGAAGCGAATGACTGTTGTAGAAATTCTTTGAGATCTTTCATATTGGGATAAGTGTCTAGACTTGATAATCAAGCTCGTAGAGCGAGTGCTTCGTATAGACTGCCAATAATCCTCTGTAGGAGCACTGCGAAGAAAACGGATAATGTGCCAGAAATCAAGCTTATGACAAAGCATGCTCGAGCTACCCAATGAGTCTGGCTTAGGTACGGCAAGGACAGTGCAGTGATGGCGACCTGGGTCACAATTGCTCCCTTCATAACATTAGAGCCGATTTTAGATAGAAATAGAAAATTCAATAGACTCATCGCAACAGAAGTCATATTGCAGTCATTGATATAAGACTTCCTGAATTTAAGTAATACGTTATCATCGTCATGTAGAACATACTGGTCGATATGTTTCAACTGCGAGCTCAGATCAGGCATGAGAAAGCGAATAGCATTGAGAATCAATGCTTCATGTTTCGTTCTAATGTGCGATTCAGTGACACTTTCAGGCTCTGAATTCAGATACCTGTCGATTCGATTGACGGATCCGTAATAGCTCTGGCTGACTTTAAGAATCTGCAATGCTATCGTGATCACACTGATAGCGCTGCTAGTGAAACTAATAGAATTCATGGTAAAAATTGTAGGCTTCTCAGTACTTTTGCTAATAAGTAATCTTCGAGATCTGGTGAGCGAGAATGATGATAAATATAACAAACATTTAGTAGAAGCGGGAAATTGTGCTTCGTGAAGCTGAGAATGTTATCCGTGCCTCTCACTAAGCTCTTCCCCCCGGCTTCTGTTCTGACGCCCCCCAAACTTCAACTCTGGCTTTCCTCGCTTCAATTATCGCTTCCCGTTCTCTAGTTTCGACTCTTTTCGCGCTTCAACGAATTTCGCAAGATGTGATAGTCTAGAAGGCACATTGACTTGGCTCGTGATTGAGTCGGCGATGTGATGCACACGTGCTTTATCCTAGGACTCAGCATAGAACTGGTGTGAGCCGATGAAGGAAGCAAACATGTCGTAAGACACTATATGTCTTGAGACACTATGTCTTGAATCGCTGTGTGTCTTGAGCCACTATATGCCTGAAGACACGTGTCGTAAGACATCATACGTCTTGAGACATATGTCACGAGACACTATATGTATTGAGACACATGTAGAAAGACATTATACGTCTTGAGACATATGTCACGAGACACTATATGTATTAAGGCACATGTAGAAAGACATTATACATCTTGAGACATCATATGTATCAAGACACTCGTAGAAACACACTACATGACTTCAGATCAACGTATTAGACACTTCTACTTTTCTTTCTCTTGTACATTTAATGAAGATCGTACAGAAATGGTTTTTGAATCAATACGTATTTCATCTTCGAATATATGTGATCGATTTTCTTTGATTCTATTGTAAATATTACATCATGAGCAGTAACAAAAATTCAAGCCCTTGTTACTCAATTCTGTCATTCTGATAAATAGTATGCAATCATTCTATCGCTTCGAGAGCTGATATTTCAATTTCAGCAGTTTTATTCGATCATTCAAATAGTCACGTACAAGACTTCGTAGATCATCTCGCTGCTTATCGATCTCGAATACTAAATCACGATCAGTCTTGATACGCAAAGAGCGAATTGTACTTACTCATCATCAACATCTTTTTCTTCTCACTCTGCATCTTTTCGTTGAATTCTTGCGCACTCTCAGCGTTCTCTTGCGCGACCTCGATATTCTCTGAATGTCTCATGTTCATCTCTGTTTGTAAAACCTTCTGCAAATCTGCGAATTCTCGATAAACAGTCTCACGTTGATCAAAAGACACTTTGTTCTTTTTCAAATAGATCGAAAAGATTGAGATGAAGAGAATCTATTCTGCGTGTCATTGAATCAAACGAAAGCATCAATGAACGTCATCTTATTCAGATTGTCGTCTTTCAAGACATTATTAAGCAGCGACTCTACTGCGAGAGCAGTCTCTGTCATTGTAAGTTTCTCATCAGTGAATTCTCAATCTCGCTTCATGCTTATCGATGTGTTGTACTTGTCAAATCACACGAATTCAAAGAGTACTAGTCTTGCAAGTCTTATAATCATGAATCAGCTGTTTCAGATACGACAAGTGTGCAGTCATCTTGAACTCAGCGACTATCAGAAGAATGCTTTCATACTCGCTCACAGAGACACTGATTTCATAAGATTCATTAAATAGTATCAAATGAGAATCAGTCACGTTCTCGTTCTCGTCGATCTCGACGCGATACAGAAGTTCTCGTGTCAGTTCTTTATGAGATTCGACGAAAAGATTCAGTCTATTCTGCTTCTCGTGTGCTCAAGAGATCATCACGAAAGAATGACTCTGCACGAAGAATCAGAAGCTGACGAAAGAAATTCATAGATTGATGTATTGCTCAGCTTTGATCTTCAGTGATCGAGAAAGATTGATGCTAATCTTGACAGTATCATAGACGTGACTAATGAGAGCTTGAGCGCGATCGTGACGAAACGTTTCGCTTCGTCACAGTACACTGATGCATTGAACAACAGATGTAAAAAGAAACAGCGCAGCAGAGATATAGATGTACATGCAAGAAAAAAGCGACTTGAAGAGCAGATGACGTCAGATGAAACAGACAGAAAGCGCGATCAACGCTTGATGTGTACGAAGAAAGATTTCGTAGAACGATTGACGCAAGAGAGAATGCAAGAGTAGTAGAAGAACACACAGCGATGATTTGATCTGAGTATGATTAGTTAGAGACAATGATGAAAGTAGCAACAAAGACTAACTATCAGTTCAAACAGATGCTCTGATACTTTCAATGAGAAAGTGATTCGATTGATCACGACGACGAGTACGTGAAAGAGATTGAGCGCAAACGTCATCAATTTCGTCGAGCGATGAACGCGTCAATAAGAATTCAAAGATAATTCAAGAAGATCAGTCAGAAAACTAAGATGAGCATCTGCAAAGAGCGAAATCATGTTGATGAGCGATAGATTTTCGACTTGAAGATCAGCTTTAAAGATCATGAAAACTCGAAAGCTAAAACAGAAGACATTGATCGTGATGTAAATCAGCTGAATCAGAACGTTGATTCAACTTCACGAACTCAAAAGTCGATGACGATTCAGAAAGTACAAGTAAGTAAGATGCTTGAACGTAAGAAGAGAGATTTTTTCTCGAAATTGCACTGTACGAGAAAGAAGATTAACAATAATGAAGACAAAGAAGAAGTCGCTCGCGACAGTAGCATATATCTGAATGACATTCATGAGAATACGAAGTCGAAGCAGTATTACAGAGAAGAGATGAAAAATCGAAGCGAATCAAAGAAGTGATAAGAAAAAAGACTGAAAAGAAAATAAAGAAATGTATCGAAACGTCAAGACTCTTTTAATACGTGAAACTGAGATTGAATAGAACTGATCGTGAGAACAAACGTTAAAAAAGTTGAGAAGAGAAAACATCAAGAGTATTAGAAAAGAAGCAGAAAATGATGATTCATAAGAGCAGAGCTAAATTGTCATCATTTTCGATGATGCGCTATATTTAGAATTCATTTCGAGAAACGAAAAGAATTTCAACTCATTAAATCGACGCAAAAAGTTCAGAAACAGAGATTTTATAATTTTAGATTGACATGTCAAGATATTTGCAAATCTCTAAAAAGAATCGTCTATACTGACTTGTAAAGTCTTCACGCAAAGACTTCAGCTCAGTTCATCATTCACTCAAGTCAATTCTTTTGTCAATCACACTGAAGCAGTTGATGCTGAAAATGTTAGATTCTGATTGAAGTGACTAGATTGCGACTCATCTTCATTAGCTCATTTATCGAAGAAGCAAACGTCATCGTCGACAGAAATTCGACGACGTCGAAGTTGAAAGATCAACGATTCAAATTCTTGACATCAATAGCTTCGTCGTCTTTGATGCATTTCTGCATGAGTTTCATCATGATTCTACTGAGTGCTCTTACATCTCTAATACTGATTTCGTCTGACAAAGCGATCTGATGACAGCATTCTTGATTCACTGTCATGTAATGTTAACAAAGTCTTCTGTGAACTGAAATTGAGATCGACTGATTTTGATGTCTTCTTCGATGCTTAAAAGAATGTTGAAGCAACTGAGAGACTTATGCTTCATTCTTTGAGAGATAAGATAGACAAGACTCTCAAGTATTTATTGCGATTAGCACATTCTTCGTGACATCTCGTCTGTCAGATCTATCTGTTCGAGTATGACTGTCAATTCTTGCTCGTCAAGATAGAAAGAAGAAGCAATGATGTGAACAAGAGAGATGTTCATACGCTCGAGAATGACATAGAAGAATTTCTTGAAACTAAAAGATTCTAGAACGGCAACAAAGTTGTTATGTCAAATGTGATGTAACATGTGAAGCTTCTCGTGAGAGTCTGATTTCAAAAAACTTTTCACGACGACACGTTTGCAAAGAGATTCTTTTCGAACGACAACAGTAATGAAACGATCAAGCTTGAGCTGAAAGATCTTCTTGTAGCTTTTTCACGAAGATTCGTTTTTCATTCTCTTATATTTGCGAATCTCAAGCCTCATATCTATCTCAATTCTTTGCAAAGAGAAAGATCTTTTTCTTTTTGAATCTTTGTTTTTAGAGATCGAGTGATTCTGTTTGAGAAATTCTGAAGTGAGACATTAGTGATCTCATGATTGAACTGCAGCTGCTTGTGTTTCTTCTTTTGACGCTGCTGTTTCTGTCGAGCTTGCTCTTTGAGTTTCATTGTCACATTTTTCAGACTGTCAAGAAGTAAGACATAGTTTCTCTTTGAATTCAACTTCGAGTATGCGAAGAGAAGCTTCACTATCTCGCTCAATGTCTATATACGAGTCAGCTTAAGAATTACTCAGACTGCATAGTGTATCAGAGATGAATCTTTTGACATCTGACTCATTTGTGTCATCATCAAACGAAGATTGATCTCACAAAAAGAGATACAGAAACACGTGATTGATAATGCGCGCGCGCATTATCAGTCACGTGATATAGATTTCGTACTGTGCAAGACAGAATTTCTTTGAATCTGATCATCAAATGATGAATCTATGTCGACGAGTTCATAACTTTCTTGCCTGTTTCTGAATTTGTCTCTGTGAATGTATGAATTCTCTAGATCAGATATCAAAGCATGTATTTTGAGAGTTGTAAGATTTCTGCGAAAGTTCACTTCATCGTCGATAAGCTTGAATTTTCATCGAAAGAAGCTGAGCAGAAGACAATAAGTTCATGATTCAGTCTTGACTTCGTCTCAATGCGCAGTCACTTGAAAAGAGAATGTGAAAGAATTACTGATCGACAGAACAAAAGTCAATAAAATTATGCATATGTCTATTAATAAAATGCTGGTATTGTTCTGAATGTGTTCACTCTGCTATCGCGATCGTATGCTTCAGACAGCTCTATTTTTGCGTTTCATTCTCTGCTGTTCTTCTCATGATTCTTTCACTGTTAATCTTCTCTTCTGTAACAATCTCTGTCAAGCTCGTCGCAAAAAACGTCGAAAAGAATGACTTGTGCAAGATTCACGCTTTCAAGCAACGATTTTGCATCGCTCTTTCGACTACTAGATCACTACGAATTCTTTCATCAATCATGAAGAAATTCTATTCTGCTCGACAATCATTTATGAAACTGTCTTGTCACTATCGTTCATATTTTGTTGTATTGAATTGATCTAGAATTCTGATTCGATTTTTCAGATAGCGCTCACAAATTACTGAATCGATTGTGCATCATTTCTGTCTCAGCTCTTATCTTTGCGTCGATCATATTGCTGTCGCTCTTTTTTATTTCACTTTCTAGATAAAAATTCTGAGAACAATGAAGATCAGAACTGAATTTTCGAGCATTCAAAACATGCAAGATCGTGATCGATTTGTGCTTCTTTCTGTTTATAAAATTCTGATCAGTCTCGTTGATTCAATATATCATTGTTTTTTTGATCACGTATTTCAGAAGTCTGTCATCAATGATTTCTAATTCTAACTTCAGTGTCATCGCAGCAATCAATGCGTCTTCTGAAGTGACTCAAGATAGTCAGAGAACGTCGTTGCATTCATTTATAGCGTCTCTTATCGTTTCAGCATCGACATTCGACGCTGAGATTATTCTTTTCATTTTATTAAAGAATAGACTTACGCAGTTGTAGTGAGTCTTCATCATGTTGAAGTCTACGATCATTGACTAACGAATGTCAGTCAGTCTCGAACATATCTTGTATCTGAAAAACTATTTTGAACATCAGATTGAATCATTCTTCAGAAGTTCGATCTTGACGCTTTTTTCTTTCTTCGCTATCTTCGTACACTTCTGAAAATATTTGTTTCTTTAAGTCTAATCATAATTTTCATTCTGATGTCTTTGAATCTTGTTTATGAAAAAAATGCATCAAATGAAGTTCAAGATCTGAATAGACTCAGTTGAGCAAACATGAGACTGACACACATCAGCTTCTACTGAGCTCATCTGATAATGATCTTGATCGTGATCATCTTCGTATGTCACACAATGTATGCAAAATTAATCGAGTATATTCGTATTTGACAGACGTATCTCGCATCATCAGAGCATCGTCTTCAAGCCTTTGCAAACACTATTCTTGTGACAAATATTCTCAGAAGATTCTTATCTATTCTCGTTCTGACTCGTCTCTACGACGTATTCTCTGACGAAGTACACGTCATATGAATCAACAGAGATCTTTTCGAGCTATTCAAAAAGATTCTAGAGCGAAGAAAGATAGTCTGCACACTGAAGATCGCGAAGACGAAGCTTTTGCAATTGACGATGAAATTCACTGATGATCGAAAAGATCATGATCTTACGAAAGTCGAGATGAGCGATTCAAGTCATGCGTATGTTGAAAGTGAAGAATCTCTCTGAAAACGATATCTAGGCGAAAAGAATCGTGATTACATGCATCTTTCAATTTTCAATCTCATCTGAATGTCATCAATATCTTTCGTGAAAACAAAAGTTGATATTCTCTATCACTGTTGACAAGAGATGACTCGTTTGAACAACGAGATTGATCAGAATCAGCGAGAGTCAGAAAGATACTTTCTAATGATCTCAGCGTTTATACAATTCAACATTCAAGAGATCACGTATATGACTTGTCAATCTATCGTTCGATGTACACTCTTGTGTTTTAGATCTCAATATCTCGAAGCTTCGTCAGTGAATGTCAAATGAAAAAACTTGTCTAAGAATTGATGAAGTTGATACACATGAACTGTTCTGATCGTTATCTTCATCATTGCACTTATTCTAGCATGATCTTTTTCTGTCGTCTTCACTGATCTCGTATCTCAGATTGCTTATCTTACGACTTTGTTGCCTTGACTGCATTGAATCAATACGCTCTCGACATGACTGTTTGACTGCATTCAAGATGTTTTATCACAGCTAATTCTGATCGCACTTATCACGCTGCTGTCATACGTATTACACATCATCACAGAACGTTGAGATCTGCTGACGAAGATGATCGTCAAGCTTTCTTTACAAAAGTATTATTTCACTTTTTTGTTTGTACAAGTCTTTCTGACGATCTCTCTGTCTTCAAGCATCACGATTGTTATTCAAGAAGTACTTCATGATCTCGATTTTGTATCGATGATGCTAGTCACAAATCTTTTCAAGATGAGCAACTACTTCTTCTCTTATCTAATGTTGCGATGCTTCTCGATAAGCGCAAGTTTCATTCTTCAAGTGAGATGACTAATCGATTGATATACTCTCGCCTCAATTATAAATACTACGTTGAGACAGAAATGGAAAAAGCAGACAGCTTTGTCTCAGATGCAGTGAAGCATTCTTTTCTCAATCTATATCAATCTAGCTTGCATCGATAAGTCGCTCTTGTATTACTCATGTATAATCTTAACATCATGTCAGAGCTTATCTACTTGATCATCGCTTCGTTAATTCTCTTGCTCAGTTTCATTATCTTTGATCTTTTTTGAGTGATGTTTCACTACAATCTGCTTTACATCACAGTTTTTCGATCTAATACAAGAGATCTACTCTATTCAATGATTCTGAATCAGCTGTTCACGAGTGTCTACATTTTGAAGCTCTGCATGATAGATCTGTTCTTCTTAGTGCGCGACAATCATAATAGAGCAATCTACGTCGATCAAGCTGTGATCATGATTATCACTACAACGATGACACTTGTCTTTCAATTGATCTTGAATGACGTCGTTGCTTCACTTCTTTGATTCATGTCTCAGACTGAAATGAGAAAGAAGAAGAAAGAATTGAAATATCGCGAAATGAAAACAAGTAATCATCTTCGAAGTCTTCTATGAAAATGTTTCAATTGACTTGATTGAACGAGAGAATCAAGTTCTATCAATGAGATCTTCTTCAATATGCATAGTGAGATGAAGAATTTTACATCGAACGAACGTGATGATTTTGCTTCGCTGACATTTCAACATGAATCTCTTCGCATTCAAAGATCTGTGATATGAATTTCAGATGATCATTTCGAAATCAGTGATGATGAGATATCGCGCATCAAACAACGCTACAACAATGTGAGAATCACTAATGAGCATGCAGATCTAGATGAAAAGAAAAGAATGACAATCACGCAAATCGTCAGTGACTTTTCAGAAGTAGAATCAATGAAGCTTTAAAGCTTTGCTTATCAGAGTCTAGCGAACAATTCTTTAGTTTTATTTATATGAAGCTTTTTAAATTCAAGCAAGATCAAGAACATCGCTACTGTTTCAAAGTTGCATTCACTTTCAAATGAGCTTTAATCTTCTCACTTCTCTTCTCTCGATTAAACTATTTGTAGAATGTCTCGAAGTATGTATCTTGTTCAAATAAATGAAGATTTCTTTTGTTGATCAACTGCTGAGAGTCTGATATTGTTTCGTGTAGACGAAATAGAGCATGCAACTGATATAAGAAATGAACGCATCTGTTGATCAGAGTATTGCAGCGAAAGATATTACTGATCGACTTGTCAAATGATGTCTACGATCTAAAGCATGCTGTCTACACTATCAATCTCTAATTTTCAAGATACTCTTGATCTAAAGACTTCAGTCAATGAATCTGAAAAATGATCTGAGAGTGTCAATCTTCTTCATAAATTTTCTCACTCTTTAACGTCATTCGCTTATTCTTCTTTCATAGTCTTTTCAGCTCAACTTGTACAACGCAATCTGATGCATCTTTGAGCTACTTCTGTGATCTCTCTCTTTCGTTTGCTTTCAGTATCGTGTGTGACTTGACAAGATGAGAAGAGCAGCTGAAGACTTGTCATTGAAATGAAGACGACGCATGTGATTCTTGAGATTCTTTCGTTGCAAGAGAGATGATTACAAGCTATGTTTGTCGATTACATAAGAGCAGAACAATAGATTCTTGTTCAGATTATGTTGTTGATGCACATCTCTCTCATGTCTGTGTAGTTCGCTCAGATATGTGAAATTTTTAACTTCTGCACATTTCGATTTCATGCATCTACAAGATCATTTGTGCTTGTGAACATGCTTTCTAATATCATCGTTAACAAGATGATTCACGCTCAGAATCAAGAGAATTACTCACTTTCATTCACAAGTTCAATCAAACGTGATCATCTCGTCACAATTGCAATAGAGCTTGTCTTCTGCATTTTTCTAGCGACTGACGAGCGAAAGTCTGTATTCTAGACAAGCTCGCTAGATCAAGATCTGATTGTGAGCTATGTACTAGATCGCTGAAGTGCTGAGTATGAATTTTCAATACTTTTGATGTCTTGAGAATGAACAAGATTCATTCTGACTGTTCTTTGCATAAATATATTTCTGTTACGTAGCTACTTTTTGTATAATCTAGCGTTGTGAGCTTTCAGTGACTGTGTTTGCGCTAATCTTTCAAGACTTAGAATATTATCTTGTTCTTCTGAACTACTCTTTAGATCTCTCGAAGATTCAATTCTGCTCTATTTTATGAGATGAGTCTCTGACAAGAGACTTGATGACTTGCTTCAAGTTGCATGCATGTGCGCGCGAACTCAGATGATCAATCAGTACTACAGTCGATATGTGTTCTCGACTGCAGTACACGAGAAACATCACGAACACTCTGCAAAGCATGTGATGCACAAAGGCAAAACACTTGTATTGATTGATATATGAATCATTTCGAGAAGTTCATGTTCATCTGAGATTCAAGCAGAGCTGTAAAGTAGACAATCATTGCAAAGAAACACAGAAGTACAGAAGTATACAAGCGCGTATGAAGCACAGAAGCACAACTAGCAACAAGACAATCAAACGCTATTCAGACTTCGAGTACAGAAAGAAGTTGCAGAACAATGATAAGTGAATGAGTCATGAAAGCATTCGCTGAGCAGAAATCAACACAAACGAATCGCAACGCGATCAAATGAAACAGTTTCTTTTGCTAGATCTGTGAAGCTTCAAAAAAGAATGAAAAGATTGAGAATATAATAGATTGCAAAAGTCATGAAGTATGAGATCAAAGAAAGAGCACATGACAATGATTTATCGATTACTAGAGACAGAGCTGAGATGATATTGAATGATTGCAGAAGACACAGCACTCATACAAGCGAGAATTTATGAACATTCACATTCAAAAGCGCAGTTAGAGAGCTCAAGTTAAATCAAGAAAGAATGACATCATATGACTTCATACAAGAATGCTCTCATATGCATTCAAGAAGTGACGTTCTCTATGCATCACAAAAGAGAGCGAAAGCTCAACTTTTTTTTAAGATAAGTCATTTTCTGAACAATCTGAAATCAGAATGAAAACTTTCTATCAGATCGCTTTCTTGAGACTCGCGACTCTGATAGCTGCAACTTCATTCAACTGCTCATTGACTCATACTGTGACAGTAACTCTTGAAAATCGAAATCTCACATTAATTTCAAGTATCATTTCAGTTACGAGTGCTTCAGATGCTGAAAGTACTGCAACTATGAATGATTCAGAGAATTACATGACGATCTCGATGATCAATATGTACAACAATCAATTGTTTCTCTTCTTTGATTCAAATGCTGATGACTTCTCTTTGATAAATAATTCTTCAGTCATCATACTTTCTGATAATGTTTTCACTCAGTATGCTTTTTCAACTGAATGAGCAGAAAGAATATATGTAAGCTCAAATCTCAATCTCGATGACAGCAAGATTGAAGACAACTATACAAACTCATTTGATATTGATGTTAGCTATGTGAATGACTATTCTGTACTCATAACGTGCTCTTTCAAAGACACAGCAGTGTTCGATTGCAACGTTGATCTATTCAAGCAGTTGAATATCTCATGCAACGATCAAGTCAACGATTCTGTCTGCTTGAACTTCGCTCAGAATATTGTCAATGAACTCACTTCATCATTTTTCGCAGTCTGTGCAAGAGCAGTCTACATCTATTTGAACAATAATGATGTCAATGTTAGCAATCTCAAGAGTATCTTGATTTCTTGTTGCGTTGATGCATCATGTCAAGCATTCTCACGACAATCTAAACGAAATAACACACAACATGTTGAACGTATGCAAATTAGAGACATAGAGTCACATCTTCTAAAAAGAATCATCTTCTCATCATTACTGCTTTCATTTTCGCGCAAGCTTCGACATCATCATTACTTGCTGTGATATCGTATTCATGAATAGATCAGCGATGCAAGTAAGACGATTTCACACAGCGCATATTAGCAGCTTTTAAGAATTCGACGATGAATGTTCTCTGAATGAATTACATTAACGTGAGAAATAGCTGATTTATCGTGATCATTGAAAATATATGATCTGCTTATGACTTAAATAGAACTGCGATTGAATACATTGATGATCATCGCTTTGCTTGTCGTGTGATGAGAAATTCTTCTAAATACGTCGCTTGTCAGCGTATCGTCTTAATCTTCGTGCTTTTGCATGATTTATTTATTGCTAGTTCATGCTTTCGCTTACGTGTTGACGAAGATGAAAGTGTTTGATGTCACTCTTCGCTGACTCTCTGTCATTATCAGAATCTTTCTGTTTCATCATTGAAGAAGCTTGATCAATCAATCTTTCGATTCTATGAAGCTGTCGATCTTGCAAGAAAGACGTAGAATGCAATGAAAAGACTTCGATGAGCAATATTTGATGCGCAGAGAAAGATTGACATCGAATATTGCAAGCAAGTCAGAGCATGATGTTGAAATGAAGAGTATGTAGACTGATACTAATGCAAATGAGAAAAGTCAAGAAGACAAGAATAGTAAGAATGTCACAGATGACATGTATCAAATTGTATGTCAGATCGAGTGCTTAAATAACTATCTACTTCTTTCTTGAGACGAAAAAGATTCAATGAGACTTGTTACTTCGATTCTCTCTTTCTCAGATGATCTTTTAAAACTTCACTTGAGAATAGATTGATCTTGAAGATGTACAGAATTTTATGTTTCTTTCAAGTCGTCTTTCGAGATTATTGAATATTGATATGATCGTCGTCACAGTCGTATTAGTCAGTCATTCATGAATATACTTTAAGTTCTAGTGTATCACGCTCAAAGCAAGTGTTTCATTATCTTTCAACATCTCGACTATACTACGAAGCTATTTTAAACAAGAGCTCGTTCATGCTTCAAATTGAAAAAGCTCATGTCTGCTTCTCTTGTTCAGACGACGAAGAAATCAACTCACGAGTGAATGTCTGTTCTTGCATATCGTAATGATCATCAACAAGCTGAAAGTCTGAACTCAAGCTTATCAACTCGACATGTTTCACTCATTTTTGATGCATTCATTCGTCAACGCGTCAAAGTAGCATCAGCTTAATCAATTGTCTTCTATCAAAATATATCATCAAGAGAACGTGAACGTGATCATCGAATATAAGTCTTCTTTCAATGTTCATGATAAGCTGATGAACACAGCGATCATGCTCATCGTAGTCTGACAAGAAGTGAGAATCGTGACTGAAAAATACTGAAAGTCAATTTCATTCTTGATAATAGAGTTGAGTGAAGACGAAGCTTATCGTTGCTCAGAGAATGAAATAGACATTCTTCAACTTCTGAAAGTAGAATGCGTTTGACTCATGCAGATCAGAATCATCTCATGACATACGTTGATGCAATACAACGAGCGAGTTGCACATTCAAAGCAAGAAGTGAGATGAATGACAAAGATGAAGAGCGTTGTGTCATTCATCTTTCTTGAAAAATTGAAAATGAGACGAATCTTCAAGTCTATCATAAATGATCTCGAATGTTCAGTTGAACTTTGATTGCGAACTCTCGACTGACTCTGATTTGTTGATTGTCAAGTCTGACGTGAATGTTGTCTCAGAGTTCTCACTCTTGACAGACTTCGATTCAAGTAGATCTGATGCACAGATCAGCTCAGCTGCACAGCTCTCGAAAGACTCTAGATTGTTGATCTCAACGTTTGTCTCAGATGTAATCTTGAATTTCTCATTTGTATCAAGTTTCACGTCGATAAGCTGTATTCAGTCGAATTCAGCTGTGAAACTTTCAGCATTTTTGAGCATCAACATCATTGAACAAGAATTGCGTAAGCTTGACTTGATGACAATGTCAGTCGTTGATCTCTCAGAGAGTTCTTCACACTGATTTTCAACGACTTCGCAAAAAAGTCTGAGAACTTCTGTGTGTCAGTAATGACAGCACTTGAACTGACTAGCTGCTTTATCTTCATCAATCTTCTGACTCTGCTGTCTTATACACTTTTTTCAAGAATGTTTTGATTATGTTCTTTTTTAAGATGATATGTGAGAATTCAGATCAGTTTTGATACATGTAAAGTTTACAGATACTCTGATCTTATCAAGTCAATCATAAGCTATGTTGTTCAATGAAGTTTAAATTGCATTGTCAATGCTTGCTTCAAGAATGTGCAACTGAATCATCTTCGTCTTGCTTGAACTTGAGTCTCATGTTTGCATTTGATCAAACTCAATACTCAAGATGAAAAGAAATCGATTGTCAAAAATGAGACTGTATTCACTTGCTTACAAGATCAAAGTGTCGAGATGAACTACTTCATCATTCTAATCAGACATACATTTCTCAAAATCGATAGTGAAGATGCAAAGTTAATCTTTGCATATCTTCAGATGTTACAATTATAATCGTAATGCATTGACTCTCTGCAATGCAGACTTTCAATGCTAGATCAATGAAGAAAGATAATTTATCAGTAGCATGATTTTAATATTGCAAAGTCAGAGAAAAAAATCGAAAGTTTTGATTTTAAAGAGAACAGAGTCAAATCTGCTGAGACGAATCAGATCTCAAGTTTCTTATCAATTCAGTGAAGCTTATGCTATTGATGTCAATCAACTTGTGAAACATGATCTAGAGCATGAGTTGAAGTGTGTCGAGATTGAGAATCAAGAGAACTTCGCTATTACAAATCTATCGATCATCTTGTCATGCTTGATTAGCTCTTTCGTCTCTGCTCTGTTGAGCATATCAGAGACTTATTCAAATCTTCGAGAAGCACTATACTTGTCTATGAGACTAAAGCTGCACGATCTTTGACAGAAAGACAACACAGACGAAGTGAAGTTCAAGACTCTGAATCGTTCTTAACGCTCTGTGCAATTTCACATCTTTGATTTAATGTCACTAGAGAAACGACTTTGACTCAGACTGTGATTTGACTTTCATTGATGCATCTGAGAAGACAGCAAATCAACGCAGTCGAATTATATGACAGATGTACATATGAACATGTAAATCAACAATTGAATTTGAACAATCTTGCAGTCTGCAGATGAGAGAGAGCGATGCGAGCTTGAACACTGAAAGACGACACAATATTTATCTATAGTAAGATATGAATTACTGTCACTGCTATTAAATGTGCAAACTTATTTATATTCTGCGTAAAATCTGTAACAGTTTACTTGTAAGAAAACTGTTCATCATTTATCATCATATTCATCACATACATCACATACATCAATGTCTAATTCAAAAGAAGAAATCAAGTTGTCACTCGAGAATGTCTTGTATCTTCAAGAATCTGAGTCTCATGAGTTTATCGCTGATACTTTGTCATTTGAGATAGACAGTATATCTCATCTCTGCTGACATTATTTAACTGTTCACAGAACATCAAAATTTCTGATTCAGAATTTGCTCAAGATAATAGCTTAAATCAAATCGCAGCAATCGTCGTATTGTACTATAAATGCACACTTGAAGAGTCTTTCAATGATCTTAGTCTCACTTTATCGACACAAAGTAGTCACAGAATCAAGAGTCAAATCATCTGATAAGATGAAGTGATTTCAGATGATTGCACAAAGATGATTCTGCTTGAGAAATTGAAGTCTAAGAGTGATGACTTAATGCTTCTTCTTTCGAAGAAATACTTTCTGAAAGATCGAGTAAAGCATCATCATAGCTTAAGTATTATCATCGTATTAACAAGATTATACAGAAATACATGATTCTGATGATAGACATCGTGAATCGTAAATGAGTCTGAGATCTGAAGCAATTCTTCAAAGAATACGTTCTGTTCATTGTATCAATGTCAGAAGACATGTCAGCTTCAAAGAGAATTTATATGATGAATCACTTTCAAATTGCATGTTTCGAGTCACAGAATGAATCTATTCGTCATTTCAAAGTCTTGAGCGATAGTATGCTTGAGCTTCTGTTAGAGTATGTGCTTAGACATCTCAAGTCAGTATTGACATACAAGTACGATGAAAACGATAATGTTAAAATCGTCAAGATATACAACAATGCATTTAATAATTTTATTTTTAGCATTGCAAATGAAGAAGAAAGATGATGATGACGACGACGAAGAGAATTAAATCTTGATCTTTTGAGAATCGAGATGATGTTAAGTCTTGTTGATGTTGTTCTGAAGAAAGCATTTCATCATTTGTTTCAGCGAGAACATTAGCGACAAGTGAAGCAAAGATTAGAAAGTTTTGCAGTTTGCATTTGATGCTTGAGTTTTCAAGTTAAATGTTAAAGCATGAACTTTTAAGACTTGCAAGAAAGTTTACTTCTTCATTGAGAGCAGAAGCTGAGTGAAGACAATGAATTGATGATCTCGCCTTGACTTCGTCTCAATGCGCAGTCACTTCGAAAAGATTTGAAGAATTGCTGACAAACGAAAGAAAAGCGAATGCTACTATTTGATAATAAAGTCGTTGCTCTAGTCGCTTGAGCATAGCAAACTCTGCATGACAGTTGTAGTATGACTACTTACAGCATTCATTAGAATAATTATTGACATCAATATAAGCTGACGATCAGCTCAGATGATACTACGCAGATGAATCTCTCAACACAATACAGATCATATTTCAATCTTTGAAGATCATCACACGCTTCAACATTCTCTTTTCTTTCTGTCTTTTTTCTTCATTCTTCGCAGTAGATCTTGTGAAGATTCACTTTCTTCAATCTGTGTAAAACGATCACTTACAGTCTTGAATTTGATGTGTGTACTTGTTTCTTTCTTCGCTGACAGAGCTGACGTGATCGTTATTTCGAGTTTTTTCAGAATTTCAGAAATGATTGAAAGCGTCTCATCATTACTACGAAAGAAATCGAATCTGCGCTCTCAATAAATATTCGAATATTTGTCATCACGCTTCGACACAGACTTGACTGAATCAACGACATGAGCTAGAATTCAAAAGATCTTTTGATCTTCAGTGAAATTGATTAAAGATAATATCGTCGTTCAAACGAATCAGATCATATGTTTCATGATCGCTTGTATATTGTTGCAGAAGAAGTCGTTCAATAGCAAAAGAAAGTTTCTCAGATAGTTTGCTTCAACTGAACAAGATTTATTGAATTCGTAGAACAAGAGTCGTAAAAGAAACATAAAGACAGCTAAGCTTAACACAATCTGAGCAGTCACTTTCTCAGAACAAAGATCATGAATCAGTCTTCAATACAGTTGCTTGTCATCTTCTGATATCATTCACGCGTGAAGTGCTTGAAGAACTCGATCGTGACAGTCAGAACTTCATACAAGAAGTAAAAGAACATCATTCTCAGAATGATTCAAAGACGAGAGCTCGTGATAAGAATGCACATTGCATTCATCAGCATTAATATTATGAATCTCTGAGAGCTGATCACTGATCGAAACACTTGAATGTCTTTCACTTGTTAACATTCAAATTCATTCAGCACTTGTGATGAAAGACTCTTCATTGTTTATCAGCGTTATTTCATTGAATAGAATTACAACTTTGTATCAAGTCTGAAAAAGCAATTGACAAGAATTTACTGAGATTTGAACTTCATTTCTGAACATCTTTGTGAGTTGTTGAGCGAATTTGATTGAGATCTATGATCTTGACAAAAATTCGCGATCTTGAGAGAGCTTTTTGTAGTTCAAAGAAATTGCATGTATCAAATTGCTGCGCGATAGACATTTGAACTTCACAGACAAGATCATAAAGAATCAAGTTGTTCAACAATGTAAGATCTGTTAAGTCTGAATTGAATTTGCTTCAATCATGTGTCAAATCGTCGTCAGAGACGCAATACAGTTCACGAAGCAACGAAAGTATTTGCAGTTCTACTTCTTCTTGATTCTTTTGATTGATGATCTGAAGATGAGAGAACAAGAAAAGCTCATGTAGATGTTTTACATCATTCATGATCTGTTGACATCAAATTTTCAGATCTCGTTGAATAAGCTCATGAGCGACAGAAGACTTGAAGTCTCTCAACATGTTTAAGCAGATGATGAAAGCATTTCGTGCATAAACTTCTTGAAGCGTAGAAGAAGAGATCTAGAAATCATCAGCAAACTGTGCTTTGAATAAAGAATGTCGAGAACGTTGTCTCGAAGAGATAATAGAATTTCAACATCTCAAGTCAAGCAATGAGATCATTCTTTCTTGCAATTTGTCGATAGCATCACGCAGCGTCGCGATTCTCTGTAGAAGAATCTGCGTGCAGCGCATTTTCTAAGAAGCAATTCAAGATCTTCTTTCTTGTGACAAGAATATTGTATACTTCTCTTTCGCGACAGATTGATTGTGTTGAATCAACATTCTCAATCGTTAATTGATCAGTCTTCAAAAAGATTTTGTATGACGAAGACGCGTCGTAGACAACAAGATCTCAAGAATCGTGATATTTGCATTTGATATAAAGAACAGTGATTTTGAATTTCAGAAGTCATGATTTGATGTCAAGATCATCATTCATAGTTTGAGTGATTGAGAAGTGAACAATCTTTCTAGATAAAGAGAAAAGCTGTATAACTTTCTAAGAAGATGATTAGAACATGAGTCATTGTAACAGAAATAAAAAGCGCTCTCATCTCTGCAGTCTCATTACTATTCTCGTCATACAGTACTTTCAGTTTATATGCATTCTCAGCGTACAGTACATCTGAAGACTCAAAGTCGATGATCTCTTGAGAAGCACTCAGTTGAAGTTCTCTCAAGATTTCGATATGAATTGCGTTGTGCAACTGAGAAGACTTAGACATCATCAATGATCGAAACAAGAAGATTCTCGATTTGCAAGTGACTTTGCCTGAAACAAGATGTACATTGCACTGAAAAAAAGACAGAAAAAATCTGAAGTAATCTTTACAAGCTGCATGAGAAAAACTGCATAGTTATAAAGATGAACATATGCATTGATAATTCTTTTCAATCTGATTTGATCAGAGTTGTCGATCAGCGATTCACACAAGCACACTCAACAGAGAAAAGAAAGCGAAAGATGCTTGATCAATGATACTGAATATACGAATGTGACATCTCAGTCGAGCATGCTGAGACGCAGTCAAGAGAGAATATCATAATGTAAGACAGCATGAAGACGTGAAAAAGAGTTCAAGAAACTTGATTAGTTTAACAACTTAGATCAAAGAGTATCTTTCTTGATTTCAATAAGATCTGTCAAAATGACACATTCTTCTGTAAATGTTTTTGCAGCATCATCTGACTTCAAGCATTGATGTCGTTATTGACACAACATTCTAGCATGATGATAAGAAAAACTGAGAGATGACGACTCATGCAAGTGCTAGAAAGAGCGCTCGAAAGAAAATGACATCTCGCTCAAGCTTCTGCAAGAATCTTTGCACGAAATGATTTCGTGCAAAGATTCTTGCGAAGTGACTAGATTCTATCGATTATGAGCGAGCAGCGTTTCACTGATCTTATCGATATCAAAAACATGAGCAGCTCAAAGCAATTGACTCTCTTCATCATATTAAATTATCAGCAAGAGATCAATTTCATCAAACAAAAAGTGAAATTCACACGACATGCAGTATCATGATTTCACTCAACTCATGTATTTTTGCGTGTGCATCTTTTCAGTCATTATGCTGCTATTCATCTAATCATTCATTCATTTCATGTTCAACAACATCAAGAGCAGATCTTTTTCTCATCTTTCTATGATTATTTTCTATGTTGCACACATTCGAAGTCTGTCATCACGTCATCACTGATTGTCGAACACGTTCAGATCATCTACGACATTTATTATCAATCTGAGCAATGAGACTTCTCGCCTAAGATTTCGTACGTATCAAAGAAGCATGAAGATTGTATCTCTCTTTCTAACTGACATGAGACAGAAAAGTCATATGTCGCTCTTGAAAATTGTCTTGTGAGCAGATCATAGAAGCGAGACTTGATGAATCAAGACGTTCAACATTATCAAATCATCAGCGAAAGTCATAATCATTCGCTTCTAACCTCGTATTTATCACGACGCAAGATCATGTCGAAGCAAGATTGATTGATCATTGACTCTTGATTTATATCTAAGAAACAAGAACACTAGACGCGAGCATGATAAAAAGCAATCAGAAGCAATAGCTGTAGATTCACTATCTTTTCTTGATGATAATGCTGAATTTAACACGCTATTTCAGAATGACAAAGAGAGATTGTTCAATGATGTTAGTAATGATCGATGAATACGCTATATGCTTAGATCATCTCACGAGTTCACGTCAAATGAGATAGATGAAATATGAGAAGTAGCAGAACAGTCTGAAAATGAATTGTCATTGAAGCTTTTTCTTTCTTTCGCATGAGTGATCTTGTCGAGTACTGTGACTTTTCTCTTCAGTTACTCGTTCATATTCATTATGACTTTGATTTTAGATATTCTCATCTTAGTCATCTGTATCTCTTTTATAGACAATTCAACTGACTTTTCTCAACTATCACGTAGTCATCATTGATCATCATCTTTGATAGATGATGAATGAGCAGCGTGCACAGATGTTCTGTCGAAGTCGAAGACTAGAATCTTCGCGCACGCTATTTCTTATTTATTACTGTCACGTAGTAGCAAATAGAGAATAGCGTGCACGAATCAAATCTCATACAGACGAAGCTAAGACTGCAGAGATAGCGTCTTTAATGCTTTTCTTTTCAAGCTGCAAGCTCATCATCAGCACAATGATATGAAATCATACGCTGAGCTGACATCTCTGTCAGATTTCTTCTTGACAGTTAGTGTAGAAAACATTTGCAAGCAGTTCGCTTTTTCGTTCTCGATGTTGAATGTCTCTTGAATCGAGATGCAGACTTACGTTGAACAAAAAAACGTAAAGAGAAAGCAGAGACTGTGCGAAGTGAGCGAAAATGTCTAGTACTCTGAAGACATGAATTGTCTTGATTCGCTCATAGCATATGAAGCTCATCTACAAATATTGATGCATTAGCGCAGAGAAAAGTTTCTCTTGTGCTTACTCAACAGTCTAACGCACTAACGATGTCATCGATTCATTGACTCGACAGTATTAGCACAGAAACATGTACCTCTCGCATTTCATAATCGATGTCAGCTCATAATCGTGAAAACATCTTTCAAGATGATCGACATTAAGAAGCGAGTTTATTTGAATGATTCAAAGAATCACGTCAGACAGAAGCTAAATCTGCAGAGTAGAAAGAAGAATGAGAGTTTTTGTACATTTGAGATGAGATTGTCTCTCATTTCTATTCTATTTCTCAGAATGAACTAAGAAAACAGATAGAAAATTTGTGAGAATGTTTATCAATTCAAGCTTTTCTTCGATTCTCAGATCAAGTGAAATGATCTAGAATCGATCATGATTGCTGCTCAAACTATGATTAACGAGAGATGTTGAAAAGAGAGTTTGAAGTTGACAGATACAAATGTCATTCTGAATGATTTGTTGAAATGAAAATTGTATCAACTGCATAAAGCGATCAAGAAGAAGAGCAATAGATTCAAAAAGCAGATTAGAAATGATATTTGTGACGAGTCAATGAGTGATTGCAAGACTAATCTCTGTGTCTGTAACTGTCAAGTTCTTCACTCATGTCAACAATCTCTCGATCTCAACGAAATTTGACTCAGTGAAAGTTGCAGCAGAGAAAGCAGCAAGAGATAAAAAGTAATAACGATGAACATAAACTGTGACTTGCTTTGAGTTGCGATTGACAGCAATGCGCTTTCATCTTTCAATTATTTATCTGATTGTCTAGTTATCACGCACTGTTCTTAGATTATCATTGATCAAAAATCGAATCTTGTTTTACATGATTTACACACTTCGCTTCACATTTCTTTGCACATGAACTAAGTGAATGCTTATCTCACTTCAGCATCTCTCTTTAAAGAATATTTGCAGAACTATCAAAGATTATCACTTTATTCACAATCATTCTTTGTAGTGATTTTTATACTTTTCTTGCAATGAGTGTCACAACAAAGATCTTAGAGCGTGATGATAACATTAACAAGTCAACAAAGAAAGATGTAGTTATTTTTGAATACACTGACAATCTCTACAATGAGACAATGAAAGAAGAGATCAACTACTGACTTCTTAAAAGCTAGTCTGCAAAATCACAATGTATATCAATCAAAAACATTCTTTGTTATGATTCATTAGTGAAGATGATTCTTGCAGAAATAGATGAGTCATATTCAGTGTGAAAGATCGAAATGACTAGCTATCTTCATCATGCAAGCGATAGAAAGCATTTTCAGTCATCGTCAGCTGAACAAAGATCATCAAATTATGCGTATTTAAGAGATCAGTCTTGCTCATGTATTAGTATATTTCTATCAATATAACTCGTATCACTTCTCTGACATTCATTATATACTTTTCGTGAGTCAAACTCTGTTATATGCTCTGATAATCTTGTTGACTAGATTCAGTGTTCTTTGCATTTCACGAAAGTCTGTCGCAATCATGTCAAAATTGTATGTTACTATGTATCGTTCTGTGATCGATAATTACGAACATTGAGCACTATATCTTGAGAACAATTCAAAACACATCATCTACGAAGTTATCGATGAATATTCTCACTTCAAGCTTAACGTCGTCTCTGATAAATTGACATTCACAAATCGACACAGAAGAAGCATCTTTGTCTACGACGTCAATGCAATCGATATTTCAGATTTTAAAAACGCGATCTCTTTCATGAAATCTAACAATTTCATTTTTCATTGAAACTGTCAAGACTACGTGATCGAGAGTCTTGATAAGCTTGAGAAGAAGTGTGTTATTGATGAAGATGAGAAAGCATACATCAGCGCTAAGAAGCAAGTCAAGACA